>Ga0194134_10006869_pt1 | contig 10042 bp, 10 predicted proteins | sample TA2KigOff0mmetaG_FD_148602 | JGI IMG/M metagenome (GOLD analysis project Ga0194134, IMG submission 148602) | Freshwater microbial communities from Lake Tanganyika, Tanzania - TA2015056 Kigoma Offshore 0m | ecosystem: Environmental > Aquatic > Freshwater > Lake | place: Tanzania: Lake Tanganyika... | reverse complement strand
ATTGAATTAGGCAATTTATCGGGTGGAATTTATATGTTCAGTGTTGGAGAAAAAATAAAGCAGACCTTCAAAGTGATTAAAGAATAAGCCAGCCCTTAACAGCGTGTAAGCGCAGCCCTCTGGGTTTGCGCCTACACGCAAACCGTTATGCCCAATGTTAAAAACGACAACAACAGAATAAATGGAACAAATAATAAGACCTGAAATAATTGAATTTCTTTTAAAACAAGTTCCTTGGTGGCTTATCGGCTTTTGGACAATTTATGCAATCCTTAGTGTTTTTATAAAACCAATCCGACACTACATTTCCAACTTCTACATCATAGAATCCATTCCAAATGTTTTCGTGACACTTGGACTTTTCGGAACTTTTACAGGAATAGCTTATGGACTTTTAAACTTTGACACCACACCAGACCATATTAAAGACAGTATCAAATTATTGCTTGACGGTCTTAAGTCTGCAATGTTCACATCTATAGTAGGAATTTTACTATCACTTATTTTTTCGAAAATCATTAAAATTTTCATCAACACGAAATATATAACTGAACCCGAAAGTCCAGAACTTATAGAACTAAGAAATTTGAATCGAAATTTTGAAGAATTTAAAAATGCAATTTCAACAACGCAGTACAACGCTATAGTTGATGCGTTTCGTGAAGTAATTACAAATTTTAATGAAGTATTTCAGGTATTCATTGAAGACTTAGTTCAAAGTAACTTTGAAGAACTGACACAAACGATAAATGAACTATCAACTTGGCAGAGAGAACACAAAGAAGATGTTATAGAATTAAAAACAGCCTATAAAAGTCTGGTAAATCAACATAAAATGTTTGCCGAAACCACTGTAGTTTGGGTTTCAAAACTTGATGAAATTTCAGGTCAATCAAGCAAACTGCAAAGAGTTATAGATGAATTCAATTCTGCTTTTAATGAAAATGGCAATCTTTCAAGAGTTCTTAAAGATGTTCAAGGAGCTACATCAGAACTTATGAAAACAACTGAAAATTTCAATAAGCTATCCACTAAAATGAACGAAACAACTGATTCAATAAAAATGACAGGAGAAAACGTTACAAAGTGGACTTCAAGTGTTGAATCGGTTTCAAATTCAGCTTCTAATATTGTGGAAAGTGTTAAAACATTAAGGTCAATTGATGTTGAAAGCTTGAACAAAATGTTGGCAAGTATGGATGCTTTATTCCTCGAATACATAAAAGACTTAGAAAGTCGCATAAATAAAAAGTAATAGAAAAAAATGCTCGGAAGAAAAACAGACGATTCTAATTGGATTTCTATTGCAGATATGATGACTGCACTGATGGTAATATTTATGTTTATTGCCATTAACTACATTATGCAGGTTATAGAACACACTTTTGTTCAAGATGAGATTTACAACAAACTTCAAGAAGTATTTAATGAAGAAATCGAAAACCACGAGATAGAACTTGGTCCTGATGGAACAATAAGATTTAACTCACCAAACTCAGACAATTTATTTGAAACGAATGATGACAAATTAACGCAAGGATTTAAAATGTCACTAGCAAGTTTTATCCCTAAATATTGGGACGTACTAACATCAGATACAACATATTTCGACTACATAAAAGAAATAAGAATTGAAGGCCACGCAGACACAAAACCTCCTAAAAATGGTGGTGACAGCTATCTTTACAACCTCGATTTATCATCAAGAAGGGCTGCTTCTGTATTGAAATATTTAAGAGAGCAACCTGTATACAAAGAAGCGAGTGAAAAAGAAAAAAGCAGAATGGATTTCTTATTCACATCAATCGGATTTTCATATTCAAGGGCTTTAAATGAAGATAAGAATTACGTGCATCTGGATAGTAATAAGATTGTAAATGATAATTTATCTAGACGAGTTGAATTCAGAATTGTAACCTCAAACGAAAAGTTAATTGACGCAATTAATAAAGTAAATCAATGATTAAACTTCACGACTTTACAAAAGGGAAAACTGCACAATTTCTTTCAAAGGTTAGAAACCTAACCTTTGAAATGTTCCGCAACGTAGAACTTATAAAGATTGATGGTATAAAATACGACCCATCAAAAATTGAAATTGATGAAGATGGTTTTGCAGTTTACAAAAATCGTGACGAAAGAATGTTGCTATTTTATTACAAGCAATTCTTTTATACAAACTGGTCAGGTAGCAGAAAATTACCCAAATACCATATTGTAAATTGTGAAACACGTAAAGAGTATGGGGGATTTTTTTTCGCTAACAAAATGCCTGTTAAAGTTACATCAAGAGAAACCCAGCAAACAACTATAGAAAAATTAGAGCTATGCAAAAACTGTAGTAGACAAGTCTTCAAATCTTGGTGGGGAACAAATCAACCCTGGTTTGAAGCTGTTTTAAAATACGTTGAGCATCAAAGCAAACCATTATTCAAATCGGATGGCTATCATTCTATGTGGAATCAGATAAGCGAAGCCTACAGAGAAAGTGTAGGGTTTAAGTGTGAATCTTGCCGTATTGACTTATCAAACCAAGAAGATAAAAAGTGGTTACATACACATCATAAGAATGGTAATACTAAAGACAACAGACCGACAAATTTTCAAGCCCTTTGCCTACTTTGTCACTCTTTAAGCCATAAAGAAAAGTTGACAAAAGGGACTGGCTTTTTGGAAGTGCAGGAATTTATTGACAATTATAAAAACAGACTAAACCAAGCATATATATCAGAATATGAGAGTATTAAAAGAAACACTGGGCATAACAGCGTGTAGCCTCAATTGGCGATGACCTGTAAAAAAGAAACTGAGTGCTACCATAAAACTTTGGTGCAGGTTGACAGTGAAGTACTCCGAAATCGCCAACTGCGCCTACTCGCAAAACGTTAGCCACAACCTCAGATCATGCGAAATTGTAGATAAATCAACTGCAATTTATTTACAAATATTTCATTATAATATTTTTTTCAAGTCATGTAACTTTTTTCCAAGTTGTTACACTTACTACTAAATTAACGAATGGAACAAAGTAAAAAAGAACGATTTATGCAATTATACGCTCCGGTTCATGATCGGTTTGAGCGTTATTGCAAAACACGTGCTTACGGCGAGTTCCATTTCAAAGATATCATGCAAGACACGCTGTTAGTTGCATACGAAAAATGTGATAACATAAAATCTAAAGAGGCCTTTCTTCATTTTTTATTCGGGACGGCTGTAAGAATTTTATCTAATCAACGAAAAAAGAAACGACCTGAATATTTAGATAATTTTACTAATAAATATGAGCATATAATCGCCAATGATAATGCAATTGAAAAACAACTAGAAATTAAATATTTGTATGAACAATTAAATAAACTAGATAATATAACTCGCGAGTGTATTATTCTATTTGAAATATCTGGTTTTTCGATTAAAGAAATTATGACTATTCTAAACTTGGGAGAGTCCGCTGTGAAACAGCGCTTAAGCAGAGGAAGAAAACAGTTAATTGTGCTTATGAATTCACTTGAAACAAAAATGGTGTATTATGAAATCTGAAGAAAAATTAAATCAGCTTTTTGAAATACTTAAAAAGGAAAATACCACAACCAGTGTTTCAGAGATTACTTCATGGATTGAAGCAAACACCTCAATCGCTAAAGCAAAAACAGTTAAACCTTTTAATTATTCCAAAATAATAATCATAAGTTCCATAATAACAACAACTTTAATTGTTGCTGTTATTTTAGTATCAAAAAAACGTGCATCAATTGAGGATAATAAAATTTTGTCTTTAACAAAGGAGTTTAGGATCACAACACCTACTGATTCTATATATTCGACTGATTCACCAAAAAATAAAAAAATTGAATACATCCAAGATGAAATTGCATTTTCAAAAACAAAAGCTACTAGTAATACTCCAATTAATAAGATAAAAAGAGATACTATTGTAAAAAATGAAATACAATATCCATTTGATTTGTCGAAGCATTCAAAAAACGACATCAATGAAACATATCCTCAAAACAATATAGAAAAAGCCACTGGTATTTGGAGGTCTCTGAATGATCGCTTAAAGGTAGATACACTTTTCAATGGCGTCAAATCCTTGGTTTTCAAAGGAGATAAAAGTGATATTTTGATTAGTGGAAGTAATCGGGCAGATATTTCCATGAAGTACAACTATCAGCTAAAGGCAAAAGGAGTTTTCTCACGCAAAAAGGAAGGCAATTGTGAATTAAGCTATGTGCTGAAGGATTCCGTTCTGACGATTCATTTACAAAGAAAAGATCAGAATTTCAATGGTGTCAGTGTGCTTTCTGAAAGTAGTAAAATAGAATTTTATGTTCCGGAAAACGTAGATGTGAAAATGGATTCAGATTTAGGCGATATCGATGCCGATGGATTGAAAAACAAAAACACGATTCTTCGCACCGCCCTTGGAGATATAAGTGCAAAAAATACGTCGGGCACACTTGATTTAAAAACGGATTTAGGAGATATTATTTTCAGCAATTTATCCGGAAAAATAAGCTGTTTCACTTCGCTTGGTGATGTATCCGGAGAGAATCTAACAGTAAAAGATGACTGTAAATTAGAGAGCAGTCTCGGAGATATTGACGTTCAATTGAGCAATCCATTATCTGAGTTGAGATTAGATTTAAGCACAAGTTTAGGGAAGGTAAAAGTAGATCGGCCTGAACTTATGAAAAAAGCAGGTAGTCAATTAACCTTTGGCAATGGGAAATTTAAAATAGTAATGGAAACAGCTTTAGGAAAAGTAATTGTCCGTTAAGCTTTCGATTTATAATCAAATAGTAAATAATTAAAACAAGCATCTAAAATGAAAAAACAAGTTATCCTTTTTATCGTAGTATTTTTTAGTTCACAACTTCTTAGGGCTCAAGCTACGCCAACTCAGCAAATGGAGGAATTTATTAACCAAAAAGGAGATGGATTCAATAAATCGTATGAAAGCAGGGATACCAAGTCATTTAATTCCTTACTCAATGAATATCTCGAAATTTATGAAAAATTACCTGCGGCTGACAAGAAACAATACACTTATTTGCTTGGTAACATTTACTATAATTTAACTTGTATTTATTCGCTTTTAGACAATAAGGCCTCAGCGTTAACCTATTTTAGGAAGGCAATAGACGCTGGTTATAATGATTATGGACATGTGCAGACTGACACAGACTTAGACAACATTAGAAACGAAAAAGAATTCACTAAACTCAATGACAAGCTCAAGCAAACTGGAGATTATCTTAGTATCCTAAAAAAGGCAGGCAAATACAATCTTTCAGATAACAGGCCGATTCCAAAATTCACCTATCAATCAAGTGATAATGCTAATCTGGTGGCATTGCGCAAAGGCTTCAATCTTGACAGCATAGCCGGACAAGGAACAGATGTATTGAAAATTTTAAACTTGTTGCACTGGATCCATGATTTAGTTCCACACGATGGAATGAATGGAAATCCGGAAGTGAAAAATGCCATGAGCATGTTGGAGATTTGCAAAAAGGAAAGCAGAGGACTAAATTGCCGAGGTCTTGCATTGGTTTTGAATGAATGTTATTTATCAATGGGCATTAAATCGAGAGTTGTGACTTGTTTACCAAAAGACAGCCTAAAAATTGACCAAGATTGCCACGTCATTAATTCCGTTTACTCCGAATCCTTGAAAAAATGGCTTTGGATCGATCCCACTTTCGATGCTTATGTGATGAATGAAAAAGGAGAACTATTGAGCATTGAGGAAGTTCGTGAGCGTTTAGTTAGTGACAAACCCCTAATTCTAAATCCAGATGCCAATTGGAATAATCAGAGCACTCAAACAAAAGAGAACTATCTGGAAAATTATATGGCAAAAAATCTCTATATCCTCGAGTGTCATTCATCCAGCGAATACAACATGGAAACAAGCTCTGAAGGAAAAACCTTTAATTATATCAGGCTTCTTCCGTTGGATTATTTTGAGCAAAAACCTGACAAAGCAGAAGAAAAAGGAGAAACAAATAATACGCTCTGGATTACTTACAAAACCAATAACCCCAATGTATTTTGGGAGCACTAAATCCGTTTGAAAATAGTGCATTTGTTTTTCTGGAATAAATAGCAATTTTTGACAATTGAACCTTGAGTCAATCATTTTTTTTTGAGAAAAAAATTATTTTTATGCTGCGTCTCATTTCCTTTTTATTTTGTGCGTTTATAGCCATCAATTCCCTGGCTCAACTTCAGCGCAAACCACTTCTTGGTGCTCGTATCGAATATGTTACCGAAAATGGGAATTCGGGCTGTAAGGTCGTGCAAGTTGTTCGAGGAACGAGTGTTGAACTGAAGCTGCAGGAAAATGACATCATCGTTAAGATAGGTGCGAAATCCTTTCAATCAGCTGACGAATTCATCAATGAGTTTTTGACTTATCAGCCTAGGAAAGAAGTTCAACTTTCAGTGCTTCGTGGAAAAAAGAAACTCACGCTCAAAGCAAAAGTCGTTGCTCGTCCTTACGAAACAGATGATAATGCTACCGTCATTTACGATGAAGCGAATTATAAAGGCGGACAGCTTCGGGTGATTATCAACAAACCATTCAAGGAAAATAAAATGCCTGCCATGCTCTTCATTCCAGGATATACGTGCAGCAGCATCGATGAACTGACTAATGATCATCCGTACAAACGAATTGTGGATGCTTATGTTGATGTGGGTTACGTAACCCTTCGTATTGAAAAAAGTGGATTAGGCGACAGCAAAAATACGCCACCTTGTGAGTCGTGCGATTTGTTAGATGAAATTGAAAACTTTGAAGTGGGGTTGAAAAAATTGAAGTCCCTGCCCTACGTCGATACCAACCAAATCATTATCGTTGGACATTCCATGGGCGGAATCATTGCTCCTTCGTTAAGTGCCAAACATAATGTGGCAGGTGTTGTGGTCTATGGAACAACAGCAAAATCGTGGTTCGAATACCAATTGGAAATGTACCGCGTGCAAAATGCCTTGGCTGGAATGAACCCCATTGAAGTAGAGCAATCTGTAATCGAGCAATACGACTTAAATTACCGCTACTTTGTGAAAAAAGAGCGATTAGAAGATATTGCAAAAGATCCCAAAGCAGATAGTGTGTTGCGAATGAGTTGGGAATACGATGGAAATGGCAAAATATACTCCAGAAATGCCAAATATTGGCGTCAAATTCAAGATTATCCACACCTCGAAAACTGGAAAAACACCAAGGCAAAAGTGTTGGTTCAATTTGGCGAATCTGATTTTCAAGCCTTTTCAAGAGCTGATCACCAGCAAATTGTGAATACGGTAAATTATTTCAATCCGGGAAATGCCACTTTGATGACATATCCTTCAACGGATCATTTTTTTGCCAAGTCAGGAACGATGCAAGAAGCCTACAACAAATTCGCAAATGGACAAATACAACAACTATTTGATGAATACAATCAAGAAGTTGGCCTATCAGCTGTAAAATGGAGCAATGAAATTCTATCTAAAAAGGATGAAGTTAAACTTCCCGAAAAAGGTTGGAAAAAACTGAATACCGAACGTTACCAAGGGAAACAAGACGACATTATGTTTATCAATGAAAATGAAGGTTGGTATGTCAACGGATACGGAAGTATTTATCATACAAAAAATGGCGGCGAAACCTGGGAGAAACAACTGGAAAAGAAAGGAACTTTTTTCCGTTGCATTGCCTTTGTAGATAGTTTAAGAGGTTTTGCAGGAACTGTTGGTACCGATTATTTTCCTAACGTTACAGATACTATTCCACTCTATGGAACAACTGATGGCGGAAAAACGTGGATACCTGTATCATATTCCGGGCCTTATGTGAAAGGATTGTGTGCGATGGATATCGTGAAAGAGCAATTCATCAACCACGGAAAAACGGATTATAAAATTCACATATACGCAGTTGGCCGTGTTGGAAGTCCAGCTAATATGATGGTTTCGCACGATGGTGGATTAACCTGGACATCAAACAGTATGGACAAGGACTGTAAAATGCTCTTTGACATTAAAATGTTTGACAAAAACAACGGGATCGTTTGTGCTGCTTCTGATGAAGACATTGAAAAATCAAATGCACTTCTTCTAAAAACCAGTGATGGCGGTAAGACCTGGAAAAAGGTTTACCAATCAAAAAGACCGTTCGAGACCACTTGGAAGGCATCTTATCCAACAGAAAAAACGGGCTACGTAACCATTCAATCTTACAATCCTGATGCTAATGTGAAACAACAACGAGTCGCAAAAACAACCGATGGCGGAAACACGTGGCAAGAAATCAATTTGGTTGAAGATGCAGTAGCACGTGAGTTTGGCATTGGTTTCATTGATGAAAACCACGGTTTTGTAGGAACAATGAATAGTGGCTATGAAACCAAAGACGGCGGCCTTACGTGGACTCCAGTGAACCTTGGCATGGCTTGCAACAAAATCCGAATTTATAAAGATGCCAATGGGAAAGTGTACGGATATGCCATCGGTGTGGATGTGATGAAGGGAAATTTTTAAACTGATTATCTTTGTCTTTGAATATAAAATAGTAACAATTAACCGACTTAAACCACTGACAAAAATTAATATAAACATGAAACAATTATTCGCAGATTTTCAAATCCTATTCAAAAACAACTGGAAAATGATTTCAGTTATCGTCATTTCAGTATATCTTTTGTATTCTTATCCGGATATAAAACAAGGGGTTATTGATGGATGGTTAGGGAAGTAGATGAGCCAGTGGCTAACAGCACCTACCCAAAAGTGGCGGTTCAGTGGTTAAATCAAGTTTCTGCTACTATCAAAGTTTCTGCTTTGTTGACAGTGAAGTGCTTCGAAATCGCCACCTTCGGGTAGCTGCAAACCGTTACCTGCAACCCTATTTTGCGACCGTGCAACTTCAAACTGACTGCTTTTAATCAAACTTTTTAGAACGACTTTCTGACCGAGTTTGACACCCTTTTCACCGACAAGCCTCTGCTTCGTATTTTTATTTTTTGCCCACGCACAAAAAAATTGAAAGTTTTTATTGCCACCCGCAAACGGCACATTTGCTTTTGCCCCGACACACAAACTAACCCTTCGCAAAAGCAAAAGAGCCGTTTTATCCAACGCACCCGTAACGCCAATCAAATTTAATTCATACATTTGCACCGCAAAATGAAATTCATTCGTGAACATATTATTTTCCGTTGCCTGTGGTTTGTATTGGCTCTGCACATATTTAATTGCAGTGTGGACACTCCCGACCCTCAACCCGACAACGTTCCCGAAGATTTGAGTTACAACGACATGGAAAGCGCTGTGGAAATTGTGTTGGAACAGGTTTTGGATATTAACAACGCCATTGCCGAGCATGACGAAAACGACACAGACGATGCCGGTGGTGGACTTACCATTAAGAAAGGCATTGACTTCTCCTACTACGAAAACAACATAAAAATTTCATTTTCAAATGCTGTTACTACCATTTGTAAGTACGGCAATTACAGGGATAATTTTTCTTCTCAGTTCCATCCCGAACTAATTCCCCCACCGCCCAAGGCGTAATTTCTTCATTTTATTGCCAAGACCTTTTCAGGTCTTGAAACCGCTTGGGCTAACGCCCGAGCCATTTTCGTTTTACATAATAATTATTTCAAAACAATGAAGAACAACGCATTGATTTTGAGCATTGGTGTCATAATACTTTTGGCATCATGCTCTACAACAAGTCAAAAAGAACAACAAGAAACTTACAAGGTAACATCACCGTTTGTTACCGATACGGTTATAACTAACGAGTATGTAGCCGAAGTAAACGCACTGCAAAATGTAGAGGTGCGAAGCCGCATCAATGGTTTTATTGAAACCATTTTGGTGGACGAGGGGCAAACCGTTCACAAAGGACAAACCCTTTTTACCATCAGCAGCAAAGAGTATCAGCAAGAGTTACAGAAAACCAAAGCGGCTTTGAAAAGTGCTATGGCAGATTTAAAATCAGCAGAAATTGAGTTAGACAATTCTCAAAAACTGCTTGCAA
>Ga0194134_10006868_pt1 | contig 10042 bp, 14 predicted proteins | sample TA2KigOff0mmetaG_FD_148602 | JGI IMG/M metagenome (GOLD analysis project Ga0194134, IMG submission 148602) | Freshwater microbial communities from Lake Tanganyika, Tanzania - TA2015056 Kigoma Offshore 0m | ecosystem: Environmental > Aquatic > Freshwater > Lake | place: Tanzania: Lake Tanganyika... | reverse complement strand
TCATTTAAAGATTAGTAAATTTGCAAAAATACTAATTGTTTAGGACTTGGCTTGTTTGGGGTGGGGGGCTGTTTTGAGGGGCCGAGCGGTGGCGGACTCGAGCCGGGGAGCCCAGTGCAGGGCGAATTCGCCACGCTCAGTGAGTTCCAGATGGATACACCGACGCAGTCGGCGGCGAAAAACCAGTCCGGCTAGGCGTAGTTTCCGCGCATGCTCACAGGCGGTGGGAGCTTGGATCCCGCAGATTTCGGCGACCTTGTCCAAAGAGACCGGGCCTCGGTTTTGGAGAATTCGTAAAATCTGCAGACGCCGGTGGTTGGCCAGCCCCTTAAAGATTCGTTCTTGGCTGCTTTCTGGTTTTTTTAAACCTGTCATATGATTAGTAAATTTGCAAAAATACTAATCAATTACAAGATCAGATTTGAATGATCGGGCACGGCAAGACAATCCGAGGCGCCGACTGGGGAATGCTCGCCGTTTAAACTTAAGACTTTGAAAGGGGAACCATCCTCCAGACCTTCTTAAGCCTTCTTCCAGGTGCATCGTTTTTGTCGAAACGGCAAAGCTCGAGCCAAATCTTCAGGCTCTCCGCGGAAGTCAACGACCGGTAAAAGCGCCGGTTTTCACGAGCATGGGAGGCAAAGGAACGAAAGACTTTGACTTTGGCGGCTTTGGCCATTGCTCAAGTTTAAGCCGTGGAAGGCGTAAGGCGAACCTAACCTTTTCGGCTTTCTGCGTGGAAAACGCTCTCCATCAAACGATGGGATTGGCGATATCCAAAAAACCAGGCCAGATAGGCCAAATTGAGGCCACCCCAAACCGCCAGACCCAGAAGGTAGTCGCGGCTGCAGGGGCCCATCGCCGGCAGAAGACGCCAAAGGGCAAAAGTTGCCAAGCCAAGCCAGAGGACGACCCAGTGGAAGGTGAAGAAGCTGAAGAAGCGGAGGGGGGCAGAAGGAACAAAGCCGCCGATTTTGGGAGCGTCGATCGGGTAAAAATAGAGGTCCTCAATCTCCGAACCGAGGAAGCTGCCCTTTCCAAGGGCCTGGTTAAGCTGTTTTTCCAGATGACGGGCGTGGAGACGGGCGAAATCGACAAAGTGCAGGTAGAAGCAGGACTGAGTTCCCGCCGTGATCACCAGAAAGGAAACCAAGGCCAAGGAGAGGGGGCTGTTCCAAAGGAGGCAGGCAACGACCAGAATCAGAAAAAAATAGAGCCCATGGAAAAACTTCCGGTGATAAGCGTACTGCATCTCCCGCATCCGGCGCAGCTGCTCCATCCATGCCTGAATCTTGAGTTCGGTCTTTCTCACAGCTCAAAGACTGCCGTGACAAGCTCTTTGGGACAACCTTGCGGCTTTTTGAATGATCACATATGGGAAAACTCGCTTTGATGAAGGGGCGGATTCCTGGAGAGGCCTAAGACAAGGATTGACAACGTATATATTTAAAATATATATAAAACCTATGAAAACAGCCAAGGTCTTCCAAACGGGGGGGAGTCAGGCCGTCCGGCTGCCCAAGGAGTGCCGATTTGAGGGCAAGGAGGTGCAGGTAAAGAAAGTGGGGCCGGCCCTGGTTCTGCTACCCAGCCATGGATCGTGGGACATTCTTTTCGAGGCTTGCCGGGAATTTACCCCCGACTTCATGTCCGCCCGAAGACAACTGAAACTGGAAAAACGGCAGCCTCTCAACGTCTGATGTATCTCCTCGACACCAACCACTGCATTTTTCTTATCAATCATAAGTATCCGCAAGTGGGCCGGCGCCTGGCTCGTCAAAAGGTTGGGGCGGTGGCGGTGTCGACGATCACCACGGCCGAGCTTTGGCATGGAGTGGAAAACCGCGCCCGCAAAGAACAAAACCAGGCGGCCCTGGGAAAGTTTCTTCTCCCTCTCGAAGTTTTGCCGTTTGATGAAAAGGCTGCCCAGGCCTACGGAAACATTCGTTGCCAACTGGAAAGGATGGGCAAAGTGATCGGCGCCATGGATCTGTTGATCGCCGCCCACGCGGTATCCTCAGGTGCGGTACTTGTTTCCCAAAACCTGCGCGAATTTCAGCGCGTTCCAGGACTGAAACTTGAAGATTGGACGCAATGAAAATCCCCTCATAGGTTTCTGAATAGACAAATAAGGGATCATGGTTGTGGCTTTTCCGCCCAGCCCTTTTGGGAGAGCTTATTTTGATGTCCGAGGATCAGGATTCGCAAAATTCACCCAAGCCGATGGATTCCCGCCGGCCGGGGCTGATTGGGCTGGGGCTGCTGGCGGCGGCGCTTTTGGGTTTTGCGGCCGGCCACTGGTTTCGGCCGGGAGTTCCGGAACAGGATCGGTTGCCCGTCCCCTCCGTTCCCTCGGTCTTTCAGGCTCCCAAGCTAATCGTTTATCAGGAAGGCCCGGCCATCCCGCAGCTCTGGCTGGACACCTTTGCCTCAGCGCCGGGGCACCCCAAGGCGGAGTTGCGAAAGCTGGAGCGCGCCGAGGACGGAACTTGGCCAAGGGATGGAGACGTGTATCTGCTTAAAGCCCGCTCCTTTTGCGAAGTGGGCCAATCCGTTGCCTGGGCCGATCTCAACGGGCGAATTCCTATGGATGGGATCAACCCTGTTTATCAGGCGCAGTCGTTCGATCCCAACAATCTGAAAAGCCGTCCCTGGCGGGTAAGCCCTTGGTTTTTCATGAAAAGGGTGGCCCCGGGCACGCCCCATAAGGTGGCTTTTGCCGCTCCCGCGCGATGGGCTAATGAAACCGGAGGTTTATTTCCCAACGAACCCGATCTTTTGGCCGCGCTTTGGATCAAATCGCAGGGTCGGCCAATCAATCTGGGTGGAGACGCGTTGCAGGCTGCGGCCCGGCAACAGGTGGAGGCTGCCTTGGCAGGGCGCACGGCTTCGGAAGAGGAGTGCTGGCGCGGACTCAAAGACGGTCAGGTGCAACTTACGTTCCTGCCAGCCTGGAGACTGGTCTTGGATCCCCAAGCGGGTGGGGGGCTGATCCGTTGGGCGGTGCTGCCCTCGGGCACGATCGTGGATTTTGAGGTGATGGCCGTCCGGCAAGATTCTCCACGTCTGGAGATGGCGATGCGATTTGCGGAGTTCCTGCTCGCGCCACCGCAGCAGGCGGCTCTTTTGGGGGCCACTGGGTACTTTCCGGTGCGTTCTCGACCCGGACAGGAGTGGGCTGGGTCCACCCTGATCGTGCCGTCCGGAACCTGGTTTGACCGGAGCGAATTCATCCTGTGGCCTTATCCGAGGCCGGTGGTTTCCACTCCTGTGGAGGTTACCAACACGAATGAGGTAGTACCCGAGGGTGGCGGGGACATGAAAAGTGAGTAATCTTCAAAAAGGCGCGATGCGTCGATCGCGCCCTACCTTGGCATGAATCTAAAAGATAAAATTATCCTGATTACCGGGGCGGGGTCGGGGTTGGGGAAGGCGTTGGCCGTGGCGGCGGGGCAGGCGGGGGCGAAAGTAATCTGCGCGGGAAGAAGGAAGGACCGCATTCAACAAACCGCCGAGGAGGTGACCAAGGCCGGAGGTGTGGGTGCGGCGGTGGAGATGGATGTGACGGATCCAAAATCGGTGGAGAAGGGGTTGAAGCAGGCAGATAAGACGGGGCCGATTGAGATCTTAATCAATAACGCCGGGATTATCACGGGAATGAAACCCGTGCAGGAGTTACCGATCGAGGAGTGGGACAAGATCATGGCGACCAACGTGCGTGGTCCTTATCTACTGATCCGGGCGATTCTTCCGGGAATGATCCAGCGGGGTTTTGGCCGGATCGTGAACATCAGTGCGCCGATCAAACATCTGCCCAAGGCCTCCGCCTACTGCGCCTCCAAGTGTGCCCTGGATTCGCTGACCAAAGCGGTTTCCTATGAAGTGAAGGGGACGGATGTGCTGGTCAACGCGGTGGAGCCGCCGTTTCTTGATACCGAAATGCATAAAGGCGGGAAAAAGCCGGAAGAGGTGGTGGCGCAAATCCTTGAGCTGGCGGCTTTGGAGCCGGGGAGCCCAAGCGGGCGGATTGTGAAGATTGCGTAGTTGAATCATCGGTACGGACGCGTGCCCTCACGCGTCCTAGGACGACTCGGGGAGCCGTCCGTACCTAAGTTCCCCGCCTGTTTCCAAAAAGCTCAATCTGCAGCCGGGGGCATAAGCGGAAACCTTCGCGTTTACAGATTTCTGCCAGCCAAGAGGACCGGGAAGCGAGAGTCTTGGCATCGATGCCCTCGGGCATGAGGAGGACGCGGTGGAAGGGAACAGGCGCCAAGCGGGAGAGGAGATCCTTGATTTCCGTTACGTCCTGCTCGGTTGAAACCACAAATTTGAGCTGAAACTCGTAGTTCTTGATCCAATCGGCGATCACGGATGGTTGGAGACGCACCGCTTCATGTTTTTTGGACCAGGCAGGGTCCCTTTCCGGCGGGGGGGTGGAGTTGGAAAGTTTGGGGCTCAGCGAAGCCAAATCACAGCCGATGCCACCAGGTGGAACGGTTGCCGCGGTTTCGATGGTGATGTGCTTGCCGGCCTCTTTTAGGGCAGCGGCCAGCATGGGAAGATCTGGCGCGATCATCGGTTCGCCTCCGGTCAGGACGACATGCGGGCAGTTCCATTCCAAAACCTTTTTGAGGATCTGCTCCACGGACATTTCCGGGCCCTCCGGCTTCCAGGAAGCGTAGGGGGTGTCGCACCAGTGACAGCGCAGGTTGCAGCCTGAGGTACGAACGAAAACCGAAGGAACTCCGGCGAGAAGACCTTCGCCCTGAATGGAATGAAAAATCTCGGCGATCCGCATCAGGAACCGGGGGCAGGTTTCGGTGGAAGGGGAGGAGTGTTCACGTAGGGCGTGGGATCTGAAACACCCGCTTTGATAAAAGCCTCCCGCCGTTCGATGCAGGTTCCGCAGGTTCCGCAGTGGAGCAACCCGCCCTTGTAGCAGGACCAGGTTCGGGCGTAGTCGATCTTGAGCTCGGCCCCGCGACGAACGATCGCCGCCTTGTCCATCGAAACAAAAGGCCTGAGCAGCTTGATGCCGGCGTAGGTCCCCTTTTCCATGGCTTGGGCCATCGGGCCCAGAAAATCCTCCCGGCAGTCTGGATAAATAGTGTGGTCGCCGGCATGAGCGGCGATGGCCACGGCTTCCGCTCCCAAGCTTTCCGCGTAGCCGGTGCCTAGCGAGAGAAAAACTCCGTTCCGGAAGGGCACCACGGTTTTCTTCATGGTCATCTCCTCGTAATGGCCGTCGGGAATCCTGCCGCCAGACTTGAGTAAGTCCGATTTAAACGCCTCGGCCAGGAAATTGAGCGGCACCACACGGTTGGGGATGCGGAGGGAGCGGCACTGGTCGGCGGCGCAGGGAAGTTCGCGGGCGTTGTGCTTGGCCCCGTAGTCGAAGCTCAGGGCGGCGACCACCTGTTCGGTGGCGGCCATGTGATGGAGGGCGGTGACGGAGTCCAGCCCGCCCGAAAGCAGGACGACCACTTTCACGGGAAGAAGGGATTATGGGCCTTTTCGTGGGCCACGGTGGTGATCGGACCGTGCCCAGGAAGAAGGATGGTTTCCGGCGGCAGGGTGAGCACACCGGCGCGGATAGAATCCAGGGAAGGTTTCCAGCGGGCCCGGACACCGCCGATGGAGCCAGCGAAGATAACATCGCCCACGGCCGTCACCGGAGTTTCCAAGCCGCGAAACTCATAGACGGTGCCGCCGGCGGAATGGCCGGGCACGGTGTGGGCGGTGATGGTGAGTCCGCCGACTTTGAAGTGTTGGCCGTTCTTCACTGGTTTACAGTCGGGGATTGGCTCGGTCTCCGGCGCAAACGCGGGAGCCTTGGTCTTTTCGCGGATACGATCGAGTTCCAGAACGTGGTCACCGTGACCGTGGGTCAGAACGATTTTAGCCAAGGTTAACTTGTGGCGCTCCAAGGCGGCAAAGAGGGCGTCGGCATCCGTGCCGGCATCCACCGCCACCGCCTTGAGGGTGGCCGGGTCCCAGATCAGGTAGTGGTTGACTGTCAGATCGGCAAACGGGGTGGTAAACATCATGACGCCCGGCGGCAGGGCGACGGTGGGGGGTTGCCAAGTTTCATTGGCCATCGCGGAAATCGGCTCGGGTCTCAGTCCAAGGGCCCGGGAAACTCGTTCCAAGGCGGCCGGTTCGCGCCTTCCGGAGCGGATGGAGTTGAGCTCCGGAACGCCGATCTTGGCCACCTTGCAGAGATCGCGGTCGGTAATGCCCTGTCCCTTCTGGGCCTTGCCGAGGATGTCCAGAATGCTGTCTTCCAGTTTCAAGCGAGAAGAGCCTCGGTCTTTTTAAAAACTGCGTCTGCCGTGACTGGAGATTCAAAAGTGATTTCAGGAGCAGAGGGAAGCTCAAACCAAGACCGGCAACCGGACAAGGCGGGAGAGGATGGCAAATGCCAAACCGGCAGAAGGCGGAAAGCCTTCACCAAGGCAAAATGAAGGAGTTTCTCATCCCGGGAATCAAAGTGTTCCTGAAGAGTCTTTGGATCGTAGGCGGTCAGAGGCACGAGTTTTTCGATGGTTGACCAGTCCCGCAGGTCCCCGGCCCGGACCACTTCAACCCGGAGGGCCACGTCGAAGCCAACGCCAGGGGAACCCTTTTTCTTGTCGTGGTAATGAGTCGGAAGGAGAAAAAACGAGGAAGCTTTGAAACCGCTTTCGGCCGTGGATTCGCGGAGACCGGCCTTGCGGAGCAGAAGGGCCTGCTTGCCGCCATCGATGGCTGCGCAAACCGAGGCAAGCTCCTTGAAGCCAACGCTCATTTTTTCCTCCGGCGGACGGCCTGCTGGACGAGCAAGGGATAGTTGGCCTTCAGATACCAGAGACCGGATCCAGCGGTGATGGCTGCGGTGACCCAGACGGCGACATCGAGCAGGACCCGGCCGTTTTCGTGGGAGGGATTTAAGGCGAGCAGAAGAAGGCCCAAAATGGCGGTAAGCATCTGGGTGACGGTCTTGTGTTTGCCGACCTTTTCCGCGGCCAGGACCACGCCTTTTTGGCCGGCGACCAGACGGATTCCGGTAATCAGGAATTCGCGAGCCACCACCAGGGAGACAAACCAGACCGGGAGCAGGCCGACCCCGAGAAGACCGACGAAAGTGACCACCACCAGCAGCTTGTCGGCGAGGGGATCAAATAGGCGGCCGAAGTCGGACTCGATCTTCCATTTGCGGGCGAGATGACCGTCCAGCCAGTCGGTCAGGGCGGCGGCGATAAAGAGGATTAACGCTAGCCAGGGCGTCCAGAAAGGAACGGGGGGATGTGCGCAGGCTTGGAGGAGGATTAGCAGGACAAAAGTAGCGGCCACACGGGCAAGGGTGAGCCAATCGGGAACAGTCACTGGATTAGATTAAGATGAAGATGAAGATGAAGGGAAGGGCAGGAGTGGCGAGTGGCGGGTAACTGGTGGCGCGTTGTTCAGGCCAGGAGGTCGTAGATTTTGTGGCCGGTAATGGTGACGTCGGCAAAAGAGCCGGGGGTGAGGGGGCGTGAGAGAAGAACCTTGCCGTCGACTTCCGGGGCATCGGCCTCGGTCCGGGCGGTCTCGGGAGTGTCGACCAGCACGCGCAGGGTTTTGCCGACCTGCGAGGCAGCTCTTTCCTTGGCCACCGCCTGCTGGGCGGCCATGGCTTTCCGGTAGCGGGCCTTTTTCACAGCTGCGGGGATCTGATCCGGCATTTTTGCGGCCCGGCTGCCGGATTCCTGCGAGTAGGTAAAGACACCCATCCGGTCGAACTTGGCCTCCCGGATAAAATCCAGAAGGGTTTCGAATTGGGCGTCCGTTTCCCCCGGGAAGCCGGCGATAAAAGTGGTGCGGATGGCCAGGCCGGGGATACCGGCGCGGAGTTTGGCCACCAGTTCCCGGATGTGAGCCTCGGAGGTCTCCCGGCGCATATCGCGGAGCATGCCTTCCTCCACATGCTGCAACGGCATGTCCACGTAGCGGGCGACCTTGGGCATTCGGGCGATGGCGGCGATGAGTTCGTCCGACCAGTGAGCCGGGTGGGTATAAAGAAGTCGGATCCAGAACTCCCCCTGGATGGAGTGGAGGGCCTTGAGCAGATCGATGAGACTTTCGCCCCGTTCCGAGGAAACCTTGGCCCGGGGACTCCGACCCTCCGCCCAGCGATCCATTCCAAAGTAGGTCGTGTCCTGCGAAATCAGCAGCAACTCCTTCACGCCTTCTGCCACGAGTTGCTCCGCTTCCCTGCGGATGGATTCCACGGTACGGCTGCGATGTTTGCCCCGCATCTGCGGAATGACACAGAAGGAGCAGGGGTGGTTGCAGCCCTCGGCGATCTTCACGTAGGCGTAATGTTTCGGGGTGAGCCGCCAGCGGGGAGTATCGTAATCCGGGATGTAGACGGGCAGGCTGTCCGGCACCAAATCCTCTGGAGGGGCGTTCGGAGCGCGGGCCAGCACGCGTCGGACAACGGGTGCGACCTCCTCAAGTTGATCCAGCCCGATGAACGCATCCACCTCGGGCATCTCGCCGGCCAACTCGGTGGAGAAACGCTGGGACATGCAACCGGCGACGATGAGACGTTGGCTGGCCCGCCGGCGTTGCAGGCCGCGGTCGCGATGAGCCTCCAGGATGGCCTGGATGCTTTCCGTTTTGGCGGAGTCGATGAAAGCGCAGGTGTTGACGATGAGGACGTCGGCTTCGGCGGAGTCGGCGGTGAGATCCAGGCCGGCGGAGCGGAGGTGGCCGAGCATGATCTCGGAGTCGACTAGATTCTTGGCGCAACCGAGCGAAATCAGGCCGATTTTGGCCGACATTGGGCGGGGCGGTTGGGACCGGGCCGGGTTAGCGGGCCGGGAGGCGGAAAGTCTGGGGACCGGGCTTCTCGTAGGTGCCGAAGTTGGAGTCGTTGAAAATGATCTCGGCGTCAGCGGCTTCCCGGGTGGTGACGATGAAGGAGTCACCCGTCCAGGCATCGTCCCGCTTGCGGGGCATCATTTCGTCCTCATCGATCGTGTCTTCAAACAGCACTTCCTCTTTGCCGTCGCGAACCGAAACAATCCGGACCCAGGTGTCTTTCTTGGCATAGATGCGCAATTGGTGGGGAACAGCGGGTTTGGGAGTGGCCTGGTCGGATGATTGTACCGGCGGGAGGGTGGTTGCAGGTGCTGGAGGCTGCGTCTGGGCCGTGGGCTCGGCTGGTTTGACGGGAATGGCCGTTTTGACGAAAGCCTCTTCGCCAGCCGTTTTCCCCTTGGCTTCCTGGTTTTGGACAGAACCCTCAGCCTTTTGGTCGGCTCCGATGGGGGCCAGCGTGGAAGGATCCTTGGGGGATTTGACGGGCCACACCCGGTACATCTGGATACCCAGAACGGCGAGAACGAAGACGGCAGCACCCGCCAAGACCCCAAAACCGAGCTTACGGGAAGTCACCACCGGTTCGGCGGCGCGGGTGGGCAGGGATTCGAGCATTTCCGGACGAAGATCCAGAATGGAGTCTTCGACTTCGGAGGAGTTGGGCTGGAATTCACGGAGAATGGCTTTGGGGTCGAGACCGAGCTCCCGAGAGTAAATGCGGAGGAAGCCGCGGATGTAAGCGAGGCTGGGAAGCTTATCGAAGCGGTCGCCTTCGAGGTTCCGAATGACGTTGGCGTGGAGGCGGGTCCGGGCGGCGGCTTCCTCAATAGTCCAGCCATGCCGAAGCCGAGCGACGCTCAGCTGGGAGCCGACGGACGCGTTGTCGCTTTTTTCGGGCTTGGTGGCTTCCTTGGTTTTCATAATTGGACCGTATCAAGGTCGACGAGGATCTCCCGATCCTTAGCGCCATCCCTCGGTCCAATAATACCCCTGGATTCGAATTGATCAATCACCCACGCCGCGCGGCCGTAGCCAAGTCCTAACCTCCTCTGCAGCAACGAGGTGGAGGCTCTTTTCTCTGTTTTGATGACTTCCAGGGACCGAGCCATCAATTCCTCATCTTTTTCGGATAGCTCGGTATCGCCGGTGGAAGGTTTGGTCATCTTGGCATGAATTTCCTGCTCGTAGTAAGGCTTGG
>Ga0194134_10006867_pt1 | contig 10044 bp, 10 predicted proteins | sample TA2KigOff0mmetaG_FD_148602 | JGI IMG/M metagenome (GOLD analysis project Ga0194134, IMG submission 148602) | Freshwater microbial communities from Lake Tanganyika, Tanzania - TA2015056 Kigoma Offshore 0m | ecosystem: Environmental > Aquatic > Freshwater > Lake | place: Tanzania: Lake Tanganyika... | reverse complement strand
ATGATGTCTCTGGATCTCTACCCCACCCGCTGCCTTCCTCAGCTACTTTCAAAGCAGTAGCAAATACATCTACGCCACCTGCAGAACCACCACGAGGGATAGGACCAGTTACAGGGCTCTTATTCCATTCAATACTTGTTTCTTCTTTTTTCATTACTTGCTTCTGTGCCCTTTGTTGCTTCTGTGCTGCTTTCTTTTTGAAATCAGACATACGAGCACGTAGAAGAGTATTCATTTCATCAGACTTATCTTGTGCCTGTTGCTTGGCGGCAGTACGCTTTGATTGAAGTTCTCTCTTTGCTCTCATTGTTTTTTGAGCTTTGATTTGCTTCTGTGCCTTTTCGGTTTCAGAAGTTACTTCAGAGATAATCTCTTTGTTCTCTTCAGACATTTTTGTTTTCCTCCTGGACATTACACGTTGGATTAATTTCTTAGCACTCTTTTTACGACCATCGAGTTTTTCATCTTTAGTCTTCTTGAGATTTTTCTTTTTCTTTGCTGTGTTAACAAAGACAAAGGCAGGAGGAAGTGCTAAGCTAGATCCATCACCTGCCATCATTTCATTCACAGTAGTTTGAGAAGTTTCAGACATTGTTCTTCTACATCTGTTGTATCTACATTGTCTGGTAATCTATTCAAGAATATCATATATGCTTTTAAGATTGACCAGTATTGCGATTCTATTTTATAGAATAGAAGCAGCGTTGCTGCGTCATTGAATACATTATACAAGGTAATAATGTGATTCAAAATCAAATGGTGCTTCAACTCACCAGTGGTTTCATAACGACGAAGTAATCTTTTTATATATTTAAACTTTTGAAGATCTTCTTCAAAGTCATCATATGTAACAGACAACGGGTTGTTATAGTTTTTAATAGCAAATAACAACCAGTTGTCTGGCGTCAATTCATTGAAGATCATTGATTATCATGCATAGGTTAGCGAAGCACTGTTGGAGATAACTTCTTCAGTACCACCAGTAGATGTAATCTTCACACGGAACTTGTAACCATTCCAAGTTGCTTTAGCAGCAGCAGTAAGTGTGAGAGTGTTTGTAGTAGCACCAGTAAACACGCCCGCATTGGTGATGTTCGTCCAAGCAGTTCCTGTTGGGGTTTGACGCTGCCACTGGAATAGCAGTGTTCCAGGAGTGCCAGTTGTAGAAGTGGTAACTGCAAAGGTTCCTGTGAATGGGTTAGCAGCACCAGTTACGTTGGCAGGTTGAGCGGTGATAGTTACAGCAGATGCGACATCAGCAGCAGGATTGTCTTCTGTACCACCATCAGCAGTACCATAGTCACCAGCGTTAGCGGCGGTTTGATTAGCGAACGCAATACACTCTGCCTTATGGCGAGTGTTGCCATCTCCATCCGTATAGGTTCTGTATAACCACCAACCTGGCCACTTAAGACCACGAACCTTGTTCTCATCGAGAGCAGCTTCAGTGTCATCAACAAAGATGAAGTTTGTTCCTGATGGATAATGACTTTCGTGAAGAAGGCGAGCAGCAACTTCTTTTGGAGGTGTTCTACGAATAGCATTAGCAGCGGTAACAGTTCCAGTTGAACCAGCATATACCACTTTTAATTTTAGTGAAGTTGCTGACACCACAGACTCTACAACATATTGAACGCCGTCGAGAGAAAGAACATCACCATTCTGAACAAAGTTATTGGTTGTTCTATTTGTAAAATCACCAGTCGTGGTTACAGTTGTGCTACCATTAGTAACAGTTAGATTATTTGCCAACGCCTTCGCGTCGATTGTTCCGAAAATTGCCATCGGTTTCCTCTATAAAAATTTCGTATTCTAAAAAGTATTTATAAAAAAAGGGATGCGAACATCCCAGCACGGTTATGTAAACCGAGTGTCAAGGTGTTAAATCTTTACCACCCCTTGCCTTCAATTGTCCTTGGACTTGTAAAAGAATGAGTGAAAGAATACCATTTGACTTAACTTTGGGGTTTGCTCCAAGTGCTTCTGAAAGTGCAAACAATACGGTTGCAATCAAAGCTTGATTAGCAAGACACCATGCGACGAGTGCAGACATAATAATCTCCTAAATGACGCGAAATTATTTAGCAGCTTTTTTTGCCATTGTTGTGGCAGTTCCATACATCACACTTTGTGCTTTCTCGCCATACTTAGATTTGAATGAACCGAACTTCTTCTTCATTCCTTTGACAAACTTTTCTTTCTTAGCGGTTTCTGCTTTCGAAAGTTTCTTCTCTTCAAGTGGTTCAAACTCTTCTTTCTTTACCTCTTTCTTTGCCTTCTTACCTGTTACAGGTTCTGGATCGTTTTGAGTTTCAACTTCAGGCATGACTTCAATTTCTACTTTCTTGCCTTCATCTACAGCTTTTTTTTTAGCTTTGCCGTATCCCTCTTGAACTTCCGCTGCCTTCTCCCACATTTCTTTCACAGACTTCTTAGCTTTCTTGGCACGTAGAAGTGCAAAGTCATGGGCATCTACCTTACCATTTTTGTTGGCATCAATCTTTTCTTGATTACCAGGCATATCTGTTTTCTCATCTACATATTCAACTTCTTCTTTCTTGGCAGTCTTTGCTGCTTTCTTGAAGGCATCCTTTGCTGGATAATCTTCGTGTCCTGGTTTGGCGGGCGCTTCTCCACGCTTGCGCTTGGCATGGATGTTGGCATATAAACCATTCTTTTCATCAAGCTCTTGCTCACCATCCATTTCATAACCAGCCTTCACACAATTATCAACTGTCTTACCACCTTTTTGTTTGGTGCCTGCTAACTTATATCCTTTCCAGCAAGCTTTACCATCAAGACCTTTCTCTTTTTCGATGATGATGGTTTCTCCATCTTCCATAACTACTTCATAAGTAGTACCAACTAACTCATCTGGCATAAGACTTTCTGCGCGATTTTGCTTTGAAGAGTTACAATCTGCATCACCGTGAACGGGGCAGCAAACGCCAGCGCCTGTGTGGTTGCACGTACCCTTCTCGTCTAGTTGAACGATTGCACGTTCGATTAGTTGTTTTGAAAAGTCATCTAGATTCATTGTTCTTTCGTTAAATTCTTTTTCTTATACTTATTTATAAATGCCTTTGCTCTTTCGACATTATCTGAACCATCACGGTTTATTAATGGTTCGTCATCAGATATGAAACAACCACAATTTTCTTTGATATCTTTCACCCATGCACGAAACATCTTTCCTTCTGTGGTCACAGCAATCACATAGTTAACACCACGCCTGTGAATCTTTCCTACTTCTCCATCAAAATTTTTAACCCAGTCACCCTCAGCAAATACTTTGCCAAGCATGTAGGACTTCTGTTGTGATTGTTGTAATAGTTCTTTGAGTGATTTCATGAAAATTCTAATTCGTAATTAACTGTTCCTTGATTGGCATCTAAGTTATTAGTAGCAGATTTAGTTCCAGTAATTTTTATAGTTGTATTTGTTACGTGTGTAGTTGAAAAAGATAGTTCACCCTTTCTCCACTTACTCATATTTAGGTTTGCTTGATAAAACTTCTTACCCGATAAACAAGACAAAATTAAATTTACTGCTTCTGGTTCTCGCATTAATTCATCTGCAATATATCTGCAAAAGAATATTGTCATTGCTTTCGCACCGTTCGCATTTAAATTACTAGTGACATCTGATTTAGTTGCTTCTGGATAATTTTGTTTATTTAATCCAGCCTGTATCGTTCTTGCTGTTTGTATTAAACTTGCATTCTCTGCTGATAATCTTCCAGATTTCAATTGCCTAAAAAAAGTATATGCAGTATCAGCATTTGCTGCTTGTTTCAAGATGTAATTTACGCCAAAATGATACACAACTTTTTTACCATTTGTAGCACCATTAGGAACTGCTTGGAAAGAAGTTGCTAGTTTCTTCAATACACTATTTCTAGAAAGTGCTTGCCATCCTGAAGCATTTTTCTTTTTTGCATTTATAACTAAAGGCATAACATTATTCCAAATAGATGCCTTGGCTCCCTTACCTGCTTTAGAAGAAATTAAATATTTTCCCCCAGAACTTTTTACACCAGTATTTTTATACTGTATAAAGGAATCTATTCCTGGGAAAGATGGATCAGTAGGAACAGCAAAATAATCTATTTCATATGCAACAATTTCTGGAACAGTGAAAGCAGTTGCGTCTTTAGACAATGCCATATATCCTATCAGCAACTCTCCAAGATAAGCACCAAGAGTATTTTTTTCTTTATCACCTATACCAGCATTCCACGTAATTCCCTTTAAACCAGATACTAAATCTTTTGCAAAATATTCTGTAAACTGTTCCGTTACATAATCAGGTACAGAAGGTTCTTCTTCAAGTCCACTAATAATAGATTTTGCTAGATCAGTTGCAGAACTAAATGCTTTGCATGGAACATTCGTTTGTCCATTTAAAGAATCAACAGTAATATCTGTTCCCAAATTAATTAATTTAGAAGATTCTATTTGCATTGTTGCTCTTCCGTTCTTCACCTTATCAATACAATTAATATGCAAGTATCCCTCATCAGTAGGGTTACTACCATACTTCACCAATACCTTATTTGCATACGGACCTGCATCATAGTACATACCAGATTGTTCTACAATAATTTCATGTCCATGATTCAATCTAGTACTAGTTTTATTTCCAGTTATATCATAGATATAATTTAAATCTTTACTATTAGAACTATTTGCTTTTACATATGTCTCAACTCGGTTATTTTTAAAATATTTTTCCCATTTATCTTTACCTGTGGTTGCCATTATTTCATACCCTCCATAATTGCTACAAATAATTCAGTAACCATAGCACGTTTTTTCTCTACAAATTTTTTAGGTAATCCAGATATAAACGTAGGCATATCTTTTTCAGATACAGCCTTTCTCATTTTGCTTGCTGACATACCAGATACATCATCTGCATCTGGGTCACGCGCACCAGCACTTTTAATCTCAATAGTATTCATATTGTAATCTTTACCGTTATATTGTTTGATGAATTGGAATGCAGGCACACGGTCAGACCCAACAACAAAGATAGCATCAGTGTATCCTTTATCTTCCAACCACTTCAGTGCTTTGATAGCATCGCGGACTTGAGCATCATATACAATCGTATCCTTATGAGAAGGATACATTTGTTTCATAAATTTTACTTTTTGTTCAGCAGATAAAGGATTCTTTTTTTTATCTTGCGAGTGACTGGGAAAGATATAGTAATCGTTTCCTGCTGCAAATTCTTTGACTTTATTTATGAGTAGTTCGTGACCAGTTGTGGGTGGATTAAATCTCCCAAAAGCAAATGCAACAACCTTAGCGCCCTCAGTGGTTGGAGGACGCCAAGATTTTTCTAGCGTGAAGTTAGCACGAGAGAATTCTAATCTATCAACAATCTTCACCGCCTTGCCATCAACGATAGCAACGAATCCCTCAGGTTTCGTCACTACAAAGTTGTCACCATTACGCAGGAATACTTTGGTATCGCTAAGACCAGCGAGTTTGTTATTGATGAGATTCTTGGCGTTGGTGAAAGAATTGTAGATGACGATGAATGCTTTGAATGAACGCCGATTGTCTTCAAGGAATTGTAAACCAGATGCTAACTTGTCACGGTATTCATTCTTAGATTTCTCAGATTTTAACTCTTCAATCTTATCAATCAAAGATTTTTTATAGGCAGATTCAAATTTACTGATAAATCTATTAACATTATTAATCTTCTGCCCTTCTTTCACATAGCTGTTGGTGAAACGCTTCATCGTATAACCAATTGTAAATTGCTTGGTTGCTTCATGCGCCACCATCTCAATGAAAGGTTTAGCAACAGAAGCGTTACGGTCTGCTACAGCAATAATAGATTTAAGAGTACGTTCTTCTGCGTCCGCCAAACCAGAATTAGCACTGATGTTATCTATCGTCGCAGATGCCAGAAAGACATTACGAGTGGATTTTAAATTGAATTGACGGACACCGAAACCAGCATTCATATTATTCAGCGGACCAGAGCCACTATAATAAGTATGAAACACCGCGCCAATCTTAGCGGTATGCACTGCCTTACCCAAGTTACTATCGGCAGGCCAGGCATACGTCAGCGTGTTGGGCGTAGCAGTATAGTAACGCTCACCATCAATCGTCTTGGTTGCTACATCCTCATTTGTGAAAAGAAGGTCGCCTTGAATCACTCCCTTGATATTCAACTCAGGGAAATACTTCAAGCAATACTTCAATTTCTTGGCGAGGTCAGGAATTTCACCGTGATTTTTATCAATATCTTTTTCAGTGAAATTAACTTTAGGTTCTTTCTTATTGAATACAGACTTCGTACCCACAAAAAATTGTTTCGATTCGGGGTCAATACCGCAAACAATTGCAGGTGCTCCATCCCACTTGGTAGTTACAGTCACGCGACCAGTAGGGCGACCGCCAAGCTCATGGATAAAATTTTGTATGAGGTCTCTGGAAGCGACATAACCGCCATAACCAAAATTGATTAGCTCGTCTTCCAGGTGCTCCAGGTGTTTATTCTGTTGCGCCATCTAGCAGAAAAGGGGGTCATCCTTATTTAGGTGTCCCCCTAGTATAGCACACTCACAGGTCGTTGACAACTCGATTTTCACTTCGCTCAATACTAAAGGTTCCTTCTGGATATCGTGCCGTTAGTTTTTCAAAATTCATTTGAAGGACTTGTTCAAGTGAAATATTTAAACCTACACATGCTTGAGCAACATACCACATAACATCACCAAGTTCACGCTTCAAATGAAACAAGTTTTCTTGATTTACTGGTTTACCTTGAAAGACAATCTTCTTCACAATCTCGGTAAACTCTCCAGCTTCAGCAGACATTCCCACAGCAGCAGTAAGCAATCTCTCGGTAGGAAAATTTTCTCTCTGAAGTTCTGCGAGACGAGAAGAAAAGTCAGGAAAATTTTTACTGGGTAAAGAAGTAGTGGTGTCTACAAACTCAACATACTTATTAAGATCAACTGTCATAAAATAAAACTGGTAAATTTGCTTTGTGTGTTTTTATTTTGTTGTGCTGCCATTTCTTCAAAGTCATACTCTTCTTCTTTATCAGAAGATAAGTCAACAGCGTTATCTACATTATAGAGCTTCATTCGTGCTCTGTCAACCCCCACCAAGAATCGTTTATACATGGTGGGGTCGTTGTATCTATTCTTCAATTGTTTGACCATAATCTTACCATCCTTCTCCAAATCTTCTGTCGCAATAAGAGCAAACATAAAGTCAGCAGTAGCAGGTAAACCAAAGGATTCCGAAGTATCAGTAAGATCCACGTCGCTATTGCCAAAACCACTACGGGTTGTTTGCGTCGCTGAGACAAGAGGGACATTGTGTTCGACAGCAAGGCCACGTAGTTCTTCAGCAATCGCTTTAACATACGTGTAAGAATTGACAATAGCTCCTTTATACCTGGCACTGGCACAGATGTTAAGGTAGTCGATAAAGATGATGTCAGGTTTAAAAGTTTTCTTAAGTTGGAGCTCATTGAGAAGAGATTTGAAATGACCGACGTGTGCTGATGCTGTTGGATATTCTTTGATGATTAGGCGACCCTGAGTTTTTCTTTTAAGTTCGTTGATACGACTTTGGAAGATTATCTCAGGCAAATCAACAAGGTCTTTAATATTGACGTTAAAAAGATTTGCATCAATACGTTCTGCAATCTTCTCTTCTGCCATCTCTAATGTAATATAAAGAACGTTGTTACCCATCGATAAGCAATGAGCAGCAAGGTCACACATGAAGAGTGACTTACCTACACCAGTGCCAGCAAGAGCTACATTCAATGTTTTATTGGGTAACCCACCTTTTGTAATCTTATTGAAGTATTCCAGATGGAAAGGAATTTTATCCTCTTCACGATGATAGAATTCATATCTTTCTTCACTGTTTTCAATATAATCGTGACCTACATGCTCGTCAAATGATACTGCTAGGGCATCTTGGAGAATGCTAGGAATCGCATCAGTTGATACTTTCTTATTGCCGCCATCTGCGATTTTGATAGACTCCAAGAGTGCGAGATAGATTGCTCTGTCTTTACACCACTTCTCTGTGGTGTCAAGCAACCACTGGTGCTCGACTGATTCAGTAGTAAGTTCTTGAATCGCTTTAACTGCGTTTTGATATACTTCCTCATTTAAATCTTTCCTTGCTTCTAAGTTAATTATCAATACTTCTTTAGTAGGAACAAGTTCATAGTTGCTCGCAAAGTTCCACACCTCTTCATAAATTACCTTTTCATGAATCTCGTTAAAGTAATCTGGTTTGACAAAAGGAACAACCTTCCTGTAGAACTGTTCGTTACACAGAAGGTTTCGTAAAATAGTTGTTTCAATTCTCTCCATCCGCTACTCCATATAAAAACTCTTTCTGGGCACATTCATCTAGGGCTTGGAGGATGTCCTCTGTGAAATACTTCTCAGGATTGGCAAGGATAACAGAAGGATAAACGGAAGATTCCCCAACAGCAATCCGATTGCCCTTGCGTTCGAATACTCCGTATTTCTCACCCAACTCCAGTAATCCATAATACTTATCCAATCCCCTTGAGTCATAGAATAACCTCGTTTCGATGTCTGAGTTTTCTTTCGTAAAGCGTGACTTTTGTGCCTTCACTTTAATAATGTTACCTACAACTTCAGTGCCGTTTTTCTCTTTCTTCTTTGACAGGAAGAGAATCGTTGACGCAGCATACTTCAAACCAGTGCCACCGCCCATTTCTTTTGTCGGCACATATGCACCCACTACTTCATATGTATGGTTGGTAACGATAAGAGGAATACCAGCTTGCCCCAGTTTCAATGACAGAATACGGAAGATAGATTTGATGACCTGAGCACGAGTCATGTCACGAGTTTCTTTACCATCAGTAGCATCCTGAATCTCTTTGGATGTAGACAACATACCCAGAGAGTCAAGAACAAACAGCAGCGGGGGTCTATCTTCTTTCTTCAGTTTGGTATACTCATCCACAACCTTGATAGATTGTGTGCGAAACTCTTGAACCGTAGTAACAGGAACAAGACCAACACGCTTCACATCAATGCCACGAGAAACCATCATGTCTTTAGACACGGCAGATTCTGTTTCAAAATAGATTACCTGAGCATCAGGATTACTATTCAAGAAATATTTGACGATAGAGAGGGCGAAGAATGTTTTACCAGTAGAGGATTCGCCAGCAAGTGCGGTGATTTTGTTCGATGGTAACCCTCCGAAAATACTCCCACTAATCAGAGCATTGAGAATATAGCTGCCTGTATCAACAAACCCGTCGCAATCGCCCGTTGCGATTCCGTCATCTGCGACACTTGCAAACTCATTATCTAACTCTTTAATAACAGATTGTAAAAAACTCATAATGCCTCAAAAGAAAAAACTACTTAAACTGCCTTTGCGTTCGTATTGCCAGTCAATACATTCTAGCACAGTTTTCAACGGTTCGAGGAAACTCTTCTCAAACTGTAGCGTATAGTCGATATATTTGTCAAGGTTCAGTTCCTTCGGCAGTTGTTGAAAGAACGAGATGACATTCTCACGAATGGGATTTGGTGTCTTCAGATAGATAAACTTAATCTTCTCTCCTTCTTGAATAAGAGGATACTTGTGCTCCAGATTGTTCTTACGAATGTAATAGTTATACAGCAGAGCACCACGCACCTGAATCGGTGTTGACTTCTGATAGATGTCAGCAGCACTACGATACTTCTTCAAACCATTACATCCACGAGGGAAAGCAATGTTTAGATAGTTCTGTTTCTTTGTGTCTTCTTTGATTTCATTGATGAACTCAATCAAGTCATCATTAGTTTTAGTGATGATGATTGTATATGCCTGCTCCAGTTTGTCACGAAAGTAAGCTGGAGTGGAGGAACGAGCAGTTTCCATACCACAGATTTTCATCTTAGGTTTGGTATAACGCACACCTTCACTATCCCAGACGTTGAGAACATAGCGTTTCTTGGCGGTCCAGAAACCACGCTCAGCAATATTCTCACGCTTCATCTTCATCTTCTGG
>Ga0194134_10006860_pt1 | contig 10048 bp, 14 predicted proteins | sample TA2KigOff0mmetaG_FD_148602 | JGI IMG/M metagenome (GOLD analysis project Ga0194134, IMG submission 148602) | Freshwater microbial communities from Lake Tanganyika, Tanzania - TA2015056 Kigoma Offshore 0m | ecosystem: Environmental > Aquatic > Freshwater > Lake | place: Tanzania: Lake Tanganyika... | reverse complement strand
CTCCTTGCCGTCCTTGAAGCTCAGGTCGCAGCTCAGCACCAGAGGCGAATAGCGGCGGGGCTGGCCGGAGGCGACCGGCAGCGGGGACTGGATCCAGCCCTTGCGGAACAGCAGGCCCTCTGCCGGGCTGGGTCGCTGCTGGTAGAGGGCGTTCCACCAGTAGGAACCCAGGCGGGTGCGGATGCGTTGCAGCACGTCCAGCGGCACCCGCTCCGGGCAGAGCGGTTCGCCCGGTTGGCGCCAATCCGGCACCTTCTGGCAGGTATGCGGAATCCGCATGGAAATCGCCTCCGGCTCGGCGATGGCTGGCAGGTTGAGCACCGTCCAGTGCTCAGGGTTTTCCTCGCTCTCCTGCTCCAGCAACCAGGCGGTCATGTCCTGGTGGTCCCAGCGGGTCTGCACCACCACCTGCGCCGCTGGCAGAAGGGCTCCCTCTGTGGTGAGGCCGGGTTCGGCGCGGGTGAACCAGACGCTCTTGAGCCAGTCGATCAGCCGCTCCCGCTGCAGTGCCGACTTGGCGTCCTCCGGACCCTTGTAGGGGTCGTCGATGATGCCGAGGTTGTAGCCCTTGCCGGTGAACGGGCCCCGCACGCCGGCGGCGATGCAGCCGCCGCGCTGGGGCGTCAGCCAGTTACCCACGGCCGCGGAATCCTTGGAGAGGGCGTGGCCGGTGATTCGGTAGTAGTGGCGAGCCTCACGGCTGTGGGCGTAGGCCAGCTCACCGGAGTAGCTGGCGATGGCGCAGAACAACTCCGGGTGGCGGCTCACCCAGTAGGCGGGGAATAGCCGGGACACCAGCACGGATTTACCTGCCCGGGGCGGACAGCAGACAATCAGGCGCGTCAGCTGGCCGTCGGCCACCTGCTGGAGCAGATCGATCAGCACCGCCGAGAAGCGCGAGCGCTGGAAGCTCGGAAAGGCCCGGCCGATGAAACCATCGAACGACAACGACACCGTGGTAGTTGTCGCCCGGTCGGGATCCGGAACCCCCAGCAGTCCCCAGTCGGCCCAGCGGTCGGTGGCCGGGTCCAGCAGCAGGCCACCGTCGTTGGGGACGATGGCCATGGGCCTGCCAATGGAGGCGATGCGGCCCATCAGCTCTTGGCCTCCGGCGGCTTGATCGGTGCCCGCAGCAGCCCACCGATCTCAGCAATCACCCGGAAGGCGCCCACCGCAGCACTGAACTGCTCGGCATCCATCGCCCGGCGGGCGCAGTCATTGAGCGCAAAGATCTGCTCGGCCTGGTGGCGGCGGCGGTCGGAAATCAGCTCCTCCACCATGCGCATCCGCGCCAGGTCGAGATAGCGATTGACCGTTTTGACGTTGCTCACCCCCCAGCTTTCGCCCGCTTTCGCCCTGATCTCCAGTAGCGGCAGGCGTTGTGCAATCCACAGCTGGGCCTCTGCAATCCGCCGTTCCACCTCACCAGCGGTGGCCCTGGGGGTCTGGGCGTGATGGGGTGCCCGCCGCGGCGGGTTGGTCTGGCTGATCGGCCGGCTCGGATCCACCGCTACCGGCGGCTCCCAGGCCGCCTCACCATCGGCGTCCTGCTGATCCGGGGCAGATCGCAGCTCCTCCACCGGATCAGCAGCGGCCTGGTTGGCAGCGCGCAACGGCATCAGCTCAGAACGGCAGGGGCTGGGCCTTCGGGGGGCGGATGGTCCAGAAAGCGTTGCCCCGCTTCTCGGTGGCACTCCCCTGCTGGATGGCGGCTTCCTTGGCGGCCTTGAGCTGTTTCTCGATCTGCTGCACCGCCGCCGGGAAGTCGTAGGTCAGCCGGCCCGGGCTGTGGGAGAAGGACCACTCGTTGTGGGAGAAGGACGGATCCAGCTGGCCGCTGGCCATCGCCGTGTTGAGGGCCTCCAGCAATGGCTCGATCTGCTGTTCCAGCTGCTTCTGCTGCGCCTTGATCGCGGTGACCGCGTCCAGTAGGGCGTCGAGATCAGCGTCAGCAGCCGCATCAGCGGCTGGCGCAGGGGGAGCAGCGAGTAGCAGGTCCGCCATCGAGGAGCATTCGAACAAACACCCGGATGCACCCGAGCCCGCTCAATCTAGCGGCCAGCATCTGCTAGCCAACCCATCGATTCAGCTCGCGGCTGCCCTGGCGCTCAGAAGGGTCTCCGAGCCAAGCAGTAGCTGCTCCAGGCCGCGGCCCAGGCCGCCAGGCACTGCTCACGGCTGTAGAAGGTGCTGCAGGAGGCCTCGCCGGGCTTACTCCAGATCGTCTGGCCCAGCTCGTAGTGGTTCCCCTGGGCCGCCTCCAGCACCATGTAGCCCCCCAGCTGGGCAGCGGTGGAATAGGGCCGGCCATGAGCCGAGAGGGTCTTGAGGTCGTAGAGCACCCGCACTTCGCGTCCCCGCCGCTCGCTCAGGGCCGGGGAGACATAGGCCCCATCGAAGGCCCCGGCCACGTTGCGGGTGAGGCAGCAGGTGAGTCGCTCACTGGCGATCACCTGCACCTCCTCCCAGAGCGGCAGCTGGAGCAGCGGCAGGATCCAGTCCCTGTACTGGTGATGGCCGGGGAGAGTCTCGGCATCGAGCAGGGCTTCGCTGGCGCTCTTGCCCACCAGGAATCGGGCCTGGCTGTAGTGCTCCAGGGCCGCGTGCACCGCGGTGCCGCGCGGCTCCCAGATCGACCGCTTGGCCTCGATTGAGCGCTTGGCGGTGTCGCTCAGGCCATGGGCCAGCACGCCGGTGATCGACACCGGAAACAGGTGATCGCCGAGCCAGTAGCGGTGGGCCGCTTCATCCCGCCAGAGGCCGGGGACTGACTCAAGCCAGCTGATGGCGGTGTGAACGGCCATGCGCTCAGGCCACCCGGGTGCAGGTGGTGCGGCCGCCTTCTCGCCTGAACGCAAAGCCAGTACCGGGGTTCTCTCGGGTGTAGGCCCTGGCCAGCGGGAACACCTGCTCATGCGGCAGGTCAATGGCGAACTGCTGGCCCACGGCCAGGCAGTCAAAGGGCAGGTCGTGATGCGTCATTGCAGCAGGCTCGTTGCGATCTGGCTTGGCGTGGTCCAGCAAGACGCCCCCAGAGGCCATGGAAGGCCATAGAAGTCTGCTGTGATGCCTTGCCAACGCTAGCCGCAGCGCTGGACCGCCACCAGGGCCCAACGATCCAACAACGCCCCAACGGTGGCCTGTTAGGTCGAAAACCCTGGCCACGACAACGCTTTAGCCCCCTCTCTAACAAACATACATTTACATTATAGATATATATAAGGATGTCTCTCTCATGTGCATGCGCACGCGCTATGTGAATAAGGGGGTGTCTCCGCTGGCGAAAGCGTTGGATCGTAAGTTTTCCTGAAACCCGTTCTGGCGCAACGGTTTTCAGCCAAACAACTGCCCGTCGACTCCCTTTCAGAGCGTCAGATCCAACGCTCAGCCCAGCGCAACGCCGTCCCCGGCGAGCAGGGGAAACAGCAGCAGCGCTGGCCAGCGCTTACTCGAGATCAGCAGTCGTGATGGGCACCATCACGCATCGCTTGGTGCCCACGCCGGAGAAATGGATGGGACGCCTCGGCACATAGGCCCCGGTGATCCGCCGGAGCGCGGAGCGGTGGGCACCGCCGCTCCAGGGGGTGCTGCGCAGCACGTGATCGAGCTGGGCGTTGGCGTTGGCGACCGCCAGGAAATGCCCCTCGGCGCGCTCTCCATCCGGCAGGGGCTGACCAGTGCGAAACAACCGCAGGCCGTAGCGGCCGAGCACCGGCACGAGCTGATCCCAGAGGGTGCCGGCCAGCGACTCCTGCAACGCAATGCAGCGAACCATCTCCCCGAAGGAGGCCTCGGCCCCGATGTCGTGCCGCACGATCTGCTGGAGGATGGTGTCGCGGCACTTGATCTCATCGGCCTCGGTGTTGTCTGGCTGCTGGTGCTGCCAGTCCATCTGGTCCAGCCACTGATCTGCCATCACCAGGTTGAGGTGTCCGCCGCCTGCTGCCTCCAGGCTCCAGGCGCCGGCCAGCAGGGTGCCGTGCTGATCCCCGAAGCGCTGCCCAAAGCGCCGGCCGAGGGCCTGCGCCAGGACGCGGGCGTTCTCGATGATGACGGGCAGATGTTGCAGGGTGCGATGGATCAGCGCCCTGCCGTTGTCGATCGTGGCGACTGTTGCGATCTCGCGCTCGAAATCCAGCCACTCGCTTTTATCCATCGGGTCCTTGCGCAGGCCGAGCACACAGAAGCGATCGATGTCGGCTTTCTGGATGAGCGAGACGTTGATGGAGGAGACGCAGAACATCGAGCGGATCTCGAAGCTGTTCGCGCCGCCGGAGGTGGTGCCCTTGTAGATCTTGCCGCCTTCTGAGCTGGCGATACGGGCCAGGGCCAGCACGTTCTGAACGATCAGCTTGTCCTTCTGCTCGTTCTGCTCAAACTCATCGAAGACCACCGGGATGGCGTCGGACTTGAGGGTGCCGCGCAGGCCAGCCTCAGTGGTGCCGCCGGTGGCGGATTGGACGACGCCACCCAGCAGAGGGCGGAGGAACAACTTGAGGATCGTGGTCTTGCCGGTGCCGGCCCCACCGGTGAGCCAGATGTGGGGCCGCCAGTTCAGCGCGCCGCAGACGGGGGCCAGCACCAGCCAGCCGAGGAGGAAGTGCGCGGAGGCGGGCATCTCCCAGCGAAAGCGCTCGGCGATGTAGCGGATCTGCATCGCGTCGGCATCGGGCAGGGGCAGATCGCCAGGGCCGTCGAGGTGGCGTGCCTGCTCGTAGAAGAAGCGGGACGCTGGCGGCTGCAGAACGGAGCAGGGGCGGCCGTCCACGTTGAGGCGGTCGCCGAGGTGAAAGATGACGCGACCTTCATCCAGCCAGGCGCCACGGCCGCGCACCCGCTCGGGGTCATAGACGCCGATGCTGGCCTGCTGCTCGAACAGATCCGAGGCTGCAGCAGCCCAGTTGATGCCAGTCCTGCTGGGGTAGAGCGTCTCCCAGTAGCTGAGGGAGGCGAGAGCAACGAGGTTGGTGGCGGTGTGGGCGCTGCGCGAGAGGCGCATCACCTGGCCGGTGTTGTGCGGTTGGTAGTAGTAGGAGTCGCCGTCGAAACCCAGGCAGAGGAAGGGCGCTGCCGACCTGGGTGCTGCAGGTTGAGGCGGTGGTGGAGCGTCATCACCTCTGTCAGTGGCACCAGAGGCTGGGGGAGTCCATGGCTGGGCTGCCTTCGCCAGCTGCCGCGCGGCCTGCCGGGGCGTCCAGTCGGCATCGGCCAGATCCCAGCCCTGCGGCAGATCCGCCGGCAAGGCCACCAGGTGCAGCTGGCAGCCCATGGGATGCAGCAGGGCGGCCAGGCTCTGCATCGCTTCCACCCCGGCCACATCGGCATCGGGCCAGAGCGTCACTGTCCGCCCCGCCAGCCCCAGTGGGGCCAGCGGCTGCCAGTCCGCCTTGGTGATCGCCTTGGCGCCGTTGGCCCAGGTGAGCACCACATGCTGCGGGAACAGGCGAGCGGCGGCATCGGCGGTGCCCTCCCCTTCCACCACCAACACCTGAGCTTCTGGTCGTTGGCCCAGGCCCGGCAGGCCGTAGAGCGGACGCGGTGCCGGCCACTCGCAGGTGAAGGCATCGCGGCGGCTGGGGCGATGCCAGTCGCCATCCAGCCAGACGCGGTGCAGGAAGGCCTTGCCGCCGCTGCGCAGCCGGATCCGCTGGATCCAGAACAGCTGGGCGCCTGCCGCATCGCGGTAGCACCACTGGGCGATGGCACCCCGATCCAATGGGGGTGGCGAGGCGTCGGCGGGTGGGAGCTCAGGTTGTCGCCAGGGCCGGCGGCCGTGGCCCGGCAGACCTGTAGCGGCTAGCGCCTTAGGGCCGGCGCCATTGCCGGTGGTGAGCGGCTGGGGCCGATGCCGCCCGCTACCGCCTGGCTCCAGGCCCAGGTGGCGCTCCACCTCCTCGCAGGCCTGGCGGTAACTCCAGTGGCGAACGCGCATCAGCAGGTCCATCCCTGTGCCGCCGCCACCCAGGTGGTCCTTGCCGCCGCACTGGTTGCAGAACCAGGAGCCGTTGCCGTCCTTGTCGTCAAAGCGGTAGCGATCCCGCCCGCCGCAGGCCGGACAGGGCTGGTGGCGATTGCTGAGCTGTTCAGCGCGCAGCCCCGCCAACGCCTCAAGGATCTCCCGCCAGCGGCCTGAGGCCGCCGTGAGCACGTCGGTTGGCATGGTCTGAAACCCCTCAGCGCACGCCGGCAACTGCACCGGCGGCATGGAGGCGCTCCTGGAGGGTGACGGCCGGCGCAGCGCCCTGCTCCGCGGCAATCACCGCATCCAGCACCTGGCGCAGGGCCGCCGAGCGGCTGAGTGAGCCGTGGCGCCGGCGTTCATCCAGCCAGGCCAGCTGCTCGTGGGTGATCGAGATGCTCAACGGCATTGCGTAGTCAGACATCGGCGTTGCGCTCGCAGACTGCAGCTTAGTGGCCCAGGCCAACCCTCGTTAGGCTGAGGTTGTTGTGGGATATGGCTAGCGTTTGTCCTGGTTGCCTGTGATCTCAATGGCTCCAATCGTTTTGCGTGACTACCAGCAGCAGTTGCTGGCCGACCTCCGCGCTGCCCTCAAGGTCCACCAGCGGGTCTGCGCCGTCATGCCCACCGGTGCGGGCAAGGGCCAGACCATCGGCGCGATCGTCTAGGGGGCGGCCGGCAAGGGCCGGCGGGTGCTGGTGCTGGCCCACCGGGCCGAGCTGATCGAGCAACTCAGCGGCACCGTGCGTGCCTGGGGGCTGGAGCCGGATGTGATCGCCCCTGGCTACACGCTGCAAGGCCGGCAGGTCGCCGTGGGTTCGGTGCAGACCGTCGCCCGGCGGCTGGGGCAGCTGCCGCCGCCGGATCTGATCATTCAGGACGAAGCGCACCACCTGGTCGCCGGCAACGTCTGGGGCCGGATCATCGAGGCCTGGCCAGGCGCCCACCTGATCGGCAAAACCGCGACCCCCGAACGCCTCGACGGCAAGGGCCTCGGCGTAGAGGCTGGCGGCTATTTCGAGGCCCTGGTGCTCGGTCCCTCAGCAGCCTGGCTGGTGGAGCAAGGCTGGCTGGCCAGGCCCAAGGTCTTCTCCTGGCCAGGAGCCCGCAACAGCAAGGGGCAGGGCCCCGAACTCCGCCGCCGCATGGGCGAGTTCGATCTGGCGCAGGCGGCACGCGCCTACGGGGACCGGGCCGCCATCGGCGATGCGGTCTCGCACTACCGCCGCCGACTGCACCCGGGCACGGCGATCTGCTTTTGCTGCACGATCGAGCACGCCGAGCAGATGGCCGGCGCCTTCCGCGCTGCAGGAATCCGGGCCGCGGCGGTGAGCGGCGGCACCCCAGCCGAGGAGCGAAAACGCTTGATCGCCGGGCTCAGCACCGGCGAGGTGGAGGTGCTCTGCAGCTGCATGATCATTTCCGAGGGCACCGACATCCCCTCGGTGGGCGGCGCGATCCTGATGCGCCCCACCGCCTCCCTGAGCCTCTACTTGCAGATGGTCGGCCGGGCTCTGCGTCCCGCGCCGGGGAAGCAGGAGGCGGTGATCCTCGATCACGTCGGCAATGCCCACCGCCATGGGCTTCCCACCGATGAGCGCGAGTGGAACCTGGCCGGTCGCCGCCGGCGGGAAGGCGTCTGGATTCCGATCAAGGACTGCCCGGTCTGCTTCTGCAGCTGCCCCAGCGCCGCACAGGTGTGCCCCGACTGCGGCCACCTGTTCCTGGCCGACGAGCGCGATGAGCAGCGCCGCGGGCTGCAGCAGCTGGAGGGCGAGCTGGTTGAAATCACGGGCGCAGCCCGCCACCGGCCCAAACCCAAGCAGCAGCAGCGGCCCCGGCGCACGCACCCGGCAGCAGGTTGCAAGACCTTCGAGCAGCTGCTGCAGCGCGAGCAGGAACGTGGGTACAAACCTGGGTGGGCCAGGCATGTGTGGGCGGCCCGGCAGCGCAGCACTTAATCCCTGACTGGCTTGCCGCCTGCCCCCAGCCATGGACGAGGCATCCAACAAGGCCCCTCGTCGCGACGTCGTGGGCCATCTGGCATAACCTTGAGCAACAGATGTGCGTACAGCCCATGAAAACGGAGCGGCTGGCTCTACGGGTCTCGGATGCCTTCCTGGAAGGTCTCGATCAGCTGGCGGAAGCCGAGGGTCTCAGCAGGGCGGAGGTGGTTCGACGGGCCGTGGCCCTCCTCGCCTTCGCCAAGAAGGAGGAGCAGGAGGGCCGCCGCATGGGCTTCTTTGTGGAAGAGGCCGGCGTGCCCCGGATCAAAGAGGTCGTCGCCTTGTGAGCCAGCTCCCGGATCCCCAGTCTCTGGCTGAGCTGGCCGACACCATCGAAGCCCAGCAGCCCGTTGCTGGTGGCAAGGGCCTGGGCAGTCGCATCCATGAGCACGTCGCCCAGCTCGGTGGCGTGGAGCTGGAGCTGCCTGAACGATCCTCCCTGCCGACATCGGCCTGAAGTTGATCAATCCCTGAGCCGCCCTGGGCTACGCGCCTACAGCCGGATGGTCTGGATGGTTTCCACCGCGCTGGAGCTCTGCTCGGGCAGGGAATCCCTCAGAGCCTGGAGCTGAGGCAAGAGGTCGCGTACCGCCCGGCGCGGCACCAGCTCAGCAATGGCCTTGCCGCGGCGGGTGATCACCACCGACTGACCGGCCTCCACCGCGTCCAGCAGACTCGAGAGCCTGGCCTTGGCGTCTGCTGCCGTCACCTCAAGCATGGCCACAGACCATCTGGATCCCCACGTCGAGGTGTTCGTCTGGTCCGGGCAGAGCCAGCACTGTTCTCAACGCGCCATACGCTTTGAACGGTGTAGCAGAGATGCCATGAACACCGTCTCAGCGCAGACAGCTTGCGAGCGGCTCGACGCACTGATCGATGAGGTGGTCGCGTCCGGCGAGCCGGTGCTGATCACGGGGGCAGCGAGCAAAGTCGTGATGATTTCAGAAGAGGTGTGGCGCGGCATCCAGGCAACACTCGACCTGGTCTCGATGCCCGGAATGCGCGCGTCGATCCGTGATGGCATGGGCACCGCTCACCATGAGCTGAGCAGCGAGCCGTTCTGGTGAGCGGCTTACCGGTTGCCTGCGGCAGCCATGGATCGCTCCAGGGCCTCTTGCGCAAAGGCGTTGAGGCTCTTGTGGCTGGCCTGGGCGCGTAGGGCCAGCTGCTCATGCAGCTGCGGTGAGATGCGCAGGTTGAACTTGCCGGAGTACTGCCTGCGCGGCTCGATCCCCTTCTCGCGGCAGACCTCCAGGAAGACATCCAGCGACTTGTGGAATTCCCGGCGCAGCTCCTCGGGGCTGCAGCCGTAGAAGTCAGCACCGCCGGTGAGGCCAAGGATCTCGCCGCGGAATAGGTCAGTGTCGTCGTCGTCGTCGATGCGGGCATGGAACCCGCCCTGGGTCATCAGGCTCATGAAGTCACTCCGTGTTGTTCAAGCCAGCGCCGGATGGGAGCGACAGCTCCTTTGCCGGTGTTCAGCCCAGTGGAACGCGGCAGAACGGTTCGCGCCGGAAACGCCGGTAGACATCGAAGTCGCTGTCCAGGCTGAGGATCTCGGCGACATCCAGTCGCTCTGAGATCGTCACCAAGGTGAGATCGGCGAAATCGCCGGGCAGATCGGCATAGCGCTCGTTGAGTTCCGCGATGCGGGCGTAATCCTCCGGGAGCAGATCAATCACCGCGATGCCGCCGCGGCTGACAGCTCCAAGCAGATGGTTCTGAGCCGACAAGACGCGCGGATCCCGTGGATCCCCCAGCAGCCAGAGCACCTCGGCGATGCAGATCGGTGAGGTGATCAACTGCGCCGCGGTCTGCTCAAAGAAGGCGACGACCGCTGCATGAAGGGGCTCCTGCTGCTGGTAGTAGCTCAGCAGGATGCCTGAGTCGACCAGGATCCGCCGCATCAGCGCCGCTGAGCCTGTCGTGCGGCGAGGGCCTGGCCCAGAAGGCGACGCCGCTGCCCGCGATCCGCACTGCCCGGGGGCAAGGTGTCGAGGAAGCACGCCGGATGGCCACCGATCTGCTGGGCGATCGATGGGGTGGGTTGGCGCTGTTGCCAGCGCTCGCGGATCAGCTGACG
>Ga0194134_10006854_pt1 | contig 10054 bp, 9 predicted proteins | sample TA2KigOff0mmetaG_FD_148602 | JGI IMG/M metagenome (GOLD analysis project Ga0194134, IMG submission 148602) | Freshwater microbial communities from Lake Tanganyika, Tanzania - TA2015056 Kigoma Offshore 0m | ecosystem: Environmental > Aquatic > Freshwater > Lake | place: Tanzania: Lake Tanganyika... | reverse complement strand
ACTCTCGCCACGACCAGCGCACCGGCAACCACCCTCGCCCCAAACGCTCCTGCCACGACCAGCGCACCGTCGACTGCGCCGACAACCACTCCCACCTATGGGGGCGGGGGGTATAACTATGGGGGCGGGGGGTACAACGGATGATCCATCGTGATTCAGGACGAACGAGACTGATCGCGGCCTAACGCGACGAGCACACTTTGAGCGATCGTCGAGCTCCCAAAAAGTGGCACCAAAGTCCCAAAAAGTGGCACCAAAGTGGCACCGGACTTCTCAACACCAGACGGACACATCGAACAAAGCCCAGGAAAACGCTGGTCAGAAGAGAATTAACGAATCACACAAGCCCAGTCATCGAGGCGATGCTGGGAATCGAACCCAGGTGGAGGGCTTTGCAGGCCCTTGCCTCAGCCACTCGGCCACATCGCCACTCTCCGGAGACCGAAGAGAGCCATCACCTTACCGTCGGCGTGACGAGGAACCGCTGGAAGAACTCGCCTGATGGGCCCCGTTTCTGCGACATTCGTCGAGTGCGTCGTCTCGCCCTTTCCCTCGCTGCCGTCATCGTCATCGCGTCGTGCGGTGGTGACGATTCAGCCGAGCAATCCACCCCCACCGAAACCCCCTCGGTTTCCGCGCCAGTCGCCACCGAGGCCCCGGTCATCGAGGCGCCCACCACCACAGTCGATCCGGTCGCGTTAGCCACTGCGTACGCCGAGCCGGGCGACTTTCCGGTCGGTGTGACCACTCTGCAATTGGCCGCCGGCAATCAAGTGGAGATCTGGTACCCCGCCGTGGCCGGATCGTCGGGCACCGAGTCGTACGACGTTCGCGACTTCGTTCCCGAGGCCATCAAGACCTTGCTCACCGCTGATGTGCCAGCCGTGTTCGAGTACGCCGCCACTCGTGACGCCGACGTCGCCGACGGACAGTTCCCGATCGTGCTGTTCTCGCACGGTTTCTCGGGTATTCGCCTGCAAAGCACGTTCCTCACATCACACCTCGCGAGTTGGGGAATGATCGTCGTGTCGACCGATCATTGGTCGCGCGACTTGTTCCACGTGTTGAGCGCACCCGTTGGCGATCGTGAATCGGCCGTGGGTGAACTCCTCGCCAGCCTCGACCTGATCGTCGCCGAAGGGGCTTCGGCCAGCAGTCGTTTCTCGGGTCGTGTCGACGACACTCGCGTCATCGCCGTGGGGCACAGCGCCGGTGGCGGAACCATCCTCGGCGCGGCCGCCGACGACCGCGTGGATGGTTACGTCTCGCTCGCGTCAGGTGTCGGTATCGGTCGCGACACCAACACCACGGCACCCCTCGAACTTCCGAACAAGCCGTCGTTCTTCATGGCCGGTGCACTCGACGCCGTCACACCTCCCGACACCGTCACCCGCCCGGCCTACGAGCAGGTTCCCGGCCCGAGTCGTCTCTGGGTGATCGACGGCGTGGGCCACAACGGTTTCGACGACTTCTGCACGTTCGGCAACGGCAAAGGCATCATCGGTGTCGCCGAGGCTTCGGGCCTCGGACCCCTCCTCGCGGCCCAGCCCCAGCTGAAGACTCTCGGCGAGGACGGTTGCTTGCCACCGGCCGCACCCGTGGCCGATGCCTTCCCGATCATTCGTCACGCCGTCACGGCTCAGCTGCGCGTGTGGTTCGGTATCGACGCCAGCCCGGTGGGTCTCGGCCCCGAAGCGGCCAGCGCCTATTCGCTCGCGGTGGAAATCGCCGAGAAGGCCTGACATCGGGTCGTCACACTGCACACGGTCACGCCACCGCGTGAGAACATGAGCCCATGGGAACTCGCGGTTCGGTCGTTCTACGGGGTGGGCTGGTGGTCGACGGATCCGGAGCACCGGGTCGACTCGCCGACGTCCTGATCGAGGGCGATCGCGTCACGGCGATCGGGCCCGGACTCGTGGGTGACGACGTCATCGACGTGACCGGATTGGTGGTCGCTCCCGGGTTCATCGACATCCACACGCACTACGACGCTCAGGTGTTCTGGGACCCTGCGCTCAGTCCGTCGTGCTTCCACGGTGTCACCACCGTGGTGGCCGGCAACTGTGGTTTTTCCATCGCCCCCACCAAGTCGTCCGATCGAGATCTCATCGTTCGCACGATGGAGAAGGTCGAAGACATGGAACCGGCCACGCTTCACTCGGGAGTTCCGTGGGAGTTCGAGTCGTTCCCCGACTACCTCGACGCGGTTCGCCGACGCGGCACGGTTCTCAACTACTCCGCGTACATCGGCCACACGCCGTTGCGCGTGTTCGTGATGGGCGACGAAGCCGTGGGTCGCGCAGCCACCGACGAGGAGATCACGGCCATGGCCACTCTCGTTCGCGAAGCCATGGAGGCGGGAGCGGCCGGATTCGCGACCAGCTTCGCCGTCACTCATCGCGGGGCCGACGGTCAACCGATTCCGAGCCGCTGGGCCGACAAGCGCGAGATCGCCGCACTCTTCCGCGCCGTGGGAGACAGTGGTCGCGGTGTGATCGGCGTCAACGGTGGTGAGGGGTTGAGTTTCACCGACTGCTACGAACTCCAACCGCAGTCGGGCGCCCCTCTCACCTACACGGCCATCCTCACCACCAACACCGGCGCCCATCTGAAAGCGATGGAGATCCACCGTGCCGGTATCGAACGCGGGGCCGACGTGTGGCCCCAGGTGTCGTGCCGCCCCCTGTCGTTCTCGCAGACCATGGTCGAGCCGTTCACTCTCAACACCAACCCGGTGTTTGCCGAACTCATGCCGAAGTCGATCACCGAACGTCGTTCGGCTTATTCCGATCCGGCCTGGCGTCGTCGCGTGCGCGAAGCATGGGACGCCGGGCAGGGCATCGTTCCGCGCTGGGACAGTTTCGAGATCATGGAAGCCCCGGCTTCACCCGATCTGGTGGGCCGTCGGCTCACCGCGATCGCGACCGACATGAACGTCGATCCGTTCGACGCCTTGCTCGAAATTACGCTTGTGGAGAGCGACCTCTTGCTTCGCGTCAAGGCGTTGCTCGCCAACGACGACGTCGACGGCATCGCCGTGCTGCTCAACTCCGAACACTGCACCCTCGGACTCTCCGACGCCGGTGCTCACGTGGGCCAGTTGTGCGACGCCGTTCTGTCCACCGACCTGTTGGGCAATTGGGTGCGCGAACGCCAGACGCTCACTCTCGAGCAGGCCGTGAACAAACTCACCAAGGTGCAGGCCGACCTGTTCGGATTCACCGATCGCGGCGTCCTGCGCGAAGGAGCATTCGCCGACGTGGTCGTGTTCGATCCGTCCACCGTGGGCCCCGGACCCATCCGGCGCGTGCGCGACTTCCCGGCCGACGGCGAACGCCTCACGGCCGACCGCCCCACCGGCATGGTGCACACGTTCGTGAACGGACACGCCGTGGTTCGCGACGGCGAGTTCGTGGAGGCCAGCCGCGACGACCGACCGGGCCGACTGGTGTCGCCCAGTCGGCGCTGACTCAGCCGGCAGTCACCTCGTAGCGAATCGGCAAGGTCTTCAGACCGCCGACGAAGATCGTCTTCATCCACTTCGGATCACCGGCCAACTCCGCGTGCTTCAAGCGCGGCAGTAGTTCCTTGAAGAGCGCCTTGAGTTCCATGCGGGCCAGCATCGCGCCCAGGCAGTAGTGCACGCCGAAACCGAACGACAGGTGCTTGTTGGGCGAACGCCCCACGTCGAAGCGGAACGGATCGGGATGAGCGTCCTCGTCGCGATTGCCCGACGGATACGACAACAACACCGACTGGCCCTTCTTGATCGTGGTTCCCCGCACCTCGTAGTCCTCGGTGGCGGTGCGCATGAAGTGCTTCACCGGCGCGACCCAGCGGATCATCTCGTCGACGGCGGTGTTCATGAGGGACGGATCGTTCTTCAAACGCTCCATCTGATCGGGGTTCTCCATGAGCGCCAACAGGCCACCGGCCATGGCCGACGCCGTGGTGTCGTGTCCCGCCGTGGCCGTGATCACGTAGTACGAGATCGTCTGCATGTCGGTGAGGGGCTGCCCGTCGATCATCGCGTTGGCCACCACCGACGCCATGTCGTCGGTCGGAACGGCGCGGCGATCCTGCGTCAACTTCGTGAGTAGACGAAGAAGTCCTGGATCACTTCGATGATCGCGGCCGGGTCACCGTCACGCTGCATGTCTTCGTCGAGCCCGCCGAACAACTCTTGCGTGAGTTTGAGCATGCGCGGATAGTCGGACTCGGGCAAACCGAGAATCGACAGGATCACGTTGAGCGGCATGAACATGGCGATGTCGCGCACGAAGTCGCACTGAGTGCCCATCTCGGCCATCTTGTCGACGTAACGCTTGGCGAAGCCGGCCAACACGTCTTCGAGCTTCGACAGGTTCTTGGGCAGGAACCACTCGGCCGTGACGTTGCGCAGTTGCCGGTGCTCGGGGTCGTCCACGTGGATGAGCGTGCGCAACATGTCGCCGTTCTGCTGACGACGCGCGTCGTCCACCTCCGAGCCGAGAACCGGCCGCGGCTCGTTCAGGAAGATCTGGTGACGGGCCTCGATGTCGAAGATGTCGGCCGATTTGGTGATGGCCCAGAACGGATTGAAACCCGGACCTTCGACCCAATGCACCGGACTCTCCTTGCGCAGGAGAGCACAAGCCCGGTGGAAGTAGTCCTCGTCGGCGTACGCGGCCGGATCGACGAAGACGAAACCGGCTTCTTCCACACTGCTCGGAACTCGGTCGGACATGGCTCCCCTTTCGACGCGACACGGTCGACCCCACCATTCTGGCCGCCCGGTCCGCGCACCACGAAGAGCCAGAGGTCCCGAGCACGGCTGACCTCGGCCCCGACACCTTGATTAGCGTGCGTCCATGGCCACCGACTTTCCCGGCGAACCCGAACTCGACGACGAACTCGACTTTCGGGTCGCCCTCAATCGGGGTGGTCGCGGGCCAGCGGGCCACCCCACCCGGCCCGAGATCGAGCTCCTGTCGCCCGACTTCTACGCCGACTTCGACGAGTTGACCGCCTGGATGCGCCGCGAAGCCCCGCTGTACTGGGACGACGAGACCGGCCTCTGGGGTGCGGCCAGCCACGAACTGGTGTCGATGATGAGCCGCGAGTGGCACACGTTCTGCTCGGGGAAGGGTTCGCGGCCCGAGAGTTCGGTGCCGTCGATGATCAACTTCGACGCACCCGAACACACCAAGCGGCGGCGTCTCGTCGGCAACGGGTTCACACCACGGCGCGTGGCCGACCACGAGCCGTATCTACGCGCCAAGGTCACCGAGTTGATCGACGCCGTGATCGATCGCGGCCAGTGCGACGTCGTGGCCGACATCGCGACTCCCCTCCCGATGTACATGATCGGGCAGTTGATGGGTCTTCCCGAAGAAGACCATCACCAGTTGCTCCACTGGTCGGACTTGTTCGCGACCGGTGGCGACGAGATCCGTGACGAAGTGGTGCAGGCCGTCATCGACTGGAACACCTACATCATGCGTCACGTCGACGAGCGTCGGAACACCGATCGTCAGGATTTGGTGAGCCTGGTGGTGAACGCCGAGTGGGAGGGCACACGCCTCACCGACGTGGACGTGATGTTCGAAACGATGCTCGTGCTGGTGGGCGGAGACGAAACCACTCGCCACGTGATCTCCGGTGGCGTGGCGGCTCTCCTGCAGCATCCCGATCAGTTACGACTTCTCCAAAACGATCCGAGTCTCCTGCCGTCGGCCATCGAGGAGATGCTGCGTTGGGCCACTCCCGTGCGCAACATGAACCGCACGGCCACCAAGGACGTCGAGGTGGCCGGGATGACCGTGCGCGAGGGCGACCGGGTTCTGCTCCTCTACCCGTCGGCCAATCGCGACGAGAAGGTGTTCGCCGATCCGTTCACTTTCGACATCACTCGTTCGCCCAACGAGCACGTGGCGTTCGGTGCGTACGGTCGCCATCACTGCCTCGGTGCGCCACTGGCCCGACTCGAACTGCGAATCTTGTTCGAGGAACTGCTCGCTCGACTCGACGACATGCAGTTGGCCGCCGCCGACATCCCGTGGCGGCGCGGCAACTTCGTACTCGGACCGAACTCGGTCCCGATCATGTTCAAGGCGAAGTGAGCAGATCGCTCCAGCGATCGATTTCGGCCTGAGCCACCACCACCATTCGGTCACCACCACGAGCGAGGGCCGGAACCGACGGAACGTCGTCGTGCCACGACACCGTGAGGCTCGACCAGCGTCGATCGTCGTGGATGATGGTTCCTTCGATGGTGAACGCAGCGGTGTTGTTGCTCGGTGACACACTGCGCGACGAGGCCGACAGATCGAACATCGCGTAGCGACCGGGTGCGAGCGGAGCGTGCGGCCCGGCGGAAAAGGCCCCCACGATCACGGTGTAATCCATGCCGGCGTCCTTGTGAACCCGCTTCTCCTTGAAGTCGGGGCGATCCTGCATCTCGATGAACGAACGACGCGTGGGGTACTTCACGATGCCCATGCGATCCCACTCGCCAGCGGCCCCCTGGGCCACGACTTTGCCGTGGAATGCCACGTGGGCGCCGATCTTCTTCAGCACGTCGACCGGCGCGTACTTGTCGTCGGCCTCGATACCGGAGATGGCGTCGCCGCCACCACCGCGGTACTCGGCCACCGTCTTGTACTTCATGAAGTTGACCATGTAGATCGGGCCGTCGGCGGCCGGATCGCGGCCCGCCAGGTCGGCGGCGTAGTCGAAGTCGATCTTGCCGAAGCGCATGGCGCGAACGTATCAGAGCGCACACGAACCTCACCTATGGTTGAACCATGACCAACGCGCTCGTCCTCGATTCGCTCCGGCGGCGAATCGCCGCTCTGCACTCCTTGTACGAGGACGCCTTGGACACGATGGACTTGTCGCACGTGAACCATTTCGAGCGTGACGGAGTGGTACCCATCGCCTTCTCGTTGTTCCACTACGTGAACGTTCACGACGGATCGTTCATGCTGCTCACCGGACAAGCCCCCATCTGGAACGACGACTGGCAATCACGAGTCGGCCTCACCGTCAACGATCACGGCAAGCACCGCACGGTCGACGAGATGGTGCACCAGCGCATCGGCGACCTCGAGGCCTTCCGCGACTACATGCGCGCGGTCTTCTCACGAACCGAGAACTGGTTGGCCGGGCTCGCTCCCGACGAGCTCGATCGGGTGGTGATCACCCGTCCTTTCCCACCGCAGATCGCATCCACCTTCTCGGCGCGCGTGGCCGGCGACCCCGGCATCACGGTGCTCGATGGTTTCGAGTGCTGGATCTACCAGCACGGGTTGCGTCACATGGGTGAGATCGAACTGGCTCGCGGGCTGGTGGGCCTGCAGGGCATGACCAGCTGATCGACCTCAGTCGGCGAACAACACGCCAGGATTCATGATCCCGTCGGGATCGAGCGCCGTCTTGATGGCTCGCATGGCGCCGATCTCGGCCGCCGAGCGGTTGAGATGCAACCAGCGCGCCTTGGTCACGCCGATGCCGTGCTCGGCCGAGATGCTTCCCCCCTCGGCCACCACCGCGCGCAACACGGCGTCGGTGACGTCGACGTCACGATCGACCACCCCCGACACGTTCACGTGCATGTTCCCGTCGGCGGCATGACCGAACACGAACGTGCGCGCCTTCGGCGCCACATCGCTCACCACCCGTCCGATCGACGACACGAATCCAGCCAGTCGATCGATCGGAACGGTCACGTCGAACTTGAGCGGCGGGCCGAGAGTGTTGATGGACGGCGTGTGCTCGTCGCGTAGACGCCAGAGCGCATCACGTTGCGACGGGGTGACCGCGATGGCCACATCGCTCAGTCCGGGAGCAGCCCCGAGGATGGCACCGAGGCTTTCGCTCTGGTCGTCGTGGGCCGAACACTCCACCAGCAGATACGCCGCGGCACGCGGAATCGGTGACGAGACGCCAACGGCCGACTCGACCAAATCGACACCCGAATCGAGCATGAGTTCGGCCGCGTCGACGGTGTCGAGCGAGCGGCACAGCGATGCCATGGTCTCCACCGCGGCCTCCACTCGATCGAAGCCGGCCAATGCGGTGACTCGTGCGGGCTGCTCGGTCACCAATCGCACCCGCACGGCCGTCACGATGCCGAGAGTTCCCTCGCTGCCGCACAGGAGCGACGCGAGATCGAAGCCCGTGTTGTCCTTCACCAGACCTTGCAGATGTGAGACGACGTCGCCGGTGCCGAGCACGGCCTCCACGCCCACGATCTGTTGCCGGGTCATGCCGTAGCGCACCACGTTGATGCCACCGGCGTTGGTGGCCACCGAGCCACCCACGGTGGCCGAGCCGCGCGCACCGAAATCGACCGCGTACCGCAACCCCGCCGCGCGAGCCGTTTCGTGCAGGTCGTGGATGGTGACGCCAGCGCCCACGGTCACCTGGCGCGACAGCGCATCCACCGGCCCGATGTGGCGCAGTCGCTCGAGCGACACCACGACTTCTCCCCCGCGCGGGACCGAACCGCCCACCAGACCGGTGTTGCCACCCTGTGGAACGAGCGCGACACCAGCCCGGCGCGCCCACGACACCACAGTGGCCACCTCGGCGGTGTCGGCCGGTCGAACCACACACGCGGCCCGGCCCGTGTAGCGGCGCGTCCAGTCGACCTCGTAGCGATCGAGGTCGGTGGTGAGAACGTTGGCTGGGCCGACGATCGCGACCAACTGCTCGACGATCGCCCCGGACACGCCTTCAGAGTACCCGTGCCGACCTAAGGTGGAATCGCTCGCACGAGGGGGAGGCGACACATGGGTGAGACGCCGCGCGTCATGTCGGAAGTGACGGCCGAATGGCTGTCGTCGGTTCTCGAGTGTCGAGTCGCGTCGATTCGCCTCGAGATCATCGGCGCCGGTGAGGGATTCATGGGTCAACTGGCCCGCGTACATCTCACCGGATCGGGTTGTCCGTCGTCGGTGATCGTGAAGATGCCGACGGCCGACCCGGGCGGGCAGATGATCGGCCAGATGATGCGTGTGTGGGAGCGCGAGCACCGCTTCTACACCGAGGTGGCTCCGCACATGCACGGTGTGCGCATCGCCGAATGTCTGTACTCGCGAACCGATCCGTACGTGCTGATTCTCGAGGACCTGCACCCTCGCCGTCCGGGCGATCAGGTGGCCGGGCCCACCGCCGATCAGGCCCGCACCGCCATCGACACCGCGGCCGACTTGCACGGTTCGTGGTTCGATCACCCCGAACTGAAGACACTCGACTGGATGCCCGACATCTCCGACCCGATGAGCCTGTCGGTGGGTGCGATGTTCGACATGGGCTGGCCAACGTTCCTCGCGCGTTACGAAGACTCGTTGCCTGAGCGTGTGCTCCGTTGGTGCGAGGGGTTCGCGCCGCGCGTCACCGACTGGATGACGAAGTACCTGCCGTGGCCGTGCACACTCATTCACGGCGACTTCCGGCTCGACAACATGTTCTTCGACGCCGATGGTTCGATGACCCTCATCGACTGGCAGCTGTCCATGCGCGCGCCGAGCACCACCGACCTCGTGTACTTCCTCGGCACCAACCTGCCCACGGCCATGCGTCGCGAGATGCAAACCGAACTGATCGACCGCTACGCGAAGCGTCTCCGCACCCACGGAGTACCCGACGAATGGAGCGACGTCGAGCGCATCACGATCGGCTACGCCGAAGGCGTCTTGTTCTACTGCACGTCGTTCGCGGCCAGCATCCTCACGCTCGACACGGCCAACGAGCGTGGTGCGGCGTTGATGGACTCACTGGTGCGCCGAGCGTTCTCGGCCGCCGACGATCTGAACGCCGGCGCCGGGCTCGGGCTCTGACGGTCGCTCAACGACGAGTCGCGCACAGATCGACGGCGGCTCGCCCTCGCTCTCGTCCTTCACGTTCGAAGTGCGTCTCGATGCGCCAGGAGGGGCGTTCGTCGTTCACACTCATGAACCGCGAGTCGTCGGCGAGAACCCGTCGCATCTGCGCGGCGTAAGTCGCCACGTCGGTGGCCAACCGCAGTGATCCTCCCGACGTGAGCACCCGGGCGATTCGGGCGATT
>Ga0194134_10006843_pt1 | contig 10065 bp, 6 predicted proteins | sample TA2KigOff0mmetaG_FD_148602 | JGI IMG/M metagenome (GOLD analysis project Ga0194134, IMG submission 148602) | Freshwater microbial communities from Lake Tanganyika, Tanzania - TA2015056 Kigoma Offshore 0m | ecosystem: Environmental > Aquatic > Freshwater > Lake | place: Tanzania: Lake Tanganyika... | reverse complement strand
TCTTTTTGTGACATTCCGCAGTGTTTTGCTGCTGTTGGTAAATTCCACTTTGCAGTAAAAAGTGCCTCATTTGCCTCTTGAACGTTTTGTGGTGTAGTTTTGACAGGTTCTTCTTTGAGACTTTTGTGGGGAATTTTATACAAATTCATATTTTGTAAAAAAGTATCGTGTGAAAAAATTTACCGGGATTTTTTTTACCTCAAAAATGAAACTCAAAGTGGATTTGCGTAGGTAAGAGTTCTTTCATCCACGGTGTTACGAACGAACTCCAACACGCTCATAAATTCTTCGATTGTATCGCAGGTTACTTCTTTCGTGTCGCCTTCATTCGAATACAGATACACGGTGCGTTTAACTGGATCAACCACGCAGCTTGTCAGATACTCATCTTGCATTGGTCCGTTTGCCGATTACCTATACATCCTAGCACTTAACCAGTTTCCTGTCAAGGGTTAATCTTGTGGAAAATCAATGCGTTCCGCGATCACCAGAAAATAACAATGAATAGGGATACCACTTCGTGTTTGTAACCAAACTTTATTTTGTCCTACTCTTTTAACGATGATATCTTGATGAGCACCAATCGGAGTTAAGTGAACAGAGACTGTTGTAAGATCAACCATATCCTTCCACAGATCCGGTAATCTAATCTCAGTTTTTCCTACATTTTTTCCACGATAAAATACTGCATTTTCTGGTCCGCAAAGACTTTGATAGTTAAGAGTTTGTTCTTTATTTTGTAAATTCATTAATAATCTCCCAATATACTTCCTAGTGAGTTTATAAGATTTTCTCTACTAGAATAAGTTGATATTCTTTCATTAGAATCAAATAACAATGTTCGTTCTGACCAGATTCTAAGATTAATATCCATCATATCATCTCTCAACACATTTGCAAGTTCAATTTGTGATTGGATTGTGGTGCTTGCTATTGAGGCAGTTGCAGCAGCTGCAACATTGATTGTAAGGTTAAGGGCACTTGACACACCAACAGAACAACTTGGAAGAGCAACGATTCCAGCTGCGGATCCAACTGGATTAAAAGAACGATATAATCCACCTGAAAGAGCACTAGATGGTGGAGATTCTCCCATGCGATACCCTCTCAATACAACAGTTTCCCCCTCTGTTGCAAGTCGATACTCAGTTCTATTTGGATTTGTGTAAATGACAGGAGCAAAATCAAATCCAATTCGATGGTGAACTCTACCAGCACCAACTCTTGGTTCTCTTACACGATTTCTGTCTAGATTACTTAAAACTTCTGCTTGACTTGAACCGCCAATATTAGAATCTGGATCTACTTCGCCCTCCATAAAAGGATTCCATGTGGGAGATGCTGCTGGATCTCCATTGTTTATAAATTCTAACCGGATACCCTTTCCTATGTCAGATCTTTGCATAGGACACTTAATCGTTTGTGGTACATATGGACTTGTTGTTCTACCAATACCAAGATTTCCTAAACTATCTGGATCTGCTAAGACAGTAAATGTTACAAAATCACCGTTATCTTCTGGTGCAAAAGCGTTTCCTATGGTGTTGGCATCAAGGGTTAACTTAGGGACAATAACTGCGGTTACCCCCACGGAAACTGTATTGATTCCAGACAGATTTGCTATTGCTGTACCAACGCCAGTGATAACATATGCCTCACTAACAAAAACATTCGGTTTATCGCATATTAGTAGCTGTCCCGATTTAATATTTTGAAGACCTCCTGTATTAATCGGAGACATTGCAACAACAAAGTTTGTACCAACTCCACATGTGCCAATAAACTGGGTAACATGAGTATCTCCAATATCTGCGGTGTATGGCTCATCATACATTTTTAATCCGTATAAATCTACCCTTTCTAATCCGTGCAGAGTATTTAATGGAAACTCTCTGGTTTGAATATCAACACCATTTGTTCCAAATCCAACAATATCAACAGAATCAGTTCCTATACCCACAACGCTTGGTCCAAGACCACTTGCTTGTGTAGTTCCTCTACTAGCCCCTCGTCCGGCAGAGAGTTGTCTACCAAGTCCACCCAACGTTTGAAGTTCAGTTGGAGTTGGAAGAGATGGATATCCTGTTGGGTTTAGTCTAGTGCATTTATATGTATAGTTATAGACAAAACTCCCGTCGGACGTTGACCCAAATCGACTGGCACTGGCACCCGCTGCAGCTGGCGTTGCTGTTGCATGTGCTGATATTAATCTCCAAAATAAATCAGTCCTACATCCAGAATCGATTCTGGCTTGATAAGCTCGATTTACGTCATTAATTTTATCATTAACATCATCAACGGTATCAAGAAGAATTTTATCAACTCTTGATATTCCAACTTTATATGGTTCTTTTGCCTCATCAAGAACAACGATTCTTTCTAAATGAATTTGCACTGCATCCTCAGAATTCTGCGTCCTTGATTGAAGAGAATTCATAAGGGATCTTGATATTGAACCTGTGCTGGATGGTCGTCTTCCGCCTGTGGAAGCAGATGCAGTTGCTGATGGTTGATTTGCAACTGCGCTCTCTGCCGCAGCAATAGCAGAGTTCACTCCTGCTATTGCTGCGGATAAGTATGATGTAAATCCTGCCGAAACCAGAGCGTTTACAATAGTTGTTCCTATTCCTACCGTCGATCCTGTTGGCATAATCTAATAATATTTTTCTTAGTTTTATGTGTGTATTTATTCAAATCTGCGCCAAGTCGAAGGATCAATCATACTAAATTCGGATTTTTCATTCCCCTCCTTTAAAGATAACATAATATCACCAGCAATACCGATTCTATTAATAGTTCTTGGCATTAAGTTAAGTGTTGAATGAAGCATGGAACTTGGAAATAAAATCACTGTCCCCTCTATTGGACTTACTGTATATTGATTACAGTTATACTTATTATAACCCTTAATTAGATTATTGTCACTATTAATGGTTGTCTCAAACATAAATCCAGAAACTTCGTTTGGGTTTTTTGTTTGATGAAAACAAAGTTTATCCGAAGTTTCATTGCACTGCATATAATAACAGAAAGATATGTTAGAACAGTTATGATTATGAACTTTAATCTGAGGGGAATCTTTCTCGTGAATATTTACCCAAGATTTTGTGATATAAACATTAAGTTTTGAATCGTCAACAGATAAAACTCTTAAATATTGCCTGACATTATCAACAAGAGAGTCAAAAAACTCTTTATAACGTTCTTCATGATGTAAAAAATAACGACCAGAATTTTCTGGGGATGTTAACTCTTCTCTGGGCAGATCTGGTGCCCAATGCCAGTATTGACAAAGCTCTTCTTGATATCTTTCTTTAAACTTTTGATGGCATTTTATCTCACCTCGATAGATTATCGTGGGAAAAATCTCATAGATTTGATGGTTTAGGTTCTCCTTTGTGTCTTGCATAATCCCAACCACCTAATGCATATTCTGTATTATCGCCTGGATAGTCGTCAGGTGTCAAGCCTTCATATTCAACTTGAAGTTGATCTTGTGTTTTTCTTTCACCAAAAACAGTGTAATGACAATGAATTGCTGATCCAGAATTTGTTTTAACTTTTATTCGAGTTCCCCACTGAACATCCCCATCGATATAAAGTTCCTGATAAAATCCAACAGGAGTTAAGTTGACAGTTATTGTTTCGGAGCGAACCATTTCTCTCCAATAGTCTGGAAGTTCTATCGTATCAGAGTCTTTTAATGTTCCTCTAATATATGCACCAACTTCTGGTCCTTCTAAACAAATATACCTCAAACGATGATCTTTTTTTGTTGGGTGGGGAATATCAAACCCCTTTCCTGCAAGACTTAATGCAGATTTTGCAAGACCATCTGCGGTGTTTAATGTTGTTGACAGTGTTGCCGAGTCTGCTTGACCAATAGTTGGCGTAGCAGTGTTGACGCTTGGACCAGTTTTTGTACTTACTGCTAGTTTATTATCAGCTCCTGCTTTTGACTTTGTTCCTACACTACTCTCATTTAAAACCTCATTTTTAGCAGCGGCGGTGTCCTGCTCTGATGCTGCCGTTGCTTGTTTGACTAACGCAGCATGAATTTGTGCAGTAATCTGAGTAAAGAGTAGATCTTTTCCTGCTATGAGGAATGGTTGAGCTGGTCCTGTATATGCCATGATTCCACAAGGACCCAAAACATCTCCTAGCATAATATCAAGAGGAGTTCCTGATGCAGCAAAGGGACTTACTCGGTTAGTAACTTTAAGAACTGATAATGCAGTTGCAGCGACATTTTGTGTTGGTGCTCTACCAATCATCACCTGAGCCTCAAGAAAAGGAGCAGGATATGCAAGAGGGTTTCCAACGAGTAATCCATTTTCAACCCAAGCAGATCCACTTACCGCAGTAAAGCAGATTGCTGGTGGAGATGGAGCAGCTGCACCTCCCGCAACAGCAGCACCAATACCAGAACTAACTTGAAGTTTTCTACCTACATGTAAATCATTGACTTCCATAATTTTCTATCCTAATAACTTTGCCACTGCCTTAATGGTTTGTGGTATTGTCACCGTTCCAGACTGACCACCCGCCGCAGAAACATCCGCACCTTCAATGATTTTTAACCGCCCACACTCAATTTTATATGTTCCAGGAACAGAGATACCATATTCTCTTTCACATCCTAACTTAACTGCCTCGGCAGCTTCTGTTTCAACACGATTTCCTTTTAGTTGAAGAGTTTGTGATGCATTTAAAGTGACAAACCCATTTCCAGATTTTGTTCCGGACGCAACAAGATCAATATCCTTTGCTAAAATTCTTATCCTCCCGTTTGGAGCAGAAAGAATAATGTCTCCATTTACAGCATGAGTTATAAATGCGACACCATTTGCTTCTTTATTGTTTCCAAGTGCAGTTAATGCTTCTGTACCAGCGCCTCCGCCAGATTTTGCCACAGGTTTTTCACCACAATAAATTTGAACGATTGATGGAGAAACGATATTGATTCCTCCTGCAAGTGGACCCTCGCACCATAAACCAATATAGTGCCCTACTTTAAATGCAGTGTTAGGAAAAATATTTTGAATCAAAACTGCCATTTTTTGATTATTACTCGTTACTTCTCCAAGACAAATCTTACCAACAGTATTACTTATTGGGAGATAATCATATGACTTACATTCATCCTTACCTACACCTCCACTGGTTGGTCCAATAGCTGTAGATGGTGGTGGTGAAGATGAAGGAGAAGGAATTCTAAGTGATGCAGATGTTGATGTTGGTCTAGATCCAGAGTATGACATCTTTAATCGGGTACTATATCAAATTGTCTTGCAGGTGGTATTGTTCCTACACAATCGATGACCTGGATTACATCACCAGCATCATCGTCAATAGCAGGTTCAACAAACTCAAGAACTGGAATAACTCTAAGATTATTCCCAGTATCAGTATTTATCGTAATTTCAGGAAGTTCTGTAAATCCACTACCAGGAGAGTCAACACGAATCTTGGTAAGTGATCCGCCTGCACATTCATATGACAACTTAGCTCCTCTATCAGGAACAACAGTGAGTTTATCTTTGGAACAATCATGTCCAAATCCAGGATCTATGATAATCGCATCCTTGAGTCTTGCAATCAATGGTCTGTCTCCTGCAATAAAGTCTAGAACAGGAGTGTCTGCTGGACAACCAGGTGCAGTGAAAGAAACTGAGATGGTTTGCCCCAGTCTTCCCCAGTTTGGATCGTTTAATAATCTCCTGACAGACTCTGCAATATATCCATCATAGTTGTTTTCTAAGTAATATCTAATATCAACATCTCTAAATCCCAGTGATCTCGCAGAATCAACATCAGCCGTGCTAAACTCATCTGGTCTTCCAGCTCTATCATTAAATCTACCAACCATGTTTCTTATTCTTGATGGTGGTGCTGATGGTGGTCTAGGAATGGGAGGCAATGAAGTTCCCCAAGTAGGATCATCCAACCTTCTCTGCATTGTTGCATGAATTTCACCATCATAATAGTTTTCAAGATAGTAACGCACATCGGCATCAGTATATCCCAGTTGAACAGCCTGAGCATATACCGATCTATCCCAAGGAACAGACAATCCTGTGCCAGCATCACTTAAAAATTGATTGTCTGCTGCCTCTGTTCTTCTTGCTTGTTCATAATCTTCCTGTCCAAAAATAGCTCCTACACTACCAAAATCGTCATATCCAGGCACATCAACGAATCCCCTTTGAGTTGGGAGTGCTCCAAAAGACGGATTATTTAAAAGGACACGAACTCTTGCGCCAATGGTTCCCACGAAAATGTTTTCTAGATAATATCTAACTTCATTGTCACTATATCCAGCTACTCTTGCTCTTTCATATTCCACATTACCAAAAGTGCCGGATGCAAATCCGGTCATATCTCTTGGTCTTCCAAACTCATCATAAACAACACCAGCCATATTAGTGATGCCTTGAATTCTGCCAAAGTTTGGATCATCCAAAGCTTGAACCATTCTTATGCCAAGTTTTCCAGTGTAGTGATTTTCAAGATAATAACGAATATCAGCATCACTAAATCCTCTTCTCTTTGCTTCAAAGTAATCAATATTATATTCAAACACTCCTCTATATCCAGGAGCATCATCAAAATCGAACATTTGACGAATACCATAGTATCCGCGAGGTTGAGTTGCCAACCTGCCCCACTCAGGATCATTTAAAAATGTTTGAATTTTTGGACTAATTCTTCCAAGATAGTTTTTTTCAAGATAGTTTCTTATATCTGCATCAGTAAAACCTTGTTTTCTTGCTTCATTATAATCCTCCATACTAAACCAGTTGGCACCTGAGGTTGTTAGTGATGTAGTGGATCCTGTTGTCGTGGCTGCGGTGGGTATTCTTCCCCAATCTGGATTAGCAAGAAGAGCTCTCATTCTTGGACCTATTTCACCAGTAAAATCATTTTCTAAGAAATATCTAATATCAGCATCAGTAAACCCTAGATTTCTTGCTCCAAAAACATCCTCTAATCCAAAACTAGTGCCCCCGTATCTAGTTACATCAAATCCAACCATAGATCGAGTTGAACTTGATACCGTTCCTGATCCATCATCAAATCCAATCATACTTCTGTAAGAGGAAGTTGCAAGAGGTGGATTCACTCTTAAAAGCACTGCTCCAATTTTTGATAGTGCTGTTGGAATTGTTGCATCACCAAGTTCAATCTCTCCCATTCCAGGAAGAGCTACTCTATCACCAGTTTCAATCTCTACAACTTCACCTGGATTATATGGAGAATCCCAGGTCCCCCCAGATCTTTGAATCAAAGTTTGACAACGATCACCATATATGCGACCAATGGCACCTCTTGCTCCATCTGGATATGGTCTATACCTGTATCCAGTGGATAGCATGGCAACTCCTGTTACTCCGGTGGTTGTCTCTGACGGAGTGCAATCAACAAGATTAACAAAGTTGCCCCTATTAGTCGAAACTACAAAATCGTCCCAATCATCTCTATCTTCTTCGATGACAATAGTAGCGTCTGATCTAGACCCACTACCAACTATTCCAGGAACAATAGTGTCACCCACATAAAGTGTTCCACGATTATTAGAAATAGGTCCATACAGTCTTCCACCAGTCAAAGAAAATGAGATACCAGTGGGAGGTGTAGGTGAATCAAAAGTTGCAACATCTGGAATAATGACTCTATAAGAACTAGCACCTCCCAGAGTCACATTGAATGTTACACTTACGGTTGTCGGGATAGTGGTAAGATTTAAATATATTCCAGGCACACTATATCCAACTGCTCTTGGAAAAACACACGCAACAGCAGGAGTTCCTGGCCTTATGGATGTGGTTGGTGGTGCTGCACTAGATGCTGCATCTACAACAACAGGATCACCACCTGTTCCACCAGCAGTAACTGGAAGACCACCAGCAGAAACAGGTCTTCCTCCTGCTGCATCAGCTCTAAGTTGAGTTCCCCCAATACCACCAACTGTTACATCTGATGCAGTTACTCGACTACCACCAGCAACTAATGGTATTCCACCAACAGCACCTGCTGTAACAGGAAATCCACCAGCAGTTACAGGAACACCACCAGTGCCACCAACAGTGACTGGACGACCACCGGCAGCACCTCTTCTTAAACCACCCAAAGATCCTGCTCTTGCAGGAGTTCCCGCAGGAATTCCCGCAGGTCCACTAGGTGTTGCAGGTGTTGCAGGTGTTGCAGGTGTCGCGGGTGTTGCAGGTGCTCCAAGTGGAGGAGTGGGAGGAGTTGCACTTGGTCCAGGGGCTGGAGCGGGTGTTATAGGTCCTGTTGGTGGTGGTGCGTATCCGCCACCAGGTGAAGGTCCTGTTACTGGCACAGGACCTATCGTTGGAACTGCGACTGCTCCTACACCAGTTCCACAGGGGTCAACAATTGAAATAGTTGGTGGACTTGTATATCCAAAACCAGAACTAGTAATCGTAATACCAATCATTGCTCCCGAAGGACTAATAATGGGTAATCCTGTTGCTGGCGATATCGCTCCACCGCCAAAGAAAGAAACAGTTGGTGGACCACAAGGAACTGGTCCGACAAAACATGATCCTGCTGCTGCGATTCCAGAGCTAACATCTAATCCAAAATCAAATCCATCAAAAGTGGATGGAAAATCTGTGATTGCATCACCAAGACTGCCAAATGCAGAAACAGAGGCATTAACTCTACTCATAATATTTCCAAAATTAATTGGACTTCCTCCAGCTCCACCAACACCATCTAAAAAGTTCCAACTCTCATCAACTGGACAGATTTGTCGTGGTGGACAACCTTCAAAAAGATTGAGAAGAGATTCGACAACGCCTAAAACGGAATCGATGACACCAATAGCAGCACCAATAATACTACCAATACCTGCTAGGACACCACTAATCGCATCAAGAATACCGTTTACTATTTGACTGATAAGATCTGCGAGAAAGTTTTCGATTGCACAAGTTGCAGGATTAATGACATCATTAAGAAACTGTGTTAAAGCATCAGCGATGTATGCTGCTAATGTATCTAAAATAGCAGCAAAGGCACAGGAAAGTGCTAGGGTTCCAGCGTCAACCCCTTCAAAAATTTGATATCTTAAATTTAAATATGCCGCACCAACTGTTTGATTTACAGCTTTATTAACTTGTCTAAGAATCTGTCTTTTGATTTCATTAATCAACCAAGCCATTGCCTGAGTCATCATATTTGATACTTTGGCAATTTCACCTTGAGCTTGTTCAATAAAATTCTGAGATGTTACAAGAAAAGAATCGTCCCCAAGAAGTCCTGTTCTTAAATCCCTAACACCATTCAACATTCCAGCCATCGGTCCGGCGATACCAGCCAGACTAGATGGTTCACAACTACTAGGTAAGCGAACTGACTCAAACTTTAACAGAGCATCAGTTGCTTTTGATTGACCTGGGTGTTCGGGTCCGCCACACTCAGAGTCGCGTTTCGTTCCTCCATTTGAGTTTTGACAATTTAACGGAACTTGAAACTTTCCGTCCCGCCAGGTCCAAGATGATCTTGCTTGACATACACCTTCTAGTGTAGATTGAGAGAGCACTGTGCCTGCACACACTTTTCCACGAGATATGATATGCCATACCTGAGTTCTTTTATTTTGAAGTAACCTAACAAAGGTTCCTCTGGCAATGAGTCCATTACCCAGATGAAAATTATTTCCACCCCCACCTGGATCTGTGTCATCAGAGGTTCTAGGTACAGTTATAGTTTGGTCCTCAGGGTTACTTGACGCACCGCCGGTTGTTGAACATAGTAATATTTTATAACTAAACTGCCCCGTAGGTTCGCTTGTGACAAGAGTATTTTTACCAGTATCCACATAATCAACAACCAGTCCTATACTCCCTTCATAATAGGTCTTGTAATAAGGATTTGCTGGTATATGTATACTTGCACCTGTCATAGTTAAAGATTAATCTTCGTAAATTTTACACTCTGATGCATCTGGATTTTTATCACAAAACATTTCAAATGCCGTTGGATCGTGCTCCTCATCTGGATGATTGGATTGATATTCCTCTAATGAATCTAGTT
>Ga0194134_10006840_pt1 | contig 10069 bp, 7 predicted proteins | sample TA2KigOff0mmetaG_FD_148602 | JGI IMG/M metagenome (GOLD analysis project Ga0194134, IMG submission 148602) | Freshwater microbial communities from Lake Tanganyika, Tanzania - TA2015056 Kigoma Offshore 0m | ecosystem: Environmental > Aquatic > Freshwater > Lake | place: Tanzania: Lake Tanganyika... | reverse complement strand
GGCGACGCACCACTCCCGTGCCTCGGTGACCGAGACCGCGCCCATGAATCCCGCGATCTCGCTCGGCGTGGCCGCACCGAGTCGCGACAGGGCCTCCATGCAGGCCCATTCGCGGTGGGCCGCCGGAGTCGGAGTTGACGGCAGCGATCCGTGGACCGCTGATGCGATGCCGTACACCTTCTCGAATCCGCGACGGGAGTGGATCGCGACCTGCCCGGTCCGCCAGAGGAACTCGAGCGCCGCCTTCTGGGGCGACCAATCCCACCAGCCGCTCGACCTTGGGTGCCTGGCGTCGAGGTGGTCGTGCACCTCCCGCAGGCTCATCGGTCCGCGACTCTCCAGCACGCGCATCACCTCGCGGGTTGTCTGCCGCCAGTTCCTGCCCAGGTGACGGCTCATCAAGTCGCCCGCGAGCGCCCGCTTCCTCGACGCCTCGAAGCGTCGTGTCCACCACGTGAGCCAGTCCGCACGGATGAGGCTGGCGTCGTGGGTCCAGTGCTCGAACAGGGCGCGCGTCTTCTCCGAGTGGAAGGCAAGCGTCGCGGGGTCGTACCCATCGAGCCGCGCGTGCAGCGTCAGGTGGTGCGCCCGTTCGACGGCGGAGATGCTGTCGACCTGGATGAAGCCCAGCGTGCGCACGACCGAGAGGACTCGCGCGCGGGTGGCGGGTGCAGGCGGTTGCGCGAGGGCGCAGCCGGCGAGGAGGAGCCGCCGCGCGGCCTCGGCAGGGACCAACCGAACTGAGGAGGTCGTGCGCGCCACGGTTTTGACGTTACTTTCACCGGGACATGAGGCATCATGAAGGCTTGCCGCATGGAACCCTGAGCCGGGTCGACTGGTGCTCGTCGTTAGTTCAGCGTTGCAGCCGGATACGATTCCATCAGTGACCCCTCTGCCCATCCAGCCTCCTGCAGTCGAGATCGCCGAGTTCTGCCGTCGCCACGGGATCATGCGGCTCAGCCTGCTCGGCAGCGTGCTTCGTGAGGGCTTCTCGCCGACCAGCGACATCGACGTACTCGTCGAGCTCCTGCCGGGGAAGGCGCCCGGGTTCATCGCGTTTGCCGGATTGCAGATGGAGCTCTCGAAGATCCTCGGGCGCGCGGTTGACCTGAGGACGCCGGCCGACCTGTCCAGCCACTTCCGTGAAGAGGTACTGAGAGAGGCACGACCGCTGCATGCCGCGTAATCGGCCCAGTGCTCGGGGGGACCGGGTCCGCGTCCAGTACATGATGGATGCCGCGCGCCAGGCGATCGGTTTCGCGGAGGGCAAGCCCCGCAAGAGCCTCGACGCCGAACCCATGCTGCTCGCGATGCTCGAGGCGGCGACGGAGGAGTGGCCACCACCATGAGGGAATCGAGCTCCGCCGGCACGTCCCGCATCATGACCGTCCCCGTCCATCACGGGATGTTCTGCTGGTTCGAGCACCACAGCGACGCGCCCGAGCGCGCCATCGCGTACTGGACCGCGCTGGTCGGAGGCGATCACGCCGCGGTGCCGCTTCCTGGTGGCAGCACCATGCACCTGATGAACTGCGGGGCTCACCACCGGTGGTCGCTGCGTTCGCTGTCCGGATGCCCGGCGCCGCTTGTTGAGCGCGGACCGCACTGGCTTCCGTACGTCGCCGTGGACGACACCGACGCAGCGCATGCGCGCGCGCTTTCGCGGGGCGCGCGCAGCATCGCCGCGTCGCACGACAACGGCATGGGCCGCGGCACGATCATCGAGGATCCGCACGGCGCGGCGCTCGGCCTGTTCACGGCGGCGCCGGGTGCGACCGACGGCGTGAACCCGCACGGCCACGGGTTCATGTGCTGGTGCGAGCTGGTCACTCCCGACCCGAAGGCCAGCGCCGAGTTCCGAGCCCACGTCCTGGGATGGACCTCGACGGAGCGCGACATGGGCGCCTTCACGGTGACCATCGCCAGCGCCAACGGCCACCCCGTGGCCAGCCTGTGGAAGCGCTGCGACGACGATGCGCACCCCTGGAAGCGCGCACGCTGGTATCCGTACGTGCAGGTCGATGCGATCGAGCCCGCCGCCGCCCACGCGAAGGAGCTCGATACCGTGCTGCCGTGCGACGTGATGCCGGTTCCCGGCATCGGCCGATGGCAACCCACCTACGACCCGACCGGCTGCGAGTCCGCGCTGCTCGAGCCCGCGGAGTGCGCGCCGAAGGGCTCCCGAGTGTCGTCATCGGCCCCGGCTCGATGCGCCGCCCTGTCTGCCGTCATCGCGCGGGTTTCGTTGGTGTCGCTCGCCGTGGCCATCGCCGCAACACTCGGCATAGCGGGCTGTGCCGCTCCAGCGCGCGAGGGCGGCGCGGCACCGAAGCTCGTGATCGTCGGGGGCGGCGGCACCACGCCGGAGATCCGCCGGCGCGTGCTGGAACTATCCCGGGGCCCCTTGACGCGCGTCGTCGTGCTGCCGCAGGCCTCGAAACTTCCCGATCGAGGCGAGGAATCCGCCGGCATGTGGCGTGATGCGGGGGCCGCCGAGGTAGTCAACCTCGTGGATCTTGCCGACGCCGACCGGGCATGCCGGGAGATCGCGCGCGCCGACCTGGTGTGGCTTCCGGGAGGTGACCAGACGCGGCTGGTCGAGTCGCTGCGTGCGGCCGGGGTCGTGGACGTCCTTCGCGCCCGAGCCGCGATGGGCGTGACGATCGGGGGTACCAGCGCCGGCGCCGCGGCGATGTCGTCGGTGATGATCACGGGGGGCGATGGCCTGCCGGACGGCGAGGGTGCCCCGAGGAACGGGGTGCGTACCGCGGAGGGGCTGGGGTTCCTACCCGATGCGATCGTGGACCAGCACTTCCGGCAACGCCAGCGCCTCGACAGGCTCGTCGCGGCGGTCGTGCGAAACCCCGGCCTCGTCGGTATCGGGATCGATGAGCGTACGGCGCTCGTGGTGCGCGGGTCGCACCTTGCCGTCGTCGGCGAAGGGCAGGTCTGCGTGATCGACGCGCGGCGCGCCGCGCCCGGGCCGGCTGCGGTGGGTCCCCTGCGGATGCACGTGTTTGCGCCGGGGGCGTCGTTCGTGCGCTGGCCGTGACCCGCACTTCCCCCAGGCAGAACGGGGGTACTGCGGCTTGACATACGACATGCAGATCGCGTCTCGAATACTCGTGGGGGGGTCGGGAAAGTCGGACGATCCCCACCGCTCGGTCGGGTACCGGTGGCTGATGGGCGTGCTGGTGGGCGTCCCGACGGCGATCGGCGCGTTCGGGCTGGGGTGGCTCGCGCTGGCGCTCTTTGGCCGCGCGAACGGCAGCGGCGGCGTGGCGGCTCGGTGCACAACCGGTCGGCCTGGCTCGTCGGCGGCGAGCACTTCGACCGCTTCCGGCCCACGATCACGAACGCGATCGCCCGGGAAGCCGCCGGGCCGCTGCTCGGGGTCGCCGCACGGTCGTGGACGCGGCGGCCGAGTTCCGGCGCCACGGAGCACTTCGTGACCATGCATGCGGTCGATGGGGCATCGCTCCGAAAGGTCGCCACCCCAGGGATGCTGCCGCGCATGCTGTGGAACCTGCTGCAGAGGGAACCGGCGTTCCTCGGGCCCACAGGGCCCGCCACGATTCTGGGGCAGCCCGCCATGCGACCGCGGAACACGACCGTGATCTCCGCCTCGACGCTGATGGTGCGGATCGCCGGCGGCGGCCCCGGCTCCGTCGACGCGGCGAGGACCGTCCGCTCGCTCGCACGGGCGAGGGTGACGGCGAGTGCACGGTCCAGCTGGTCTCGGGCGAGGTGGTCATCAAGCAGATCACCCTCCGGCAGGCGCCCGAGGCCGCGCTCGGCGAGGTGCAGCGACTGCTTCGGGCCGTGCCGGGGCCGGGCGCTCAGGATTCAAATCATGAAGACCACAATCCTCGCCTAAACTCCGCCTCGGGTGGACTTCACCCCGATTTGACGCCACTCGAGCTGCGAGGAATTCGGGCCATCAGCGGCCTGCTCGTGGCGCTCTTGCTGCCGGCGCTCGGGCGCGTGATGCAGCGCTCGCGGGCGGCACAGACGCTCGCCCCCACGGAGGAGTTCGGGAAGGCCTGCGACGCCTACTTCCAGGAGTTCGGCGAGTATCCCGCCACGATCCCCAACGCGGTGCTGTACGCGGGCGTGACCGACAACCCGTCGGATCCGTCGTTCCGCAGAACCGCTCGCGCATCACGCAGACGGAGAATGCGCTCCTGGCGCTGATGGGCGGCTACCGCCTCGAGACCGACCCGACTACGCCGCCTGCGCGGGCACCGAGCTCGTCTTCACCAACGTCACGCCCGCCTTCCGGATCAAGATCGACGCCTCGCGGATTGGCGAAGGACCGTTCAAGAACGGCCGCAAGTACGACGCGTTCTGCGCGCCAAAGGGGCGCGAGTTTGGCAAGGCCGCCGGCCAGATGGGCGCCGCGACGGGGCAGCCCAGGCCGCGGACGAGGGACTCGTGCCGGACCTCGTCGATGCGTGGGGTGCGCCCATCGGGTGCATCGCGCAGATGAGGCGCGCCCACGTCGTGCGAGCGGCGGCGGCCGCCCGCATACCCTCACGCGCCATGACGCCCGTCGGCGAACGCTCCGCGCTGGACCTCTTCGACGGGGCGTGCGCCCGGTGCCCGGGCCACGTGGCGCTCGAGGTGCCGCCTGCGGCCGGCGCGCCGCGCGTCGCATGGACGTACGAACACCTGTCAGCCGAGGCCGACCGGTTCGCCGCGGCGATCGCGCCGCTCGCGGCGCGCGACGCGGTGGTGGTGCTCGCCCTGCCCCGTACCGATCCGAGACTCTATGCCGCGATGCTCGGCACGATGCGCGCGGGCTGCGCGTATTGCGCAATCGACCCCTCGTACCCGGATCGGCAGGCCGCCGAGGTGGTCCGCGAGGCACGCGCCGTGGCGATCGTGGCGACCCGTGCGCGCGCCGAGGCGACCATGGCGGCGGGTGGACCGGCGCCGTGGATCGATCCCGGCGACCTGCCGGCGAACGCGCCCCGCGGCGCCGCGCGCCCCGCGATCGCGCCCGACTCGTTGGCCTACGTGATCTTCACGTCCGGCACCACGGGCCGGCCGAAGGGCGTTGAGATCGAGCATCGGTCGCTAGCCAACCTGGTGGCGGGCGACGTGGCGGAGTTCGGGCTCGGTCCCGGCGACCGCGTCGTGCAGGGTTCGAGCGCCAGCTACGACTCAAGCGTCGAGGAGATGTGGATGGCGTGGGCCACCGGCGCCACCGTGCTCGTGATGGACGACGCGACCGCACGGCTCGGGCCCGACCTCGCGGCGTGGCTTCGGCGCGAGCGCGCGACCGTGCTCTGCCCGCCGCCCACCCTCCTTCGCACGCTCGGCCTGTCGGAACCCGCGCGCGAACTCCCCGCGCTGCGCCTGGTCTACGTGGGCGGCGAGGCGCTCCCCGAGGACATCGCGGCGCGCTGGTCCCGCGGCATACGTCTCGAGAACGGCTACGGGCCCACCGAGTGCACCGTGACGTGCCTTCGAGCGACGGTGCATGCGGGCGAACCCGTCACCATCGGCCGGCCGATCCCCGGCACGCACGCGTGGGTGGTCGACCCGGATCGCGAGGGACTTCCGGAACTTCCCGACGGCGCGCGCGGCGAGCTCGTGGTCGGCGGCGCGTCGCTCGCGCGCGGGTACCGCGACCAGCCCCTGGTGACGGAGTCGCGCTTCGTGCGGCACCCGAGGCTTGGCCGCGTGTATCGCACGGGTGACCTCGTCGCACGGGACGCGCGCGGGGACTTCCAGTACCACGGACGCATCGACGCGCAGGTGAAGCTGCGCGGCCACCGCATCGAACTCGGCGCGGTGGAGGCGCGGCTCGCGGCGCAACCGGGAGTGCTCGAGGCCGCGTGCACCGTGGAGGGGCACGGCGCGAGGCAGCGTCTCGTCGCGCACGCGGTGATGCGCACAGGCCACGCGCTTGACGCGGTCGCGCTCCGAGCCACGCTCGCCGCGGAACTTCCGCCGATGCTGGTGCCCGCGGCGATCGCGGCGATCGCCACCGTGCCGCGCACGGTGGGCGGCAAGGTGGATCGCCGCCTGCTCCCGGCGATCGCCGACGCATCGGGCGGAGCGCCACACGTGCCGCCCGCGACCGACACCGAGCGCACGGTGGCGGACGCCGTCGCGCAGGTGCTCGGACAGGCCGTCCCGCCGAGCGTGGAGGCCGACCTCTTCGACGACCTCGGGCTCGACTCCCTGACCGTGGCCATGGTGGTGTCACGGCTTCGCGAGTGCGCCGCGACCCGGTCGGCCACGGTGCGACTGACCTACGAGCACCGCACGGTGCGCACGATGGCTGCGGCGATCGACGCGCTCCCGCAGGCGGCGGGCATGCGCGCGTCTACCGCGCCCGCGGCGTCGGGCACGCCCTGGCCCGTCGCCGTCACCCTCGCGCAGGCCGCGGCGCTGATCGTATTCCTCGTGATCGGGTCACAGGCGCTGTGGGTGCCTTCGGCATGGAGCCTCGCCTCCGCGACCACCGGCTCGATGCTCGGCGACGCGCTCATCCTGTGCGGGGCAGCCATGCTTGCGGTGCCTGCGTGGGCGGTGCTCACGCTCGGCCTCGGAGCCGCCGCGAAGTGGACGCTCATCGGGCAGTACCGGCCCATGCGCGTGCGCGCGTGGACGTGGTGGCACCTGCGGCACTGGCTGGTGGTGCGGGCGGTCTCGCTCGCGCCGTGGGGAATGATCGAGTCGGCGGGGCTCGCGCCGCCAGCGCTCAGGCTCCTCGGGGCGCGCATCGGCCGGCGCGTGCACGTCCACGCGGGCGTGCGCCTCGCGGACGGCGGGTGGGACCTCCTCACGATCGAGGACGGAGCATCGATCGGGCAGGACGCGTCGCTGCGCACCGTGGACCTCGACCGCGGTTCATTCGTCATCGCGCCCGTCACCGTGCGCCGCGGCGCGACGGTCGAGACGCGTGCCGGCCTCTCGGGCGGCGCCGAGCTCGGCGAGGGCAGCATCCTGCGCCCGCTCTCGAACCTGGTCGCCGGGTGTGCGGACGCGCACGCGATCATGGACGGGGTGCCCGCCGAACGGACGGGCGGCGCGCCCGCGGCCGCGGATGAACCTCCGCCTGCGCCCTGGACCGTCCGCATCGCCGCGACGTGCGCGCTCGGCGCGATCTCGCTCGCCGTGGCGGCTTCGCCGTGGTCGGTCGCGGCGGTGATCATCGGCCGCCATTGGGACTCGCCCGCGGTGGTCATGGGCGCGTGCGCCTCGGCCGCAGCGGCGATGGTGGTCCTGCAGGCCGTCCTCGTGCGCGCGCTGGGCGCCGCGCCCGCGTCGGGCTACTCCCTGCACGGGGTGACCGCGCTCCGCGTGGCCATGCAGTCGCGGCTCGTCGAGTCGAGCGGGCGTTGGCTCTCGGGGACGCTGATGTGGCCCATGTGGCTTCGCCTCGCAGGCGCGCGCATCAGTCCGGGTTGCGAGATCTCGACGGTCACCGACGTCGCACCCAGCGCGGTCGAACTTGGGCGCGACACGTTCTTCGCCGACGGCGTCTACCTTGGCGGTGCGCGACTTCGCGGTGGCACGGCGAGCATCGAGCCCGTCGTCCTCGGCGAATCGTGCTTCGTCGGGAATCACGCGGTGCTGCCGGGAGGCACCAGCCTGCGGAGCGGCACGCTGGTGGGCATCTCGACCAGCGCCGAGGGACTGCCTCCGGAGGCCGGCTCCTCGTGGTTCGGGCATCCGCCGTTCCGGCTGCCGCGTCGCGAGGTGATCGAGGCGCCGCGCGAACTGACGCACGAACCGTCTCCCATCCGCCGCATCAACCGGTGGTGCTGGGAGCTGGCGCGATTCGCGCTGCCGGGCGTCCCCGTTCTGGTGGGCGTCGAGTGGATGCGCCTCGTGGCCTCGGCTGAGGAACGGTTCCCCGCGATCACCTTCCGTCTCGCAGCGCTGCCGGCGATCACGCTGGGTTCGGTGGCGGTGCTGGTGCTCGCGTGCGTCGCCATGAAGTGGCTCCTGCTCGGGCGCGTGCGCCCGGGGACGCACCCGTTGTGGAGCTGCTGGTGCAGCAGGTGGGACTTCCTCTACGTGGCCTGGGGCATGTGGGCCGGGGCGCCGCTCTCGGCGCTCGAGGGCACGCGGATGCTGGCGCCGGTGCTTCGCTGCTTCGGGTGCCGCATCGGCCGGCGTGCGCTGCTCGGGCCCGGCTTCGCCCACGTGGTCGACCCCGACATGCTGCGCCTCGGCGACGACGTCACGGTGCAGGCGCTGTTCCAGGCGCACACGTTCGAGGACCGCGTGCTGAAGCTCGACCATGTGCACGTCCGCGACGGCGTGACGGTGGGCGCCAACGCCGTGCTCCTCTACGGGGCCGACGTTGGTACCGGCGCGACGGTGGCGCCGCATTCCGTGGTGATGAAGCGCGAACGGCTGGAGCCGGGGGTGGCGTACGAAGGGGTGCCGACGCGGGAGGCCCATCGCCACCCGCCCCCCGCTCAGAACGGCACGAACACCCCGACCTGGCCGCCGTAACGCTGCTTGCCGCCGCCGCCTCCCAGGCCGCCGCCGGCACCCTCTACACGACCTCCTCGATGATCGCCGCTCCCTCAGAGCAATCGAGCGCCGCGTTCGGGGCGGAGTACGGCACGATCAGCGCCGACGTGAGCACCGCGCTCTACGGCAGCGTCTACTCGGAGCTCGACGCGTCGGATGTGGCGCTCGAGATGTCCTCCGCCATGGCGATCCCTGGCAGCTATGCCGGTGAGTCGAGCGAGCTCGCCGTCTACACCTTCGACGCACCGGTCAGCGTGCTCGTCCAGTGGTCGTGGTCGAACCTCAACCTCGACGGCGGGTGGGGCGTCGCGGACTTCGGCTCGGGCGAGGCCTTCGACGTGGCCAGCCTCGAGTTCATCGATTCGTCCTTCGCGACGGTCGGCGCATTCTCGACCGCGGCCTCCGGCTCGGGCACGTTCGTGCTCGCCGCGGGTGCGTACCACTCCACGTCGTCCTTCCGCGCGCAGACCATGCCCGCGACGTCGAGCGTGCTCTTCAACTTCGTCGTTCCCGCCCCGGGCGCGTTCGCCATCCTCGGTGCCGCCGGCCTGATCGCCGGCGGTGCCCGCCGCCGCGCCTGACCGGCTGGCCGCGCGGACCATCCCGGAACACAGCGCGGGAGACGGCCGATCGGCCGTCTCCCGCGCGTTTCAGGCGGACAGGGTGGGATTCGAACCCACGATACGGTTACCCGTATACAGCATTTCCAATGCTGCTCCTTCAACCGCTCGGACACCTGTCCAGGACGAGCGGAGTGTAGCCGGGGCGCGGGGGGCGGCCGCGTACCTTGCGGGTGCCCGCGTGACGCGCATGCCCACTCCCGACCTCCACGCCATCCTCGCCATTGACAAGCCGCTGGGCATCACCAGCATGCAGGCGGTGGCGCGGGTGCGGCGCCTGGCGGGCGGGGCGCGCACGGGGCACGCGGGCACGCTGGACCCGCTGGCGACCGGGGTGCTGGTGCTGGCCCTTGGGAAGTGCACGCGGCAGATCGAGTCGCTCATGGCGACCGAGAAGCGCTACCTCACCGAGATCGACCTCACCGCCTTCACGGCCACCGACGACGTGGAGGGCGAGCGCACCGAGGTTCCGCTGGGCTCGCCTGGCGCGGCCGCGGCCCCGCCCGCGCGCGCGGAGCTCGAGCGCATGCTCGCCGAGCGGTTCACCGGCACCGTGATGCAGCGGCCGCCCGCCTTCAGCGCGATGAAGGTGGGCGGACAGCGCGCCTACGCCATGGCGCGCAAGGGCGAGGCTCCCGAGCTCGCGCCGCGGCCGGTCACCATCCACTCCATCGCGCTCACGGCGTACGAATGGCCGCGCGTGGCGCTCAACATCCACTGCGGCAAGGGCACGTACGTGCGCAGCATCGCGCGCGAACTGGGGCAGGCGCTCGGCACGGGTGGCCACTGCACCATGATCCGGCGCACCGCGGTGGGCGCGTTCACCATCGACCGCGCCGTGCGGATGGACGCACTCCCCGAGCGGATCACGCAGGAGTGGCTGGACGCGCACGGCGTGGCGGCCCCGCCAGCGAACTGAGCTCGCGGAGCATGCGCTCGAGCCCGCA
>Ga0194134_10006838_pt1 | contig 10070 bp, 13 predicted proteins | sample TA2KigOff0mmetaG_FD_148602 | JGI IMG/M metagenome (GOLD analysis project Ga0194134, IMG submission 148602) | Freshwater microbial communities from Lake Tanganyika, Tanzania - TA2015056 Kigoma Offshore 0m | ecosystem: Environmental > Aquatic > Freshwater > Lake | place: Tanzania: Lake Tanganyika... | reverse complement strand
CTGGCGTCAACCGGAGGTGGTTTGGATCAATCAGCCGACAGATGAACTCAATGAACCAGGGCAGCTACCGTTGACGCAGGCGGCCTGAAAGGCAGCCTAGGAGTGACACCTTTCCTGAAAGTCACCGGGGAAAGATAGAGATATAGAGGAAAGTCTAATAGACTTAATATACCAGATAGGCGAAAATTAAACGTATAGTAGGCAAGTATGTGTAGAATCATATTATTATGGGATGAAAAATATTCGTACGGAACTTGATTGGGGGAAATCAAATAAAAATCAGTGGGAAAGTAATGATCGCCATAGGTGGCAAAGCAGGGGAATAGTAGGGTTGGTGAGTCTGATATGGTATAGTCAGAGATATATGGAGCGGCAAGTGGTTCTAAAGTCCATCGGTGGCATGACAACCGGTATCTTTCAAAGGCTCTTTCCTGAATATGTTAAGCCAGACAGACAATATCTATTTGCGGCAGAAATCAACCAATCCAGCCTACTATTCAAGTATGGTAATATTTATTCGCAAACAGGGCAAGATGGCATCATAGGTTTTCTTTTAGAAGTTTTGGGGATTGAAAATGGGTTTTTTTGTGAATTTGGTGCATGGGATGGAGTAAAATTTTCAAATACACGCTGGTTGTATGAAAAAGGTTGGAGTGGCTTATTGATCGAACCTCATTCTTCCAAATACAAGGTATTGGTCTCAAATTATGAAAGACAGGAGATTGGTTCAACTATCTTCCTTCACAATGGTTTTGTAGGAACGAGGTTTGATGATCAACCTAGATTACACGAAATTCTGAAGCAGTTGTGCCACAGAGAGGCTATTGATCTCCTAGTTATAGATATAGACGGTTATGATCTTGAAGTATTTGAGGCAACTTCGGTTCAGCCTTCAATACTAGTAATTGAAGGTGGAACGAACATTGCACCGAACATAAATGCACAGTTCCCATATAGTCGCCGATATCAACACTCACTGGCTTATATAAATTCTGTGATGGAATCGCGGGGATATGGATTGGTATGTTTTCTGCAGGACTCATACTATGTTAGAAGGGACCTGATTGAGAAAGCCAGAATAAATCTAGAGATAAGGACCCCAGAAGAAGTATTCTACGAATCATTTATATTCAGAGGTAGTGAATTTTGCAAGAAGATTAGGGATATGAGATTGGCTTCAAAAGATATTAGAGAGTTTGAGACGTCACATCTTGGGTTCTTTGAGCCAGACCCATTAATCTTATGTAAACATCTGATTCGAAAGTCTAGTCTTTGATTATAAAAGTGAAATGTGCCCAATAAAAGTGCCTTATTTGGAGACAGTCAAGGTGAATACATAGGGATTGCAGATCTCTCGACTGGTACGTGCAGAATGGCGGAGATATTTACATTAATAGTCTACGGCGTACCGAGATTATTAGCTATTCTTAGTTCTTAATAAGCTATTTTGCGGTACATTCGCAACTCAACGAGTCGCACTAAAAATGTCAAATGCTTCAAATTAAACTGTCCTAAAAACAGCTCATAGCAATAACTAGTAGTCTACGAATAGATAGTATAAGGAATTGCTCAGAATGCGTTATAGCGATGTTGTCTTGACCCCCTTTATCGGTCCAGTGCTTATGGGAGTGGGTGGTCGTAGTCATGCTGCAGCTCCTGGGTGAGCTGCCTCCAGAAGGGTACGCCCCTGGAGGGCCTAATGTGTCGTGAATATGTTGAACTCCCAGCGCCAGCGATCAGCCGGGAGTTGGGCCTCTGGAGCTGTGATGAACAGCTCAGTGTCGAGGAACTCATCCCGGAACTGTCAGGTGAACGATTCCGCAAAGCCTTTCTCCCAATCGAGTGCAACACCTATAGACCGCATTCGGCGCTCCAGGGGCGTACACCCCTGGAGGTCCTCCACCAGTGGAAAGCGGCCTGACTACCCAAAAGCTCTCAGAAGAGCTGGAACACAAAAAAAAGGGGGGGGGGGCACGTTACCGCCGGATTGGTGCCGCAAACGGTGTTAACTCGGCTGCGTCATTTCGACAACTCGGAGACCTCGACAACGGACTTGCCTTGGACGATCAGCTGCTCTGCGATTTTGCGCTTGCGAATAATCTGCTTCGCCGTGTGCGTGCACTTTTCATGGTGTGGTACCAGGCCCATTTTGGCTAGATGAGGAGTCTCATTCACCCTAGAGCGATCTCCGGGGTCAAGGTCTTTATACTTGAAGCAAGTGTTTCAACATTACCACAGTTTAATAAATAGAAGCAACAGGATTAGACAGCTAAAAAATACTTGAGGCAGAGAACAGGCATTGACCAAAAGTTAGAGTATTCATGAAACAGTCAATGCCGCACAGCTGGAGTACATTACAACTTTGCAAAACAATTAGTGCAGGCTTGCTAAGAAAGCTTGTGGACATGACAAGTAGGGGTACATATTAGCAGTGATTGGCAATATTTATCGCTAAATCTGGAAAAAGGAGCATTACAGAAAAGAAATCAGCGGAGTCTATGAAGAGAGGCAAGGCTAATCTGCAAAAAAGACAAGATTTGGCGTTAGCCAGCCCTCTCGAGTTCCGAAAATGATGGCATAAGATATAGATACGGCATAAAGTATTAGGAGATATGGGATAGATCTAATTAAGGACGTAATTCCTGTAACCTTATAAGGCTCAGCATGTATAGCAATATTGGTAAAACCCAGGGAATGGAGAAACTGTTTTAGTGACAGGTCGGTAAAGCGGTGTAGATGAGTATTGTCTCCGAAAGAATTGCGAAGCCCAAAAGGACTCTTAAGGTTCGGGGTTCTACCTAATAGTGAAAAAGTAGCTCCCGAAGCTCGGAGGCCCTCGAAAAATTCCTTTAAGGTTTCAAAGGGGACATGCTCTAGAACATCTTGCATAATAAGGACAACATTCCCACAGCCAATTATGATTTCAATGAGTTCAGGGTCGCCAATCTTAGTATTATAGCAGTTTGTCAAGCTCGCAAGTCTTTGTTCAGCCAGACAGAACTTAAAAGGGTCTGGTTCAATAAACGCGCAAACATGATGTCTGGTGGTGCATAGCTCAAATGAAAGTTCGCCGCATCCTCCTCCAAGCTCAACCAAATGCCAATCAGAAGGCAACTTGAATCCGTAGAGTTTTTTCATGAAACCTAAGGGTGTTACGGTTAGGTAGAGTGGAATTAGAAACTAGTTTAGGCCCATAAGAAGGCAAAGAGTCGGACTAAAGCTCGAATATAAGTGCATACACCAGATACAAAAAGCAATAGTGAATATTGAAGATGTGTTGAAGCAATTTTGAAATCATAATAAGAAATCTGCCTTCGTGAACTTGTCATATTTGATGCATGGGTTCGGTACATTACAAGCATTTTCACGATATAGTATACATCAACCCTGGCAAGTAAAACACGGGACCACCATTCAAAATCCTCGCAATATTTAAACTCAGGTGCAAAAGGGAATGTTAGTAGAATATATCGCTTGGCCGCAATAGCAGATCCGCCACCAAACAGGTTTGATCCAAGAACCAAGTCAAGAAAAGATAGCTTTTTGCTTATAAAACCCAGCTTAGAGCAGTTCTCAGAAGTTCTAGCGCCAAATTTCCCGTAGTTGTGGCAACAGACAGGGGCTAAGGTCAAAGCATTTAATACCATTTCCCCCTTGTCTGGTAACCAGATGTCGTCATCATCTGAATAGATAATGTTCTCATAAGTAGACAGTGAAGCGCCCAGATTACGCTTTTCAGCAAGATTCAGAAGATCGCAGTAGATTATTTTAAGACAATCATATGCACGGAGAGATTCTGAGATTTGATGACAATGAGGATTGTCATCAAGAAGCAAGAGTATTTCGTGTGGAATTTGTGTTTGTCTTTGAATAGAGTCAATCAGTTCTATCAGATATTGCTGGCGTCCAAGCGATGGAATAACTACAGTGTACACGAGTACCTCCTTAACCCAGGAAGGCCAAGCCTAGACGACTTAATACCAGGCATCCAAAACTCTGGTATAGAGAAGAATGCTGGGCTACCCAAGAGGCCTGCCCATAATGAAAATGTGCTATTCGCAGCAATAATTCCAGAATGTGAGGCCATACGATTAAAGACATCCGTACATTTTCCTCCCTTGTCAATCACAAGATTGACTCCCAAGAGTTCAAAACAAGATAATTCCAGCATATGAGGTGAATCCGTGAAAATAGTGATGCCTTCAAATGAAAAGTTAGCCAAAGCATGCCTACACTCAAGAAGAAGATCGCTAATCAAAATCAAGCCATGCATTGCATGCTTCTTAAAAAGATAATCGCCACGGCGTACATGTACAGCCAGGCGGTTAATTGGGCGCAAAGGGCATTGAGAAGCATAGTTTTTTCTTATGATAGAAAGAGCCTTTAGTTGCGTCTCGCTGTAATCTACATTCTGATAGTAGCCTAATTTAAGTCGCAACATAAAAGGTATTAAGACTGAACTCTGAACATCTCCCGGGATTCTTAGAGTGGCACTGCCATGCCGATCGAATCGGGAATATACTCTAAGGAATATATATCTGAGTCGCGCTAGCAAACCGATCGAAATGGTGAAATCAGACATAATTTGTGGCAATATCTCGGAGGCGCTGAATGGCCTATCAAATCTTGCGGATGAATCATATTCAGACAGGTTCAATATTATCGGATGTTCAGTTAGCAAGTAAAGTCTGTAGGCTTCTAATATAACAAAAAGCTGATTGCCAAGCCCTCCTCTTACGGCTAGCTCGTATCTCATAAGTTAAACGCCTTAAACTTGAGAATTTAGGGGTAAAGAGCGAAGCCAAATGTTGAATTCTGAGGCAATAAAGTCAATTACCATGTCACCTTTTATTAGTGGTTTCCATGACAAGACTCTTTCCATTTCAGAGACTGAGGCGGAGCAATTGGAAGGTGCAGATGTAATTATATTAGAGTCGAACCGCTCCGTGCGATATGGAAGTAAAAGTTTTTTAATTCCAAGCTTTAACACAAGCTGTTCCATTGATTTTTTGAGAGGTAGGGTTTCGCCTGTCCCTAAAACACAGTCACATGGCCGGTCAAGTTCTGCAAGACGGCGAAGACCGTGTACATACTCAGATGCCAATCCAATATCGCGCTGGCCCGTGACAGTGTTTAAAAAACTTAGATCAGTGACTTTGCCTTCTAGATGATAGTGAAGCGCGGCTTCTAAAAGCCTACCCAATAAAAAACGTGAATCGCGTATATGCGACTCATGTGGGAATAGAAATGCATTTGATAAATGCATTCCGTGTTTTCTCCGATAAAATCGGGTCGCCATGACCGAATAAGCTTTAGCTTTTGCATATGGACTGGTAGGATTCAGCTTATCTGATGAAGACACTACTCCATTTCGCGGGCCGAAACATTCACTTGAGACGGCGTTTACAACTCTGGCTGACGGGAGCAATCTCAGAATGTAATAGTACAGTTTTTCTGTGCATTCAGCAATGCTGCTCCACGTTACAGAAGGATTATCTATGGAATCGCGAACAGAGGATTGTCCGGAAAAGTGAAAAATAACATCCGGCTTATAATAATAGAGAACAGAACGCAATAAACGATCTTCAGACAAATCACCTTGGAATAATACAGGTGGTGCTGGCAAGCCAAATCGGCGGAGCTTGTGCAGACAGGAGGCCCTATTTCGAGTAATTCCTGCTACATCATATCCACATTGAAGCAAATGTTGAGTTATAAAGCTTCCATCTTGGCCAGAAATGCCTGTAATAATTGCTCGCTGTTGCATTTATCCTAACCATTTTTTATCAAGGTTTAAGATCAAAGGTCTCTTTTCGTTATTATGAAAAGATATGCTATTTCTACGGGGAAAGGAGGCGGCAAGTTCATTAATAGGAGACAGATGCCTATGGTCTAATGTCTTGTTGAGCCACGGTTGAAAGTCGTAGTTTTCGCCAAATTGAATGGCGAATCTGGCGTATAGATCCTGTTCATTTACACACATTCCGAATCTCTCAGCAAAAGTACAAATATACTCGTCCCAGTGCTGGCCTGAGATGATCTCAATTCTTCTGGCAAGTTCTCTAAGAATATTAGAATTGTAAGGCATCATATGGCAAGTAAACGAAAAGATTCTTCCCCCAACTATAGACAAGCTTTTCTCAAACATTTTGTAATGAGGGGAATGCTCATATGACAATCTAAAGACGGTACCCTCGTCAGTAAAGAATAAGTGAGGTTTAAGCAAGACTGTATCACAATCAATGACAACAAATAGTTCGGAGTAACTGGCACCTGAGTACTTGAGTAGTTGCTGTAATACCCATCCCTTGTAGGGTACTCTGTGCAAAAGAGCGGCAGCCACACTTGTTACTGGCAAGAGGCCTTCATAGATATATGTAACGTACTGGGGAACCCAGTCGGGTTTGTTGATCTCATTAGATATCAAGAAGATTGTGCCAATGGGATTTAAGCTAAACATAGTTATGGATTCAATTGTCAATATTGCAGTTCTCCGGTCTTTAGTGTGGCAAACCAACCAAAAATCACACATTGGGCCTTGCTTTAGATCATGTATTGACGAAGAAGATAGTTCCCAGACTCTAATCAACGACTGACGTAACGTTTTAAAAGTGTTAGTAGCGAGACTAGGCATATCTGTAATACTCCCAGTCAACATACATGCGCAAACCAGTCTTAAAGATCTTTGAATAAATCCAAGATTCTACCTTAATTGATTTATTAAGGCGGCAAAGCATAAATAGAGTTTCCTGATCAGGTCTACTTCTGGGATCTGATTGTTTAATAAGAAATTGTGCATGGATGAGTGTCAACTCATACCATACGCGCAACAGGGCAAGGCTCTCGGTGCAATGACGAACTGCAAGTACGCCAGTTTCGGGTTGAAATCTAATCATTGATCCAATTAACAACTCAAACGAAATATTTCTCTTATGATACCATGATGAGTAAAAAATATTAAAATAGTTAGTGCCTGAACATAAAATATTCATCTGAGGTTGGGCCTGAAATGAATTCTCTAGATAATGTGATATGCCTGATAGCGGACGATCATTAGTATCAAGATATAAAAGAATGTCCCCGTGAGGTATCGACTTTAAAATCAATTCGAGAAAATATGGCTTAAACGCATAGTAAGCGAACTTATTGGCCTCACATGCTTGAGGGAATCGCTCCATAAACAGGTTATCGAGAGACGAGAGATGTTGCATATGTATTCGTGATGGAGGAAATCCAATATCTATAAGTTGGGCTTGCTGTAGCCGTTGCTGCCTCAAAAAATTATCGGACGCAAAGGAGCATGCGTGTATTTGAATTGACATTTTTAACGTGCTAAATCAGAATGGCGCTGGATAAGAATCTGAGTATTTTTATTAATTGAATGCTTGCTAGCTTCATTAGATTTCAGGACAAATTTTTTACTACCGCCAATTTCAAGATAGTAAACTGGTTTAGAGGCCGAAAGTAAGCCATATAACTTAAATGCACGGCAGCATAAGTCAACATCATCTAGCTCAAAAGGTGCAAATGCTTCATCAAAGAACTCAAGGTCTTTAGCTAATTCCATTCTTAGGACTAATGGGCCGCGATTTGCGACTATACGAATAGATAACGGAGCTATATATTGAAACAACCAATATGGCTCACTTATCGCCATTAGTTTAGCAATTAGTTTTGAGAGCAAATTGATGCTGCCAAAGGGATACTCGCGCCCTCCTAAATTAACTGACGAGTAACTACCACTTTTGAGAGAAAATTCGTGAGCAGTCCGACCTGTAACAGCAAAGACATTGATTCTTGAGAATACATTAAGAAGCTTTCTGTCCCAGTGAATCTCTCTCATTAGCATATCATCCTGCATGATAGTCGCATAAGGTGTTTTGACCATGCGTAGTCCCACGTTATTTGCTTTAGTTTCCCATATATCAGCTGTCTCAACTATGCTAATATCAAATTTTTTCGGTGCGTTGTAAACAAATGAATCGACGATATTTTTGGTTTCATCTGTACAGCCATCAAGAATTATGATTATTCGCCTAGAGTGATCGCTTAGTGTTTTAACTAACCCGTCCAAAACCATTCTAATGGTTGCCTGTTTATTGTGTACTGTAAGTATGATAGTATTTTTGTTACTCATTTTCTAAATTACCTAGGCGCAATCGGGCATGACCAACATCGACAATGACTAACTCGTCAATAGGCAAATCAGAGCTACATATAGGGTCATGCGTTAATAGAATTGAGTTTCCCTTGGCCATAATTGCCTTCAAGATTATAGGATGCAATTCGCAGCTGGAATTCGCATATGGTTCATCAATTATTCGTAACTGGCAAGGTTCTATCAAGCATCGAAGTATTGCTAGACGGCGTTCCTCACCTGCACTTAATGTTTCGACTAGACGCATTAGATCTTCATTTCCTGCAGTAGAAATATCATGCGGTAATATTGTATTTAAAAGATTTTGTAGTTCGACAGGGATATTAGAATTATGCTTATAATCGACTCCAAATAAGTCAAAATAGCTTCTGATGGCTCCTCTAAACTTTGGTATTGGCATAGTTGAAAGTGACACATTAATCGACTGGAGTTTGACTCTTGCATCAGTAAGTTTATGGAACCAATCCTCAACCTTATTGGCTTGGATTGCATGCCTTATCAAAGTAGTCTTACCTGAGCCACTAGGGCCATGTATGTTGACGATCATATAAGAGAAGTAAGAATTTTGTTTGATGTTGCAGCTGTCGTATAATTATGTAACTTCATGACTGCAGGTATTCCATAGTTTAATTGGGTTACAGATGACATTGTTCGAGTTACTGTAGGGATTAACCTAGCCAGAATAGCCAATGATGATGCTGTTCTCCCAATCGACACCGACGTATCCTGTAAAGTCATCATTATTATACAAGTCATTATCATTAGGAATGAAGCAGATTCAACAATTAGTTGGGAGCTATTGCTCAACGTAAGCTGATGGCGAAATAGCATATTTAAAGCTTTATTTGGGATTTCGAAATAATCAGCAGCAGATACACTACAAGATGCAGCAGAAAGTTCAAGAGAAGCCTCGGCAACATTATCAGTCCGAGTAAGTCTACTTTCATTCAGTTTAATAGCGTTTAAGCCGTATGACCTTAGAATTCCAGCTATTTTATACATTAGGCATGCCAATATTAGAATTACTGGTGTCATCGCAAGGATTGCTATTGGTCCAATATTATACACGAGTAAAATGATGCCGCCAATAGCAAATACTAATTCCCCGATTAATGAAGACATGGGTATATCAAAATTAATCGTTGCCAGTTGTGTAGCATTTGCTATGGCTTCCTTGAACCCGGAAATTAGAGAAGCTTCATTGATCGGGAGTGTATAAGACCGGCTTTCGATAAAAGTTTCTACAAGTCTGCGCTCGTCTTTGGTTTTCTTCTTCATTATAACCGCATATGAATAGTCTCGGAGGCCTAGAACTGAAAGAGTCCTAAATGCAACCAATAGAAAGCCAGCAAAAGCAAAGAAGACGATATCTTCATAATTAGCCTCGCTAATCTTATCGTAAATTATCGATATTATCGATATTACTACTATATCAACTATGCCTGCAAGTAAAAACGCCGTTGCAGCCTTGCGAACCTGAAATAACCTTCTTATTAAAACCAACAGTCGTTCCAATGGGAATAATTTTCTCATGACAGCTTCCAAAGAATTCCTCGTCCAATTGTCATTGAGGCTGATCGGGGGTCTTGGTTTTGTTCAATAGAGACCTCTCTTTAAATTCTTTAAGTACATTCCAAGATATTGATCTGTCAAAGCCGCAGGTGCTGTTTTTTGCACTGCTCGCGGAACAGGCGCACCGTGTCGCGCAGCCCCTCCCGCAAGGGGATTCTCGCCTGCCAACCCAGGGCCGCCAGGCGGCTCACGTCCAGCTGTTTTTTCGGCGTGCCATCCGGCTTGGAGGCATCCCAGGTGATCGTGCCGCGGAAGCCCGTGGCCTCCGCCACCGCCTCCGCCAACTCGCGGATGGTGAGATCCACGCCCGTGCCCACATTGAGGTGCTGCAGCTGATCAG
>Ga0194134_10006835_pt1 | contig 10070 bp, 26 predicted proteins | sample TA2KigOff0mmetaG_FD_148602 | JGI IMG/M metagenome (GOLD analysis project Ga0194134, IMG submission 148602) | Freshwater microbial communities from Lake Tanganyika, Tanzania - TA2015056 Kigoma Offshore 0m | ecosystem: Environmental > Aquatic > Freshwater > Lake | place: Tanzania: Lake Tanganyika... | reverse complement strand
CGTAGATATCTAAAAATAATGAATATTATATAATTGTAACTTTTTGTTACATAAATAAAAAAAGAATATTAAAAAATCCCCATTTGTGTGGAAATCCTGATAAATTAGGATAGTAAACTACTCAACGACTATGAATTCAATGACAGAACAAGAATGGAAAGAACTCACAGAAATGCGTGAGCATATTCAAGCGGCGGGATCAGTTATGTCATTTGATGCGAAGTATATGGAACATTATTCATATCTTCTTGCCAAATCTTTGAAAGGAAAAGGAGACACGATTCGATGACCGACACTGAACGCTTGACATTTCTTGAACAAAAGGTTAAAATTCTTGAACAAGAAAACATTGAAACAACCAACGCATTGTATGAAATGGAGAATCGTCTTCAAGCACAAATTGATGCGTTGATTAATTATACTATGAAATATAAAGATTGGGGAGAACCTAATGACGTATACTGAAGATTCACTTAAGGTGAGTGAAAATGAAGATGGCACATTTGCTATTGAATGGGATGCAAATGATCCCCGATATGCTTTATTCAACACAATGACAGAAGAGGATATGCAAGAGTTTATGAACAAAGCAATAGAACAGTTTATTTTAGACAACGAAGATGGAACCCCAAATTAATAGAAACGACCCTCGCTTTTCTAATTTATCAGCAGCACTGAAATCATTAACTGATTCAGAATTTTCTTTGGTTATTAACAAGTTGATGACAGACTCATTTAATCAAGAAGATGAACCAAGCAAGGAAACAAATGAATGAATCAATTCAAGATATGAAAAATGCTGCTATGTATTCTGATGAAGAACTAATGCAAATGGAATACAACGCCATAAAATTAGAGCGTGATTCATGGCGCCGTAACTTTGAAGAACTCAAAATAAAATACGAAGAATTACAAAATCTATTTGTTGAGACCAATGATGAACGCAACGAGTATAGAGATAAGTTTGTTAATGAATCTATTCAACATGAGTATTTGAAGAACGATTATGAATACATGCGTGATGAACTGATAGAAATGAGAGCAGATATTGCTACACTCAAGGCAATGTATAAAATGTCTTAATGATTGGGGGGTTGACAAGACCCCTTTTTTGCTGTAGTATACCTACAGATACAAATCACTCATGTCTACCACTGCTTCACGCGACACTACCACTGGCACAACATACGAGGAACAGATTGCCAATTTGTTAGAGCAATTTACTGACATCAATTTTCATTCTCAAGTTGATATTGGAAAGAAACGTAATGGTGGTGAACATATTGTAGATTTGTTGTTTGATGGTGAGGTACAATATATTAAGCGCCGCAAGCGACCTGTTTCCCTACATAAAGGAGGAACACTTATTAGTCTTAAATATCAAAAAATTAATGGAACCGCAGAAGAAAAAATGAACTTTGAGTTCATGAAACTTCATCATGCTTGCGTTGATTATGGGTATGAATCTGCTATTATTGTTCTTGCTGGCAATACTGGTTGGAAGTGGAAAGAATACTTTCTTGGTGAAGAGTATTCCAATGATATGAAACAAATCTATCCTACCGTTCGCATCATTTCCCACGAACAATTTGTTAAGGAATTTCTCTGTGACTGATAAACCGTTTCTCAAATGGGCAGGTAACAAGTATCGTGTGCTGCCCCATATTCTACCTTTAATTGGTTCCCCCAGACAATATATTGAACCGTTTGCAGGTTCAATGGCAGTTGCTCTCAATGTTGCTGCTGATTGTATGGTGTTGAATGATTTCAATGGTGATTTGATTTCACTGTATCGTCATGTGATGAACGACGAAAAGTTCATTGATGATTGCGAAAAAGCATGTTTCGAGACTAATGATGAGCAAATCTTTTATCATCATCGTAATGCTTTTAACTACAGCACAGATGCTCGTCAAAAAGCAATCATGTTTATCTATTTGAATCGTCACTGTTTCAATGGACTGACTCGCTACAACAAGAAAGGGCAGTTCAATGTACCTTTTGGTAAATATAGTTCTCCCTATTTTCCTCGTAAAGAAATGGAAAATTTCAAGGCAGTATTTAATCAGAAACAGTCTGTACGCATGACTGCCTATGACTTTGCTGCAGATGAATTGTATCAAAATATAGATTCCAATACTGTGGTGTATTTTGACCCACCATATCTTCCTATCAATAATACAGCATACTTCACTGATTATGCTTCGTGTGGGTTCAATTATGCTGACCAAGTTCGTCTGCGTGATTTAGCTGTGACTCTTGCTAATTGTGGTGCTCGTGTGATTATCAGCAATCACGATACACCAGAAGCGAGAGAACTGTATTCTGCTGCTGCGATTACATCTATCAGTGTATCTCGCACGATTGCAGCAAACAAAAACTCACGCAATAAGGTGGACGAATTGCTGGCAGTGTATTGATAAAAGACACTGATGGGTCAACCCCTTGACTGCTGCCCTGATACCTGCTATATTACATAGGTAATCGAGAGACACTCAAGTGCTTACCTCTTCCCAGTCCAAACCGTTCATCGTGTCCACCTTCTCCCGTAATGTTTCGGGTGACTTCTTCACGTTCTTCGCGGACACCTATGAAGAGGCAGTTCAACTTGCTGAGGACTTCTACCTGAAGACTGGTTACGTTGTGGCAGTTGAGAAAGTGTCTCCCGCAGGCATCGGTCACGCCTGATTCCTGCTATACTACATTCACAAACACAAACCTCTTCACAAATGACTTATCTCGTTAGACTCTACGTTGGTGGTAAAACTTGGGATGAAGAAGTGATTGCTACTAATCCACAAAATGCTCGTGAAACTGCACTTGCTCGCAATCCTAAAGCAAAAATCATCGGCGTTAACGTCAAATTCTAGTGAATAAGTGATGCTTATGGGTCAGACGCTTGACACCTGACCCAATCCACCCTATACTAACCTCAGTTCAAACAAACCCATGGCAACCCGTTCACGCATTGGTATTCAACTCGCAGACGATTCTGTGCTCTCAGTGTATTGCCACTGGGATGGTTACCCTGCCTTCAATGGTGTCAAACTTCAGCAACACTTCAACACTCGTGAGAAGGTTGCTGAGTTGATTGACGGCGGTGACATCAGTGCTCTCTACACCAACGTCGGTTGGGATAATGAGACGCTGCCTGAATCTGGTCCTCTCTACTATTCTTCTCGTGGTGAGAATCGTCCTCCTCGCCTTGATTGGCGCATCAGCGACTATCTCACTCAAGATGCAGAAGAGTATGCCTATCTCTTTACCACTGGTGGAGAGTGGTTGTGCTACGATACTTGTCAGTGGCACGATTCGTATCTCGAAGCACAAGAGATTCCTGCTGCTGTCGCAGCATAACCAATACTACACCCATTTACACCCACACTTACTTTTTATCATGACTTACGAACTAATGCTTGGTCTGCTCAAGAACTGTGGTGATGGCGAGCAATTGCTTGCTGCACTGAATGCTATTGCCATTGCCAATGATAATAGCAAAAAAGAAACTGTTGTTGCGGCTGTATTGCCTCGCTCAGGATTTATTTTTAATCACAAGGGCGAAGAAGTAGTGTTCTGATTACTTATCAGACTGATAAGAGACATTTATCGGTAGGGGTCTTGACGACCCCTGCTTTTTGCTGTATAGTATGTTTATTGATTGATTCGTCATGCAACTTCGTTCTCATCAGTTGACCGCTCTCGATGCCATGTTGACCGCCTCTCACGGCACCGTGCTGGTGCCCACTGGCGGTGGCAAGACCTTGATTGCCATCATGGATCTTATTCGCCGTCTGAGCGCCTCTCAGCGCCCTCTCACGGCGGTTGTAGTATGCCCTCGCTTGCTGCTGGTCAACCAACTGTGTGAAGAGTACATGCAGGTTATCAACAATCACAATCTGAATGTTGAGGTGCTTCACGTTCACTCTGGTGACACTCATTATATCAGCACCACCAAATCTGAGCAGATTGCTGTTCACACTGGCATTTGTCTTGCTGCTGACGCTCATCAAGTTATCTTTACCACCTATCACTCTCTCCATCGTATTGTAGAGGCAGGTATTGACATCGACGCCGCATACTTCGATGAGGCACACAACGCTACCAGCAAGCAGTTCTTTCCTAAAACTGCTATGGTTTCGCAGATGGCAGACAACTGCTATTTCTTCACTGCTACTCCTCGTCAGTCGAAGAATCCTATGGGTCGCGGTATGAACAACTCGCTTGTGTTTGGCAAGACGTTGCATACTGTACCTGCTCAAGAATTGATTGAGTCTGGTTCTATTATTCCTCCTTCGATTGTCATTCACGAGCAACCTGCTGTTGCTCGCACTAAAGCTAACGCTCACGATTGTGACGCTAACACTGTGCTGGAGATTATTGACAATCTCGATACTGATGCTGGTCAGAAAGTGTTGGTTGCTGCACCTAGCACCAAGATTATTTGGAACATGGTTGCACACACTACCATGCTACAAGAGTTATCTGAGCGTGGTTATGATGTGATGCACGTTACTGCTAAGCACGGTGCATATGTCAACAAAACTAAAGTCAACCGCGAGGTATTCTTTGACACGCTGACTGCATGGGGCAAAGACCCCAACCGTAAGTTTGTTGTGTTTCACTATTCTATTTTGTCTGAAGGCATGAATGTGCCTGGTCTGACGCATTGTGTGCTGCTTCGTAACCTCAACATTGTAGAGATGGCGCAAACTATCGGTCGCGTTATCCGCATGAATGCAGACGATGCGCGTGACATTGCGGAAGGCAAACTCATCGCTGGTGACCTGGGTAGTTATCGCAAACCGTTTGGGTTTGTGACTGTGCCTATCTACGGTAACTACGGTGCTCAGATTCAGAAGCGCCTGCAGGCAGTTGTTGATGCTATCTTCGTGAAGGGTGTGCCACCCACCAGCATCATTGCCTGATTTTTCTTCAGCGGGCAGCGGGGTGACCTGTTGCCCGTTTCGCGCATCCAAATTCCCGAAAAAATCAAAAGTATAACACAGGAGACACAATGATTACGAAAGATGGATACGCATCAGTGCCATGGGGCACTAGATACGTTATACTTTACAATGGAGAGCAAATTTCGGACGTGGCCACGGCAGAGGAGGCGGTAGCATACATCAGGAATCAACAAAAAATCACGAAACAAAAGGCATCCAAATCGACCACCCCACGAACCCATAAAAAAAGCAAATCAAAAGCACGCTTGACACTGGACTCCTGATGCCCTATACTACCAATGTAATCGAGACACACCCATGACTGCCTTTCCCACGCTTCAGTCTAAAGATGGCACGATGCTAGCAGGATACTACCCCGTCAAGACTCCCTACGGCGACATTTCTGAGGAGTGGTGCCTTCAGGTTGTTTCTTGGAAAGGTGTTAGTCAAACCTCTAAAAAGTTTCTGAATCGTGTAGAGAAATCTCTTGCAATTCGTGACCGTCTCAATCATGATTATGTGGTGACTGGTGATAACCAAAACCTGCCTCAACTCGGTAATCCTTTCTATGGTGCCTGCTGATGATGAATCTTTCACCACGTTACATTGTTTTCTTTATTGCTTTGCTTGGTTTGATGCTTGGATGGAATGCATTTATCATTCAACGTGATCAGAAACTATTCAAACTGTACTATCACGAATCTGCCAAAGAACAATATTGTGCATCTCTAAAAACATGGCATCCAGATTGTAAAATTGAATGATGGAGAAACTATCTCATTGCCCAGTATGTAATGCACACTGGCATACCATACCTATTCCAGAGCATTTACATGACCAATACTCTCCACCTTATTTCTATTCCAGAGTGATTGCTTTACAATCATGGGAAACAGACAAAACGCATTCCTACCATTGCCCTGATTGCGGCGCTATTTTTAATTTCGACGGAACACTCAAATGATTACTGTTGGTCTCTACATTATTGGTGGTGCTGTTCTCACCTCTTTTTTCACTCTCTTTTATCTGGAGGATAAAAACAAATGATTACCACTATCATGGCAGGTTTTGCCTTTGGTTATTGCGTTATGGATATGATTCGTAACTATCAATTAGAGCAACGACTTAAAGAGTTTATGAAGGACTTTTCCAATGAAACCAAATAATCAAACACTCATTGGGTGGATTTTCCGTAAATTATTTACACGCAAATGATTACATTCTTCGCATCTTGGTTTGCACTTGCATTTCTAGCTTTGGTGTTTAACTACGCTTTGCACGCTAACAACTCACACGATTGACAATGAACCGTTTTTCTGCTAAAATCAATCAAGTTTCAATACATGCTATGAACTACATCGCACTGGGTAACGAACTGTTCTGGTTTCAACCTGATGGACTTTATGTACGGTCTAATGGTAAAACCACGCACATTAACATGACACAGATTGATAATGATGATGACATTGAGTTCTATGCATCTCTTGCTTACTACATAGAGCAGATTAACATTCTTGCTCAAGAGCGTCAACAACAACTTCATGCAAAAGTCAAATGATTACACTACAATCTATTCATGATAATGCTTACAAGGTCATTATTGAAACTGATGATTTAACGGATGAGCAACGTATTAAATTACTCAGGCAACGTGATTTGTTTCCTGCGGAATTTGTAAATACACTGATTGATTTACTACCATCTCATCAATCATTTGATACATACGACCATTATAATATGACTCTATATGTCAAATGAAGAACACTACAATTATCTCATCGACTGGGCAGGTAAGCGTATAGATTATCTGTCCACTCGTTCTCGTGTTGTAGGAGCAACTAAATTAAAGAAATTTCATAAAGGTAATGCTCAGGCATTAGAAGAAGAGTTCTTTGATTGGTTTGCAGCACGTCATTCAAATTCTAAACAAAACGTACTATTCATTCCTTATCATGGAAACCTCAACGGAAAGTAACAAAGACCCACTGCTAGAAATTGTCGTAGACCGTGAAGGTCTAGAAGTGATGATTAATGCAGCACAGCTAGCAATTCAATCTATCAATGAGTTTAATCTTGGTGATGAATTAGATACTGACATCACACCATATCATGAGATGCATTCCTCTCTTAAAAAACTCTATGCTAGGTTCTACGAATAAATTACGCTTCTTTAATATCATTGATGGTGTTGCACATAATTACCCAATCACTTCAGCGTCATCACATCGCTCCTGGTTATCACAACCAAATCAAGAATTAGCACACCTACGCACACAACTTAAAACCAAACGTTGCCCATTTACAAGACGTATTGGTAACGTTGCTTGCTGCCCTGGTATACATTCTATATTATCAGCTGGATATACAATACCAACACCAGTTGATATTCGTATCGTATCATCACCTGATAATATACACGTTGATATACCATCTGATGTACCCATACTCATTTACTATCACTCTCTGCCCTATACACAACAACGAATCATTAAATTTGATTTCGGATGGAGAGTACAAGCATCGAATGATATACTACTACAATTCATGCCTATACCATACACAGAAGAGAATCGATTTACATCTACAGTAGGATTGTTAGACCCTACTATCTCTTCTACATTAAATGTACAAGTGTATTGGAATATCACGGATGGTGTAGATATCATTAGAGCAGGAACACCAATGACACAGATACTACCATTGAAAAAGAATTTTAATCCTAATGTAGTCATTGATGAAGAGTATACAATCAATGATATAAGAAGACTAAAGAATGAAACATTTAAACTACAATCAACCTTTGATTAGTTTTCCACAGGGTATGTGGAAAAAGTTATGTAGTTTTCCACAGGTTTAAAATGGTTAAAAAAATAGGTGTGCGTGTTCTAAAAAGATCATATTAAGTTGTCTAGGTGCCTACAAATGCCTCACAGATATCGCTGAAAGCGTTTGAAATATGTGAGGTTGTTGTAGTCTTAGCACGCGAGCTAACGCTTGTCAAGGGTTTGTCACAAAACTCAAAAATCTCAAAAGTCTCAGAATCTCAAAAATCTCAGAATCTCAAAAACTGCAAAATCGAGAATTCTGTAGTTTCTGAGTTTTTTGAGGTTTTTCGAGTTTTTAAAAAGTTAAAACTTTGAGATTTCTGAGACTTTTGAGATTTTTGAGAATTATAATTATAAATTATCTTATAACTTATCTATTATAAGGTTTACCAATCAATAAAAGGTTGACAAAGCTGGAAAACCATGGTATTATTACTAAGTAATCGATAGAAAACAATCGAATGACTGTTCAAAACTACCAAAATCTTCCTAGTTCTGCTGTAGAATCAGTAACAATTGATTCAGAAGCAAATACTGTAGTAATTCAGTATAAGTCTTCACAGAAGAACTATACTTATTCTACTGAAGATGCTGACGATTTCCAATCACAATTCCTTGCTGAATTTGATGTTGAAAATGAAGAGACTTCAGTGGGACGATTCATCAATCAAAGCGTCACCAACGGCACTCTAACGTTGCTCGCTGACTGATACTACCACAGATAAATACGTTTGTCAACCTATTGATAACTATGGCGAAGCAAAAGTCTAACTCAAACAAGTACGATTTCTATCAAGAATTCGACAATTTTGATGAACAAGAATTAGAGATGCAATATGGTGTGAAAGTACAAAACAAGGGACGCACACCAAAGAAACAAAAAAAACTCAAATTCGATGGTGACACTATAGAATGGTAACACTTTTAAAGTTTATACGACGCGCTTTAAAGTATACTAAACCTGTGGAAAACTATTAAAAGTTTTCCACAACCCTGTGGAAAACTCTTATAAGCCCCTCTAATCAGACCCATAAGCAAAGGTGATGGTTAGGGGGGTTGACTTTTGCCTGGATCGATGCCATACTAACGGAGTCAACCAAACAACCCCGACAATGCGTAAAATCGAACGACTCATGAACGCTGCCATCAGCAACGGTGAAGACTTCAAATTTGGCAACACCCAAGTTGTCACCTGTGGCGACGTTTCGTTTGTATACCTGCACGGCAACCACATCGCCTCTGTGGGTAACAACTTCGTCCAACTGTTTGATGGCGGTTGGCAATCCGTCACCACCAAGTCTCGTTTGAATGCTATTCTTGCCGAGCATGGTTTGCCTGGTGAGCGTGTATTCGCCAAGAAATTTGAGTGGTTTGTTGGTCAAGTTGGTGGTGCAATTCCGTTCTTCAACGGTATGCGTCTCGCCTGATCTTTCTCTCCTATATACAAACAAACAATGGAGGAATTCATTATGACAACCGCTGAAATGTATCAGGAGATTGTTGACCAAGATCTAGCAGATATCTTTCTGGATAGTGATAGTTTAATCGTTGACGATTACGATATCTTAAATGTTATCGATGAGTCATTCGATATCTGATGCTAACACCTAGGGGCAGCAATGCCCCTTTTTTGTAGCCAATTGTAATAATTATTTTAAAGCTGGGGCGGTGGCGATGGTTGTCGTCTTCAGAGCTACCCCGCTCCTCTCTTGGTTGTGATCACAGTATAGAGCCGCCGCGGCCAACTAAGCCGCTTCGCTGTGCCACTTTCTGAACTGGCACAGCATCCCACCAAACCGCTCCAAGGGGTGCCATACTAACGGAGTCAACCAAACAACTCCATGCATAACCGCTACGACATGCTGACCGCCTTCACTGCTGACGAGATGGCAGTGCTCTACGATCTGGTCTGCTTCCATGAAGACTGCCCCGATTGGATGGATCAGAAGGTGTTCGATAGTGTCCAAGAAAAAGTCAGCGACGCCTATCACGAGTGCAACTGAAATGCAATTCCAAGTTACTTCCATTGAGTATGATTTCACTGGTTCTGAAGATGAGATCACATCTGCTGAGATGAATGACATCATCGATGATACAGTAGGACACATCTGGGAGGCAGATGATGAAGATGATCTCATTGAAGAGATCACTTCGTGGACAGGTTGGTGTATCAAATCTATCGACTATCGTCACATTCTGAACTGAAACCATGACCAACAACGCTTACACTTGGACTGACAACTTCTCCGAACTCGTTGAGAAGTATGCTCAACATGTGATGGACAGCATGGACATGAAG
>Ga0194134_10006829_pt1 | contig 10075 bp, 10 predicted proteins | sample TA2KigOff0mmetaG_FD_148602 | JGI IMG/M metagenome (GOLD analysis project Ga0194134, IMG submission 148602) | Freshwater microbial communities from Lake Tanganyika, Tanzania - TA2015056 Kigoma Offshore 0m | ecosystem: Environmental > Aquatic > Freshwater > Lake | place: Tanzania: Lake Tanganyika... | reverse complement strand
CGGCACCTGCGGACGGCGCCAAGCCGGCCGCGGGCGCGGCACCCGCGGCGGCGGCCAAGCCGGCGGCGAAGAAGTAATCGCCGACGGGTCCGGAGGCCGGGATGCGGCTCCTCGTGGGGCTCGGCAATCCCGGCCCCGAGCACGAGCGCCAGCGCCACAACATCGGGTTCATGGCCGTGGAGGCGATCCATCGCCTCCACGGCCTGGGCCCGTGGCGCGCGCGGCTCGATGGCTGGGTCGCGACCGGGACGATCGGTGGCGTCCAGGTCGTCCTGCTCAAGCCGCTCACGTACATGAACGACTCGGGACGCGCAGCGCAGCAGGCGCTGCACTTCTACAAGCTCGATGCCGAGGCGATGATCGTCTTCCACGACGAGCTCGACCTCCCGGCGGGGCGGATCAGGGTCAAGGCCGGCGGCGGGCATGGCGGGCATAACGGCCTGCGCTCCATCGACCAGCATGTCGGCCCTCATTACTGGCGTGTGCGGCTCGGCATCGGCCACCCGGGCGACCGGGACCGCGTCGCCGGCTACGTGCTCCACGACTTCGCCCGCGCCGACCGCGACTGGCTCGACAGACTGCTCGACGCGGTGGCGAAGGAGGTCCCCGACCTCGTTGCCGGGAACGAGGCGCGCTTCGCAAGCCGCGTCGCGCTGGCGCTGAATCCACCCCGGCCGAGGCCCCCGCGCCCGGCCCCCCTCGCGAAGGAACAGGATTGATGGGTTTCCAGTGCGGCATCGTCGGCATGCCCAATGTCGGCAAGTCGACGCTCTTCAACGCACTCACCGCCACCGCGGCGGCGCAGGCGGCGAACTATCCGTTCTGCACGATCGAGCCGAACGTGGGCCGCGTGGCCGTGCCCGACGCGCGGCTGGACGCGCTGGCCCGCATCGGCAAGTCGGCGCGCGTGGTGCCGACGCAGCTCGAGTTCGTCGACATCGCCGGGCTGGTGCGCGGCGCCTCCAGGGGCGAGGGCCTCGGCAACCAGTTCCTCGCCAACATCCGCGAGGTCGACGCCGTCGCCCATGTCCTGCGCTGCTTCGAGGATGGCGACATCACCCATGTCGAGGGCTCGATCGATCCGCTGCGCGATCGCGAGACGGTCGACACGGAGCTGATGCTCGCGGACCTCGAGAGCCTCGAGAAGCGCGCCCCCGCGTTGCAGAAGCGCGCCAGGACGGGCGACAAGGAGGCGGCGGCGCAGCTCGCCGTCATCGAGCCGATCCTCGTCCACCTGCGCGACGGCAGGCCCGCGCGCGCCTTCCGGCCCGGCTCGCCCGAGGAGGCGTCGCAGGTCCGCCAGCTCCAGCTGCTGACCGCAAAGCCCGTCCTCTATGTCTGCAACGTCGAGGAGGCCTCGGCGCGCGACGGCAATGCGCTGTCGCGCAAGGTCTTCGAGATGGCCAGGGCGGAGCACGCCTCGGCGGTCGTCATCTCGGCCGCGATCGAGGCCGAGGTCGCGGTCCTGCCCGCCGTCGACCAGGGCGAGTTCCTCGCCGCGCTCGGCCTCGAGGAGCCGGGCCTCGCGCGGGTCATCCGCGCCGGCTACGAACTGCTCGGCCTGCTGACCTACTTCACTTGCGGCCCGAAGGAGGCGCGCGCCTGGACGGTGCGCCGCGGCGCCAAGGCGCCCGAGGCCGCGGGCGCCATCCACACCGACTTCGAGCGCGGCTTCATCGCCGCGGAGGTCATCGCCTACGATGACTACGTCGCCCTGGGCGGCGAGCCCGGCGCCAAGGCGGCGGGCAGGATGCGCGCCGAGGGCCGCGACTACGTGGTTGCGGACGGCGACGTGATCCTGTTCAGGTTCAACGTCTGAGCGGCGCCGAATCCCCGGGGTCGCTCCGCTAGGGACCGGGAGAGACCCACATGGGAGAGAGCATCATCCTGCGCGCTGCGGACGGCTTCGGGACCACGGCCTACGTGGCGCGTCCGAGGGGCAAGGCGAAGGGCGCGCTCGTCGTCGTCCAGGAGATCTTCGGCGTCAACCGGCACATGCGCGGCGTCGCCGACGGCTTCGCGCGCGACGGCTACGTCGCGATCGTGCCGTCGCTCTTCGACCGGATCCGCCCGGGCATCCAGTTCGGCTACGCCGACGCGGACGTCCAGCGCGGCATCGGCCTCAAGCAGGCGTCGCCGACCGAGGCAGCCCTGCTCGACATAGCCGCGGCGCGCGACGCCGTGAAATCCGCCGGCAGGGTCGGCGTGGTCGGCTATTGCTGGGGCGGGTTCCTGACCTGGGTCGCATGCACGCGGCTGAAGGGCTTCGCGGCGGGCGTCTCCTACTACGGCGGCGGCATCGGCGGCGTGGCGGCCGAGAAGCCGGGATGCCCCGTGCAGTTCCATTTCGGCGAGAAGGACCACGCGATCCCGATGACCGACGTCGCGAAGGTCTCCGGCGCGGGCCATCGCCGGGTCGAGGTGCATGTCTACCCGGCCGGGCACGGCTTCAACTGCGACGAGCGCGGCAGCTTCGACGCGGCATCCGCCAGGCAGGCGCGCGCGCGCGCCATCGCCTTCTTCGCCGCGCATGTCGCGGGCGAGGCGGCGCCGGCGCCGAAGGCGGTCGCAAAGCCAAAGGCCAGGGCGAAGGCCAAGCCCAAGGCAAAGGCCAAGGCAAAGGCGAAAGCCAAGGCAAGGCCGGCGTCGAAGGCCAAGGTCGCCGCGAAGCCGAAGGCCAAGACCAAGGCCCAACCCAAGGCGAAGGCCAAGGCGAAGGCCAAGGCGAAGGCGAAGGCGAAAGCGCGGACCCGGCGCCGCTGACGCGCGCCGGGCACTGGCCCGGCCGCGGCTTCCCTAGACGCTCCTCATCGGGATGGTCGGCAGGGGCTTCGCCTCGTCCTGCAGGGCTCCCCTGTGGAGCCCTGCCTCCCAGCGGAATTCCTCGCCGCCGGGAAGCCTGATCTCGAGCGCTTGCCCGGAGCCGCGGGCGTGGCTGTTGGCCACGAGCGAGAGATCGCCATTCGGCGCATCGACGAAGATCGGCGTGGACGCGGGCAGCACGACGACGCGTTCCTCCACGTAGCCGGCCTCGTCGAGATCGCAGGCCCAGCCCTCGATGTTGGTGAAGGTGCCGGCGAACGTCGTGTCGCCGTGCAGCCGGAAGTCGATCTTGAAGGCGTCGATGCTGGACGGGCAGACGACGTCGCCGTCGCGCTCGGAACGCTCGCCGCCGACGACGACGTTGTCGTGCGCGACCAGGTTCCAGATCGGCACCGCGAAGCTGTCGCCGTCGCCGAAGACGCCGCTGCGGCAATGGATGCTGTTGTTCAGCACGTACCAGCGGTTCACCGGATGCAGCGGGTAGCCCGCGAGATTGAAGACCTTGCCGCCGCGATGCGTCTGGCCGCGGGAGCCGGGGCGCGTCTCGAAGTGGAAGACGTTGCCGTAGATGTACCAGTATCCGCCGCCCACGCCGTCGAGGGAGATCGGCGCGAAGCCGTCCACCACCCGGTTGCGGTGGAAATGCATGTTGTAGGCCCAGGTCTCGGGCTCGAGCACGTTGTCGCGGATCCGCTCGAAGAGATTGGCGAAGACGAAGATGTTGCGGTTCCGGCGCGCGACCTCCTCGGGGAACGTGTCGCGCAGGTGGCCGGTGACGTTGATGCGCAGCGCGTTGAAGGCGTCGCGGACCTGGTTGCCGGAGAACTCGATGTCGCCGAGCACGTCCGAGGTGCCGAGCAGCGCGCCGTTGAGGTGGTAGTGGTCGCCATGGTGGACGTCGTTCCACTCGAGCAGCTTCCAGATCCGCTTGTCCTGGACCCATCTGCAGCCCCGCACGGCGATGCCGCGCGCGCAGGGCGTCTTCGCGCGGGTGTCGCGCACGAAGAATGGATAGGAGCCGCCCTCGACGGCGCAGCCCTCGAAGGCAAGGTCCCAGGCGTCCTCGGCATAGACGCCGGTGGGCCAGCAGGACCTCATCGCGACGTCGCGCAGCACGACATGGCCGCAGCGCAGGATGCGCAGGAAGGCCCAGGTCGCGAGGCTTGGCAGGTCGTCGATGCCCATGCGGAAGAGGTCGGGTGGGTCCGGGAGCGGCGCGCCGACGAGCACCGCGCCCTCCACGCCCCTTATGGTGATCGGCATGCCGGGCCGGCCGCCATGCCTGATCGTCGCGCGGTGGAAATGTTCCCCCGCATCGAGCAGCACCGTATCGCCCGGGCCCGCCCGGTCGAGCGCGTCCTGCAGGGCGCTGTCTGTCCCCGGCGCGACCCGGATGACCCGACCCATGTCACGCCCTGCCCAGCACGCGGCCGGCGACCGCCTCGAGGCGCTGCACGAGGCCGGGGTCGCGCGACGCCGGCTGGGTGACGATCGCGGCGTCGAGCGCGGTGTGGCAGCCGGCATGGCAGGACGCCGCGCGCGCGCGCAGCATCGGCGCCACGGCGCGGACCAGCGCGCGGGCCTTCTCCGCGTTTGAGTGCAGGACCTTGATCACCGCGTCGACGGTCACGTGGTCGTGACCGTCGTGCCAGCAATCGTAGTCGGTGACCATGGCGACGGTCGCGTAGCAGAGCTCGGCCTCGCGGGCGAGCTTGGCCTCCGGCATGTTGGTCATGCCGATCACGTCGCAGCCCCATTGCCGGTAGAGGCGGGACTCCGCGCGGGTCGAGAATTGCGGCCCCTCCATCGTCAGGTAGGTGCCGCCGCGGCGCAGCGCGATGCCGGCCGCGCGGCCCGCCGCCTCGAGCGCGTCGCCCATGCGCCGGCAGACCGGATCCGCCATCGAGACATGCGCCACGCAGCCGGGACCGAAGAACGACTTCTCGCGCGCGAAGCTGCGGTCGATGAACTGGTCGCAGACCACGAAGCTGCCAGGAGGCAGGTCCTCGCGCAGGCTGCCGACCGCGGAGACGGAGAGCAGCTCCGTGCACCCCGCGCGCTTCAGCACGTCGATGTTGGCGCGGTAGTTGAGCTGCGAGGGCGGGATGCGGTGCCCGCGCCCGTGGCGCGGCAGGAAGACAAGGCGCTGGCCGTCGAGCTCGCCGAACATCAGCTCGTCGGAAGGCTCGCCCCAGGGCGAGAGGACACGCTGCCACTGCACGTTCCTGAGCCCGTCGATCTCGTAGACGCCGCTGCCGCCGATGATGCCGAGCAGCGGGGGCGTTCCGGGCGGAAGGGCGGTCTGGCTGGCCATGCTGTCTCTCCGTTTCCCGCGCGAGGCGGCGATTTGGGGCGCGCAACCCGCGCGGTTCGCGTTTAGACTCGTCGCCCATGTCCAGTCCAGCCCCAGCCATCACGCCCCGCATGTGGGCCGTGGTCGCCGCCACGGCGAGCGTGATGACCATCGCGATGGGGCTGCGCTCGGGCTTCGGCCTGTTCGTGAAGCCGATCAGCGCCGATTTCGGCATGGGCCGGGAACTCTTCACCTTCGCCGTGGGGCTGCAGAACCTGCTCTGGGGCGCCCTGTCGCCCTTCTTCGGCGCGCTGGCGGACCGGTTCGGCGCCGCGCGCACGGGCGTCGCGGGAACGCTGCTCTACGCGGCCGGACTCTGCGTCCTCTCCATGACGAGCGGGCCGCTGGAGATCGTGCTCGGCAACGTGCTGATCGGCGCGGCGCTCGCCGCCGGCGGCCAGGGCACGCTGATCGGCGCGGTGGGGCGCATGGTGCCGGCGGAGCGCCGGTCGCTCGCGCTCGGCATCCTGATGGCCGGCGGCTCGGTCGGCCAGTTCACGATGGTCCCCTATACCCAGGCGCTCATCGGCGGCCTCGGCTGGCAGGGAGCCTTCGTGGCGATGTCGGCCACGGCGATGGCGATGCTGCCGCTGCTCTGGATGCTGCGCGACGTGCCGGTGGCGGCCCAGCAGGCCTCGGCGGCGACGCAGACGCTGCGCGAGGCGCTCGCCGAGGCCTTCCGCCACCGCGGCTTCTGGCTGCTGACCGCGGGGTTCTTCGTCTGCGGCTTCCATGTCGTCTTCGTGGCGACGCACCTGCCCGCCTTCCTCGGCGACCAGGGCCTGCCGGCTGACCTTGCGGCGTGGACGCTGGCGCTCACCGGCCTTTTCAACATCATCGGGTCCTACGCCGCGGGCGTGCTCGGCGGGCGCTATGTGAAGAAGAACCTGCTGGCCTTGCTCTACCTCGCGCGCGCCGCCGTGTTCCTCGCCTTCATCCTCGCGCCCAAGAACGAGTTCACGGTGCTCGCCTTCGGCGCCTCGCTGGGCCTGCTGTGGCTGTCCACGGTCCCGCTCACCAGCGGCCTCGTCGCGACGCTGTTCGGCCCGGCCTACATGTCGATGCTCTACGGCTTCGTGTTCTTCTCGCACCAGGTCGGGTCCTTCCTCGGCTCCTGGCTGGGCGGGAGGATCTACGACATGGTCGGGAACTACGACGCGATGTGGTGGATATCGGTGGCGCTGGGCGTCGCCGCGGCGCTGCTGCACTGGCCGATCCGCGAGCAACCAGTCAGGCGCCTGGCGCCGGCGGGGGCGGCGTGATGCACGGCATGCCGCGCTGGTTCGCGTTCGGCGCGATCGCCTTCGTGTCGCTGGGACTGGCCGCCTGGGCAGCGCGCGGTCCTGCGCTGCTGCTCGACCTGATGTGGCTGGGCTGCCTCTGACGGGCAGCCGCCCCGGACACGAGCCCCAGGATCGCAAAGGTCGGATCCGCTGGATCCGCCCGTCCCCGCGAGGCGCCTCGTGGAAGGCGCGGCCCAGTGCCCGCGATCGCCGCCGCGCAGCCTCGAGAGTAGGCTGGACGGCGACGTCTCAGTGGAGGGACGACCAGACCTTGCGCTTCGCCGCGTAGAGCAGCCCGGTGAGGATGATCAGAAACGCGATCACCTTCACGCCGAGGGCCTTGCGGGCCTCCAGGTTCGGCTCGGAAGCCCAGGCGAGGAACGTCGTCACGTCCTTCGCCATCTGCGACACGGTAGCCTTGGTGCCGTCGGCATAATCGACGCGGTCATCGGAGAGCGGCGCGGCCATCGCGATCTGGTGGCCTGCGAACCAGGCGTTGTAGTGCATCCCCTCGCCCAGCTGCACGCTCGGCGGCGGGTCGACGTAGCCGGTCAGAAGAGCATAAACATAGTTCGCCCCGTCCTGCCGGGCGTCGACGATCAGGGACAGGTCGAGCGGATAGGCGCCGTTGTTCGCGGCGCGCGCCGCCTTCTCGTTGGGGAAGGGCTTGCGCAGCCGGTCGGCCGGACGCGCAGGACGCTCGAACATCTCGCCGTCGTCGTTCGGGCCATCCATCACCGTGTATTCGGCGGCGATCGCCTTGACCTCAGCCTCAGAGAAGCCGAGGCCGACCAGCGGTTCATGCGCAGCACCCGTGCCGCCGCCCAGGTCGCGGTAGCGGATCTGGTTCAGCGCGTGGCATCCGGCGCAGACCTCCTTGTAGACCTGGTAGCCGCGCTGGAGTGCCGCACGGTCGAAGGTGCCGAAGATGCCGTCGAAGGACCAAGACTGCGCCGGCGGCTTGGGGGCCTCCGCCGCGCCGGCGGTTCCGGCGATGCCGAACGCCAGCGCACCGGCCAGGACGAGTTCGCGCATCCGAACCATCACGCCTTCTCCATCGGCTTGGCGGCCGCGCCGAGGGCGATGCGCCCGCCTCCCAGCACGGGTTGGCTGATCGAGATCGGCAACGGACGGGGACGCTCGAACCATCCCAGCAGCGGCAGGATCACGACGAAGTGGGCGAAGTACCAGAAGGTGCAGAACTGGCCGATGCGCAGCAGCGGGATGCCCGCGATGCTCGCATCCGCGCTCTGGCCGCCGACCCAGCCCAGCAGAAAGCAGACCACGACGAAGATCCAGAAGAAGACCTTGAAGACGGGACGGAACCGGCCCGATCGCACGCGGCTGGTGTCCAGCCAGGGCAGCAGGAACAGGATCAGGATCGACCCGAACATCGCGAGCACGCCGCCGAGCTTGGCGTCGATGAACAGGATGTTGAAAGTGACCGAGCGCAAGATCGCGTAGAACGGCAGGAAGTACCATTCCGGCACGATATGCGCGGGCGTCACCATCGGGTTCGCGGGGATGTAGTTGTCGGGATGACCGAGATAGTTCGGCGCGAAGAAGACGAAGAACGCGAAGAAGATCATGAACGCGGCGAGGCCGAACGCGTCCTTGATCGTGTAGTAGGGATGGAAGGGGATCGTGTCCTGCGGCCCGCGCGTGTCGATGCCCAGCGGGTTGTTGGAGCCGTGGACATGCAACGCCCAGATGTGCAGCACGACCACGCCCGCGATCACGAACGGCAGCAGGTAGTGCAGCGCAAAGAAGCGGTTGAGCGTCGCGTTGTCGACCGAGAAGCCGCCCCAGAGCAGCGTCACGATCTTGTCGCCGACCAGCGGGATTGCCGAGAAGAGGTTGGTGATGACCGTGGCGCCCCAGAAGCTCATCTGGCCCCAGGGCAGGACGTAGCCCATGAACGCGGTCGCCATCATCAGCAGAAGGATGACGATCCCCAGCCACCATAGGATCTCGCGCGGCGGCTTGTACGAGCCGAAATACAGGCCGCGGAAAATGTGGATGAACACCACGATGAAGAACATCGAGGCGCCGTTCATGTGGATGTAGCGGATCAGCCAGCCGTAGTTCACGTCGCGCATGATGCGTTCGACGGAATTGAATGCATGGTCGACATGCGGCGTGTAGTTCATCGCCAGGAACACGCCCGACAGGATCATGACCATGAGCGTGAAGCCCGCGAGCGAGCCGAAGTTCCAGAAATAGTTCAGGTTGCGCGGCGTCGGGTACTGCGAGCCGAGGCTGTGATCTAGGAACGAGAAGATCGGCAGCCGGTGCTCGATCCACTTGACCGTCGGGTTGCTGAAGAATGCGCTGTCCTTGGCCATGGCCGTCGCCTCATCCGATCCGGATTGTCGTGTCGTTGGTGAACGTGAAGTCGGGAACCTCGAGGTTCTTCGGCGCCGGTCCCTTCCGGATGCGCCCCGACATGTCGTAGTGCGAGCCGTGGCATGGGCAGAACCAGCCCCCGTATTCGCCCTTCGACTCGCCCGATTTCTGCCCGAGCGGGACACAGCCCAGATGCGTACAGACGCCGAGCACGACCAGCCACTGGTCCTTGCCCGCCTTGACGCGCTTCTGGTCGGCCTGGGGGTCGGGAAGCTGCTGGAGCCCGACGTCGCGCGCGGACTTGATCTGCTCCGCGGTGCGATGGTCGATGAAGACCGGCTTGCCGCGCCACGTCACCGTGATGCGCTGGCCCTGCTGGATCGGCGTGAGGTCGACCTCGGTCGACGCCAGCGCCAGCACGTCGGCCGCCGGGTTCATGGAGTGGATGAACGGCCAGAGCGTGGCGCCGACGCCCACCGCGCCGAAGCCCCCGGCGGCGAGATAGAGGAAATCCCTGCGTGCCGCTTGGCCCTGATGTCCCGCCGCTGCGGGGGACGTCCCTGAACTGCCCATTCGTTCCCTCTTCGCCTCAAAAAGCCGGGCAGGCCCCGGCCCCTGTCATCCGCTATGCCTTGCGAGGCACGTTCCGCAAATCCCGTCCGCAGCGGGCGGCACCGTCCGGCGGCCGCCTGTCGGGGATGTCCATGTTTCGCCGGATCAGCCTCGCATTTCGGAGCGGAAATTTGATCCCAAAACGCCCGCGGACCATCGATGCGACATCCTGCCGCATCGGTCGGTAAGGAGCGCCAGCGGCATGCGAAACGCTGCGACAGGCTATACTAGAAACCCCGGCGTGTTGCCAAGCCTCGCGACCGCCTGCGCGACCCTCCTTGCCCCTCCGGCCATGCGCCTCGCCCTCTTTGAGCCCGACATCCCGCAGAACACCGGCGCCATGCTGCGGCTCGCGGCCTGCCTCGGCGTCGGCATCGACGTGATCGAGCCTTGCGGCTTCGCCTGGAGCGACACGCGGATGCGGCGTGCAGGCCTCGACTACCTCGACCTCGCCGAGCTGCGGCGCCACGCATCTTGGGCCGCCTTCCGCGAGGCGCGCAGCCGGGAGCCCGGCGGGCGCCTCGTGCTCCTGACGACCGCGGGCGCGCAGGAACTGCCCGGCTTCGCCTTCGCGCCCGGCGACACGCTGCTGGTCGGCCGCGAATCGGCGGGCGTCCCCGCCATGGTCCACGAGGCAGCGGATGCGGCGGTCAGGATC
>Ga0194134_10006819_pt1 | contig 10084 bp, 7 predicted proteins | sample TA2KigOff0mmetaG_FD_148602 | JGI IMG/M metagenome (GOLD analysis project Ga0194134, IMG submission 148602) | Freshwater microbial communities from Lake Tanganyika, Tanzania - TA2015056 Kigoma Offshore 0m | ecosystem: Environmental > Aquatic > Freshwater > Lake | place: Tanzania: Lake Tanganyika... | reverse complement strand
ATTCATCACCGAGGGCGTCTGCGTCTTGATGCCCACGCCCAGACGGACAATGTCATAGGGACGCCAGCCAGTTACTTCCTGCCCGCGGATCAGCACGCGCCCGTTGTTGTGACCCACCTGCACCTGACCGGTCAGACTTTTGAAAAAGGTACTCTTTCCCGCCCCGTTCGGTCCGATCAGGCAGCGCAGCTCACGATCTTTCAAGGTGAAATTGACGTTGTTAACCGCGTGCACGCCGCCAAAGCGCACCGAGAGATCCCATGTCTCGACGACGGTGTCGCTCATGTGCCCTCTCCGTGATGACGTCGCCGGCGACGCGTGCTGCTGGCCTTGTTGCGTGCGGCAGCGGCCTGTGCACGCCTCTGCCGCCAGCGCACGAAACTTGGCACGATCCCACTGGGAAGCAGCAGCACGACCAGCACCAGGATGACGCCCAGCAGCAACGAATTGTCGACGACAGTCTGCTCGCCGAGCAGCAGCTTCAAAAAGCCCAGGCCAATCGCCCCTAGCATCGGACCGACCAGCGTGCCCAGCCCGCCGACGATGGTATAGATGATGACCTCCGCCGATTGCCCAAGGCTGAACAAACCCGGCGTAACGATCTCGGCCCAGGTCGCGAACAGGCTTCCCGCAAGACCGGCCATCGCGGCTGAAACCGTGAAGATCGCCGTCTTGTACAGCGGTGCGCTATAGCCGAGGAGCTCTATGCGCGCCTCGTTCTCGCGAATGCCAACCAGCACTCGTCCGAACCATGAAGACAATATCCAACGACACAGCAGATAGCAGATCAGGAGTGCGACCGCCACCACGTAGTACAAGCCCAACCCATAGATTTGCAGCTCCGGATCGCCGGGCACGTTAAGCACCGGGAAAGCGGGTATGCCATTGAAGCCACCGAGTCTGGCGTCGCCGATGCGATATGCGTCACCCGCGGTGGAATTAATGAACTTGAACATGATCAGTGACACCACAAGCGTGATCACGCCCATGTACACATCGCTGATGCGACCATAGAACATCATTGCGCCGATCACGGCCGCCAGCAGCGCGGGGATCAGCATGGCCAGCAGCAACGGCAATGTACTTTCGCCGATATTCATCGACGCCACCGCGAAGGTATACGCGCCGAGACCAAAGTAGGCTGCATGTCCGAAACTGAGGATGCCCGCATAACCCCACATCAGACCAAGCGAGAGGGCAAACAGCGCCCAGATGAGGAGTACCGTCATGGTGTTCACGTCGAATAGCGCCGGCGCAATCAGCAGCACCAGGCAAGCGAGCGCAAACCAGAGCCAGCTAATGCGGCCGGCACTAAAATTCGAACTGATACTCATGCAGAATTCTTGAAGAAGCGGCCTGTGATCCCTTGAGGCATCAGGCGCAGCAGGATGATCGCAAGCACAAGCATGGCGATTTCACCCACCACCGGCATGGATGCAAAAGAGACGATTTGGTTGACCGTGCCGAAAATCAGGGCGCTGGATACTGTACCTGTGATGATGGCTGCACCACCAGTAATGACGGTGATGAAAGACTTGGCAATGTAAGATCCCCCAACCGAGGGCAGCAGGCCGGTTAATGGCGCCAGCGCGCCCCCGGCCAGACCCGACAGGGCCGCACCCACCGTGAAGGTCCACATGTAGATACGCTCGGGGTTGTAGCCCAACGAGGATGCCACGTCGCGGTTCTGCATGGCGCCGCGAGCCACGAGGCCCAAGCGAGTGAATCGCATCACCAGCCACATCACCAGCAGCAGCAGTATCGCCAGCGCGATGATGAACAGGTTGTAACCGCCCATCTGGAACTGGCCGATCTCGTAAGAGCCTATCGGCGCCTGCACGCTTACCGCCGAATTACCGAAGATGAGTGTCACCAGCCCGACGATCAGCAGACTGAGCCCCCAGGTCGCCAGCATCGTGTCAATCATGCGCCCGTACAGAAAACGGATTACCAGACGCTCGATGATCAGACCAAGGATGCCGACGACAAGCGGCGCCACAACAAGCATGGAGAACCAGATATCCAGCCCTGCCTGATAACAGGCGATCGTCGTGTAGCCTCCTACCATCACGAACTCTCCATGGGCGAGATTGATCACTCGCATCATCCCGAACACCACCGCCAACCCCGCGCTGGTCAACGCGAGGAAGGCGATCATGTACAGAATTTCCAGAAGAACGACAGCAGCGTAATCCATGATGGCAGGTTCGGGCTGGATGAGAGGGTCGACGTTACCCGTTACACATTGACCTCGAACTGCTTGTTTTCTTTCGGATTCTTGATTAGATCGCAGTAACGTCCCGTGTCCGATGGCTGACGCTGCTTGACCGTGCTCTTGATCGTCAGTTTCTGCCCCTTGACCTCCATGACCTTGATGTCGAGCGCAGCATGATGGGTCTTCGGATCGATGGTCACCGTGCCACCTGGACCAACGATGGATACACCAGATTCAATCGCCTTGAGCATATCCTCGCGCTTGAGTGAACCGGCCTTGCGCACGCACTCTGCCCACAGCATCAGACCTTGGTACTGGGAGACAGCGATTTCGTGAACGATCTTGGTATCGCCGAAACGCTTCGACCAGCGCGACAGAAAATCCTTGTTCGCTGAATCAGTGGATTCCTGACTGTAGTTGCCGGCAATAAGAATGCCATCGCCCTCGGCAGGCGAGAGCGCAAGGTGCTCGTTGCCCACGCCGAAAGTAGTCGAGGCCAACGGGATCTTTTTGTTCATGCCAGAGGCCGCCCACTGGCGGTAGAACGACATGTGTGCACCACCAACCAGCGCAGAGATTACAAAGGCGGGCTTTTCTTGCTGAATCTTGGCGATCGTCGAGCCGAAGTCGGAAACATCGAGCGCAAAGAAGTCGGTCTTGGCGACCGTACCGCCACGCTCTTTGGCATAGTGAGCGATCCACTTGGCCGTGATCTGACCGTAGTTGTAGTCGGCAGCGAGAATATAGACTTTTTTGCCCCACTGCTTCATCGCCACATCCATGATTGGCTCCACGGCCTGTGCCGGCGTGGTACCAGTTACAACGGTGTTGCGATCGCAGAGACCACCTTCGTACAACACGTTATAGAAATACAGCGTGTTGGAGCGAGTGAAGGTCTGGCGGATCGCCTCGCGCGATGCTGACGTGATCCCGCCGTGAACCACATCCACCTTGTCCTGACGGACTAGCTGCTGCGCGAACTTCGTGTAGAGCGCAATATCGGACTGAGTATCGTATTGAATGGCCTGCAGCTGGCGCCCGAGAAGGCCACCGGCAGCGTTGATCTCATCAACCGCCATCTTGGTAGCCATCACCATCGGCTTGCCATAGATGTCGAGGTTGCCCGAATTGTCGAGCACTGAACCCACTTTAATCGGGGCGCCTTGCGCGAAGCTGTCCGCGAAGGGCAACATGGAACCGAGCGCAACGCTCGACATGGAACCTAGAAACTGACGACGATTAAAACTCATGGAACGACTCCTATCTGTAAAAAGTCCATCAACTCAGGATACATCTTCTTGTGGTAACGCCTGCGATGCTTGCTGCTGATTTCCCCTGCGAATCTCTCGTCGCGCTGCGCGAACGTATGTCTCGGCTTATTTCTTATCAGATGGTTTTTTTTGACTCTCGTCAGATACCGCGGCATCGCTCAGCTTGGACGGCGTGACTGCCGAGGACAAATCGACACCAATGGATTCGCCGATGGTCTTGAGCGCCGGCAATTGCAGCGCCATGCCCATAATGCTGTCCATGACCTGAGTAACTGGGGGCTTGTCCGACGCCGAGCCACCGCCAGCCTCGCCAGGCGTGGAAGATCCGCTGAAACCCGTGACCTGATGAATGCGAATACTGTCGATCTTCTCGGCCGGTTTCATCATCTGCTCAATGATCTCGGGCAGACGATCGAGGCGATACTGTTCAAGCTGCATGTGCATGAGCTCGGACGAACGCGCATTCTCGGCGCTGATGATCGCGAGCTTGCCTTCGGATTCGGCCTTCATGCGGATACGCTCTGCCTCGGCTTCGGTGCAAGTGGCATCCGCTTGCGCCTTGGCCTTGGTCAGCAAGACCTTCGCCTGCGCATCCGCCTTGGAGAGTTCGACTTCGCCACGCTCGTTCTCGCGCATCACTGCGATTTCACGCGAACGCCCTGCTGCGGCACGCTCGCGCTCGGTTTGTACTTTCTCCTGCGCGAGCACAATCGCCACACGCGCTTCTTCGGCCTTGGCTTGTGCCGCAGCCTCTTCGGCATGCTTGGCGGCCAATGCGATCGCACTCTCCACTTTCCGCGTCTCGGAACTCAGCTGAGCATCGATCTCCTGCTGGCGCAACTCCCTCTGCTTGTCAATTTCGGAGGCACGGATCTGCTTCTCGCGACCGAGACGAGCAGACTCTAACTCGATCGTGGCCGCCTCACGCGCGCGGGCTGCTTCACCTTCGCTGTGCGCCTTCATTTTTTCGATCTCGAGGCGCTGCGCGATCTGAGCCTCTTCTTCTTCCTTGCTGAGCGCCAGCCTTTGCTTAATCACCGACAATTGCGTCTGGCGCACTGACACCTCGGCATCGGCCTCAATTTCCGCACGCCTTTTCTTGCTCTCGGCGATGATCTCGGCAAGCTTGCGCATGCCGACGGCGTTAAAAGCATTGTTTTCATCGAGCGAGGCGAAAGCGGCCTGATCGAGCCGGGTCAGCGACACAGATTCGAGCTGTATGCCGCTCTGGGCGAGATTACCGCGCACCGACTCCTGAATCTGGCGTACGAAATCGGCGCGATCCGTGTGCAACTTGTCCATCATTTCTGCAGAGGCAATGGCCTGCACCGCATCGATGAATCGACCTTCCAGCAAGTTACGCGCACCCTCTGGGTTGAGGGATTTCGAACCGATGGCCTGTGCCGCTGTTTCGACGCCCTGAATCGTCGGCTGCACACGCAGATAAAACTCCAGCTCTACATCCACCCGCATTTTGTCGCCGGTAATCAAGGATTTATTGCCAGTGCGCGCCACCTCGATGCGCATGGTGCGCATGTTGATCTCATCAACTTTGTGCAAGAAGGGCAGAGCAAGACAGCCGCCGGAAAGAACGATGCTTTGACCGCCAAAACCGGTACGGATCAGCGCCACATCGCGCGAGGATTTTTGATAAAAGCGATTCAGAAATGCCACCAGAATGGCGATTACGACAACAGCGAGAATGATGCTGAACAGCACAGCGATAATGGCCATGTGATTCCTCTGCGATGCTTGAAAATTCAAACAGCAATTAATCTACTCCATTTTTTTAAAAAATTACACTGCGTAAACTTTTTGTTGGGAAAATTAATCCTGGCGACGTTAGTTCGGAGTAACAGGCTTATTGAAAATTACGCCGCGACACACGAAATTGGTGCGAAGCAGAATGCTGATGAAGCGAGGAGACATCAAGCATTCACGCCAGAGATCGGCACTTGTGGACGCACTGCACCAATCGAAAGCGACGGATGCCCCAGGCAGGCGGCGACCACGGACAATGACTGGTCGAGGTGCTGCGACTAGATGTCCCCGTCGCGCAAGCGAGCGCGCTACTTCGCCGCTCTTGTGCGAAGGGAGCTCTTCGACAAGTCCATGACACTCGCTAGAGAGCGGGATGCTTTCGATGCCAGTTCGTAGCGTACTGAAAGGCGCGGCCAGCACGGCAAATCGCGGACTCATCGAAGAGCTTGCCGACGAATTGCACCGCGACGGGCAAACCTTTGGCCGTAAAACTGGCGGGGACCGTGAGCGATGGATGCCCGGACATATCAAAGGGCGCGGTGTAGCGAAGCAGGGCCGACAGCTGCTCCGGCACCTGACCCAGTGTCGCCATTTGATGTACCGTCGGGCTGGCCATCGGCTGCGCAGGGATCAGCATCACATCGACTGACGACAGCGCGGCCACCACCCTTCCCCGAAAATCTGCCCGGCGCAACAACATGTGCTGATACTCCATGGCCGACAGACTGCGACCAAGCTCGATCAGACCGGACAGTCCCGGACCATATGCCGCCTGGTGCTCGGGATAGGTCGCCTCATGGGCAACGGCGGTCTCGATTGAGCACGCTGCACCCCAATCATTAACCACGGCGCTCACGTCCGGGAAACGAATCGGCACCACCTCGGCACCCAGTTCACGCATGACTCTCAACGCCTCGTTCAGCGCGAGACTCACATCCAGGTCGATGTTCTTTGCGGCGTAATGCTCGTCGAATCCGACCCGGAAACCCCGCAAATCCCGCTCGGCCGATGCCAAATAATCAGGCACCGGCAAGCGGCTGGCCGTCGGGTCATTCACATCTTCGCCAGCGGTTGCCTGCAACATGATGGCGCAGTCGGTTGCGCTACGACACATGGGACCGATATGGTCTAGCGATGCGGCAAGTTCAAAACAACCATACCGTGAGACGCGTCCCCACGTCGGCTTGAGTCCGGTGACCCCGTTGGCGGCCGAAGGAAAACGTATGGATCCGCCGGTATCCGATCCCAGCGATCCGAAACACAAGCCCGCCGCCGTCGCTACGCCGGACCCGGAAGACGATGCGCCCGACCAATGATCGCGATGCCAAGGATTCAGCGGGGGCGGCACATCCGGGTGATGGTCCGCAAACGCGCCCTCGGTCAGCTGCAGTTTGCCAATCAGGATGGCGCCGGATTCCCTTAGTTTGCGGATCACGGTGGCGTCATAACTCGGCCGGAAATGACGATGCATCGGCATGCCCGACATCGTGGGAATGCCCTCGGTATAACAAAGGTCTTTCACTGCGACAGGGACACCGTGTAACTGGGAGAAGATTTGTCGCCGCCCAATTTGCTCTTCAGCCAAACGAGCCTGGTGCAACGCAACTTCCGGTGTAGGCAAAGCATAGGACAGCAGCTGCGGATCGACTTGTTCAATACGCCGCAGCATATGTTCGGTGAGCTCGACAGGCGACAATTTGCGCGTCGCGAGCAATTTGGACACCTCTGATATTTCCTTGTAATGTAGCTCTTCTGAAAACATAGCCCGACGCCTCATTGATGGGAAACCAGAGGTTTATCAGACAGGCCTCCGTCAATTTGATTATGACATTAATGCGCCACGAGACTCGTGCAGAGCTGCGAATGCGATGGAGACACTATCCGCTGTGCCCGTTGACTTCATGAGTGCAGCGGATCGACAGCAAGCGAGACACGACCGAATTCTGTTTGCAGGCGAATCATCGTGACGCCTCACAGGCTGATGCGATTCTTGCGAGCTGCGGCAAAGCTTTCAAGACGAAGGCGCTTGGATTGACACTGGAAAACCGGTCCTTCGGCTCACACGAATAATGATTAACAGCGGCATCTGGAAGACTGACTCATTCATCCAAAGAACCAGTAGCACACCGCTATCGACGCCAGCACGCCAGCCAGATCGGCAAACAGCGCGCATCCCACCGCATGCCGCGCGCGCTGTATGCCGACTACACCGAAATACACGGCCAGCACATAAAAAGTGGTCTCGGTGCTTCCCTGCACCGTGGCCGCCAGCAGCGCCGGAAAGCTGTCAACACCGTGAGTGCTCATGGTCTCGATCAGCATTGCGCGTGCAGCGCTCCCTGAAAACGGCTTGACCAGTGCGGTAGGCAAAGCATCGACAAAGCGTGCATCCCACCCCGCCCAAAGTACCGCCTCACGAATCAAGGTCAGCAACATATCGAGCGCACCTGAAGCGCGTAGCACACCTACCGCGCACAACATCGCAACGAGATAGGGCAGCAGATTTTTTGCGACATCAAAGCCTTCACGCGCGCCCGCAATGAAAGCTTCATAGACGGCCACCTTGCGTAACGCACCGGCCAGCAAAAACACCAGAATGAGACCGAACAGCACTGCATTGCCAAGCGCCGATGAGAGGCTGGCCAAGGCGACCGATGAGAGCGTCGACAACAGTGCAATGAAACCACCGAGCAGCAGCGCAGTACCGAGCAGCCAACTCAGCACCACCGGATCACGCCAGCGCAGACGCTGCATGAAGACCACCGCAAAAAATCCAGCGAGTGTGGATGCTGCTGTCGCGAGCAAGATCGGCAGAAAGACCAAGGTAGGATCGGGTGCGCCTTGCTGTGCGCGATACATGAAAATCGAAACGGGTAGGAGTGTCAGCGAGGACGCATTGAGCACCAGAAAAAGAATTTGCGCATTGCTGGCGCGCTCCGGTTCGGGATTGAGCGACTGCAGCTCGCGCATCGCCTTTAAGCCTATCGGTGTGGCTGCGTTATCGAGACCCAGCACATTCGCGGTGAAGTTCATTGTGATCAGACCGAGTGCAGAATGACCGGCGGGTACTTCGGGCATCAGCCGCGCAAACAGCGGTGACAAAAAACGAGCGAGGCGTTCAACCAGTCCGGCTTTTTCTGCAATCTGCAAAAAGCCCAGCCAGAGTGTGAGCGTGCCGAACAAGAGAAGCATCACTTCGACCGACAACCGGGCCATCGCAAACAGGCTTTCGACCACGGCTGCGAAAACAGCAGGGTCACCCACGACCAGCCAGCGCCAGAGTGCGCTGGCAGCGGCGAGAAAAAAGAAGCTTAGCCAGAGAATATTGAGCATCGTGGCCTCGCGATCATCCGGCTCAGCCGGTCACGCCCTTCGCTTCCTTGGTTTCATTCGCATCGTCCGGCGCAACGGGTGCGTTCCACGGCGCGATCTTGGGCAAGAGCAGCATGCCTGGCAAGGCGAGCGCAAAGCAGATGAGAAAAAATTCAAACCAGCCCGTATGAGCGACGATAAACCCGGTAAGCGCATTGAAAAACGTGCGCGGTACAGCCGCCAAACTGGTGAACAAAGCGAACTGTGTGGCGGTATAACGTGAATCCGTCGCTGTCGCAATATAGGCGGTGAAGGCTGCCGTGCCGAGCCCGACAGCAAAGGCTTCCATACCAATCACCAGTCCGAGCAAAAACGTATCCGGTGTCACACTGGTAGCACCGGGCGCGGCAATACCGACATAAGCGAGCAAGGCGAAACCCAAAATCGCGACAGCCTGCAGCACACCGAAGATCCACAGTCCGCGATTGACGCCGGTTTTCTCAAGCCATACCGCGCCCAGAATGCCGCCGGCAAGACTCGCCCACAAGCCTGCGTTCTTGGCCACGAGCCCGATCTGCGTGCGCGAAAACCCAAGATCCATATAGAAGGGCGTGGCCAGTGCGGTGGCCATGGAATCACCCAGCTTGTATAAAAATATAAACGCCAAAATCATCGCGGCATGCGACCAACCGCTGCGCTCGATGAATTCCTTGAAAGGCAGCACAACTGCCTCACGAAGCGTGCGCGGTGGCTCGCCGTAGATGCTGGGCTCTCGTATGAGCAGGGTGGTGAACACCCCGGGCAGCATGAACAATGCCGTGATTGAAAACACCAGTTGCCAGCTGAGGAAATCCGACAGAATCAGCGAGAGCGATCCGGGCACCAATGTCGACATTTTGTACGCATTGACGAACAGTGCGGTACCGGACCCCTGCTCGCGGTCGGACAGCATCTCGCGACGATAGGCATCAATAACGATGTCCTGACTGGCCGAGAGAAAAGCGACCAGACCAGCGAGAAAAACAATCATCGTCAAATCAGTCGCTGGCGAATAAAAACCCATACTGCCTATCGTGGCCAGCAAGGCAAGCTGCGTAAAAAACATCCAGCCACGCCGCCGGCCCAGCATAGGAAAGCGGAAGCGATCCATCAGCGGCGACCAGAGGAATTTCCAGGTATAAGGAAAACCGACCAGCGCGAACAGTCCAATGGATTTCAGATCAACTTGTTCAGCTTTCAGCCATGCGGAGAGCAGGTTGTAGAGAATGAACAGCGGCAGCCCGGAGGTAAAACCCAGCATCACGCAAATCAGCATGTGCCGCGTAAAGTAGTGCCGCCAGCCGCGCGCAGGCACTGACGCGGGTGCAGAAGTATTCTGATTCATGCGTCGTCTTTAAAGTGAAGCAGGCGTGTCCGAGAGGACGGCATCATCGTTTGCGAAGACGAAAAACGGCGAGGCTGCCTCGCCAGTTCGGGAGAAAAGTGACCGGCGTTCCATCGTTACGCAGTGCGACGCACTCAAGTA
>Ga0194134_10006805_pt1 | contig 10098 bp, 10 predicted proteins | sample TA2KigOff0mmetaG_FD_148602 | JGI IMG/M metagenome (GOLD analysis project Ga0194134, IMG submission 148602) | Freshwater microbial communities from Lake Tanganyika, Tanzania - TA2015056 Kigoma Offshore 0m | ecosystem: Environmental > Aquatic > Freshwater > Lake | place: Tanzania: Lake Tanganyika... | reverse complement strand
ATCCACAGAAGAATGTTGTCAACGAATTACGCGCGAGGTCAAGTGGTCTAAGTACTCCTTCTAGGCAGCTTTGCCTCTTTCCTGAACAGCTTATTCAAGATATTGATGGTAGTTGGTTACCGCAGGACGCATGTGGAGGTTATCAGTGGAATGCTAGGTATGGTCGGTGGCAAAAATAACGGCGATAAAATATTTTAATTTTATTCTACAGACTGATTCTTATTGATCCCTTCAGTTGTTTGGATTTGCAGCATACGGCCTTTGATGCAATTTAATTTACGTGAACAAACGATCTGAATTTTCTGAGGTCATACCTCCATACAAAGTAGTTACTACCCTGGCAACTGAATTTGCTATCCCCCCCCCAAAAAAATAGTTAATGAAATTTAGAAAGTTTTACAATTTCTAATAATTGAGCCAGTATTAAGACTTCTTGATTCCAATAGAATGCACATATCACCTCGTCCGGCAGGAATCCCTAGCTATGTCGCAAAATACATTTAGCCAACGGATACATGACAGGATACATTTGCATCATATAGACACCTACAGAATTTAGATCCCATAGATCCACAATTCTGCCCTTATGTGTCTGACGCCAGTGATCACATGCCCGCAGGAGCTGATGCCAAGGCTATTCACTGGGTGCATTCTCTTGGAGCGAGGGCAGGTTCACTGCGTCGTTAGACATCATTCATGCAGGCAATTAATTCATCGATTGAAAGCGCTGGCCTGCGACGATGAAGCATTCTGTGGCAATTGGAGCAGACGGGCTTAAGATCAGTTTTCGGGTTGATTAGGTGTGAACCGCCAGTATCTGCTACAGGACGCAAGTGATGAACTTCTATATACTCAGCCCCAAGTTGCCCGTAAATTTTTTCAAAGGAAAAACCACAAACTGTACAGGAGTAGCCGTTATGGGTAATGCACGCTTCTCGTGCCCGTGAACACCTGTCGTATGAACGTATTGTTATCTCTTTTAGATCACCCTCCATGAATATTTCGTCAATTTCTGATGCAACCATTCCCTGCGCTAGAGACCTGGAGCCAGTAAGTTCAAAAAAGATTATTTCAGCTACATCAGCGGGAACCGACGTACCCGATTGCTGTGGAGTCCAGTGAATATCTCGGAACCTGTCGACCAGTTCATCGTAAGAGATCAGAGGACGATCACTAAGAGCTTTGAATTCGATGCTTGTCGATAAGACACTTCTGCCCTCCAACCGCTGCTTTTCATCCCAATGCTGGACTATCTCAGGGGCGCTCAGTATATAACCACAACCTACAACTCCCTTGCCTATTCCAGACGGATCACTTCCCAGCTTCATTAGCAAGAACAAGTCGCCAGCCTGCGGCTTTCTGCTTCTACCACAACTCCACTGCCCCTTGAAGGACTCGCCTGAATTTACGACACTTACGGCATAAGGCATGTCAATCCATTTCCACTTTGTTGGGTTCCAGGTATAGATGAATGCATTCATTCAAATTTAAGGCTGCTAAAGAGAGTCTAGCCCTTGCCAGCCGAGCCTTATGCCTATCGCCATCGATCACCTGCCCGCAGCATCTCTAGTCAGGACTACTCGCAGGGTGCATACTCGCTAGGAGCGGGGCAAGTGTATTGCGTCGTTAGCCTGCGATATTAGTTTCTTGTGCTATGGTGCGTGCATTCGTTTGCTTGCCTTGCATTACTCAGGTCTGTGGGAAAAGCGCGAAGCTCGGATCATTTGCAGGGCCTTTGCGGCCTGGACCGAGCTTTCAGATTCAGCTGTTGCCGGAGTAGTGGCCGGTTATGCAGGAGGGGGAGCTTTTATACAGGAGAATTTCTACTGTGAGTTCGAGAACGGTGCTGCTACAAAACTGATAATCGATTACACCGATCACGTCTCTGGTGAGGAAAGCCCTTTTGATGACCTCGGCCAAAGCGCCATCGACGCATCAGAGGAGGCTCTAGACCTTCTCCTTGACCTTCATGACAAAGATGCATGGGAGGAAGAAGAACAGCTTTTACTGCTAGGTACGGATGAGCTAATTGACATCGAGGAGGACGGCGACCTAATAAAAGCAGGCGAAGCTGCACCCCAGCATTTAACAAGACTGTTCGACGATGCCGGCCTCACTGCAAAACCTTAGTGACACCAGGGCGATAATTTAATTTTGCCGAATATTCCCATCTTAAATGATCTGCTATATTGTAAGTGATGTAATTATCGTTTGATTTTTCCCTTTACATTCAAGAAGGATTGACTAAGCTCGATACCAGCTTCTGAATATCGTGCATGTGGATCTTCTCCATATTGCCAGCCATCTGGCATTTTCTTGGCAAGGCCAATAGCACCTAGTCTCTCATCCTCGCTTCTCATAACAACAACTACTTCCCCTGCAGAGTCCAAGACCGATTTTACTGACAGCTCTGATGGATCTTGAGCCAAAAGGACTGATCGGATGACGCTTGAGGGAATAGAGTGCTCATACATAATCGCACTTTTCTTGCCATAGTATTTAGAACGGGTATATTGCTTCGAGAGGTCAACTCCTCTGGACTGAAACCAGGAAAGTGCCTCGCTTGACAACCGGTACCGCGAAGATGCAAGAGTGTATTTTGCTATCATATTTGATAGTAAATAGCTTGCATCCCCGTTTAACCCTCTCACTTCACTGATTAGGAGCCCAGCGGTAATCCACTTTCGAAGTGCAACTTGGTCTATGTTTTCAGATGGAATAGACATTCTGTAAAAGCTACGCCAAAGTTGATGATAACGCCAGCGATCACCTGCCGTTACGACTTCACGATCTGCTAGTCAGCTGTGTGGATGAAGCGGGTCATGCGCTCACCTCCATGGGCATAGCCTGGGAGTCTGGCGCCATGAGCAGGCACAGCCGGTTGAGCTGGCGCACGCCGTCCACTGAGCCGCTGATGCCTGTCGCCAGCCGAGGAGAGCCCACCACGATGCAGAGGCACTGGGCCCGGCTGATGGCCACGTTGAGACGGTTCGGATCGAGCACGAAGGACAGACCACGGGGCGCGCTGTCGCCATCACTGGCTGTGAGCGAGTGAATGGCCACCGGCGCCTCCTGACCCTGAAAGCGATCCACGGTGCCGACTCGGGCCAGGTTTCCTAGGTGGCGCTGCAGACGATTCACCTGCAGGTTGTACGGGGCGGTGATCAGGATGTCGTTCGGTGTGAGTGGTCGCTCCTCGCACACAAACACCCCATCCCGAAAGTACGTGCGTGTGTAGAGGCGTTCGAGCAGGCGCCCGACCAGGGCAGCAATGGCCTCCACCTCTTCGTCACTGGCGCTGCCGTTGCCCTCATGCTCCACCGGTTGAAACAGCAGCCCCTGCTCGAGGCCATCCCAGAGCACCCGGTTGGCGGCATTCTCAGCGCTGCCCTGCAGCTCTCCCTGATAGAAGAGCTGCGACACCAGATCCGTGAGCACAGGCGGCATCCGCCAGCTAGTGGCGAGAAACACGCCGCGGTCAGGCGGCACGACCGGCTTGCCGTCCATCCCGTAGTCCAGACAGCTGAGGCCGCTGTCACCCGGGTGCTTGGCGCGGTTCGGCTGCGAGAGCTGCTGCTGATCACCCACCAGCAGGATGTTGCGGGCACATTGACTCATGTACAGCAGGTTGCTCAGCGACACCTGGCCGGCCTCATCTATCACCAGCAGGTCAAAGGGAGCGCCGGCATAGCTCTCCTTCACCAGGCTGAACACGGTGGCGCCGAGCACGTCGGGCTCCTGGTTGATCGCCGACTCGCGCAGTGCCTGCACGGCGGAGCCGTGGAGGGAGCGCTGATCACTCATCTCGCTGGTGCTGCTGGAGAGTTTCACCACCAGCCCCTGGCCGCCAAGCTGCTCGATCTGGTTCTGGGTGCGCTTGAGCAGGTTGTTGATCGCTTCATGGCCCTGGGAGCTGACGGCCACCCGTTGCCCCTGTTGCACCAGGCGGCCGATCAACTCTCCGGTCACGGTGGTCTTGCCGGTTCCCGGCGGCCCCTGCAGTGACAGCGCCAGGCCATCCGCTGAGCCAAAAAAGGCAGCCAACTGGGAGGCCGTTGTCTGCGGTTGCAGACGGATCGAGGCATTGAGGTCCCTTAGCGCCGGAATCGCTCGACGTTCCAGCAGGTGCTGCATGGCCGCTGGCAACGGCTGTCGCCCGTTCACCCAGGCCTGTGCCTGGCGCACCAGATCCGGGAGCATGCGTTTGTAGATCTGCTTGGGCAGGGGGATCAGATCGCAGGTGTCCGGCAGATCGGCATGGCCGAGGCTCTGCAGCTCCTGCAATTTGCGACCGCTCAATTTCAGGGTCACGACGCAGGGGTCGTCGGCATCCAACACGCCATCCACATCGAAGGCCTTGCCATCGACGCGGCGCACGATGTCCTGGGCGGTCAGCGCACTGCTGGCTTGCATGAGCAGCGGTGCCATCGCAAAGCGCAGCTGCTGACCAGGCTTGGCTGCCAGCTTGAGGGGTTGTTGGGCGGAGAAGCGGTAGCGGTAGCCGCGGCTCTGGCTGGTGAGCTGTTCAGGCGCCCCATCGCGCACCGCTGCCGCAATCACCTCGGTGTCGTCGTCGCGCTCTTCCGCGCTCAAGCTATTGATGCGGTTGAAGAACTCCCACCACTCCACCTTCCCTTCGCGCTCCTGGAAGTCGACCAGCTGGGCCAGCAGCTTCTGGTGTGTCCAGCTGAGGCCGCGGGGTCCAATGGCCAGCGGATCGTCGAGCTTCTCCGGGATTTCCTCGCGCAGGCTACGGGCGGCCAGCTCCAGATCCCGCTCGAATGCCGCAGCCTTGTTGTCTTCTGGAAAAGCAGAGCTCCCATCCCAGCGGTTCGGGCGATAGCAGAGCTCCTGCCAGATCGGCAGCTGCAGAAGGTAGGCGTGCAGCTCCTCCGTCGATTCGCAGTCCTTGCGGTTGTAGTCCTCCAGGTCCTGCAGGCGTGCGCTATGTCCCTTGTCGCGGCCGGGCCGGCGTGGCTCCTTCGACTTGATCCATTCGGCGTATTGCACCACCGAATCAGCAGCGGTTGTGACCTCCCCCTGGCGTGCTCCACGGAGGTAGAGGCCCTCCACCTTCTTGATCGAGTAGCTCGGAGCCCCGAGCAGCAGACCTTGGCGGACGATCGGGTAGAGGTCCACGAACAGCTCCTCGCGAAGCCATTGATCCCAGAGCGGCTGATGGAGCTGATGGCGTGAAGCGAGGTTCCCCAGTGCCGTTTTCTCGTAACTGGCGTAGTGGTAGACGTGCAGATCGGGATATAGCTCGCGGCGCTGCTGCACCCACTGCATGAATCCATCGAAGGCGTCGCGCTCTTCCTCCTCGTCGTGGGCCCACCAGGCCATGAACTGGCGATCGCAATTGGGGTTGCGGTAGCAGGCCCCGAAGAGGTATTCGAGCTTGCTGCCGCTGAGGGGATCGGGATAGCCCTCCATGTCGAACCAGATGTCGCCGGCATCCGGCCTAGGCAACAGGGCAAGGCCTTTGGCCTGCTGCTGCAGAGGGCGGATCACGACAGCAGGGCGCCCATCGGCCTGGGGCGGTGCGGTCTGAATGCGGGCCTGCTCCTGCAGCCGCACCCGAATGGCTGGGTCCAGCCCGGCAATGGCTTGTTCTGCAGATGCAGCGGCGAGCTCATCGATGGTGGTGATCCCGGCTGAGCGCAGCTTGAGGCGCTGGCTCTGACGCATACCGGCCACCAGCGTGAGGTCGCGCTGCTGCTCCAGGCGTTCCTCGATCAGCGGCTGCCAGCCGCCGTGATCACCGGGGGCATCGAGAGGTGGAACCTCGGAATCAAAGCTCGCCATGAAGGCCCGATGGCGCTGCCGCAACAGCTGGTACCAGGCCCAGAAGTCATCGGTGCGGTAGCCATCTGGTGCAGCCTCAAACCGTCTGCCGCCCAGATAAAGCCGGAAGCGATCAGGCCTATGGCCAAGCAGGGGCTCCAGCAGTTCGCAGTAGGCGCAGGCCTGCACCAGATAGATCGGCTTGGAGTGACTCGAGAGCTTGCACTCGATCGGGATGTAGCTCCAGCTACCCAACCGCGATGGAATGTCGATGCGCTCGAGCAGATCCGCCGAGCCCCGCAGTTCGTCATTGCACAGCGACGCCTGGTGGATATAGGCATACCCCTGGCGCATGGCCTCCTGGGTGCGGACGTAGTCCTCATCCCGGACGCCACCATCAAGGCTGGCGACACGGTGGCCATCCGCTTCAAGGCGCTCGATCAGCAGTTCCTCGTGCCGATGGCCTGACTTGAACAGAAGGTCATCCAGAGCGTCGGTGGCGGGTCGGGGAGCTCTGGCGGCGTCGCGCTGGTGGAGCTCTTCCCACCAGGCACCGATCAGCGGGCTGCGGCTGAACAGGGCCAGCTGAGTGGGGGTGATCCGGCGTGGTGCGTTAACCGTCATCAGTCCAGGTCCACGCTTGCTAGGAGGATGCGGGTTTGCATCAGGCGATCAGCGTCGACGGCCCAGGCCACGATCTGGCGGTGCTTGGCGTCGGTGTCCTCCTGCATCTTGGCAACGATGTCGTCGTGGTAATCCTCAAGCTGACGCACGATCGACAAGGCGATCTGCTGGTCTTCCGCTGCGGTGGTCTCCAGTTCTTCGATCAGATCAAGCACCCTGCGCACCGCCTACAAGCGGCTCGCCAGGGTTCGTTCAGGCGGTTCAGCGGCACTGATGGATCGACGGAGCGTTCGCCACACCCAACGGCGGACGCTAGCTCCACAGAAGTTCACGATACTCCGCTACGAGCGCTGCACCATGCGTCGTATCGCCAAAGCCCTGGCGGCACCGCTGTCCACCACTGGGCGCTGACTCTAGTCGATGGGTCTGGGTCGGCTCAGGAATCTGCAGCCCAAGGAGCCCGTTCACCGTTACCAGTCAGCTCAGCCAGGCGACATGATCTACGTCGACACCAAGCATTTTGCTCGTTTTGAACGGGTGGAGCACCGCATCACTGGTAATCGCCGATTGGGGAGTTCGCCCGGTGCTGGCTACGAGAAGGCGCACTTAGCCGTCGATGAAGCCACTCGGTTGGCCTACGTCGAGGTTCTGCCCGATGAGCAGAAGGCCACGACGGTGGGCTTCTTGGTGCGAGCCGTGAGTTGGTTCAACAGCCAGGGCATCTCTTGCCGCAGGGTCTTGTCAGATAACAGAAGCGCCTACCGCTCAAAGCAGTGGAGAAAAGCGTGCGGCGCAATGGGCTTGAAAGCCAAACGAACGAGGGCCTTCCGGCCCCAAACCAATGGCAAGGCAAACCGGTTTATCAAAACGGTCCAAAACGAATGGGCGTACGGGAAGCCGTTCGCCAGTTCAGATAAGCGCAGACACTGGCTGCCCAGGTATCTGTCGATCAATAACGGCCGGAGATGCCACATGGCCTTGGCGGGCCGCACTCCCTTTCAACAGCTCCAGCGGCTGCGGGTCACTGAATGAACTGGTGAAAAAACACAGCTAGCTAAGCCTATTCACTGGGTGTACAGCCCTTGGGTACGGGGGAGGTGTGTTGTGTCGTTAGAGAGCACGATCAAGTTGACACAGCGAGCCAGTATGCGGTATTATTATAGCTTGTTTTTAAGTAGGCACCTTGTCAACGTCAAATAAAGCTCTCTTTAACAGGCTCAAGGATCTAGGCCTTCTCTCAACAATGAATGAAGGGCCTTTATTCCTGGGAGAATTCAATGAGTGCCAGGCTCAATTCATTAATCCAAATATTGCCGCAACTGATAACAGAGAGGTGCTAATTGTTGGAATACAGTCAAGCGTTAACGGCTGGGAGTTCTCGGAAAATACTGCCCTAATAGACCCTGGCTCAAGGAAGCCTGTTTGGTTTGAACGTGGCATCCAGACCCCTGAGGAGTCAGACCCGAGCAACATCAAAAATATCGCGAACGAAATACTCGAAAAACATCTGGAGCAGATTCTTTTATTGATCAAGGACGGCGACCTTGAAACGCATAGCCTGTCTCAGATTGCCAGCGAGTACGGCGATAAAGCAGTCGCGAGCTATGTTGATCTTGACGAAATTGATAGGAACTGGCGGCTTCAAGACTTTAATTTCCATTTGCGTTTCTCATGCGCGGACATGCTCTTGGGAATTGAGGGCAGCCTCGACTCGCCTTCGGCAGTTTCCATTAGAGAGCTCAGATGGGGGGCTGACGATTTTGCCGAATCCGACTATTTCGATGAGATATGCTCAGATCTTGAGATGGACCCTGAGGCTATCGAGTAATCTTTCAATTGCATGCTCATTAGAATGTCTTTCTAATGAGTTGTTGGCAAGGTCGATCGGCAAATTGGCCGATACCTTCGCTACCAGCTTGCCTTAGAACGCCTCGGTGAAACACTACTTGAAGGCCTGCTGCTGGTGGCAATCTCACTAGAAAAAGTATAATAACTGACAGGATACTTTTAATCATCGGATAAGATTGTAATCCTGAATCTTGTAGGCAGAGCTTAATAGCCCCATCGCACATATCAGGAATGTGGTTACGGTAAGCTGCGCACCAGTAAAGGGTGATATTTTTAACGAGCTCGATAAATGGCGAGATGCTCGCAATGAGTACGTACACGCCTTTTGTAAGTTGGACGACTACTCGTATGCGGACAACTCAGAAGGGATCTTCAGCGAGAAGATGTGGGACACAGCCGAGAAAAGAAGAGAGATCGTTTACAGTATGAAAACTTTTCAGGTGAGGCCAAGGCAGGCCGTCTCTAGGCTCTAAAGGACGTATTGTAGAGTCGCTCACCTCGTCTATCTAACGCCAATTAGATAGTCTTCGTAAGGCGCTAAGCCTTGTTTCTGAGTCCGTAGATCGCCGCGCCAACCCTCCAACTATTTAGTGTGCGAAGCGGATTTTCCTTCCTCTCGGGATGTTCTGCGGACCCGCAGAGCATCCCTCACAGCAGATCGCCGGGGCTGGTCACGCCAGCAGGGCCCCGATTGAGCACATGCGTATAAATCATCGCAGTCTTCACATCACTGTGGCCCAACAGCTCCTGGATCGTACGGATGCCGGAGCCCCGCTCCAATAGGTGGGTGGCAAAGCCGTGCCGGAAGATGTGGCAGCTGGCATGCTTGCTGACCTTTGCCGATTGCACCGCAGCCCTCTTAGCCCGCTGGATCACCGAAGAGTCGAGATGGTGGCGGCCCTGCTCACCGGTCGTGAGGTTGCGCCAGCGCGTTACCTGCGGAAGCACCCACTGCCAGCCCCACTTCCGCAATGTATACATGTATTTCCGCCCTAGGGGCCTCGGTAGCGGCACCTGTTTCCAGCCAGCGGCCAGATCCTTCCGATGCAGGCGCTTCACGTCCTGCAGATGGATCTGAAGTGGTTGCATCAGGTTCTGAGGCAGTACGGTCAGCCGATCATTGTTGCCCTTGCCCCCTCGGATAACCACCTGGTGGGGCGCGAAATCCAGCTCCTGAACCTGGAGCCGCAGGGCCTCCATCAGCCGCAGGCCACCTCCATACAGAAGCCCGCACACCAGAGCTGCAGGCCCCTCAAACTGCTGGAGCACCGCTCTGACTTTTGCCACGCTAAAAACCACCGGCAACCGCTTTGGTCGGCGGGCCCCTACCACACCATCGAGATCGCCGGGTCGACCTCCAGCACATGCCGGTAGAGGAACAACAATGCCGCCAGCGCCTGGTTCTGGGTGGAGGCGCTGATCTGCTCCTCCATCGCCAGACGGGTAAGAAAGGCGTGGATCTCCGGCCCTCCCATCTCCCGCGGGTGCTGCATCTGATGGAACCGTAGGAACCTCCGTTGCCAACGCTCGTACGCGTAAACCGTGCGGCGGGCGTAGTGCCGGCTCGCCAGCACCTCGCGGTATACCTGCAGCAGGGTGGGTGCGGGAGCCATTGCGTGTAGGCGGTGTGGAGTCTCTCAGCAGTGTTCACATAGCAGCCTGTCCTTTGCACGAACACTGCGCCCATGCGGGTGTTTTGGCGATACCTTGGGTTATGGAGCTCGCTCCGTTCATCCCGAGCACCGGCGCCAATCCTCCAGGGGATTGCCGGTCACCAACCTGCCGTCCGTTCCTGCTGGGCAAGGTGGTCAATCCTGGAACCCCGAGGGGTTGATGAGCAGG
>Ga0194134_10006790_pt1 | contig 10121 bp, 9 predicted proteins | sample TA2KigOff0mmetaG_FD_148602 | JGI IMG/M metagenome (GOLD analysis project Ga0194134, IMG submission 148602) | Freshwater microbial communities from Lake Tanganyika, Tanzania - TA2015056 Kigoma Offshore 0m | ecosystem: Environmental > Aquatic > Freshwater > Lake | place: Tanzania: Lake Tanganyika... | reverse complement strand
TTGCCGGCCATCTGAAAGCCAGTCACCTGATCGCGTCCGTCCTCTGTCCCCAGGCTGGTCTTGAAAAATCCAGTTCGGATCGCGTAGAGCGCGGAAAAAGGTTCGCCGTTGTAAAACAGTACACCGCCGCGCCTGATGCTGCGCCGGCTGCTAATCAGGTTATCGATTTGTCGAAGATGGGCCTCGCCCCAGCCCGTTGGCATGCACGAGGTCCGCGAGCTGCAATTCGAGCATGCAATCTTTTTTTTCTCCTCGCGCATTTTTCCCTCTCCCCGGTTGGCGCAACCCTGCCTGGACGATCCAATTATTTCAATGCGTGGCACTGATTCGAGCAGCTCATCGTGAGCTTTTTCTCTTTTGAGACGCGACTCGATGTGAGCCGAAGCCGTCAGTTGGACAAGCCATCGGGCCGATCAAGGCTCTGCTCGGGCTCATCGATGCGCTGTATCCGCGAGGCTTGAGCCTGTCCGCTGCCCTTGAGAGTGCCTCGCCCGGTGTCGCGGCGGCGCCCCAGCTGATCTCGGACCTGGCTTTTTGACCTAGTCAGGGCCAGCAACAGGGTTTTACTTTGGGGGCCGGCTTCTGTGCGCCCCGATTGAAATTAAACTCTGCCGCACCCGGCGAATCGTTGCCGGGGAGAGTCCCGCGCCGGCCATCGTGTCCCTGGCGATGGCCGCGGGCTTCGTCAGCTTCTTCTGGGAGACATCATGCTCGTGACCTTTGTTGTGGCCTACCTGCTGGTCACCATTGCCATCGGCTTGCTGGCCGCTCGCCGCGTGCATGGCGCCAAGGACTATTTGGTGGCCGGACGCAGCCTGCCCCTGTACATGAATGTGGCAACGGTTTTTGCCACCTGGTTTGGCGCAGAAACGGTCCTGTCGGTCTCGGCCACCTTCACCCGCGACGGGCTGGCGGGTATTCCGGGTGACCCCTTTGGCGCCTCACTCTGCCTGGTGCTGGCGGCCCTGTTGTTCGCGCGGCTCTTCTACCGACTCAACCTCCTGACCATCGGCGACTTCTACAAGGTACGCTATGGCAAGTCGGTCGAGGTGCTAACCAGCGTGGCCATTGTCCTGAGCTACCTGGGCTGGACTTCGGCTCAATTGACGGCCCTTGGCCTGGTCATCCATGTGCTCTCGGGCGGTGCGGTGGCCTTTCAGACGGCCATCATGATCGGCGCGGCTATCGTGGTGGTCTACACCATCTTTGGCGGCATGTGGTCGGTGGCCTTTACCGACTTGCTGCAAACCGTGGTGATTCTGGTAGGTTTGACGGCGGTAGCTTTCCTGGTGGGTGATCTGGCTGGCGGTGCCACGAAGGTGATTGCGCAGGCAGCGTCGGAAGGTAAGCTGATCCTGTTTGACCTGAATATGGATGCGGCCGGATGGTGGGCGATGGCCGGTGCCTTCTTTGCTTTTGCTTTCGGCTCCATCCCGCAGCAGGATGTGTTTCAGCGCATGACCAGTGCCAAGGACGAGAAGACCGCCGTACGGGGCACCACCATCGGCGCTTTGGTGTATTTTGTGTTTGCCTTCGTGCCGATTTACATCGCCTACGCGGCCATTGTTCATTCACCCGAGCTGGCCAAACTCTTTGAGTCCGAGGATGCCCGTGAAATCCAGCGCATCCTGCCCGATCTGGTGCTGGGCCAGATGCCGCTGTGGGCGCAAATTTTGTTCTTTGGTGCCCTGCTTTCGGCCATTCTTTCGACCGCCAGTGGTGCCTTGTTGGCGCCCACGGCCACATTCACCGAAAATGTTTTGCGTCCTTTTGTTCCCAATATGAGCGATCGTCAGATGCTGGTGACGCTGCGCATTATTCTGGTCACCTTTACCGCCTGCGCGCTGCTCTTCGCAATGAACAGCAAGAGCACCATGTACGAGATGGTGCAAAACGCCTACAACGTGACTCTGTGCGGGGCCTTCGTCCCGCTGGTGGCCGGTGCCTTTTGGAAGCGAGCCAATACGCAGGGAGCGTTGCTTTCTTTTGTGCTCGGCATAGGCACCTGGCTGGGGGCTACTTTGACGGCGCCGGAGGCCATGATCCCGGCCAATTTGATTGGCTTTGCTGCCTCGATTGTGGGCATGGTGTTGGGTTCGCTCGCGCCCACGCTAATTGCCTCGCGGGGTCACAGCATCGAGACAGCCCTGCACCAGGCCGCCCATCCCTCCGGTGCGCACAAGCACTGAGCCTGGCCCGGCTACGGGTCTGTGAAGGAACTGGCCGCCGACCCCTCCAGGGGTCGGTTTTTTCATCGGGTCGGCCGGGTGGCCAGAAACAGCCCCCCTAACGCCAGCCCCATGGCCGCCCACTGCAGAGTCGTCAAGCGCTCGCCCAAAACCAGCACGCCCACCAGACTGGCGCTGATAGGCAGCATGACGGTGAACACCCCGGCTTCGGCCGCCGAGACGCCGCGCAAGCCGGTCATCCACAGCCAGACGGTCCAGATGCTGGCGGCCAGCGCGTAAAAAAGCAGCAGGGGCCAGACCCAAAACGGCGTTGAGCCCCAGTCGAAGTGCAGGGCCGCCCACAGGCCCGGCGGCGTCATCAGGATCAGGCCCCACAGGTTGATCAGAGCCGTGATGCGTCGGGCTGATAGGCGCGCGCTCAATCGCTTGCCGATGACGGCGTAACTGGCTTCGCAGAACACCGCGCCCATCAGCAGGGCGTAACCCCAAAGGGCCTGCTCAGTCTGCGCGCCGGGACTACGCGCGCTGGCCAGCAGCGCAATACCCAGCACCGCCAGCGCGATGGCTGCCAGCGTGCGCGGTCTGAGTCTTTCGCCCAGCCAGAGCCAGCCGAGCACCGCCACCACCGCCGGAATCGCCGCCATGATCACCCCGGCGGCCGCTGCCGAACTCATGGAGACGCCGTAGAGCATGCAAATGGAAAACAGAAAGTTGCCTAGCAGCGCCTCAACAAAAAGCAGGCGTCGGGTGGCAGCGTCTAGCGGCGGCTCTTCAGCCGGTTTGCGTAGCCAGTGCAGCATGGCCAGTGCGCCAATGGCAAAGCGCAGCCAGGCCAGCAGGAAGACGGGCATGGCCGCCACCAAGGGTTTGGACAGCGCCACATAGCTGCCCACCAGGGTCATGCTCAGGGCCAGACAGCCCTGGGCCACAATTCGATTCATAGAGTTTGGTTTTAGTTTTTTACGGAGGGCCCACGCATCATGCCGCAAGACCTTGTCCGCGCATTGTCCGATGCGGCTGCTCCGCAAAATCAATCGCTTGTCTTTGTGTACGGGACGCTGCGTCGCGGCGGCAGCAACGATATCGCGCAACTCGGTCAGCGGGCGCAGTGGCTAGGCCGTGGCCGCGTTCGGGGCCAGCTTTTTGATCTGGGCGCGTATCCCGGTTTGGTTCTTGGCGGGCCGGATTGGGTGGTGGGCGAACTCTACGGTGTTGATTCTTCCGCACAAGCTTGGCTGGATGAGCTGGAAGAAGTTTGGCCGCAGCGCTCGGGCGAATACCGCCGGGTCCAGGCGCTGGTTTCGCGGGAGGGTCAGTCGTGTCGCGCTCTGGTGTACGAAATGGACCGTTCGATCGCGCGCCGACGCCCGCTGATTCCCGGGGGGGACTGGATCGAGCATTTGGCCTCGCGGATCGTCTGAGGCCCCGGGCCCATGGATGTTTTTGCCGCCTCCGACGGGCGCTTAGTTTATCGCATTGCAAGAATGATTTTTTGCATAATGAAAAATTGAGAGGTTGCGGCGCAGCATTTTTTCTCAATATGAGACATTAAATATCGTATTGCAAAATACAAAAAGAAAACCATTGATTTTATTGATGAAAATTTTTATCTTATATAAGACACAAGAGACGGCTTAAGTCTTGTAGAAGACTTAAAGTGGGAGCCAGGATCAAACCAAAACCTCCTCTTTCATCAACTCGCTTGGAGCCTCTCATGCCACAGACCCTGACCGAACAACTCAGTCGCGAACAACAGATCGCTGCCCTCGAAAAAGAATGGGCCAGCAACCCCCGCTGGAAAGGCATCCAGCGCGGCTACAGCGCCGCCGATGTCGTGCGCTTGCGCGGCAGCATGCCGATTGAGCACACCCTGGCCAAGCGTGGGGCCGAAAAGCTCTGGGAAAAAATCAACGGTGGCGCCAAAAAGGGCTATGTCAATGCCTTTGGTGCCATCAGCGCGGGACAGGCCATGCAGCAAGCCAAGGCGGGCCTGGAGGCCGTGTACCTGTCGGGCTGGCAGGTGGCTGCCGACGGCAACACCTCGGAGACCATGTACCCCGACCAGTCACTCTATGCCTACGACTCGGTGCCCACCATGGTGCGCCGCATCAACAATACCTTCAAGCGCGCCGATGAAATTCAGTGGGCCCGCGGCATCGAGCCCGGCAGCAAGGAGTTCATCGACTACTTCCTGCCCATCGTGGCCGACGGCGAAGCCGGTTTCGGTGGCGTGCTCAACGCCTTCGAATTGACCAAGAACATGATCACCGCCGGTGCGGCTGGCGTGCACTTTGAAGACCAGCTGGCCGCCGTCAAGAAGTGCGGTCACATGGGTGGCAAGGTGCTGGTGCCCACGCAAGAGGCCATTGAAAAGCTCATCTCGGCGCGCTTTGCCGCCGATGTGATGGGCACACCCACCATCATCCTGGCCCGCACGGATGCCGAGGCCGCCAATTTGCTGACCAGCGACCACGACGCCAACGACAAGCCCTTCCTCACGGGCGAGCGCACGCAGGAGGGCTTTTACCGTGTCAAGAACGGTCTGGAGCAGGCCATCAGCCGCGGGGTGGCCTACGCGCCCTATGCCGACCTGGTGTGGTGTGAAACCGGCACACCCGACCTGGGCTTTGCCCGCGAGTTCGCGCAGGCCGTGCACGCCGCCTGCCCGGGCAAGCTGCTGAGCTACAACTGCTCGCCGTCTTTCAACTGGAAGAAGAACCTGGATGACGCCACCATTGCGCGCTTTCAGGACGAACTCTCGGCGCTGGGCTACAAGTACCAGTTCATCACGCTGGCCGGTATCCACATCAACTGGTTCAACACTTTCCAGTTCGCCCACGCCTACGCCCGCGGCGAAGGCATGAAGCACTATGTGAACATGGTGCAGGAGCCCGAATTCGCCGCCCGCGGGCAAGGCTACACCTTCGTGTCGCACCAGCAGGAAGTGGGCGCCGGCTACTTCGACGATGTGACCACCGTGATCCAGGGTGGTTCCTCCTCTGTCAAGGCCCTGACCGGCTCGACCGAGGAAGAGCAGTTCCACTGAGCGGCCGCCAATGGCACCAAAAAGCCCGGGTTCGCCCGGGTTTTTTGTGGGAAAATCGGAGTGTTTGTTTCCCTACACAAGAGCGAGAAAGGCATACCGGTTATGACACCGCGAACTACCAAGGAGCCCCGTTTCCTGGCCCTGTGAGGTCGGCAGTCCGCGCCTGCACCTGTTTTCTCGGTTCTCTCTTCACAAGCGCGGTTCTTACCGCGCTTTTTTATTTTTTACACCATGATCCACATCACGCTCCCCGACGGTTCGCAACGCCAGTTCCCCGGCCCGGTCACGGTGGCCGATGTGGCGGCCTCAATTGGTACAGGCCTGGCCAAGGCGGCCTTGGGCGGCAGGGTCGATGGCCAGCTAGTGGACACGAGCTTTAGCATCGCACGGGATGCCAAGCTCGCTATCGTCACGGCCAAGGACGCTGAGGGTCTGGAGCTGATTCGTCACTCGACGGCGCACCTACTGGCCTATGCGGTCAAGGAGCTCTTTGCGGATGCGCAGGTCACCATCGGCCCGGTGATTGAAAACGGTTTTTACTACGATTTTTCCTACAAGCGACCGTTCACGCCGGAAGACCTGCAAGCCATTGAAAAGCGTATGGCCGAGCTTGCGGCCAAGGACGAGCCGGTCCTTCGGCGGGTCTTGCCGCGTGATGAAGCGGTGGCTCACTTCAAGGCCATCGGTGAGCACTACAAGGCCGAGATCATTGGCTCCATCCCGGCCGGTGAGGCGGTCTCGCTCTATCGCGAGGGCGGCTTCGAGGACCTGTGCCGCGGCCCGCATGTGCCCAGTACCGGCAAGCTCAAGCACTTCAAATTGATGAAGGTCGCTGGCGCCTATTGGCGAGGGGATCATCGCAACGAGATGCTGCAGCGGATCTACGGTACCGCTTGGTCCAGCAAGGAAGACCTGCAGCAGTACCTCACGCTGCTGGAGGAGGCCGAAAAGCGCGATCACCGCAAGCTCGGCCGCGAGCTCGACCTCTTCCATGTCGACGATCACGCCCCCGGTCTTGTGTTTTGGCACCCCAAGGGCTGGACGGTCTGGCAGGGGGTGGAGCAATACATGCGGCAGGTTTATCGTGATAACGGCTATCTGGAGGTCAAGGGCCCGCAAGTGATCGACAAGACGCTGTGGGAGAAGACCGGTCACTGGGACAAATACCGCGAGAACATGTTCACCACCGAGAGTGAAAAGCGCGAGTACGCCTTGAAGCCCATGAACTGCCCGGGGCATATTCTGATCTTCAAGCAAGGCATCAAGAGCTACCGGGACTTGCCGCTGCGATACGGCGAGTTCGGCCAGTGCCACCGCAACGAGCCCTCCGGGGGCTTGCACGGCATCATGCGGGTGCGGGGCTTTACCCAGGACGATGGCCACATCTTCTGCACCGAAGACCAGATCCTGCCCGAGGTGCTGGCTTTCACCAGCCTGCTGCGAAAGGTCTACGCCGATTTTGGTTTCACCGACATCATCTACAAGGTGGCGACCCGGCCGGCCCAGCGCATCGGCTCCGATGAGAGCTGGGACAAGGCCGAGCAGGCGCTGATGCATAGCCTCAAAGCCTCTGGATGCGAGTTTCAAATCGCCCCGGGCGATGGCGCTTTTTATGGCCCCAAGGTCGAGTACACCCTCAAGGATGCTTTGGGCCGGCAGTGGCAGTGCGGCACGATACAGGTCGACTTTTCCATGCCCGAGCGCCTGGACGCCGAATATGTGGGTGAGGATGGCCACCGCCACCGCCCGGTCATGCTGCACCGGGCTATCGTCGGCAGCCTCGAGCGATTTATCGGGATCTTGATCGAGCAGCACGCCGGTGCCTTGCCAGTCTGGCTGGCGCCGGTACAGGTTTCAGTGCTCAACATTACCGATGCCCAAGCCGATTACTGTCGGGAAATTGCCAAAACACTGATAAATCAAGGGCTTAGGGTGGATCTGGATCTGAGGAACGAAAAAATAACGTATAAAATACGCGAGCATTCGCTCCAGAAGGTGCCTTACATCCTTGTCGTTGGTGACAAGGAAAAAGCGGCCGGATCGGTGGCAGTGCGTGCCCGAGGCAACAAGGACCTGGGTGTCATGTCCGTTCAAGCGTTTTCCCAGCGGATCGCTTCGGACATCGCCGACAAATCCTGATCCCACAATCACCGCCCTCCCGGGTGGGCGAGGGGTTGTTTTCTGCGGGTACAAGCGGCCACGGCTGTCGTGGCATTGTTTGAAGGATGGCAACCATCGCTACTGAATTTCGTGACCGTCGCCAACGCGAGGAGCGCAAGCACCGCTTGAACCGTGAAATCATGGCCCCCGAGGTGCGCTTGGTGGGCCCTGACAATGAGCCGATAGGCATCGTGCCTCTGATGGAGGCCCTGCGCATGGCAGGTGATGCCGATGTCGATCTGGTGGAGATCTCGCCCACGGCGGTTCCCCCGGTATGCAGGCTCATCGATTACGGCAAGTTCAAGTATGCCGAGCAGAAGCGCGCAGCCGAGGCCAAGGCCAAGCAAAAGGTTATCGAGGTCAAGGAAATCAAATTCCGGCCCGGTACGGACGACGGTGACTACAACATCAAGCTGCGCAACATCCGGCGCTTTCTTGATGACGGAGACAAATGCAAGATCACGCTGCGCTTTCGTGGCCGCGAGATCACGCACCAGGAATTGGGTTTGGCCCTGCTGGCGCGCATTCGGGATGAACTGTCTGACGGCATCATCGTCGAGCAGTTTCCCAAGCTCGAGGGTCGGCAGATGATCATGATGATCGCTCCGGGCAAGAAAAAGGCCGGGGGCGGTAAGACGGCAGCGCCGGCCGAGCCGGTCGCAGCGGTCAAGGCCTGACCTGCGGGTCAGGGATTCGAATCAGCCCGGCGGGTCGGTCGCCCGTGGGGTCGATAGGATGGCGCTGAAAAGCGGTCATCCGGGTAGCGGGAGGGCCCGCGCCCAGCAGGGGTTGCCTTCGGGCGTACCACCTGAAAACAAGTGGCTCGGGGCCGACAAGTCTGCGAAAGGTTTCGCAGCGCCTCGCGAGCACAAACAAGAAGGAGCATGCAATGCCCAAAATGAAGACCAAGAGCAGCGCGAAAAAGCGTTTTCGCGTTCGTCCAGGTGGCAGCGTCAAGCGCGGCCAGGCTTTCAAGCGTCACATCCTGACGAAGAAGTCCACCAAGAACAAGCGCCAATTGCGCGGCGCTGTCGGCGTGCATGAGACCAATATGGGTCACATGGCGCAGATGTTGCCCGGCATGGGCATCTGATTAAAGACGAACAAGGAGTACCTCTATGCCTCGCGTCAAACGTGGTGTCACCGCCCGCGCTCGTCACAAGAAAGTTCTCGCCCTGGCCAAGGGCTTCCGCGGTCGTCGCGGCAATGTCTTCCGCGTCGCCAAGCAGGCGGTGATGAAGGCCGGCCAGTATGCTTATCGGGATCGTCGCAACAAGAAGCGTGTCTTCCGCCAGCTCTGGATTGCCCGCATCAACGCGGCCAGTCGTTCTTTCGGCTTGACCTACAGCCAGTTCGCCAACGGCCTGAAGAAAGCCGGAATCGAGATCGACCGCAAGGTGCTCAGCGATCTGGCCATCCATGACAGCGCTGCGTTCGGCGCCATCGTGGCTCAAGTCAAATCGCGCCTGGCAGCCTGATCGAACCGCCGCGGCGTCCGTTCCTGTAGGACGACGTCGTTTTAAATCGGGCTGGGGCTTTGTAAGCTCTGGCCCTTTTTCATGTCAGCCAGCGATTTGTCGATGCGCCTGCACTTTGCTCCTACATCATGACTTCTGCGACTCTCGATGATCTGGTTCGCCAGGCCCACAGCAGCTTTCAGGCCGCTGCCAGTCCAGCCGAGCTGGAGAACGCCAAGGCTGTATTTCTGGGCAAGTCCGGCCGGCTGACCGAGCTGATGAAGGGCTTGGCCGCCTTGAATGCCGACGAGAAAAAGGCGCGCGGTGCGGTCATCAACCGAGCCAAGCAAGCTATCGAACAAGCGCTCGCGGACCGGCGTCAGGCTCTGGCACAGGCTGAACTCGATGCGCAGCTGACTGCCGAGGCCCTTGATGTCACCCTGCCAGGTCGCCAGCGTACTGGGGGTGGTTTGCATCCGGTATCGCTCACCTTGGAACGCATTGAGGCCATCTTTGGTTCCATGGGTTTTGATGTGGCCCAGGGCCCGGAGATCGAGACCGACTGGTTTAACTTCTCGGCCCTGAACACCCCCGAAGACCATCCGGCGCGCTCGATGCACGATACCTTTTATGTCGAGGGCGGTACGCCGCAAGCGCCCTTGCTTTTGCGAACCCACACCAGCCCCATGCAGATCCGCTATGCGGTCCAGCATGTCAAAGCCCACCGTGCTCTGATCGATGCGGGGCAGCCCATGCCGGAGATCCGCGTCATCGCCCCTGGCCGCACCTACCGGGTGGATAGCGATGCCACCCACTCACCGATGTTTCACCAGTGCGAGGGTCTGTGGATCGGGCAGAGCGTGAGCTTTAAGGACCTCAAGTTTGTTTTTTCCGATTTCTGCCGGACCTTTTTTGAAATGGACGATCTGGTGCTGCGTTTTCGACCCAGCTTCTTCCCTTTCACCGAACCTAGCGCCGAGATCGACATTCAATTTCAGTCCGGCCCCCTGGCCGGTCGTTGGCTGGAGGTGGCCGGCTCAGGGCAGGTCCACCCGAATGTGGTGCGCAATATGGGGCTGGACCCGGAGCGGTACATGGGCTTTGCCTTCGGCATGGGTCCGGACCGACTGACCATGCTGCGCTACGGGGTCAACGATTTGCGCCTGTTCTTCGACGGCGATATTCGTTTTTTGTCGCAGTTCCAATGAGCCGCCCGACAGCTCATCCGATTGCCCTAAGCCGAACCGAGATCCAAAGTCATGCAGTTCC
>Ga0194134_10006785_pt1 | contig 10124 bp, 6 predicted proteins | sample TA2KigOff0mmetaG_FD_148602 | JGI IMG/M metagenome (GOLD analysis project Ga0194134, IMG submission 148602) | Freshwater microbial communities from Lake Tanganyika, Tanzania - TA2015056 Kigoma Offshore 0m | ecosystem: Environmental > Aquatic > Freshwater > Lake | place: Tanzania: Lake Tanganyika... | reverse complement strand
CGGTGACGACATCAGGGTCGTCGTACGGATGGCAGAAGACCATCCCGGTCTCGGCCGCGCGTGCCTGGGCATGTGCAACGGCAACATCGAGGCTGTCGCCGCCTTCGTGCACGATTGCGCCGTAGCCACGACACGCCGCCATCTTGGCGAGGGAAGCACCGGCCGGAACATAGATCTCGCACGGCACGCCGAAGTGCCGCGCCCCGAACGCGAGGGCCTGTGCGTGGTTTCCCGCGCTGCCGGCGACGACACCCTTACGGGCACGATCACCAAGCACCGCAAGCTTGTTCATTACGCCGCGAATCTTGAAGGCACCAGTGCGCTGCAAGTTCTCAGCTTTCAGCACGACGGAGCCACCGCAGCGCTCACTGAGATGGGCCGAAGGCGCTACCGGTGTGTGCGTAACGACCTTGCGGTCACGCTCACTGACACGGCGAACCTGCTCGAGCGGAATTTCGACGGCGCCCGCGCGGCTCATGCAACAACTACGGTATCGCTGTGCGTGCGTTGGTGGTCGGCAATCGTGTGTTGGGCAGACTCAGACGAGCCGAGTAAGTCCTAGCGAATTCCAATCAGGTGCGCCGTCGGAAAACCGTGATTTGATCTGTCGAGTACGTGTAGTTACGAAAATATCCGATACAAGGAAAGTCGGACGCAAAAACGAGAACATATCTTGGCTGTTTTTGGTCTACGGGAATGCAGGCCAATTTCTCCTGCGACACTCCGAATCTCAAACTTTCGGGAGCAGGAATCCCGAGAACATTGTTAACCCCCGTCAATAGCTCTACGGTATGACCAAAGATGCCGAAGTATCCGATTGTGTCATTGTTGGGGTCAATGCTTTCAGCAACTCGTTCAGTTTCACCAATGAAATCGCCATAGGCCGAAGACAGAGCCTCTGGGGTCCATCCATCCGATGGGCGCCCTGGCGGACTTGACCAGTCCGTTGTTCCAACATAATTACCTGAGATTCGTCGCAACTCATCGCGTGGGTCTGGGGCGTGCCAGAGTGCGCCAACAGGGACTGCAGCTAGGAGTACCAACGGCAAAGCCAGCATTCGGTTGGTCAGCGTTTCCCTAGAGAGTGGGGTTATCTGAATCTCTCCTATCAGCAAGCCAGCAATGATGAACGACCCAGGAAAGAGTGGGGGCAGTACTACTGGATGACCGAAGAGTAGGTATTTCGCGAGGAGTGAAAGCATCCATAGCCCAGTTGTAATTGCGAGAATTCCCCGACACTGCTTCAACGATCCGATAACTGGATTTGTGGCAAGTCGCAACCCATGGGCTATTGATGCCACTGTCAGCCCCATAACCAGCAGATGTGGTGCAGTCACACTGGGTATGCCGCCACCGTAGGCGTCTCGCGCGTGACTTCGAAGTCCGATATAACTTGTCATCGAAAACGATTCGCCAAGCGTCAAGAGTAATATTGGATAAAGACAAACTGTTGCCAATACCACAAAAACGAGATACAAAAAGTCACGGCGAGTCACGGCTTTGGTGAATGTCGCAAGCGTCAGGGCAACTAGGGTAGCGATTCCGAACGGAAGACCGCTATCTGCACTATTGAGGCATGTGAGACCGACCGCAACACCAGTAACGGTTAACTTCGATGCTTGGACCCTCGGCAAAGACTTGAATGTCCACGCGATCAGCATCAGTGAGATAAATACAGGAACAAAACGAGCGAAGTGGGCGAACTCCCTCAGGTGAACCGAGGCGCCCCTCTCGGCACCTGAGACTGACCAGATAGACACGAACGCAGCAAGAGTGAGAATCCTTGGCAGTTGAGGAAAACACATGCGCAGTATCAGTGTCGCCAATAACGGAATCAATAAGTTGAACATGTTGGCGGCGACAATCAATCCGACCATCGTGCTTTCAGCGGAAAAGGGCAGGAGTTTCAGTGGCAGAAGGGCCCAGCCCACCATTCCCGTGTAATGGGGACTGTAGTTTGCATAGGGATACGCACCCAGTGATGGCGCGAGAAGTTCATCAAGAACGTGATACGAAGTATCCCCGAGGTTGATTAGTCCATTGTGTGGTTGAACATACAGAGGTAGATACCATAGAAGAACCCCCAGCGCGAAAAGCAGTGTCAGCTTTCCTGTGACTGATCGGGTATCGCGTCCGATTTCAATTAGACGAGGTTTTAGGATCACTCCACATGTCGCAATCAGGCTCACTGACGTCGGAATGAGTCCAAATCCGGCCCAGAGACCGGGTACTTGAGGGTGTGGTGTTAGAGATACCGTCGCGCAGAGCATTAGGAATCCCGCAAAGATAGTGAAAGTCGTGCGGAGCTTTTGTCGAGAATCAAGCTGATTTGAAACCGCCGTTGTAATCAGTGCGACAATTACCAAGCCCGGCAGGATAAAGATAACGGAAGCAATGTCCCGAAAAGTGCTAAAGCACCATGCGACAATTGTGGAATCTCGAATCACTGGATACTGGAGCAGAGAAAAAATCCAGAGACAAGCAGCAGAACCCAGTACCGCGAGAGTGAAAATTGACTCTGGTTTGTTGCCTCTGTCACCGAACTGCATACGAGTAATTTAGGCTTTCATTTCTCAGTCGAGGTTGACAAATGAGTTACCCAATCGGCCAGAAGACTCTCCATGAATGCTGAGTAGCGAGAATAGCATTCGCGCTGTGCGTGCGTTGGTGGTTGGCAATCGCGGCGATGCCGACCCCGGTCTCGTTGGTGCGCGGCTCGCTGAAGTCGGCTTTGCCTTGGAGCGCAATGAACGTGAGTATCCGCGCGAATGGAAGTCGCTCGCCGGAGTTGATGTGTTGCTACTACTCGGCTCGGAGTGGTCGGTGTATTGGGAGAGCCACGAGAAGGAGGTTGCCGCAGAAGTCGATCTCGTTCGAACTGCAATGGGACGCGGTGTGCCGATCTTTGCTATCTGTTACGGCGCACAACTCGTCGCACACGCACTTGGTGGCACGGTGAGTCGTTCGCAACATCCGGAAGTTGGTTGGCACGCCGTGTCGAGCACCGCACAGCCCGAGCTTTTGGCTCATACCTGGTTGCAGTGGCACTACGACGTATTCACCATGCCGCCGAGCCTCACTGCAATCGCGACGAGTGATGTCGGACCTCAGGCCATGCTCGGGAAGCGACTATTCGCCACACAGTTCCACCCGGAGGCCACCACCGAGATCATCACCCGCTGGAGCTCCGGCGCTGGTGGCTTGGAACTCCAGAAGCTCGGGATTGACCCCAAGCACCTTTGTGAAACGTCGGGGGCCCGAGTTGCTGCGGTCGCACCCGCAACGGAACGGCTCGTCGACTGGTTTCTCGCAACGTCGTGTTGAAGAATGAGCAAGATGTCTTCAATGTTGGAAGTGTCCTCTTGCCATAGCGCAGCGAAAAACTCGGCCGGACTCCTGCTAGTCACCACAAATCGGTTTCAGCCGCAACAACACCAAGCATGTCGCTGAGATATCAGTCTGTTACTAACTGTTTCTCCCGTCCATCGCCGAATTGGCTCCTGCGGCAAGCTAACTGACTCACGATTCTTGGTGACTGGTTTCCTGCGAAAGTTACTTTGTAGTAGTTTCTTGATTGTGTTCGGGGTCTCGTATCTTTTGAGGTTCAAATTGATCGCCACCCAGTTTGGGGGCGCAGGAGAGGTTCTGTCCGGAAGCAGCTCTGTGAGGATAACCCAAGTACTTCTCGCCTCTAGGGCAAGTCAACATTCGGCAAGCGATCGGGCCTGCAGAAACTGGTTTAAATGTTTGTCGAAAGTGCAAGCAAGGGCCGTTTCGAGATGAAATCTCAAGAAAGTAGTCGCGATCTAATCTCTCGACATTTTGATTTTTACGAGTGCAGCTACTCCAGGTTCTATTACGAGGGAGTGGGCAAGTGCGGCTCCAACTTTTATCAGCGTCGGATTCGAGCAGCGATTCCACCGGATTCATCGGGCATCGTCCTGGAGCTCGGATCCAGAAACTTTGAGTTAACCAAGGTGGTTTCATCTCGAATCAATACGGCACATCTTGTGCTCGGATTGGACCTGCAAGCACCTCAGTACGGTACAGAGAACCGTGACTCCCACACAGAGCTGCCTCTTCGAGCTCTGATGGCGAATGTGGAGAATATTCCCCTGGCAAATTCGACGGTAGACCTAGTGTTCCATGGTTGCTTTCTCCATCACTTGGAGCGTCCACTGAACGCGCTACTAGAGATTCGTCGAGTCATGCGCGTGGGAGGTCTCATAATCTACTACCTGCCATGTCACCCAGGTTTGCTCATACGCCTCTGGCAGCGTCTCTTTACTCAACGACACCTTACTCGGGTGGCTAGAGAATCAAACTTCCCAGAGTTCAGGCCTCAATTCATCGAGGCGGCCATTCACAAGGGAAATTATCTAGGTATTCGTGAACTCATTCGGATGGTTCATCGAAATGATGAAGTTAAGTCGTCCTCTTTTCCATTTAGAATCCCGAGTTGGAATCTGAAGGCATTTGACCTGGTGGTGGTTCGAAAGTGCGACGTGGTAGCTGCCGATACGAAGTCTTGTTCCTAAGTATTAGTGTCTCGGTCTGAAAATATGACGCGCAAATTCAAGTCGACTGACCGAAGGACAATCTATGACTTTGGTAGACAGTGGGACCGCTTCCCGGATCCGGTTGACTCCTTCCATAGCTCTACAGAGATTTTCCTAGACACCTTGCAGGGACTTTATGATCCCAACCAGTTGCAGGGCAAGCGGGTGCTCGAAGTCGGATCGGGGTCGGGGAGGGTTCTGGAGATACTTCGCCGGTACGGTCCGACATTGCTTATAGGGGTTGAGCCCTCCTCATCAGCAACTGCGCTTAGGAAGCGGTTCTCGGACGATCCAAGTGTCGAGATCATTTAGGCCGAAGGAACTGTGGGTCTCGAGAGTTGTTTCGATGTATGCTTCATGATAGGAGTGCTTCACCACATTCCAGAGCCACTTCCAGTGCTTGAGAACATTAGAGGAAGTTTGGCTGAAGACGGCGATCTCATTGTCTGGGTTTACGGCAGAGAAGGGCTTGCTGGTATCGGAGTGGCCATGATTCGGCTTCTTCGAATCGTGACAGTGAGGATGCCGGACCGCGTGGTCAATGAACTTAGCAAAGTTCTGTCGCACGTAGTCAGAATCTACGGGCTTCTAGCAAGACGCTCAACGCGAATAAGGCTTCCGCTTGAGGGGTATCTAACTAACGTTTTCCTGCGTTGCTCGCGAGCCAAGCAAACGGAGATAATCTTCGATTTATTGAATCCTCGGTGTGCTCACTACTACACGCAGCCAGAACTTCAACTGCAGCTTAAGCAAGCGGGTTTCACCTCGGTGACTCTCAATAGCAGACATGGGTACTCGATTACAGCTCGTGCACGGCGCTAGGCAGCCTTGCTGATTCAACACCCTTAGGGAGTCCCAGGCCCGAAGTGCCGACCTCGAAGGTTACCATTGCGATCGCAGCACCAGTTAGGCGGTGACATCAGCGCAGATGGCTTGTGCAATCAAGTTCATCGAATTCATCGGAGATTAAGATGATAAACAATGAACGACCTGTCAAGTATCGACTTGAAAACTCAACGAGATGCGACAGGTCTCAGTGTCATCATGCCTGTATACGACGAAGAGGAGAGTGTTCGAAACACAATTGAGGAAATTATCGGGGTACTGGTGGATCTTGACAAGGATTGGGAGATTGTCGCGGTCGACGATGGAAGCAAAGACAGGTCGGCTGAAATTCTTCGTGAAATTCACGAACGGGACTCAAGGGTAAAAGTTGTAAGTTTTCGTTCAAATTTTGGACAAACGGCCGCGATGGCCGCAGGTATCCAGTTTGCATCCGGCTCGGTGATTGTGACTATTGATGCAGACGGACAGAATGACCCGACAGAAATCCCGTATCTCTTGACAGCAATTGATGAAGGCGCCGACTTTGTAGCTGGCTGGCGTAAGTCGCGACAAGACTCGCTATCGCGGCGACTTCCGAGCAAAGTTGCGAACTGGCTCATATCAAGAACCACGGGTGTCGGTCTGCACGATTACGGCTGTTCCTTGAAGGCCTTTCGATCCGAGGTCATCAAGAACGTCATGCTGATTGGTGAGATGCACCGAATGATTCCGATTCTCGTCAGAAGAGAAGGGGGATCGGTCAGGGAGCTTGTTGTCAATCATCGTCCACGAATCGCTGGAAACTCAAAGTACGGGCTGTCACGAGCTCCACGAGTGGTTGCCGACTTGCTCGTTGCGCGATTTTTACTGGCATGTACCAGCAAGCCGATGCACTTCTTCGGAAAGTTCGTGGCAGGTGGGTTACTTGTAGCGGTTCTTTCCGGTGCGACAGCAGTTTATTTCAAACTCGCCGATCTCAAGGACTTTGTTCAAACGCCACTTCCGATGCTCGCAATCTTCTCGTTGATGTTCGCATCACTCGCTTTCCTTTCAGGGCTGTTGGCGGAACTTCTGGTACGAATTCACTTTCAGCAGATCGGTCCCCCGTACAAGATTCGCTGGGCGTTAGGCCTTTAGAGAGTGTGTGGAATTGTCGGATTCTTTGGTCCTGGTGAGCTTGCCGACCTCAAGAAGCTTACTAATCTACTTGCGCACCGTGGTCCAGATGGTGAAGGGTACTTTGTTGATCCAGAGCGAGGAATATTTCTTGGTCATCGCCGCCTAGCTATTCGCGACATCGCCGGGGGGACACAGCCAATGAGAAGTGCTGATGGGCGATTCGTCATCGTTTACAACGGTGAGTTATACAACGATGGCGATCTCCGGGCCAGACTTGTGGCTTTGGGTCACCGCTTTGACACAAAGAGTGACACCGAAGTCCTCCTATACGCATTGATTGAATGGGGTTTAGAGAGTCTCTCTAATCTCGACGGACAGTTCGCGTTCTGCTTTGTCGATAATGAGACTGGGGAATCGATCATCGCACGCGATCGGTTCGGAGAGAAGCCACTCTTCTGGTCCACGCAGGGCAACAAGATTCTCTTCGCATCGGAGTCCAATGTATTAGGGCATCATCCGTGGGTGAAGCCCGAGATTGATGAGGAATCGTGTACTCGGTACCTTCTTCTCGGATACCTCCCGCCTCCCTACTCCATCATCAAGGGGATTCAGCAGGTCCGCCCCGGACACGCAATTTGCTTCAACATAGGAAATCTTGAGCGGGTACGTGAAGTTCTGTACGCGCAGCCGTGGGATGCTTGGCCACCCGATTTCGCGAACGTAGAGAGCAAGAGGCAATTCGGGATTGATGTGATTGAGAATGCGGTGACTTCGCGTCGGGTAAGCGATGTGCCGGCCGGTGTCCTCTTGAGTGGAGGGGTTGACTCGTCGCTCGTTGTTGCGTGCGCAGTCCGAAGTGGATGGCGACCACCGACATTCACGATTGGTTTTGCTACCGAGTCATTCGACGAGTCGGGTGAAGCCGAGCAACTTGCGCGTCAGTTGGGTCTCGAAAGCATTGTCCGCCGATTGGATAGCTGGGATGACAATCGGTTGCTGACGATATTGCAGTCTCTGGATGAACCACTGGGCGATCCTTCGTACATCCCCACTTATGAAGTCTTTGAATCGGCCGCATCCAGGGCGAAAGTACTGCTTACGGGTGATGGGGGCGACGAACTCTTCTTTGGATACGAACCATTTCGAGTGTTGAACCTGTCGGAGAGATTGCGGGAACTACTTCCGAACAGATTTATCAGGGTCATGCTCGGTGTCGTCAGGAGACTTCCGCGGTCGGCCACATATATGAATAAGGTGGACGTGACGGAACGATTTATTGACGGACTTCGATATTCTCCAGTCGTTCGTCTGCTCGTTTGGATGTGCACTCTGCGGAGCCATGAGTGGGGACGATTCTTTCTTGTGAGACCAGATGTTGATTCCGTATTCGGCGAGGAATCGGCAGCTGATCCAGGTCGAGACAATCTCGACAGCGCAAGAAGGTTGTTTCTAAGCGTCTACCTCCCGGGAAGTATTTTTTCCAAGTCGGATACTGGTGCGATGGCGAATGGTGTCGAAGCACGAACGATCTTCCTTCACCCAGAAATTGTCAGTTTCGCACTCAGTCGCAGGGGTCGCGAAGAGTTATCACGAAAGTTTGGAAAGCGAACGTTGCGTCACCTCGCTCGGAGTTTGGGGCTCGAGGCAGTCGCATCTCGAAGGAAGCACGGCTTTGCACTTCCGATTGCTGACTTTCTGCGAAACACAAGTCTCCCTGCACCTGTCATACACGCATCGATGATCAACCAAGACGCTGTCAACCAGGCATGGAGTGCAGCGAGGTCGGGCTCTGTGCGACATGCCTCATTCCTATGGGCTGCGCTAGCTCTGGTTAACTCGCGAGCCTACCGAGTAGCCACATCTCGAAGCGACGAATCCAGGACCATGTCGCCAACGCGAGACGTCTAATCGAACCGATTATGTTCCACGTCAGATCGGACTCCAGCAATCTGCAACCCAATAGACGCTGCACCTGTAGGCAACGCTCTTAGGACTCCGTCTGTGGTACAGGATTGGCCGCCATAATCCTCCAAACAGTAAATCGACCCCGCTTATGTTCCTCCCTTATGCAGTCGGGGGGTTTGCGATCTTCAGTAACCGTGTTGTCCTCAACAAACCAAGCAACTCCTGCTTGTCGAATGGCATCACACAGCCCTGATTCAGTGTTGGTCATGAAGTTCATCGATAGTCGGTATGCGGGCTCCACTCTGCTTGAGTCCCCTACATGAAACCTCGGCCCGATCAGGAAGAACTCGCGTTCGGACCAAACCGCCAAAGAGAAGTCGTCTCCCATTGCGCCATCGGCAGTAACTAGATGATTTGTTGCAATCAGTTCCTCGCTGCCAGAGTTATTGCGTAGCCACGCACCCACCTCACGTGAATCCGATTCCCCGAGAAGCATCGCAATCTCTGATTCATTACGCGTGCGCCGAAAGTCGTCCCACGCTTGCCCGTAGGCACTGATTGAAGGCGCGGTGGCAAGTGCGGCAAGGAGCGCATAACGCAACCAGCGCTGTCCACTCTTCGAGCTAAGGAGAACGATGGAGAGCACCATGGCAGCGAAGGCGGCACCAAACCTTGTGTCTCGAGTGACGAACTTAAGGAGCTCTCCTCCATTTTGGACATAATCTGGTAACGCTCCTGCGACGAGATTCCAGATCTGGTCGATGCCTCGCAGGTTCTTCCAATAGAGAGCGAAGCCGAGAACGAAGAGGTACAGAATTAACGGCCCCCTGGCCGAATGCCCGTCAGAAGCTCCCTTTGTCTGCAACTCACACGCGAGCATGAATGATGTGAGTGAAGCAAAGAAGAACATCGGACCGCTGAAGTACTTGAAGTCGCCAGCGTTTGTCACCACGGTCATCTGAATCAGAATTCCAGCGGTAAGGGCAGTTAGGGCACTCGGAATCAATCGACCGTAGGGCAATGACTTGAAAACATGTCGACCACCTTGTGACAGGTACAGCAGAAGTCCTGGAACAATGAGCCAAGAATGCTGCAAAGTACTCAGTGCGAGAACACCTTCGGGTTCAAGTGTTGAGAGTTGTCCGAGGGCGGGATTCGATAGTGCCAGCCGCATCCGTCCATCAGACAGATAGGCCAAGAGACCGATTGCCAGAAATGCAGCAGCAAGGGACACCGCCACAGCCAGAGCAACTCCACCAAGTCGTAACCATCGATTTCTCAGACGAGCCAGAAGTGAAGTGAGAACAGCGCAGAGACCGACCGCAATGATCGAGACAATGCTCGGCGCTTTGGTGAGGATGGCAATCGGAATGAAGATCGTATACGACAACGTTCGAGTAATGAAGGAACCTTGCGAGGATCTTCCCAAGAAAGCGACTGCGACTGCTGCAGAGAGGACAGCGTAGATGCCACCAGTGGAAATTCCAGCCCAATCGAGATTGATACTCGCCACGATTGCCCAAGCTGAGATCGCGACAAGACTCCGTGGGGCGTCCTTCCCAATGGTTCCTGCGACGAGCAACAAGCTCGCCGACATCGAGAGTGCGTATACCATCGGCATGACGCGTGACGTTGTGACGAAAGCTCCTGGATGCGCGCCGTATTCGTCCAGGAGTCCTGCCCAGGCGTTAGACAACCAGTGGTAGCTCGTGCCAT
>Ga0194134_10006783_pt1 | contig 10127 bp, 9 predicted proteins | sample TA2KigOff0mmetaG_FD_148602 | JGI IMG/M metagenome (GOLD analysis project Ga0194134, IMG submission 148602) | Freshwater microbial communities from Lake Tanganyika, Tanzania - TA2015056 Kigoma Offshore 0m | ecosystem: Environmental > Aquatic > Freshwater > Lake | place: Tanzania: Lake Tanganyika... | reverse complement strand
TGCCCAGGGTTGTAGCGGGGGCGAACCGTCGCGGCCAGTCGCTCCCGTCGCGGCGCTGCTGACGCCGCCCGGGCGCGGGGCGCTGGCGGTGGTTGGCGTCGCCGGGCCGGGCGCCGGCGACTTGGTCATGCGGTTGTTCCGTCCCTTCGCCGGCGGTTTGCCCGCGTCAGGCGTACGGGTCGGGCGCTGGGCACCGGTGCTGCCCGGTGGCGCGGGGGAGGAGGTGGTCGTCACGGTCGTGCCCAAGGGTGGCTGGAGCGTCCATGAAGTCCACTGCCACGGCGGCGCGGCCGCCCCGGCCCACGTGCTCGGCGGTCTCGCCGCCGGCGGGGCGGCGGTAATCGACTGGCGGGAATGGCTCGGGCACGTCGGTGTGGGCGTGGTAGCCATCGAGGCCCGTGAGGCACTGTGCCGCGTCGGCGGCCCGCGGGCGGCGTCGATCCTCGCCCGGCAACTCACCGGAACACTCGACCGGGCGTTGGCCGACCTCCGCAGGCTCGTCGACGAGAATCCGGCGGCGGCCCGCGCCCTCGGTTCGCGATTGCGCGCGGCGGCCGTTATCGGCCGGCGGCTGGTGGACCCGTGGCGCGTCGTCCTCGCGGGCCCGGTCAATGCCGGCAAGAGCAGCCTCGTCAACGCGCTGGCGGGCCACGCGCGGAGCATCGTCTCATCCGTCCCGGGGACGACGCGCGATCTGCTCGTCACCCCCGTCGTCATTCACGGCTGGGAGATCGATCTGGTCGATACGGCCGGCCACCGCGCCCCTGGTGAGCCGGCCGCGCCGACCGAGTCTGCGGGGATCGCCGCGGCCGCGCGGGCAGCCGCGGATGCCGATCTGGTGCTCCTCGTCCGGGAGGCGGGTGCCGCCGCACCGCCGGTGATCGGGCCGGCCGACCTCGTCGTGGTCACCAAGCACGATCGTGCGCCGAACGCCCATCTCCCCCGGGGAGCGATCGCGACCTCGGCGATCTCGGGCACCGGTATCGACACGCTCGCGAAGGCGATCGTCGACCGCCTCATCCCTACCGGACGGAGCGACCCCGATCTCCTCGTCGGCGCGGTGCCATTCACGGCTCGCCAGATGGCCGAGATCGATGCGATCCTCGGACGGCTGGGGCCGCCCGCCGGCGACTTCGATCAGTAGCGTGGCACCCGAGGGTCGATCGCGGTGCTCCAGGCCTCGATTCCTCCGGCCATGCTCGTCGCCTGGGAAAACCCTTGCTCCCGGAGCCACCCGGCGACGCGGAGGCTGCGCATCCCGTGATGGCAGTGCACGATCAGCAGCCGATCGCGGTGCGATTCGAGCTCGCCAAGGCGCTGCGGAATCTCCTGCGTCGGGATCAGCACCGCCCCGTCGATCCGAGCCAGGGCGAATTCCTCGGCTGTCCGGCAATCGAGCAGGAGGGGACGCGGCGAACTGCCAGTCGCGGCAATCGCCGCCGCGGCCGTGTGGACGTCGATCTCGAGCGGCACGGGAGCATCGTCAGCCATCGAGTCGATCCCCTGCGAATCACCCGATCACATCAAACAAAAAGCGGCGGCCGGGAAGCTTCGCTCCCCGGCCGCCGTTGAACTGGCATCGAATCGAAACCGCCTCCCGACACGGAAAGCGAGGATCGATCACGGCTCGGTGACGTTCTCGCCCGAGTCGCGGCTGATCAGGGCATAGTAGATCGTCGGATCGATGTCCGACGACAGCGTTTTGACAGAACCGTCGCAGTACGTGTGCATCACCAAGCCACCCGAGTGCTCGCTCGACGGGCCCCATGCGGAGTTACCAAGCGGGAACCGGGCGTACGCAGTGTTTGCCTGACCGACACGGGTCGTCGCCGCGGCGGACGGACCATACTGCAAGGCACAGTTGGCACCCGCTACGTTGGTCCAGACGCCGTTGACGAGCGTGGGCATGGCGGTCGAGTCGCCGGACAGACCCGTCACATACGCACACGCCCCATCCATCCACGACGAGTTGCCACCTTCCTTCGACTCGGCGATGCAGATCGTCTTCGAGGTGCCGTCCCGCATTGCGGCAAGGTTCAGGCCGAAGTAGGGGAGATTGTCGTTGGCTTCGTTGATCACCTTCGGGCTGCGGAACGGGATCGCTCCATTGTCGCCGATGGTGCCATTCTCTTCCCGCTCACAAACACCGGCCATCCCCTTGTAGTTGGTGATGGCGACATTGGTGAGCCCACCGAGATTGGCCAGAAGCGACCGGTAGTTGCTCGACGTCGAGATCTGCGCGGTCGGCTGACCGGCAAAGCTGGGGCAGATCAAACCGGGGAGCTGGGTTTGATAGGCCGGGGTGGTCCCGACCGGACCGACGACGGTGTACACGTTGTTCGCCACGCCAGCCGAATTCAGCCGGGCGAAGCGATTGGAGTTGCTGGACAGCACGTTATAGAGATTCGCTTCCTCCATGTAGGGGAGGATGTGGACCAGCCAGCTGAATCCGGTGACGCCGGTGTTCGACATCGCAATTGCCGTCGAGGGCAACCGGTCGATCGCCGCCGGAAACGCCTTGCGGGCATCGTGGTGATTTTGCAGCGCCAAGCCGAGCTGCTTGTTCTTGTTGCTGCAATTGCTGCGGTTGGCAGCTTCACGAGCCGCCTGAACGGCCGGAAGGAGCAGACCGACGAGCGTGCCGATGATCGCGATCACGACGAGCAGCTCGACGAGCGTGAACCCACGCTTCGTACGGGCGGCCACCATTCCATGAGCCATTCAACACCTCCGTTGGAGACGGGCGAAAAAACGAAACGTGATGAAAGGACGCCCGACGAGGTCAAGGGTTGTGGCGATGGCACCGATCGATCGATCGGCCACCATCAAAACCCGGCGAACCTCGGCAGAAGAGTTCACAATAGGCCTGTCCTACGAAGGTGTCAACCAAATGGGTCGTTCTGACGCGAGGAATCTCGACCCGGAGGCCTCGCGGCGGTTCGCCGTCGCCGTCGTCCTCCGGCTCCGCGAAGCCGGGCATGAAGCCTTTTGGGCCGGGGGGTGTGTCCGCGACGAATTGCTCGGCCGGACCCCGGCTGACTACGACGTCGCCACCGCGGCTCTTCCCGATGTCGTGCGGGGTGTTTTCGGAACCGGGAAGACCCTCGCCGTGGGGGCGTCGTTCGGTGTCATCACGGTTCTCGGCCCTCGTGGCACTGCCCCCGTCGAAGTGGCGACGTACCGGGCTGACGCCCCCTCCAGCGATGGCAGGCATCCCGACGGAGTGAGGTTCACCGTTGCGCGCGAAGACGCGCTGCGGCGCGACTTCACCATCAACGGCATGTTCCTCGATCCGCTCACGGGCGCGGTTCACGATCACGTCGGCGGCCGGGCCGACCTCGCGGCCGGTGTGATCCGGGCGATCGGCACGCCGGCGCTGCGCTTCGCGGAGGACCACTTGAGGATCCTCCGCGCGGTGCGGTTCGCCGCCGCGTTCGGCTTCGTGATCGAACGCGAGACATGGCAGGCGATCGAGCGGATGGCACGGACGGTCACCACCGTCAGCCCGGAACGCGTGGCCGACGAATTGACGAGGATGGCGACGCGCCCCGGTCGACGGCAGGCGTTGGGACTGCTTGCCGAGACCGGCCTGGCGGCGCATGTCCTCGGCGAATTCGCCGCGCACGCCCTGCCGCGCGCCGGGGAGGTGATCGGGGCGCTCGACGAGCCGCTGTTGGCCTCGGCGTTGGCGGTGCTCGCCTGGGAGACGCACGGCGCACACGCGGCCGCGAAGGCCGCGATCGCCACAGCCGCGCGCCGCCTCCGGCTCGCCAACGCGACCGGGAAGTTGGCGGCGTGGCTCGTCGACGGGCTGGCGGTGCTCGGCGCGCTCGCGGTGCCGCCGACCGGGCCCTGGTCGAGACTGCAGCCGTGGGTGGCCGCGGCCGACGCGCCGCGGCTCGCCGACCTGCTCCGGGCACGGGCCGCGACCGGCTGCGGCAGCACCGACGAAGCGCGGTGGTTCACCGCGCAGCTCGAGCGACCACGCGACGAAATCGATCCGGCGCCGCTGCTGTCCGGGGCCGACCTCCTCGCCGCGGGGATCGTGGCCGGCCCCGCTCTCGGCCGGATCCTCACCGAAGCCCGCCGGTTGCAACTCGACGGCGCCCTGACGAGCCGCGCCGCGGCGCTCGCGTGGCTGGTGGGCCAGGGCTGAGCGGCCGGTCACCGCCGCCCGGTCAGGCCGGCGGCTCGAGGGCCCGCGGCAGGTCGGCGAGGCTTTCGAGCCGGAACACCTCGAGGAACTTGGCGGTCGTCCGGTAGCTGGGTTCGCCCCCTGGCTGCGGCTCGATCGCGAGCAGCCCGCGACGCACGAGCGTGCGGAGCGTCGCCGGGGGGGCATCACAGCCCAGTGCCACCAGACGGTCGCGGGGGACCGGCTGGTTCCAGGCCACCACCGCGAGGACGTCGAGGGCCTCGGCATCGAGGCGCACGAGCCGGGCGCGGGCCTCGCTCACCCGGCCGACGCCGGCAAACTCGCCACGCAGGCGCATCACCCAGCCGTCGTCCCGGGGCACGACCTCGTAGGGGCAACCGTTGGCCCGGTAGCGACGCTCGAGCTCGGCGGCGAGCTCGTCGACCTCCTGGGCGCGGACGCCGCGCATCAGCGCCGCGACGCGCCTCCCCGACAAAGCCGCGCCGTCGGGCTGGCCGACGAACAGCAACGCCTCGAGGATCGTCGCCGGATCGACACGGCAGCCCTCCTCGGCGCCGGGAGCGAGGCCGTCGTCGTCGAGCGACGGTGAGGCATCCTCCTGGGCCACCGCCGGCTCGGCGCGCGGCGTCCACGGATCGGCCGAACCCATCATCGCCGCGAAGGCCTGGGCGAGTCGATCGATCGACAGCCCGCCATCGGCCGGGGGACCGACGAACCCCGTGCCGCCGCCGGGGGCCGCCGGCGGTCGACCGGCCGTCTGCTGGTCGGGTTTCGGCCGGGAGGGGGGGATGGGCATGGCAGGGGCGACCGGGGCGCGGTGGGTGCCAATACCCGGATTCAATCAGACCCGCCGCTTTGGAAACAAGAGACGTTGGCGCTCCTCTCGCGACGGTTTCCCCCTCGTCGCGCCCCCGCTGCCGCCGAGCCGACGGCCGGCGGCCGTGGTCGGCACGCTCTTGAGCGGCTCGGGAGCGCCGTCGAGGGGGGTTCCGGGGGCGCTCGCCGCGAGGCGCTTGCGGATCCGCGCCGCATACGCGGCCGACAGTTCGCAGCCGAGGAACGCCCGGCGCAGCTTCTTCGCCACCGCCAGCGTCGTGCCGCTCCCGGCGAACGGATCGAGTACGAGATCGCCGGGGTTGCTCGAGGCGCGGATGATCCGGCCGAGGAGCTGCTCGGGCATCTGGCAGCCGTGCCAGCCGCTGCGCTCCTTGAAGGTACCGCAGACCCGCGGGAAGTACCAGGTGTCGCCATCGGCCCCGAACCCGTCGGGGAGGTCCTGGGGCCGCAGGATCCAGGTGTCGTCGGGGAGGCGGCCGGTGGGGTCGGCACGGCGGTCGCCGTACACCAGCTCGCGCGCCGACGGCACGCGGATCGCGTCGGTGTTGAAGGTGAAGGCGCGCGGGTCGCGGACGAGATGAAACAGGTGCGCGTGCGAGCGGCTGAATTTCTGCCGGCAGTTGACGCCGAACGTGTAGTACCAGACCACCCAACTGCGGCAGGCCAGGCCGAGCTCACGGGTCGCCAGGACCTTCAATTCGGCGGCGTACTCGTCGCCGATCGCCAGCCAGAACGTGCCGTCGGAGCGGAGCACGCGGACGACCTCGGCCAGCCAGCGGCGCGACCAGGTGAGGTAGTCGTCGGTTGAGCGACGGTCGTCGTAGGTGTCGTAGTCGTAGCCAATGTTGAACGGCGGATCGGCGAACGCGAGATGGACGGTGCCGTCGGGCACGCGGGCGAGCAGCTCGAGGCAGTCGCCCCGGTGGACGCGGTCGACCGCCAAACCCCGCCGCGCCTTCCCTGGCATCTGTTCAACCTCCGGTGGCCAGCCGCAACGCCACCCGACAGGCGGTCTCGAAGGCTTCGAGGTCGAGCCGCTCCTTGGTGGTGTGGATCTCCATCTGCCCGCAGCCGAGCGTCACGGTCGGGACGCCGTTGACCGCCATCCAGTTGGCGTCGAGACCGCCGTTGGAAACCTCCGGCCGCGGGGTGAGGCCGACGCCGCGGACCGCCGCCGTCGCCTCGACGACGCACGGCTCGTCGGCCTCCAGCCGGAAGGCCTCGTAGTCGAGCCGGCCGTCGAAGGCGACGCGGCCGGTGGTGCCGTCGGCCGCCTTGATGCGTTTCGCCGCCGTCTGGAAGGCCGTCTCGATCGCCTTGACGATCTTCGCGCGAAACACCGGATCGTGGCTCCGCGCCTCGGCGCGGAGCGCGGCCGAATCGGCGACCACGTTGGTGGCGCTCCCGGCGTGGATCGTGCCGACGTTGCTCGTGCCGCGCTTTCCTTCCTTCTCGACCAGGCCGTGCCAGCCACCGGCGACGAGATCGGCGATCGCCAGGGCCGCGATCGCGATCGCCGACACCCCCTTTTCCGGAGCCACGCCGGCATGGCTCGGCAGGCCGGTGACGGCGATGTCCATCCGGTAGCCACCGGTCGCCCCGACGGTGATCTTCTCCACCGCGCCGCCGTCGAAGTTGAACGCCAGCCGCGGCCGGCCGAGGTCGGCCGCTTTGACATACCGCGCCCCGTACAGGCCGACTTCCTCCTGGATCGCGAACAGCAGCGTCAGCGGCGGATGATCGAGCCCCTGGCGGAGGATCGCCAGCGCCGTCGACAGCACCACGGCGCAGCCGGCGCGGTCGTCGGCCCCGAGGCCGGTGGCGGGGTCGGCGCTGGCGACGAACCGGCCACTGACCTTGGGCTTCGCCCCGAGGCACACCGGCACGGTGTCCATGTGGGCCATCAGCAGGCGGCGCGGTCCCGGCCGGGTGCCGGGGAGCTTGACGATCAGGTTGCCGACGTTGCCGGCCGTCGGGGTCTTGGTGTGGGCGTTGTCGAAGGAGATCGCCGCCCGCGGGCAGCCCGCCTCGACCAGCCAGTGGACGATCCGCTCCGCGACCCGCTTCTCGTCCCCCGACACACCTGGGATCGCCAGCAGGTCGAGGACCACGCGCCGCGCCGCGGCGAGGTCGGGCTGCGGTCCGGCCGTCGGCTTCGCGGGTGCGGCGCTCGGCCGTAGACTCCCGCCCGACGCCCGCGGACGGGGCGCCGGTTTTGCCGCCGCCCCCGAGGGTGCCTTCCGTTTCGAAGCCGTCGCCCTCGAAGGGGTCGTCATGCGCGTGTTCCTCGCCGGCATCATGCAGGGCTCCCACGTGGGGAACCTCGTCCACGACCAGGGCTACCGCGAAGCGCTGCGGAGTCTCCTCGTCGATCGCTGGCCGGAGGCCGAAGTCTACGACCCCTTCGCCCGGCACGCCATGTCCGTCGACTACGGGCTGGAGCAGGCGCGCGACGTGTTCGAGGCCCACGTCGGGATGTGCCGCCGGGCCGATCTCGTCGTGGCCTTCGTGCCCGAGGCCTCGATGGGGACGGCGATCGAGATCTGGGAGGCCTCGCGACACGGCGCCGTCGTGGTGGCGATCACGCCGCTGGTCCACAACTGGGTCGTGCTCCTCACCGCCCGGGCGATCTACCCCGATCGTGAGGCGTTCGCCGCAGCGCTCGCCGGCGGCGCGATCGATCGGCTGCTCGAGCGCCCCTGAGCCCCGCCCCGGCACGCGGCGGCAACTCGACACGCTGCCCTCGCGGCAGGAAGATGATCCCCGAGCGGTTTCGCCCAGCACCCGGTCGCAACCGCCCCCCCCGGAGTCTGCCATGGTCCCCGCCGACGCCCGCGCCGCCACCGCCACCCGCGCGACCGCACCCGAGGCCGTGGCCGGCGAGGCGGAGGGGGTGGCCGCCGCCCATCGCCGGATGGTGGCGGCACTGTCGCGGGTGATCGTCGGCCAGGAAGAGGTCCTCGACCTGCTGCTGATGGCCCTGTTCTGCAAAGGACACTGCATCCTCGAAGGGGTGCCGGGGCTGGCGAAGACGCTGATGATCTCGAGCCTCGCCCGGCTGTTGTCGATGCGCTTCAGCCGGATCCAATTCACCCCCGACCTGATGCCCTCCGACATCACCGGGACCGAGATCCTCCAGGAGGACAAGACCACCGGCGGCCGCGAGCTGCGGTTCGTGAAGGGACCGGTGTTCGCCAACCTCGTCCTCGCCGACGAGATCAACCGGACGCCGCCGAAGACGCAGGCGGCGCTCCTCCAGGCGATGCAGGAATACCACGTCACCGTCGCCGGGCGGTCGTTCGACCTCCCGCAGCCGTTCTTCGTGCTCGGTACGCAGAACCCGATCGAGAGCGAGGGCACCTACCCGCTCCCCGAAGCGCAGCTCGACCGGTTCATGTTCAAGGTGACGGTCGACTACCCGTCGCTGGAGGACGAGATCCGCGTCGCCACGGCGACGACCTCGGGCCACGCCGTGGAACTCGAGCCGGTGCTCACCGAGGCCGACATCCTCCGCATCCAGGCGGTCGTCTGCGAGGTGATCGTCGCCGAGCCGGTCGCGGCCTACGCCGTCCGCCTCGCGCGGGCCACGCGCCCCGGGGATCCGGCGGCCCGCCCCGACATCCGCCGCTGGCTGTCGTGGGGCGCGGGCCCGCGCGCCTGCCAGGCGCTGCTCCTCGGTGCCAAGGCCCGCGCGCTGCTCGACGGCCGGCCGAGCGCGGCGTTCGACGACGTCCGCGCCGTCGCCAAACCAGTGCTCCGCCACCGCCTCGTCGCCAGCTTCACCGCCGAGAGCGAGGGGATCACCACCGACGCGATCATCGACACGCTCCTCGACGCCGTTCCCGAGACGACCTGACCGCGGCCCGCCGCCTCGCAGGACCCTGCCATGGCCTCCCGTACCCCGCCGAGCGAGCCGCCGCGCCCCGCGCCGGCCCTCGGCGGCGTCGTCGACCCCCGGGCGCTGGCGCTGGTGGCGCGCCTGGAGATGGTGGCGAGGAGCGCCGTCGAGGGGTTGCTCTCCGGCATCCACCCCAGCCCGTTCTTCGGGTCGAGCGTCGAGTATGCCGACCACCGCCCCTACACCCCCAGCGACGAACTGCGCTCGCTCGACTGGAAGCTGCTGGCCAAGACCGACCGCTACTTCGTCAAGCTGTTCGAGGACCGGACCAACACGCGCCTCACCGTCGTCCTCGACACGAGCCGGTCGATGGGATTCGCCTCCGGGGGGACGACCAAGCTCGACTTCGGCCGGGGGCTGGCCGCTTCCCTGCTCCACCTCGCTCTCCGGCAGAACGACGCCGCCGGGCTGGTGACGTTCGCCGAGGGCATCGGCCAGTTCATCCCCCCGCGGAGCGTGGCCCATCACTTCCGCCACCTGCTCACGGCGCTGGCCAGCGCCACCCCCGGGGGCGACACGGGCATCCGGGGCGTGCTGGCGGAGGTCGCCGGGCGGCTGCCGCGGCGCGGGATCGTGATCCTCGTCAGCGACCTGCTCGACGACCCGGCCGCGATCGACGCCGGCCTGTCGCTGCTCCGCCACCGGCGCCACGATCTGGTGGTGTTCCACGTCGTCGATCCCGCCGAGCGCGACTTCCCCTGGGAGCGCTCGGCACGGTTCCGCGACATGGAGGGGGAGGGGCGCCTCGTCGCCAACCCGCGCCTCGTCCGGGCCGCCTACCGCGAACGCTTCGAGGCCTTCCTCGCCGCCGTCCGTTCCGCCTGTCTCGAACGCTCGATCGGCTACGAGATGGTGCTCACCGACCAGCCGTTCGAGGATCTGCTCGCCGCCTACCTCGCCCGTCGGGCCCGCGTCTCGGGCTGACGAGCCCGCTCCCCGCCATGCTCAATCCCGCCCTCCTCTGGTTCCTGCCGCTGGCGGCCGTACCGCTGATCCTCCATCTGCTCGAGCGCTTCCGGATCCGCGAGATCGAGCTGCCGACGTTCCGCTTCCTGCTCGACGGCTACGTCCAGCAGCGCCGGCGCCTGCGGCTCCTGGAGTGGCTGCTCCTCGCGCTGCGGACGGCGCTGGTCGTGCTCGTCGTCGCCGCCCTCGCCCGGCCGGTGATCCAGCGCCGCGCCGGGTTGTTCGGCGAGCGCGGTGGGCGCGAGGTGGTGTTCGTCGCCGACGTCGGCC
>Ga0194134_10006781_pt1 | contig 10128 bp, 6 predicted proteins | sample TA2KigOff0mmetaG_FD_148602 | JGI IMG/M metagenome (GOLD analysis project Ga0194134, IMG submission 148602) | Freshwater microbial communities from Lake Tanganyika, Tanzania - TA2015056 Kigoma Offshore 0m | ecosystem: Environmental > Aquatic > Freshwater > Lake | place: Tanzania: Lake Tanganyika... | reverse complement strand
CGCGCCACGCAGCTCGGCGCGGCACGGCCCGAGGAGATCATCCCGCTGCCCGAGGGCGGCCCGTACGTCACCCCGTTCGGCCGCGTCATCCGCGACGTGAAGTACCCCGGATCGGTGAGTTGGAAGACGGTGCTCGTGAAGAGCCTCAACGGCGGCATGGCCACCGTGGCGCAGCGCATGACGCACGCGCAGCTGCAGGAGATGGTGCACGACTTCGGCTTCGGGCAGAAGGTGGCGATGGGCATCCCCGGCGAGAGCGCGGGCATCGTGACGAAGCCCGGGAAGTGGTCGAACTACACTCAGACCTCCGTCGCGATGGGCCACGAGATCGCAACGACGCCCATCCAGATGGTGCGCGCGTTCAGCGCCTTCGCGCGCCCCGACGGCGCGATGGTGTCGCCGCGGCTCGTGCTGCCGGTCACGGCCGACGGCACGCCGGTGGCCTCGCGGTGCCTCATCGATCCGAGCATCGCCCGCGTCGCGCGCGAGGCGATGCAGGGCGTCGTCGAGGAAGGCACGGCACGGAAGGCGCAGAGCGCGCGTTACCGTATGTTCGGCAAGACCGGAACCGCGGAGCTCTCGATCCCGGGCGAGCGCGGCTACGACCGCGATCGCTACACGGCGAGCTTCCTGGCGGCGGCACCCGCCACGGACCCGAAGATCGTGATCCTGTGCATCATCGACGATCCCGACAAGCGCAAGGGCCACTTCGGCGGATCGATCGCCGGCCCGGTGGTGCGTGACGTCGTCGACGAGACGCTCCAGTACCTCGGCGTGCCGTACGACCAGGATCCCGCCAAGCGGGCGAAGCCGACGCCGAAGGTCGCGACGCGCTGAGCGGCACGCCCGGGCCGCGCGCGGCTCAGCCGCCCGCGCCCAGCGCTTCGTGCAGCTCCACCCATTCCCGCGGCGACAGCGTCTCGGGGCGCCGCACGGGGTCGAACCCCGCCGCGGCCACGGCATCGCGCCCCAAAATCGAGCCGAGCTGCTTGCGCCGCTGGCCAAACGTGCGCTGAACGAACCCGGAGAAGGCGGGCCAGTCCGCCACCGCGCGCGCGCCGGGGCGCGGACGGATGGCGATCATCGCGCTCGTCACCTTCGGCGCTGGCCAGAAGCAGCCGGGCGGCAGCACGCTCACCAGCTCCACCTCGGCGAGCAGCGCCATCGTCACGCTGATGGGCCCGTAGTGCTCGCCGCCCGCGTGCGCGGCGAGCCGATCGGCAACCTCCCGCTGGATGGTCACCGATTGCGCCACGCACTCGGGGTGCCGCTCCACCAAGGTGGCCATGAGCGGCGTGGCCGCCTGGTAGGGCAGGTTCGCGACCAGCGCGAACCGCTCGCCCCCGAGCTCCGCGAGCACGGCGTCCGACACCGCGTGCTTGCCGTCGAGGCAGTCGGCCTCGACCACCGTGAGCCGGCCGGGTCCGTGCCCCATGCGATGCAGGTTCCGCGCGCGCACGATGCTGGCCATGTCCGGGTCGAGCTCGCACGCCACCACGCGGCATCCCGCGTCGAGGAGCTCCTCGGTGAGCGTGCCGGTGCCGGGACCGACCTCGAGGACCAGGTCGCCCGGCCCCACGCGCGCGGCCGCGAGCAGCTTGCGCAGCTGGTTGCGGTCGTGCAGGAAGTTCTGGCCGAACCGGTGCTTCGGGCGGATGCCCCGCGCCGCGAGCTCCGCTCGGATCTCGGTCAGCGTCTGCGCCATCAGCGCGCCGTGGCCTCGGCGCGCACCTCGCGCAGCACCGTGACCTTGATCTCGCCGGGGAAGGTCATCTCCTTTTCGACCTGCTTGGCGATGTCCTGCGCGATCTGGAACGCGTAGGCGTCGTCCGCCTTCTTCGCATCCACCACCACGCGCACCTCGCGGCCCGCCTGGATGGCGTAGGCCTCCTCGACGAACCGGTGCTGCCGCGCGATGCCCTCGAGCTGCTGCAGGCGCTTCACGTACATCTCCATGCTCTCGCGGCGGGCGCCGGGGCGCGCGCCGCTGATCGCGTCGGCCGCCATGACGATGGGGGTATACGGCGTGGTGGACGGGATGTCGCCGTGGTGGCCGCCGACCGCGTTCAGCACCTCCTCGCTGCGCTCGCCGTGGCGGCGCAGGAACTCGACGCCGATCGCGGGGTGGCCGCCCTCCATCTCGTGGTCCATGGCCTTACCGATGTCGTGCAGGAAGCCGGCGCGGCGCGCGACATTGCCGTCGAGTCCCAGCTCATCGGCGATCATCTGGCAGAGGAACGCGACCTCCACCGAGTGGCGCAGGACGTTCTGCCCGTAGCTGGTACGGAACGAGAGCTTGCCCATGGCCTCGACCACCTTGGGGTGCAGGCCGCGGATGTTGGTCTCCAGGAGCGCCGCCTGTCCGTCCTTCTGGATGCGCTCGTTGACGTCGCGCGTGACCTGCGCGACGAGCTCCTCGATCCGCGACGGGTGCACGCGGCCGTCCGCCACCAAGCGCTGCAGGGTCTCGGCCGCGATCGCCTGGCGAACCTTGTCGAAGCAGCTGACGCTGATGATGCCGGGCGTGTCGTCGACCAGGATGTCGGCGCCGGTGGCGCGCTCGATGGCGCGTATGTTGCGGCCCTCGCGCCCGATGATGCGCCCCTTGACGTCCTCGTTCGCGATCTTCACCGATCGCACCGTGGTCTCGCCCACGTTCTCCGAGGCATACCTCTGGATCGCCAGCAGCGTGACCTGCCTCGCCTTCTCCCGCGCGTCCCGCTCGGCGTCCTCGACGATCCGCTGGGCGAGCGCCGCGGCATCGTGCTCGCTCGAACGGCGCACCTCGGCCAGGAACAGCTCACGGGCCTCCTCCACCGTCATGCGCGCCGCGTCCTGCAGCCGCTGGCGGAGCTGGGCGCGGTCGGCGTCGAGGCCGGCGCGCTGCTCCTCGGCGGCGCGCTCGAGCGACTCGAGCCGCTGCTCGCGGGAATCGAGCTTCTGCTCGCGTTCGCCGATCTGCGCGAGCTTGCGGTCGAGCGCCTCCTCGCGCTTCTCGGCCCGGGCCTGGGAGGCCTTGACCTCGGCGAGCGCCGACTGCATCTCGCGGTCGAGGGCCTGCCGGCGCTCGGTGGCGGCCTTCTCGGCGGCCAGCTCGATGGTCTTCGCGCGCGCGTCGGCCTGCGCGCGCGCCGCGGCCACCACGCGCTCGGCCTCCTGCGTGGCCTTGGCGGCCGAGCGGGTGGAGAAGCGCTGCACCAGCCACCACATCACGCCCGCGCCGGCGGGCGGCAGGGCGAGGAAGATCACGATGAAAAGCCAGACGTCGATCTGCACGGCCACCTCCAGGTGAACCGGCCTCGAGCGGGCTGGCGGCACGTCCCGTCCCGCGGCATTCCGCGGGCGACCTCAGAACGGACGATGGATCAGGACCTTGGGTGCAATGCGGGAGCGCGGGGTGCGGACGTCGGTGTCCAGGTCGAGATGCACGGTCGGATCTATCAGCCGCGCGGCCCCGTGGCCTGGTCGGCTGCCTCCGGGCGGTCCCGGTCCGTGGCCCGTGGCCCTGGAAGGGAAAGCGCCCGTCGGATGGTCGGTCGGGACGGACCGCTGGGGCCCGCGCTCGGCCGGATGAACCCCGCGGCCGGACGGCGGCGGGAAGAAGGTCGTATTGTCGGCGTTCCGGGGGCGTGGGTCAATGGCCGCCCGGCGGTGGGCCTCAGGCGGCGCCAGCCAGCTTGCGGACCGTGAACATGAAGGTCCGCTGCATCGCCGAGCGCATGACCCAGACCACGCCCGCGCCCGCGGCGGCGGCCACCACGGCCCCGATCGCGAGGGCCACGCGGAACAGCCCGAGCCCCTCCTCGACGGTGCTGCCGCCCGTGACCTCGGGCGTGACCACCGCGCTCACCAGATTCACGGGCGTGAAGGCGCTCATGAAGGCCCCGACCAGCGGGATGCTCCCGCCCGCCGCCATGCCGCAGAGCCCGAGTACCAGCCCCGCCACGCCCGTGGCGAACACCGCGCCCACGGCGCTCCCGATGGTCCCCTTGCTCTTGATGGACCACTGCAGCCCCACCATGACCGCGAACGCGGTGAAGGCGAGCATGACGAGCGGGTACTCGAGCGCGCCCTCGGGCAGCATGGCCGGCACCGCGAGCGTCGCGGTGCCCACGCTCGCGTTCAGCGTCACGCCGGCCGGCGCACCGAACCCGCCCGCGAGCACGTAGGCGGCCGTGAATGCCAGCGTGAGCGACGGCACCAGCATCATGGGAGCCAGGAACTGGATGATGCCGCGGAGCTTCCCCGAGAGGTACGGCCCCGGCTGAATCGGCGTCGTGAGGATGATGTCGAGCGAGCCGTCCTCGCGCTCGCGGCTCACCGCGGTGGCGCTCATGTTGAGGGCCGTGAGCACGATCACCACGCTCTCGGCGGTCACCACCGCGAGGAGCGCCGCGCGGAGCCCGGCGGTGCCGAGCATGCCCGCGCGGTGAAGCGCCGGCAACGCCAGCCCGCCGAGGACGCCCGCCAGCACGAAGCCCCAGCGCCCCGCGAGCGCCATGACGCCGGTCCCGCGCAGCTGGCTCTCGCGCCATGCGATGGGGTTGTGCCAGACGCGCTTGGCCTCGCGGCTCCCGGCCGACGCCTTGCGGGTGAGCCGCCGCCACCAGGGGGTGCGCACCGTGCGCGCGCCGAGGCTGCGCACGGTGATGGTGGACGCAGCGAGCAGCGCGACCGCCCCGCCGGCGGTGAGCAGGCAGTACGTGCGGGCGGGGTGCACCATCCACTGTGCGGCGAGCACGCCGCCGGAGTCGCCGGGCGGCGCGGCGTACGTCGACGGCATGAGGAGCGACTCGAGCGCCAGGAACGGGTTCAGCGGCGTGAGCGCGGTGGTGGTCTCGGCCATGCTGCCGGCGCCGATCGGCGACCGCAGCGCGCCGTCCGCGGCCCACGTGGCGAACAGGTACAGGACCACGGTGCTGTAGAAGACGAAGACGCTGCGCTTGCCCGCGGTGCGCGTGACGCTGAGCGCGACCGCCACCGCGCCCACGAACGTGGCGGTGCACGCCGAGATGGAGAAGCTGCCCCAGACGGCCGACGGCGGCACGCCGCCGAAGAGCTGCGTGCCGAGCATCAGCGGCAGCGCGGCGACCAGCAGCGCGAGCACGAAGAAGAGCCGCCCGAGCAGGTTGCCCGCGACGATCTGCGCGCGGTTGAGCGGGGTCGTCAGCAGGATCTCCCACGTCCGCGGGTTCGACTCCTGCGCGATGGCGCCCGCCATGAAGATGGGCGTCAGCAGGCAGATGATGGTCACCTCGACGAACGAGAGCGCCGTGAACGCCGTCGCGCCACGCTGCGCGAGGTCACGCAGCGAGCTGCTCGAGCCGATCATCCCGAAGAGGAGCGCCACCATCAGCACCGCAAGGAACGCGCTGCGGATCCACAGGTGCCTCGCGCGCCGCGATCCGTTCGCGACGATGCGGAGCACGATGGGATTGGTGGGCACCAGGTCCGACGCCCAGCGGGCCAAGCTCATGGCGGGAGCGTAGCCCCTGCGTCAGCCCCAAGCACCCAGCAGCATGCCCAGGTCCTGTCCATTCACGGCGCCGTCCTGGTTCAGGTCGCCGAGCCCGGGGTTGCCCCAGTTGCCCAGCATCACGCCTAGGTCCTGGCCGTCGACCGATCCGTCGCCGTTGAGGTCGGCGGGGTTCAACGGCTCGAGCTCGATCGCGGCGGTGTCCATGTCGACCGGCGCGCTCTTGCCGAACTTCGCCCAGAGGTCGTAGGCCAGCTGGCCCGACGCGTTCGTCACGTTCGCGTCGCGCAGGAACTCGATGTACTCCTTGGTGGTGGTCTGGTAGTACAGCGTCACGACCGCGTTCCGCGCGCCTGCGGGGATGGCGAACGAGGTGTCGTCCCAGTGCTGGCCGTCGGCGTACGAGTAGTTCACCGGCTGGCACCCGTCGGCCGCGAAGGCGGCGTTCGTGAAGCCGCGCGGCGGGATGCGGTTGTCGAGGTACTTCGTGTTCGCCAGCGCGAGGTGGAAGTTGATTCCGGCCGGAATCCCCGTGGCCGCCGAGACCGCCTCGTCGATGCCGTGCTTGGCCTCGTAGACCTTGGTCGGCAGGCCCGCGATCTCGGCGGCCGCGTGGTCGTACGCGCCGTGCTCGGCGACGGTCGCGCCGGATGCGTCGGTGAATCGCACGTTGACCCACATGCGCCGCCCCTCGGGGTAACCGCTCGGCAGCTTGTGGCCGCTCTGGTTGATGACCCGCACGGTGAGCTGCTGGCCGGCCACCGCGAGCTCCATGTCGCTTGCGTCGCGCAGCATCTGCACGTTGCGTGCCTTCGAGGTCTCGGCGCGCGCGGCGGTGAGGCCGAGCGAGTCCGCGTCCTCGCCCATCTGGTCGCGCACCGCGTCGATGACCCACGTGTTGCTGCCTGCGAACGAGTGCTGCGGCATGTTGGGCCGCGAGAACCAGGGTGCGCCGAACTCGTAGAAAACGCAGCCGCCGCCGGCCTGGTCCGGCATGTGGCAATCCTGGCAGCTCTTCATCGGGCCCTCAAGCGTGCCGCCGAAGCGGCCGTCGGCGAACTCGACGCCCGTGGTCGCGAACTGGCTGTTCTTCCACTCGCTATACGTGCGCTGCTCGGGGAACATGTCCGACGGGTTCTGCGTCGGGTGGGGCGAGTTGAGTGCGTTCAGCTGGTACTGGCCGGCCTTGTTCTTCGAGAAGACGGGGTTTGACACGTCGTGGCACGTGCCGCAGAACTCGCTCTTGGAGTGGAAGGGGCTCTCGATGAGCCACACGCTCTCGCCCCAGTCTGAGGTGCCGTGGATGTTGAGCGGGACGTCGTCGAACGGGCCTCGGCGGACGTCGCGGGGGTCGACCACGTAGCGGGCGTTGCCGTGGCCCTGCGGGATGAGCCCGGCCGCCGCGAGCGGCGAGAGCACCTCGGGGTCGGGGTCGGGGTTCTGGCCGGGCGCGGGGTAGCCCACCGCGCTGTCCGCGCCGAGCTCGGGGTTGACCACGCGGTGGCAGAAGTGGCAATTGATGCCGTCGAGGTCGTCGAATAGCAGGTCCTCGATCCGGCCGCTGGTGCTGCGTCCGCCGAGCCATGCGCTCGGCGCGTGGCAGCGGATGCAGAACTCGCCGGAGTTGTGCGCATCCTGGTTCGCGATCGCGACCGTCGCGTGCCAGACCGGGTCGCGCGCGGACTGCGCCATCATGCTGCCGACCCACGTGTCGAACGGCGCGAACTCCTCGCTGTAGTCGCTGTGGCAGAAGGTGCAGTTGATCGACGGCACCACCGGCGCGAACTGCTCCGCCGCGGCGTTGGGCTGCGTGCCCGGCTGGAAGAAGTCCTGGAGCGTGGTCGGCAGCTGCTGCTGCGGCGGAGTTCCCCCCATGAACGCGCTGACGGTGCCCACCGCGAGCGTGGCTCCGAGCGATGCGGTCAGGGCGATGGCGGTGATTCGGCGGCGCGTGTGCATCGAGTCTGGGAATCCTGAGGTCGACTCACAACCATACGGCTCAGGGTGCCAGTGGGGATCGGCCGAGTCAACGGGCTCATGGAGTCGATCTGCGGCAATTTCGGGGCCACACACTGAGCGAGGCGAGTTCCCGGACGTTGGCGGGCGCCAGCGGCTTGGTTTGCGAGCGTCTGGGCTCAGGCCCCGCCCGTCGAGCGAACCTTCTGCAGCAGGCCGGCGGTGCGAACCACGGCCTCGAAGGTGTCGCCGAGGCCCGCCTGGGTGATCCCGGAGGGCGTCTTGCCCTTGCTGTCCGCCAGCTGCTTCAGCGACGGTGCGATGGCGGCCAGAACCTTGGTCCGCGCCGACGCGGGCACGTCCGCCAGCTGGTTGCGGACCACGAGCAGCGCCCGCTGCAGCGCGTTCACCATCTCGGGCGCGGAGCCGTCCGTCACCCGCTCGGTGAGGTCGTTGATGGTCGCGCTCATGCTCGAGCCGATCGCGTCGGCCTGCGCCGCGGAGAGCCCCTTGCGGCGGATCATCGCGCCCATCGCCTCGAACGCGTGCGTGGCCGCCACCCACTCGCGCTCCTTGCCTGCAAGCGGCACCAGGCGCTTTGCGATGGCGTCGAGCTGGGGGGCCGAGAGCTGCATCGATTCCACGGCCCGCGGGAGCTGGGCCGACGCGGCGATGCGGATCGCCGGCGACTCGGTCTTCTCTGCGTCCATGTGGTCGACGATGAAGTCGATGGTCTCGACGGTGCCGATGGAGCGGGCCATGTAGAAGACCGTGACCGAGCGCTCGGCCTTGTCGGCCGTGACGGCGTCCTCGAACCGCTTCGCGAACGCCAGGCCCAGTTCCCGCCGGAACGCGACCGTCACGCTCGGGGTCTTCGTGGCCAGCTTTTCGAACTCGGCGCGTGCCTCGATCACCTCGTCCGCATCGCTGCCGATCACCCGATCGGCCCAGCCGTCGACCGCCTTGGCGACCTCGGCCTGCTGCGCGGGCGTCATCGGCCCGGGCGCCGCGATCGTCTGCTGCGAGATCGCCTGCACCTGCGCCACCGAGGCGGCGGACAGCGAGAGCGAAGCGACCAGGCTCAGTACGAAGTGGCGCGGATTCATCGTTCGGGGTGCCAGTGGCAAAGAGGGAATCCGGAACGGTACTTCGCCCCGGAAACCCGGTCAATGGCACGCTGGTTCATGGTTCGGCGGCGGGCGCCTCGAGGTTCCCCTCGGGCGCGTCCGCCGGCGGTGCCGACGCATGCGTGGCAAGCAGCTCACCGATGCGGCGCATCAGCCTCTGTTCATATGGGACATCGCGCCCGATCGGGGTCCACTCGGTGGTGATCTGCGTGGCGTCGTCACCGGGCTGCCGGGCTTGGGTGGGGTCGGTGGAGTAGCGGGTCTCGCCGAGCGTCCAGCGCCCGAATGACTGGTTCGGCCGGAAGCTGCGGTCGACGAAGACCCACGTCCGCATCTCGATGCGGCCCTTGGATTCGAGGAGCCCGAAGCGCCCTTCGGCGGCGTCCGAACCGGGGACGGCGGGGCCGCGCGACGGCTGCGACGGCTCGGGTACCGGGGCCGCGAAGCCCTCGGGCATGAACTCGAACCGGGCCCGGCGTCGTTCGAAGTTCACCGTGTGCGCCAGCATGTCCTCGAAGCCGGCGTTGTCGGTGCGCCACGGCTCCACCACCGAGCCGGCCGTGCGGGGGGCGGTCTCGATGACGCCGAGCTCGCGGTCGACCACCACGGGGTCCAGGCCGTCCTCGCGTGCGCTCTCGAGGGCGGCGTCGAACACGCGGTCGTACTCGGCGCGGTCGAAGGCGCGCACCGCCTCGACGTGCGACTCGCAGGCCGCGAGACCGGCGCAGGCGAGGATGGCCATGAATCCGACGGTGGCGCGCACGCGGGGAGTGTAGGGCAACCCCTTCGCGGCCCGATGAACCGAGGTGCGCCTCGCCGTCCCGCTCCTCGCCGCCGGGCTGCTTGCCGTCGCGCTGTGGACGTGCGACGGCGGGCGCGACCGCGCCGAGTTCACGTGCGTGCAGGGGTCCGACGTCTTCACCCTGGACCCGCAGCGCATGAGCTGGCAGCACGACATCATGGTGGGGCGGTCGATCTACGAGACGCTCGTGGCCAACGACGCCGACCGCGGGGGCCTGGTGCCCGCGGCTGCCGAGCGGTGGGAGTGCGCGCCCGACGGGCGCACGTGGACGTTCACGCTGCGCACCGACGGGCGCTGGTCGAACGGCGACCCCGTGGTGGCCGAGGACTTCCGCGCCGCGTGGATCCGCGCCATGCTCCCGGACTGCGGCAGCGACTACGCGGGCTTCATGCTCGAGATCGAGGGCGGCCGCGAGCTCGCGGCGCTGCGCGCGCGCATGCTCCGCGAGTTCGCCGCGCTCCCCGCGGGCGAGCGCACCGAGGCGCGCGCGGACGAGCTCTGGGCCGCCGTCGGGCGCGCGGCGCGCGAACTGGTGCGGCTCGAGGCGCCCGACGATCGCACGCTGCGCATGACGCTGCGCCGGCGCGTGCCGTACTGGCCCGAGCTCGTCGCGTTCCCGCCGATGTCGCCGATCCACCGGCCCACGTTCGACCGCTTCGCGTCGTTCGACCTCGCCACCGGTGCGCGCCGCGTGGACGTGGAGTGGACCAAGCCGGGGAACATCGTCTCGAACGGGGCGCTCATGCTGGCGGAGTGGCGGTACCGGC
>Ga0194134_10006778_pt1 | contig 10133 bp, 6 predicted proteins | sample TA2KigOff0mmetaG_FD_148602 | JGI IMG/M metagenome (GOLD analysis project Ga0194134, IMG submission 148602) | Freshwater microbial communities from Lake Tanganyika, Tanzania - TA2015056 Kigoma Offshore 0m | ecosystem: Environmental > Aquatic > Freshwater > Lake | place: Tanzania: Lake Tanganyika... | reverse complement strand
GGGTTTGCAAGTGAATATGCGATCGCATTTGGACCGTCGCCTACTGCGACCCATACTCCATTCCCATATGCAATATCACGTGCACGAGTACTGAACGTATTTATAACACCATTGAAAGAACTCCCTGTAGGAATTCCCACCCAGCTCGACGCAACAGGCGGCGTCATTGTAGAATACGCGATTGCATTCGTACCCTCTCCTACCGCGACCCATGTACCGTTTGCGTATGCGATGTTCCAAGACCGCGTCGTGAACGTGTTCGAGCTATTCGGAATTCCCACCCAACTCGACGCTGTTGGCGGGTTCGAGAGAGAATACGCGATACTGTTTGTCCCCTCGCCCACCGCGACCACAATATTTCCGTAACTCGCCATTTGCGAGGGCCCCACACCGTAGGTCTGCGACTTCCCCACACTGACCCCGCTCATTTTAGCAACGACATCACTCGTCGCCAGTGTGCTCGCACTCGTAAGCGGAATGCTCTGTTTCTTCTGCCGATTCAGCGCAGTCACCGGCAAAGGTTGCGAATCCATATTCACAACCACTGTTGTTTTGTTTTCAATCGGAACTCCATTTAAGGTAAACCCAGCATCAATGCTGTTCAAATCTGAATTTGCATTGTATATGTCAAAACTACCTGTAATTGTAGTATTACCACTGATCTTTGCTGTACCTGCGACTTCCAGTGTCTCAGTAGGTGTAATTGTGCCAATCCCTAGATTCCCGGAGGTGTCAAACCTAGCGACATCAACGCCTTTTATCCGAAATGGAATTATATTTTGTGAAGGTTCCCGACTATTGACGTCCATCTCCTTCGGTGGCAAATATATAGACTAAGGATATTTTATTTCAAATTATCCAAACGGTATTGTTCTAATGTAGTAATGAGTATAAACATAAAAATACGTGTATATATTAAATGTCGTTCTATCCGAATAATTCATTCTCTCAATTCCCACAACCGATTCAAACACGCCCCACGAGCACACCTGGCGCAATACCAGGTGTTAGTGGCGGTGATAACTACACACCCGGTTCAATGAATTACGTGAATATGAATATTGACGAGTACCGTATTCAAGATTTAGAAACCTTCTTTGCACTCCCTACTAAAAATTATGACCTCCAGGATGTCGTTCATAAGAAGAAGACCATGTGCGCTGCAGTTGACCGCGATCCCACATTGAATGCATCTTCGAGGTCAAGCATTAACGCATTTCTCGATCAGGCACTCGCACGGGTTGTCCAGCATCTTCTCCCGATTGGAAGTGGAAAACCAGTTACATCTCTTCCGCAAAATACACTTACCGGCGACAATGGTCATTTCATTATTCATAATCCAGCTCGTGACGGTATCAAAAATTACGACCCAACAAATAAAACAGGACTTAATTTGGACGATAATGGCGCGCCAGCAGGTATATTAAACCCGATAAAGGTCAATACCATTAAACGTGCTGTGAACATCGATACCAGGTTTCGTCCCAATTATTATACGACAAAAAGTACTGACCTTCAGATCAACCTTCCTACGAAAGTCGAGCGTGCAGTTAGCATGCGTCTTGCGTCAATTGAAATTCCGATGTCTTTTTATGCGATCAACTCTGCATTTGGTAATAATGTGTTCAAAGTGTCGTGGGACTGGGAAAGTGTACCCGGGGAAAGTGTACCCGATGCATCGTATGCATTGATCACAATACCGGATGGAAACTATGATGTTGGTCTCTCGGATAAATCAAAAGCAGCGCGTCTTGAAACGGAAATCAACGCTCAGTTGGCCGCATCGGAAGCCGGTGTAGCTACCGCAGGTAAATTAAACTTGCGTTATGAAGTCGTTATCAACACTGGAAAGTCGCGTTTTTACCAGGATGCGTCGGCGACACTTGTACCAACACCGAGGAATTTCAAAATTAACTTCATGGTGAATAGTGCAGGTGTAGTGTTACCAGCAGGAGAGAACCCTCAACCATTACAGATGACGTTGGGTTGGATGTTGGGATATCGCGCATCAAGTGGCGAATATAGTTCGAATGCAAGTGGTGCCGGTAATAAAATTACATCCGAGTCGGTTTGTAATGTGCAAGGTACTCGGTATATTTATGTATCGATCGATGACTTTGTAAATAGTACAAACAACTATTTTACGGCTGCATTCGCGAATTCAGTCATGGCGCCAAATATAATCAGTCGTATTAATGTTGCTGACTTAGCACAGAACGTGAATGTGTTCCATTATGCGCAACAGGAGGGATATTCTACAGAACTGGACAGAAGTAGAAACTATTTCGGGCCAGTTGATATTCAAAAGTTGCGTATCACGCTTTACGATGAGTATGGGCGCGTTATGAATTTGAACCATATGGATTGGTCAATGGAGTTGATGTTTGAGTGTATTTATTCGTAATGTATTAGTTGTAGATTATTGTTTTTATGTAAACCGCGACTCTAACATATTCTTCAATTCGGCAACGGTTTCGACAACAGTATTATCTTCCATATTCATTTGATCTAATATCTTTTTACTCGGACTTGATTCATAAAAAGGAATAAATGATACGTTATTTTTAGAGAATGCTTTACATATACCGAATGGACCACCAATCCCAAAAGTGACATTACACAATGATTTATGAATGAGATGAATATCAAATAAAAATTTATCAAAGTCGGAATTTCCACACGTCAATACATGATGTGTAAGATCAACTACACAGTTATTATTCTTTAATAACAATAAAACATCATACAACGACATTGTTCCATGTGTTATAGTTTCAAAATTTTTACCAATTACTCTTTCACCCAATATTATAATTTTTTTCGATGTTACAAATGTTGAAAAAAAATGTTTCAAGTTATCAAATACATCATTACAAAATTGTGTTATTAACAGGTCATGTCGTAGTTTAGTATGAAAAATAATATAATCTGAGTATTCACTTGTAATATTTATTAAATTACTTGTATCAATATAGTCATATATGTAAGTATATTTTATATTGTAGGTTCTGGTAAGTTGTGTGAAGTCAATCGGAATATTGTTTGTGCAATAGGTAGTATTAGAAAATAACAATTCTATCAATTTTTTAACTGTATTCAGTTTTTGTTCAAAATTTTCGGAATGGGTTTGTATTAATTCTTCGTTGATGTTTATGTTTTTAATTTCCAAATTATTTGATATTTGAATCATTTTCACTATTAATAAATCTCCAATTCCTAAACATGGTGTTATATTCATTGTGGATTATAACATATAATACTATGTAATTCACAATTTTTGTACGAATTTCATACTTTAATGCCCGCATGCACCACATCCGCCACCTGATCTTACCCCGAACATGGCTGATACAGAAAAGATGGGTTGTGTTGAACGCGCAAGTGTATCACGTAAAGTATGTGATGCTGCGCGTTTATCTCTCGCACCGGTTAAATGGAACTTTTTTTCTTCCTCGTGAGTTGAAGAATTTTTTTCTGATTCTGGCGCCGGCGCTGCTGGGACTATCACTGGGCGATGGTTCATCATTGTAGTAAAAAAAAGACCACGTTGCATATTTCTTCTGACTGATATATATTCACCCTACTTTATTTCATCGAAAACTACCTAGTCAGGAGTAGTAGCTTTGGGCTCCAACGCAAACACTATTACTACTAATGCAACCATAACCACTACCATTGCTGTCACCATCATCACCACCGATGTCGAAATCAATACAATTCCAATGAAAATCGTTGAGCAGTATAACAGAATAACCGACATGATGTACATACCGATTTCGAATGTGTAGCAGAGAATTTCATTCATAACTCGAATGATGTCCATCACTGTAATTTTACTTAATTGCGAATAATGAGACTCTGGGGGTCTGTAGTTCACGTAACCAGTTGGGTTGGCGGGTTGAAAGTGTGCATTGCATACGTATTTAATTCGGTAGAACTGTTGTCCTGTAATTGCAAAGATCGTTGATGATTTCTCGATATCTGGGCACTGATCAACATCATTGTCTTCTAATGAGTGTCGGTTTACCGTGTAGTAATGGTATTCGTCGTTGTATCGTTGCAGGTATTTCTCTCGGAAACGTGATCGCGTTCGTGATGCCAGCGCTGGTGGTAGTGCCTGTGCCGCTATGATGAAAAGTCCGCACATTATACATAGTGAAAGCATCAATTGACGTGTCATGTTTGAATCATGTATTGAGACATATCCAATAAATTCGATTCAATTCTATTGGATATGTGTTATCAGCATAAACATTTAGTGTGATATGCAATACCGTATCTCTGTTTCTTATTTCCTTCTAATGGGGTCGCAGCTGCTTTGGCCGATGACTGTGTACGAAGTGCGGAACGTCCTTTCAAACGGGCTAAATATCGGTCATAAGACCCGTGTTTCACGTCGACACCCGCCCCAGGCGCAGAAGTCGATCCTGGCCGCATTCGTGTAATACTTTGGTGTGTGGAACTTCCATATGTCGGGACGTTTGTATGAACAACGCCTGCAACTGCCCGATCGCTGTATTGATTCCAATTTACGCCAGTACTCAGTGTTGGCGCAGTATACACATTTAATGCGGCACGGTTCATTGTGTATTCGCTTGCAGGGACGCGAACGGTGTTCCATATTTTCTGTTGCGTGCTTACTTCAGCGACAGCAACATTGCTCGCTGGAATGGTATATTGAATATTCCGTTCTTTTACTGGGACAATAAAATTCCGTGTAGGACAATTCGTTCGAAATGTGTGTGACATGTATTCAATCTAAGCGTAAAAAGATATATAATACTAAAAGATTATAAGATTATAGATTAAGATTCAAGTAATCGATAAATTGAAATATAAATTATAACTTGAACGACATGCGAAGAATGAATGTTATTATGAGAAACGAAGACGCTAGTAGTGATGATGACCGTCCCCCCTCAATGGCGACGATTCCTGGCGGCGGGTCTCGCAAACATGAATGCAATAACTGTCACGCCGAATTTCCAAATAAAACAACGGCCGACCGCCACATGCTATTTTGTAAAACATTGGCAGATATTCGCCGTGGTAGCAGTACTTCAAGTATGGTTGCAAACAGTAGTATATCATTATCGACACATGCAAATATAAGTGATGATGCGTTACTACCTACGCCGCGTGAAATGTTCATCTTGATTCAGGAACTCGCTGCGAAATATAATAAAGTGAAAGACGAATTGGATGTAATGAAACAATGGGCGAAAATGGTTGGGCGCAGAATTCCGACCTCGTCGTCGTCGGCTACGTCCGCCGGAGGAGACGCGTTTGCCGGTCTTGATTTCACATCAATCACCCGCCAGAAACGTCAAAATATGGAGATCATTCTAAATGAAGAAGACGCAGAACGTCCGCAACTGGCAGGATTGCGCCCTCTCTTCTCGCATTGGTTATCATCGGATGATCAAACATCGATCAAACTCACGGAATCGGATTTGAATATCGTGTTTCACGAAGATCTCGTTGCAGGTATCACGTCGGCAATTTTGCGTGTATTGTCGGAATATACGGTCGAATCCGGTAAATCGCATCTCATTCCATTCAAACTGGCGGATATAAAACAGGGTGCATTTTGTATTTACGACACGGGGTTCAAGGTGGTCGCTGATACCGCGCCAGTTTCTGCCACAGACCCCCCATTCCCGCCTTCCGCGAAATGGCGCGCCATGGAGCCTTGTGAGTTTCAGTTGTTGGTGCGTACATTTCATAAACTGTTATTCAAAGAGTTCAAGAAATGGCAGGATCGTAATTGGACAGCACAGCAAGAAGCGATGAAGCAGCGGCAAAAAGCGGCGACATCGTATCGAAATGTGATGTCGTCGTTTCAGTGTTCACCAGCGATGGCGTCGTGTGATGGATTGTATCCGGTTCCGGGAACAGTGATGACTGGCAGTGATGATGAAGAACCAGTTACCCCACCGATTACTGGCGTAGATACAGTATTAACTGATGATTTTGCGACGCTTTACAATAAGTATGCGGATAAAATGATGGGTGGTGCGTTGTCGGATGAAACCATTCTCTCGAGGGTTCGTGCGAAACTGTGGAAGGATATGAAAGCGTGGCGTTTGTGATTAGACACCTAATTTACGCAATTTTTCAAGAATAGTATCAATCGTTTTTTGTTGTTCTTCTACTTTTTCTTCTAGGGCTTTAATACGTAACTTATCTGATTGCTGTTGGCGATCGATCTCTTGAAGAGCAGATGTTGATACTGCCCATATAATATCATTATGTAATACGTGCATGTCATTTACTTCTTGGCCTTCAATATAATAAATATCATCTGTAATATCGACGGTAATCTCTTTTGCAATTATAAAATTGTAATCGTCGATGATGTGAGTTACTTTACATTCATGCATAATTCCATCTGTAAGTGAGACAATTTTTACTCTGAAATGTTGATTTCCTGAACTATCAGTAGCAGGTTTACCGTCTATTGTTTTGAATTCATTTCCGGATATATCCGTGTATGATTCAAAAATGAATTTTTTACCAATTTCTCCTTTTATTCTCAAAGCATCAGGATATTTATCATTTACACTTGTGTATGTCACTTTGAACATATTGTAGCTGAGATCACTATTGATCCTTTTTATGTTTCCATAACAGTTGAAATTGTATATGAAACTCTTTGTTTTTATTACGGCATCAGGTAATACATTGATAACTTCTTGTGCAATGAACCCATATTTTTCATTTCCAAATTCATTATTATACATTTTGAATTTGCATGGATTTAGTTTTCGCAAATCTTCCAATGCTTCTGCGTCATTCAATTCTCGTATGTCATATTTGATTCGTTTATCTGAAACTGTACCCCAACCTCTAGTAGTTACATTCCAATATATATTATAAAATCCAACGTACCAATGATCCCACCAGTACCCACCCCAAGCATGGTATTTATATGCTTGTATATCAACAGGAAACTGTGGATTATCTGTGCCAAAACCGACAGTCATCATTCCTTGAAAGTTCGTTCTACATGTAAATCTATTGTAGTGTGCACCGCTTGCGATGTGCATCGCCTGATTCGTATTTCCACTTCCTGATGTTAAAACAACATCAAATGTTCGGCCATCATTTGCAGCCCAAACATACGGATAATATGTGTACGTTGACCATGATGTAGATCCTGTGCTATTTGCATAATTTGCAGTTCCATTCAAGTAGCCTTGGAATGTTCCTGTATACAATGTATTATTATTTGGGTTGTAGTACAGATCACCATCGTTTAATAGTGTGGCACGACCGGATGATTGTGGAGTAAATATCAAACGAAGGTTATTCCATTGATTTCCGCTATCAGATATTGTTGGATTATTTTGTGCACTTCCTGAGAAAATGATATTATCAACATAATTTTTAGTAGCCGCATCATATGAATTTTGTGGGTCAGGTGTATTTATAATACGTGTACTGCTATTCATGTCTAGAGTTCCGCTTGTTGTAAGTGTCATTCTTCGTGTGTTACTTGTTCCAAAACCAATATTATACCCTTGTTCATTCCAAACATACGATTCTCCGTACGGCCATGCTCCTATGGTAAAACCATTTCCAGCGTATGTTCGCATTCGCACCCTTGCACCGTGTCCCCATCCTTGATCCAAAATATCAAGCATCGAATCGATTGGTGGTGATTGGTTTCCGTAACCTGAACCGCCATTGATGAAGAACTGTCTGCCATCTGCACGGTTTGCATAGGTTGCAGATGTTGCAGTCGATGCAGATCCTGCGCTATTTGCATAATTTGCAGTTCCATTTAGATTTCCACTGAACGTAGGCGAGTATAATATATTCGCATTTGGATTATAATACAGATCAGGATCATTAATGAGTGACCCTCTTCCGCTTGAACCTCCTCCAAATGTAGCAGATGTAAATAAGATTCTGTAATTTGCAGAAACATTTGCCGCATCCGTAATTGTTGGGTTGTTGACTAAAGTGCCACTTGAAAGTGATGTATTTACATAAGTAGTATTTGCAATTCCAGCTGTTATGGTATCAACATATAGTTTTGTCGCGGCATCTTGGTTGTTTGAAGGTTGCAGTAAATTAACGACTCGGCCAGTACCGTTCAAATCTACGTTTCCGGGGGTTACTCTTACTGAACCACCTACATCCAAATCCGTTGTAGGCGCAGCATTATTAACACCAACACGACCAGTGGTGATCAATGCTGTTCCGCTTGTTGCAGTTGACATAATTCTCGCTGCGCTTACAGATGATGCGCCAGATACATCCAACCGGACACCCGGTACGGTAGTTCCAATACCGACATTTCGATCCGCGTTTATGATGAGTGCGTCCGTTCCGCCTGTACTGATTCGTACTGAATTATTGAATTTTGCAGAACTTTGATTATCGTTTGATCCAATAAGATCAATACAACTATTCGCCGGTGTTTGTGCGGACAGACGTAAGAAACCACTAGCAAGACTTGGAATAACACCTCTGATTTCGTTCGAAGTCGAAGTTGTTGTCAATGAAGGTACATCTAACCCACGTTGAATAGACTTGGATATCAATTTAATACGGGGGTTATCGCTATAATTGGTTGTAGTTGCGGAGAGACTCATCGTTCCGCTTACATCCATCACTGGTCGCAATGAGTCGTGTGTTTCGACGTCGGTAAAATTTTTACCTACGCTGACTGCGCCGTTCAAATTTGCGCGGCCAATTACGTTTGTGTTTCCAAAAACATCGATGATAACCGAATTTGTTTGTGTTGTAGTTCCAGTTTGAAAGGTAATGAACGTTGGCGAGGTCAAACTTAGACCGGATGTTGGATTTGCTACATTCAGAGTGGTTGCAGTAGTCGAGTCTGCCACTCTACGGTGGTATAATCCTGGATAGGTAGTTGTGGTTGGTGTGGTTGTCGCTTGATTCAGCATAATCATTGCAGAGGATGATGGATTTGATGCAGTTCCTGGGTGTGTTCCTACCATTACATTCCCGCTTACATGAAGTGCGCGGTTGAGACTGCTTTGTGCAGATGCAGTCATTTCATCTGGTGTAACGCCACCAACGCCCACTGCTCCACTCGTATAAACTACGCAAAATTTATCCTGACCGGCGATGACATGACCGTTTGATACGTCAAATTTCATACCCACAATTCCCGTATTTTTATTACCATTGTGGAGAAGAACAGTTGCATTCGGTGGGTTCGCATCGATATTGTGTAGTATTTTGATACCATGTGTAATGTCTGATGCAGTCGCTGGGGAACTTGTAGTGCCGCCGGATATTGAATCTCTTCCAGAAGCAACTACGACGTAACCTGGACCTTCGCCACCTTTGACAAATGTTCGTGGTCGCAAATTACTTCCAGTAATGGATGGGTCTTCTACATAAAAACATGAGTGAAGCGATTTACACGCGATATTATTGGTGACTACTGTACCTGCGCTTGCGTCTGACATATTTACTGTCGATGTGGTAGGAAGGAATTTAAAGTTTCTACTTGCACCAAACGTGCCGCTTGCATCTGTATCTGTTCCTGCATTTGCGCGATATTGAACGGCATATTGAACCCCAAATGAACTTGAACTTCCGGCTGGACCCGTTGGTCCGGTTGGGCCTTGTGGGCCGGCTGGTCCAATTGCTCCAGTTGAACCGGTAGGTCCACCGGAACCGGTTTTACCGGCCACTCCGACGGAGCCTGTTGAACCTGGCAGTCCGAATGGTCCAGTTGCTCCGGTTGGGCCTTGTGTACCTTGAAGACCGATTGCACCAAATGTAGTCTGTAAATAAGAGTATGATGTTTCATTTGTATTCAAGTTTGTTTGAAAAAAGAGTGAAACGTTGGCAGTTTGATTTGCTGCTTTTGTGTTTTTAACGTATATTTGTAACTGTACGTATACATTGTCACGACCGCCAGCTGCATCTTTCAGTGTAATAAACTCAACTGGTAGTTCGATCTTATACAGTTTCCTTGCTGTACTGTTGATAACCACGCCAGTAGTGTTATCCGTTAGTATATTATCGGTGTTTGTCCAACTTTTCCCGATGTATTTTACATGGTCGGGTAGGTATGCCGCACGGGGGGGATAGTATCCCGAATCACCGCCATCTTTGGTTTCAATGACTAAACTGTCGGGTGACGG
>Ga0194134_10006774_pt1 | contig 10139 bp, 5 predicted proteins | sample TA2KigOff0mmetaG_FD_148602 | JGI IMG/M metagenome (GOLD analysis project Ga0194134, IMG submission 148602) | Freshwater microbial communities from Lake Tanganyika, Tanzania - TA2015056 Kigoma Offshore 0m | ecosystem: Environmental > Aquatic > Freshwater > Lake | place: Tanzania: Lake Tanganyika... | reverse complement strand
ACGCCGCCAAGGATTTTTCCTTCCAAGAAAATTATGACCATCCGGACCGGATAATCTCCACCGATCTGGAAATCAGGAATCGCGGTCCGAACCCCGGGCATTTCCCCATCCACAGCCGGACGGGGATTGGTTCCACGGAAGCCGGCCTCCTGACGGATGCCGCCGGGTTTCCGCTGCCCAACCCGGTCTTTGTTTCCAAAAATTTTGGAGGGGAGATGGAAGAGCCCGATGACGCTGCCTACGGGGACATGGTCACGGCCGTGCAGGTCCCCGCCCAGGGGACTTTCCGGGGCCAATTACACCAGCTTTTCCAAAACTGGGGATCCCGCCCGATCAAGCAGGTTTCCTTTATCCGATTTTTCATTCCTTACTGGCACCTTTCCACGGGAGTGCAGGAAACCACCTGTTTCAACCTGCCGTGGATGGCGTGGCCGGGGGCGGTGCTCTCGATTCCGGATTTCCGGCCGATGAACGGGCCCATGATGAAAGGGCAACCGAATCACGAGTGTGTGCAGCTGCCGGGTTTCCTGACGTATGACGAAAACCGGGTTCGGCCCTCCCACGAGCGCACGATTTTTGAATCCATCAGTCCGAAGTTGACGCGCTTCACCATGCTCTTCCGCTCGACCGACGGGGCGGCGCGGATCCGGGCCGAAGTGACGGAGATTCCCCAGCAGGACCAGATGCGGACTTTTGTGAAATTGAGATATGACTGGGATAAGACCGTGGAAATCCCGGGGGACGCCCGGATGGATCTACGGCTGCTGAACATCCACGAGCGGCTGAGGTTCAAAAAGCTGCTCTGGACGGGGTCGGATGGGGAAGTTTCCGAGGCCGAAGTGAAGGACGGACCCTCGTTTGTGCTGGGAGCGCCGGTGGGTGGGGACGTTCCGTGGCTGCAGTCCGAGCCGCTCTGGGAAGCTCCGTTTGGGGAGAAGGAAAATCCCAAGGTGCGCATCGCCGCGGTGGTGTTGTTGCGGGACTTTCAGGCGAAGCTGGGAGGTCAGGAGATCCCCAACCCCACGGTCACGGGCAAGGTGGGGCCACGCGGGGTCAACTGGTGGCTGACGACCCCACAGGAAAAGTTAAGGATTCAATCCGGTGATTTTGCGGAGATGGACCTGATGCTGATGCCGTATGGAGAGCCGGCCCCCGAGGGGGATTTGGCCCGGCAGGAACGGGAGCGGTATGCGCTGGGTCGGCCGCGGGTGGCGGCGGTGAAGCTGGGGAAGAAGGAAAGGGATTTTCCCGCCCGGTTGCTCGCGGAAGGGGAGACCTGTGCCTTTTCTTTGGAGGGAGGGGCGGTGGTGGCGCCGGTGACGGTGCGGGGTTTTGCCGGCCGCCTTCTTCCGTTGCTTTGGAAGGATGGCAAGTGGGCAGGTGGGGGCACGGATTGGCGGCGGGAGTACCAGGTGGATGGGGACGGGGCCGATGGTTACCGCTTCACCTTTCTGCTTCCGGTGGAAAACGGAAAGTCGGAAGGCTATCTGGTGACCCGGGCGTCGTGTTCCGAAGCGGTGACACGGGTGCGGGAAGAGAACGGGAAGCTGGTTCTGGAAGCAGAGAAGCCGGGTCGATGGAAGCTTAAGGCGCCGGTAAAGTTTTCCCCCGGCACCAACCGGGAAATTGCTCCGGGACTTTTCGAGTTCGAAGGCGAGGGGAAAGAGATTCGCGGCGGCTAGTTGCGGCGCACCGCGAGGGGAACCTCCATCCAGGTCCAGGAAAGAGGGGGGAGCAGAATCCTGCATCCTTTTATCCCCACTGGCACCGGACGGATGGGACGGGGTCGGACGGCATCGGGGCGGCGGACCGTGTTGGTGATGCGGGGATTCCGGTTCTGGAGGACGAGCCCCTTGGCGCGGGATCCGGTCCTCAGATCCGGCAACTGAATCTCCAGAGGCATGGAACGGGAGGCAGAACGATTCGTCACGAAGATAGAAATCGATTTTTCCCCCAGGACGGCGGCGGCGTCGAGAATGGGGATGGGGCCGAGTTCGCGGTGTTTTTCGGTGTCGCAACGGAGGGAGGGCTGGAGGGAAATGCCGCGGCCGCGCCGGGCGATGATCTGGAAGGGATGAAAGATGGCCTGCTTCCACGCTGGACCGCCATTCAGGGTGCGGATAGGGGCGATGACGTTGACCAACTGAGCCAGACAGCCAATTTTCACGCGGCCGGCTTGGCGAAGGAGGACGTGCATCATGGTGGCGAGGACCAACGCGTCGACGACGTTGTAGGTGTCTTCCAGCAAGGGAGGTGCTTCGCGCCACTCCTTCGGGAGGTTGGCGGCGTAATCGGCAATCCGCCAGACGTTGTACTCATCGAAGGCGAGGTTGAGGTCCTTTTTTCCGCGCCGTTTGGCTCGGATCACATCGCAGACCGAAATGACCCTCCGGATGTATTCCTCCATCTGTATCGGGGCGGCGAGAAAGGCGAGGCGGTCTTTCTTTGGATCAATATAAGTGTGGAGGGAGAGATAGTCCGCATGGTCGTAGAGTCCGTCGACCACCTCCAGGTCCCATTCCGGGTAGGTGTGCATGTTTGGCGCCGTGCTACCGCAGGCCACCAGCTCGATCCGGGAGTCGGTCCAACGCATCATCTTGGCGGCCTCGGAGGCGACCCGGACGTATTCCGAGGCGATCTTGGCGCCCATCTGCCAGTTGCCGTCCATTTCGTTTCCCAAGCACCAGAGACGGATGTCATGGGGCTTGTCGACCCCATGGCTCTTCCGGAGGTCGCTCCAGTAGGAACCGCCGGGATGGTTGGCGTATTCGACGAGGGCCTGGGCCTCGGCGGGTCCGCGGGTGCCGAGATTGACGGTTTCCATCACTGCGGTGCCAGCCTGCCGGGCCCAGGAGCAAAATTCGTTAAGGCCAACTTCATTAGGCTCGTAGGTTTTCCAAGCCAGATCCAGCCGGCGGGGGCGGTCCGCCATGGGTCCCACCCCGTCTTCCCAGCGATAGCCGGAGACAAAGTTGCCCCCGGGGTAACGGACAACAGTGGGACCGAGTTCGCGGACCAGATCCAGGACGTCCCCGCGGAATCCCTCATCGGTGGCGGTGGGATGGCCGGGTTCGTAGATGCCGCCATAGACACAGCGGCCCAAGTGTTCGACAAAAGAACCGAAGAGCCGGGGATCCACCTCGCCGACGGAAAACCCCGAGTGCAGCGTCAGTTGAGCCGTTGAGGCCATCGGAAAAAGCTATCGGCTTTTTTTCTGCTCGACGATCTCCCGACGGCGCCAGTCGCGATCCCAGGTGAAGCGCGTTTCCTCTTGGAGGCGCGCGAACCGGGTGAGCATGTCCCGGAGAACGAGGGCGTAGGCGGGGTCAGAAGCCAGATTGTTCAGTTCGGCGGGATCTTTTTTAAGGTCGTACAGCTCGATGTTTTCCGGTTTGGCATCCTCGGCCTGGACCAGTTTCCAGTCAGGGGTGCGCACGGCGACCATGTTGGTGCCGGCATAGGGGTAGTGGTCATCGATGTAATATTCGATCAGGAAATCTTCGCGGGAGGTGGTGGATTTGCCCTCAAACGCGGCGGCGAGGGAACGGCCCTGCTGGTGAGCGGGGGCAGGAACGTTGGCCCAATCCAAAAGAGTCTGGGAGGTGTCCACATTCACCCCCATTTCGGTCATGCGGGAGCCGGCGGGCACCTTGGCCGGGTAACGGAGGATAAAGGGAATGCGAATCGCGGTCTCGTAGCCGAGGCGCTTGTCGTAGAAGGTGTGGGATCCGAGGTAGGAGCCGTTGTCGGAGGTGAAGATGACGATGGTGTTGGTGGCGAGGTTGGCCTGGTCGAGGTATTCGAGAATTTTGCCGAGCCCCTCGTCGACGGCACTCATGCCGCGGAGCATGCCAAGGATGTTGTTGGTCCGGGGGACCCACGGCTTTTCGGGAAGCTCGGGGGGAATCGGCCCGGTGTGCCCGGGGCCGAGAGCACGGGCGCGGAGCCATTCCGGTTTGCCTCGGAAGGTTTCGCGGTGGGATCCGTCGGGGGGAGGCAAAAGGGGTTCGCCGGCGTACTGATCCCGGTGGCGCGGGGCAGGGGAGAAATCCTCATGGACCGCCTTGTGCCAAAGAATCAGGCAGAAGGGTTTGGCAGGATCCCGTTCGTTTTCCAGCCAGCGAAGAGCGCGTTCGTGGAGAAGATCGGTCATATAGCCTTGGGCGCGGAATTCCCGGCCGTTTTCGTTGAGGAGCGGGTTGAAGTATTCACCCTGTCCGGTGAAGCTGAACCAGAGATCGTAGCCGGGGCGCACCTGATTGGTGCCGGTCAGATCGGCCATGTGAATCTTGCCGACAAATGCGGTGGTATAGCCGGCGTCGCGGAGGAGGCCGGGGAAGGGGGGTAGCTTTTTCCAGTCCGGCTCCATTTTCATCCCGGTGTCGTGAGTGGTGACGCCGTGGGTGTGGGCGTAGGTGCCGGTGAGGACGGAGGCGCGGGAGGGGGAGCAGAGGGAGTAGGAGACAAAGAAGTTTTCGGCGATGGCACCCTCGCGCATCAACCGGGCCACGGCGGGCATCTGCAGGAAAGGGTAGCGGGCGCTGCCGGGCAGCATGTCGGCCGCCCCGTCATCCGTCATGACGTGGATAATGTTGGGAAGGGGTGAGACCGCGACTTTTTTTTTGTTTAAGCTACAGCCAAGGGAAAAACTAAATATTACAACGAAGAGGGCCTGAAGACTTTTTTGAAAAAAAGTCATTAAAGAGAAGGAAATCTAAATCTCATTTATGAAAAAATTACTTAGGACGGTCGCTTTCACTTCGAGGTCTGGCTTCGACTCGTCCATCAAAATATAGATTTAATCTGACATTTCCATGCCACGGGGTAGGGCTTTGGGCCGCCTGCTGGCCAACATCGTTACTGTTGGTGGACTGTAGATCCACATCTTGGAGATACCAAGTGGTAGACGGCTTCTCAAGTTTGGCGAACTTTTGTGGTGCGCCCTTCGAACCGCTCTGAAGTCGGTGTCCAAGGGGATCCACTTGTTCGCCCGCGGAATTGGTTGCTCGGGATTGACTGACCCACACTGGTGGTCGTTGGCCTCTGAGCTTTGTCCTTATTTTTTTTTCTCCTGAAAATTCCAAGAATGGCAGAAGCTGATCTCCTCTGGCTGGGGTAATGCCCGTGTAAGGCAAGAGCTTTGTCGTCAGTAAATCATTATCGGAGACATTATAGTATACAGGCGTTCCGTAATATATGGGGCCAGGAAGATACCCGTCGTTATCAGTGACATAACTTTGGGTCAACAAGCCCAATTGCCGCAAACCACTGGCAGCTTTCGTCCGTTGGGCAGCGGCAAGAGCTTTTTGAGTCGCTACAGTGCTCAGGGCGGCAACCAACCCGACAATCGCAATCGTTACAAGAAGTTCAACCAAAGTAAACCCATCTTTGAAATTAGATTGTTTAAGATTCATTCCGCATACAATGATTCCAATAATTTGACTTCAGTACAAGCATCGAACAACTTTCCTTGTCCAGATGCAAAGGCGAATTACTTTACGGGATATTGCGGCCAAGGCAGGAATTTCCCATGCCGCAGTTTCTCTGGCGCTGAAAAACAGCCCGGAAGTTTCCAGGGAGACCCGCAAGCGGGTGCAGAAGTTGGCCCGGCAGATGGGCTACAAGGCGGACCCGATGCTTTCCGCTTTGAGTTCATACCGGATGAAGGTGCGACCGGCCTCCTTTCACGCCACCCTAGCCTTTGTCAATCGTTTTGAAAACCCGAGCCAATACCACCTCAACCCGAATTACGAATTGTATCTTCTTGGAGCCCGCGAACGGGCTGAAGCGATGGGTTATAAGGTTGAGGAGTTGGATTTGGCGATGCTCGGGGGCTGGCCGGGAGTGCAAAGGGTGTTGCGGGCGCGCAACTGCCCTGGAATCCTATTGGGGCCCTTGGATCGGGAGGAGTCGCTTGAGGGGGTGATGGATTTCAGCCCGTATGCGGTGGTGGCTTATGGATTTTCTGTTGTACAGCCACGATTTCACGTGGTCACCCATGCGCAGGTGGAGTCAGTCCGCGTGGCCATGCGGGAGTTGAGGAAATTGGGCCTCCGCCGGATCGGCATGATCAGCGTGTATGAACACGCCAAAGCCTCCAATTTCCTGGCTGGTTACTTGCTGGACCAAGAGTTGAACCCGGCGGAAGAAAAGATTCCGCCCCTTCGGTTGGCCAAGGCGGATTTGGCGAATCCGGAGCTGGGCCGCTGGCTCGAGAAACATCGCATCGAAGCGGTGTTGGATAACAACGCTTTTCCGGGTTCGACGGCGGAAGGACGATTGCCGGTGGGGACCCGGCCATGGGTAGTCAATCTGGCCCGGGGGGCCAAGGCTCAGGCTGGGATTGACCAGCAGGATCGAGAAATCGGGTCAGCCGGAGTGGGTCAACTGGTCCAACTGATCCAGGGACGGGAGCTTGGGGTTCCGGGAGCCCGAAAGGTTCTTCTTGTGGATGGCGTTTTCAATAAAGGACTTATAGCATAATACTAGATTCGAGGATAGGGAGGAAAGGGATTAACTTGATTCGTAAAGATTACTAAAAATTGGAAATTTTGATCCCATGTGTGCTAATTATAAGAAGTGAGATTTTCGAGTCTAAAGTCGGCGTATCAAATACGTATGAACAAAAGCCGCTAATTGAGGTCTAACTTAAAGGAGTGAAATATTATGAAGTCTAAAAATTTTTGTTCTTACCGCTCGATCGGCATGGCTCTCATTGGCTTAGCAAGTATAAACAATTCACATGCCCAAACATGGCTAGGGGCTTCGGCTACGAACGCCTGGGAAACAGGAGCGAACTGGAGCACCGGTGTTGTGCCTGACTCAGCAGGGGATGTCATAACTGTTACCAACAACACAACAATTTCTCTGGGTAGCACCCGCACAGTCGGAACCGTTAATCATTACGGATCGGGTAACTTGGTCATTGGATCGACGACAGACGCCAACTCCATTCTGAACCTCAATAATGGCGTGAGTGCGGGTGTCTTTAATATCACCAACTCTTCTGGATTGGTCTTTGTGTATTCCGATCTCACCGGAAACAACGGATTTACCAAGACGGGGGCTGGTACGTTGGCCTTTCGTTACAACACCCGAAATCTTAATTACTCCGGGCCGATCAATCTAAGTGCCGGAAAACTTGTTATCGACCGGGACGGAAGTCTGGGGAACGCGGCCAATGACGTCTCCATGGGAGCTGGTTCCGTTTTGATTTACCACCCGGGGGTTGGCAACGCCTCGACCACCCTAGGTTCCGGTCGGACGATTACCTTCACCAATGCGGGTGAATTCGGCATGGAGGTGGTGGGTACTGGAACCATGACCGTGCAAGGAGATGTGGTCTCGGGTGGGGGCGTCGTCGCGGATTTCAGAAAATACGGAACGGGGAATTTGGATTTGCAGGGGGCAGTTAACTACACGGGAAACACGATCATCAGCGGTGGAAACTTGAAGCTGTCCTCCTCCACCACTTTGGCCTCCGGGAAAGATATCGACTTTCGTGCCGCCGGGGGAATTGACTTCAGCGGATCCACCCAAACGGTAAACGGCATTATTTTGGCCACAGCATCTACATCTGCCCGGACTTTTATCCTGACTAATGGCAACGTGAGTATTGGCTCCGGTTCCCAAATCACTTTTGGTGGGTCGAACGGTACGGTCTTCAACGCCTCCGGGCTTCAATCTCTGGCTATTAACATGGGCAGCGCAAAAAATTTTACAGTCCGGCCTGACACCAACTCTGGCGCGGCCACAAACAAGTGGATATTGGCGGGGCAGGGTGTTGGATCCAACTCGATTACGGCTGCCAATGTTACCATTGGGACAGCCGCTGCCAGTGGAGGCACAGCGAATCAGGGCGAGTTGCATCTTGGAAAGATCAATGTCATCAACACGACGAACTTTCTGGTCGGCGGATTTAACGGAAGTGGTTTGGTCAAGAACCAGACTGGGGTGACCTCCTCCGATCTAAAAGTCAGGAGTGTGGATGGAACTGGTGCCCTCGCCAAATGGACGATCGGTGAAACCAGCTCGGGTAACCGCTCAGGTGCTGGGGTGGTGGATTTAAACGGAGGAAGTCTGGATGCGGTCGTTACCGACCTATTGGTCGGTCGTCACGTGGCTGGAGCTAACAACGGCTCGACCAGCAGTCTGAACATGGGCAGTGGATTCCTTGTGGCCACCACGATGGTTTTGGGTGATAAATCTGGTACTGGGACTCCAACGCTCACCAGCACCATGACCCAGACCGGGGGTGAGGCCAAAATCGGCACGCTGATTTTTGGAAAGGGTGCCGGGGGCGCCACGGCTAATTTTATTTCCACCTACAACCTTTCCGCGGTGGGTGCTTCTTTGGCGGCGCAAGACATCAACGCTGGAACCGGGGGCTATGGATCGGGAAGTGTGCGAAAAATTAACTTTGGGGCCGGCACGATTCGCAACTATGACGCCAACACCGATTTGACCATCAGCGGCCGGGATACCACCGCTTCCGGTCGCCTGGAAATTGCCGTGGCCAGCAATGCCAATTCCCGTACTTTCTTCGCCGACGCCAACCGTAAAATCACCGTGCAGGACACAGCGGTGCTGACCTATCAAGGCAGCATCACCAAGGATGGAGCAGGCACCCTCGACCTCCGCGGTGCCAATTCCTACCAAGGTGGGACTTTGGTGACTTCCGGAACATTGTTGGCAAACAATCTGATCTCCGGAACCAATTCAGCCACCGGTTCGGGGGCTGTCACGGTAGCGTCTGGTGGCAGTCTGGGTGGCTCCGGTTATATTGCCGGTGCGACTACGATTTCCGGGACCTTGCGGCCGGGGAACTCTCCCGGCGTGCTGACTTTTGGGTCCGACCTCACGCTCAACACGGGCGGGAACATGATCTGGGAGTTATGGGCCAACACGGAGGTCAACTCGCCTGTCACCTATGACCAGACCGTGGTGGGTGGAAACCTGAATGTGGCGGGTAGCTTTGGGATCACCCTGGATTTTGGAACGCTGGCCGGGGGCTCGGCAGTTTCCTGGGCGGACACGTTCTGGGAAACCCAGCGGAGTTGGATTTTGTTTGATGTCACCGGCACCACCAGTGGGTCGGAAAATCTGAGTCTCTTGAACACAGTCTACAACGATGCCAATGGCGCCTCCCTGGCTGCGGCCCGCAGCGGGGCCTCCTTCAGCATCGCGCAGGTGGGCAGCGACGTGGTGGTGAACTATATTCCCGAACCGTCTAGCAGCAGCCTGATGTTGATTGGTTTGGGTGCCTTGGCCGCGTCCCGCAGTTACCGTCGCCGTTCTTAAAGCCCCCCAAAGAATTCAAACGCCCGGTCGCCGAAGCCTGGCATGACCTCGTGTCCGTAGTCGGGATAAACCATCATTTCCTTTTTTCCCGGCAGATTATTGTAGGCCGCGAAGACACTGGATGGGGGCGTGATGGCATCCTGCAGCCCGGTCGCCATCAAGGTCTCGGCCTTGATCCGTTTGGCCAGATGGTGGACGTCAATGTACCCCAGGGTGGTGAACACCTCCTTGGCCCGTTCGTGGCGGGGGTCAAAGAAGCGGAAATAGGCCTTCAGCTCCTGATAGGCGTCCTTGGCCAGATCCATCTCCCAGACGCGCTGGTAATCCGAAAGGAAAGGATGCACCGGGGCGATCCGTTGAATCCGGGGTTCCAAGGCCGCACAGGCAAGCGTAAGGCCGCCTCCCTGGGAACCGCCGTGGGCGCCGAGTCTTCCGGGATCCACTTCTGGAAACGAGGCGACGACCCGGGCCAGCTGGGCGGTATCGAGGAAAATCCGGCGGAAGAGAAGTTTGTCCGGATGATCATCCAATCCGCGGATGATGTGGCCGGAAAGGGTGTTGCCCTTCACCGGCGTCAGATCCTCGCTTTTGCCGCCTTGGCCGCGGCAATCCATGGCGGCGACACAGAAATCCTTGGCCAGGAAGGTCAGGTGGGAGATCCAGTCGCCGTTGTTCCAGGCATAGCCATGAAAGTGGAGCACGGCGGCATGACGGCCCTTGGATTTAGGGCGGAGATATTTGGCGTGGATCCGGCTGTTCCCCACGCCGGTGAAGGTGAGGTCGAAACATTCAAAGCCAGATCCCTGAATGGTCTGATTGGGTTTTAGTTCCGCTTTCGG
>Ga0194134_10006773_pt1 | contig 10140 bp, 9 predicted proteins | sample TA2KigOff0mmetaG_FD_148602 | JGI IMG/M metagenome (GOLD analysis project Ga0194134, IMG submission 148602) | Freshwater microbial communities from Lake Tanganyika, Tanzania - TA2015056 Kigoma Offshore 0m | ecosystem: Environmental > Aquatic > Freshwater > Lake | place: Tanzania: Lake Tanganyika... | reverse complement strand
GCCTAGGCATCAACTACGTGGGCGTGGCAGACCTCGAGCTGCGCGGCGGCGGCCGGAGCTTTGCCCTGCCGCGGATTTTCGAGGAGACGCGCTCGTTCACCAACCTGGACCCGGTGAAGGACGCCGCCCGCCTCAGCGCGGTGAACCCGATTAACCACATCGCCGCGATCCGCGCGCCGCTGATGGCGGCCTACGGGAAGAACGACCCCCGCGTGCGCTTCGACCAGTGGCAGAAACTCGAGTCGCGGCTGCGCCAGCACCGCAAGGAGTACGAGGCCATCATCGAGGAGAACGAGGGCCACGGTTTCCGGAAACTCGAGAACAAACTGGAGTTCTACGCCAAGGTGGAGGCTTTCCTAGCTCGCAACATGAACGTTCCGGAGGGCCGCGTGAAGGTCGGCACCCCGGTCGAGGTGGTCCCCCGGCCCGGGCAGTGAGGAAAGGGCCGCGCGGACGTCCCGGCCCCGCCGTCGCCGCCGCCGGCCGGGCCGCGTTCGCCGCCCGCGACCTGATGAAGGGAGTGCTGCAGAGGACGACCCAACGCTTAGACCGCTCCGGAGGGCCCCGCGCGGATATTTTTCTGATTACCCACCCTGCTCGCCGCTGCCCGCGCTGAATAGTCCGCGGGGAAAAGGCTTGGCCCGCCGCGGCGGGGGCCTTGGCTTCGCCGGATGCCCATCTGCACCGCCCTAGTCACCGGATCCTCCCGCGGCATCGGCCGCGCCATCGCCATCGAGCTCGCCCGCGCCGGCTACCGCGTGATGATCAACTACGCCGGCAACGCCACTGCGGCCGCCGAGGCCCTCGCCCTCGTCCGGGCGGCCGGCGGGGACGGGTTCACCTCCCAAGGCGACGTGTCCCGCGCCGCCGACCGCGAGCGCCTCGTCGCCGCCGCAGCGGAGGGCCTCGGCCGCATCGACCTGCTCGTGAACAACGCGGGCGTCGGCCCGACCGTCCGTGCGGACCTGCTCGAGTCCACCGAGGAAAGCTTCGACCGCCTCTTCGCGATCAACCTTAAGGGCCCCTTTTTGCTCACGCAGCAGATCGCCCGCCGGATGCTGGCGCAGGAGCGCGACGCCGAGGGCTTCCGCGGCCGGATCGTGAACATCTCCTCCATCTCGGCCTACACCGCCTCGGTGAACCGTGGCGATTACTGCATGGTCAAGGCCGGCCTGAGCATGATGACGGGCCTCTTCGCCGAGCGCCTCGCCCCCGAGGGGATCAACGTGTACGAGATCCGCCCTGGCGTGATCGCCACCGACCTCACCGCCGGCGTGAAGGCCAAGTACGACAAGCTGATCCTGCAAGACGAGCGCGGCATCACACCCATCCGCCGCTGGGGCCAGCCGGAGGACGTGGGCCGGGCCGTGCGCGCGATCGCGGAAAACCGCTTCCCGTTCACCACCGGCTCCGCCTTCGACGTCGACGGCGGGTTCCACCTGCACCGGCTCTGACCAGGCCGGCCAGGCGGCGCTGAAACGGCTCGACCCGCACCGGGCACAGCGCCATTCGTGCGGCCTATGTTCGGCCTTGACCGACTCCTGGCGCGCTCCCCCCTGCTAGCCCTGCTGGCCATCCTCCTCGGGCTCGCGGGTTGCCGCTCCGCGCCGTCGCCCAAGGCCGTGGTCCCCGTCGTTCAACCTCTGCCGAGCCAGCCGGTCCCCGCCCCACCCTTCACTCAGGGCGTGATGCTCGGCATCGACGTGCTCGAGGCGGAGGGCTTCGCCTCCGTCAAGGGCAAGCGCCTCGGCCTCCTCACCCATCCCGCCGGCGTTAACCGCCTCGGCGTGCCCACCGTCGAGGTGCTGCGGCGGGCGCCCGGGGTGAAACTAGTTGCGCTCTTCGGTCCGGAACACGGCATTCACGGCGACGCGCCGGCCGCCGTCAGCGTCGCCAGCGGCACCGACGCGCGCACCGGTTTGCCCGTCCACTCCCTCTACCCGCCGCGCCGCCCGACCAAGTCGATGCTCAAGGACCTCGACGCCCTCGTGGTGGACCTGCAGGACATCGGTACACGCAGCTACACCTTCGCCGCGGCGATGCGCTGGGCGATGGAAGGCTGCTTCGAGCACAACATCGAGGTGATCGTCCTCGACCGGCCCAACCCCCTCGGGGGCCTGAAGGTCGACGGTCCGCCGCTCGATCCCCAGTGGGCGCAGCAGAACTACGTCGGAGCCTTTGCCGTGCCCTACGTCCACGGCCTCACCATCGGGGAACTCGCCCGGATGGCGAAAGAGACCCCCGGGGCGCTTGCCGTGCCCGAGCCCGTCCGCGCCCGCGGCAAGCTCCGCGTAGTCACGATGCGCGGCTGGACGCGTTCGATGCGCTGGCCGGACACCGGCCTAAAGTTCGTGCCCACCTCGAAGATGATCCGCGACTTCGCGGCCGTGGAGGGTTACCCGATGACGGGCCTCGGTTCCTATTTCGACCCGAAGGCGGGCTTCGACCTTGGGTTCCGCACGGGCGTCGGCGCCGCCCATCCGTTCCGCGGCCTCTCCCACCGCCGGGCGACGCTCGAGCAACTGGAGCAGGAACTCCGCGCCCTGCAGCCGAAGCTGCCCGGGCTCGCCTTCCAGCGCGTGACCGCCCCCAACGCCAAGACCGGGAAGCCCGGCACCGGCCTCATCGTGCAGATCACCGACCCCGCCGAATGGCGGCCTACCGAGCTGAACTTCTGGATGATGAAGCTGGCGTGCAAGTACTCTCCCCAGAACCCGTTCAGCCCGGTCCAGGGGCGCGACGTCTCCGGCTTCCTGCGGCATATGGGCTCGCAGGAGTTCGCCGATGACATCGCCCGGCAGGGTGCGAAGGTCGACGTCGAGAAGTGGCTCCGCCAATGGCGCGAGCAGGCTACGGCCTTCCAGCAACAGAGCCGGAAGTTCTGGCTCTACCTTTAGACGGGCGGCGCGGGAAGCCGCCTCAGCCCCGCAGCCGGCCCGCAGCCAGTTCCTCGCGGAAGCTCGCGTAGGTCCGCTCCACGCCCTCGCGGAGGCCCACTTGAGCCCGCCAACCAAGCGCGCTGAGCCGGGAGACATCCATCAGCTTGCGGGGCGTGCCGTCCGGCTTGGTGGCGTCCCAGACGATCCAGCCGCGGTACCCGGTCACCGCCGCCACGATCTCAGTGAGTTCGCGGATGGTGACATCGGTTCCGGTGCCGACGTTGATCCAGTCAGGCGGCTCCGCTTGGCAGAGCAGGAATGCGCAGGCGTCCGCCAGGTCGTCCACGTGAAGGAATTCGCGGCGAGGCGAACCGGTGCCCCAAGCGACGACCTCGGGCAGGCCCTGTTCCCGCGCCTCGTGGAAGCGGCGGAGTAGCGCCGGGAGGACGTGGGAGTTGCGCGGATGGTAGTTGTCGCCGGGGCCGTAGAGGTTGGTGGGCATCGCGGAGTGAAAGCTCACCCCGTGCTGACGCCGGTAGTACTGGCAGAGCTTCAGCCCGGCGATCTTGGCGATGGCATAGGCCTCGTTGGTCGGCTCGAGGGCGCTCGTCAGCAGGCAGTCCTCGGTCATCGGCTGCGGCGCGTGCTGCGGGTAAATGCAGGAGCTGCCGAGGAACAGGAGCCGCCGGACGCCCGCGCGCCACGCCCCGTGGATCGCGTTCGCGGCGATGGCGAGGTTATCGAAGAGGAAGTCCGCCGGATAGGTGTTATTGGCGTGGATGCCGCCCACCTTGGCCGCGGCGATGATCGCCACGTCCGGCCGCTCGGCCGCATAAAAGGCCTCGACCGCGGCCTGATTGGTCAGGTCCAGCTCGCGCCGGGAGCGCAGGCAAAGCGTAACGTCCGGCTCGCCGGAGAAACGCCGCACCAGCGCGGCGCCGACCATGCCTTGGTGCCCGGCAATAAAGAGCTTCATCGGGTGGCGGAAGACGACGGCGGGGACGCGGCGCGGGTCAGGGCGGGGGCAGGCGGGCGATCTGGGCCTCGCGCTTGGCCAGCTCGAGGTCGTGATCGACCATAATGCGGACGAGGTCCTTGAAGCGCACCTTCGGCTCCCAGCCGAGCTGCTTGCGGGCCTTGGCCGGGTCGCCGATCAGCAGCTCGACCTCGGCCGGGCGCTCGTAGCGCTGGTCGTACTTCACGTGTTTCTCCCAATCGAGCCCGAGCAGCCCGAAGGTCTCCTGGCAGAACTCCTTCACGCTGTGGGTCTCGTTGGTGGCCAAGACGTAGTCGTCCGGGTTGTCCTGCTGCAGCATCAGCCACATCATCTCAACGTACTCCTTAGCGTAGCCCCAGTCGCGCTGCGCGTCGAGGTTGCCGAGGTAAAGGGAGTCCTGGAGGCCCAGCTTGATGCGGGTGGCGGCGCGGGTGATTTTGCGGGTGACGAAGGTCTCGCCGCGGCGGGGGCTCTCGTGATTGAAGAGGATGCCGTTGGAGGCGTGCAGGTCGTAGCTCTCCCGGTAGTTCACCGTGAGCCAGTAGGCGTAGACCTTGGCGCAGCCGTAGGGCGAGCGCGGCCAGAACGGGGTCGTCTCGGTCTGGGGCACCTGCTGCACCTTGCCGAACATCTCGGAGGAGGAGGCCTGGTAGAAACGGACCTTTTTCACCAGGCCCGCCTCGCGGATGGCCTCGAGGATGCGCTGCGCGCCGAGACCATCGACGTCGCCGGTGTATTCCGGGATGTCGAACGAGACACGCACGTGCGACTGCGCCCCCAAATTGTAGATCTCATCCGGCTGGAGCTGGTAGAGCAGCTTCACCATCTGCACCGAGTCCGCGAGGTCCCCGTAGTGCAGAAACAGCCTCACCCCATTGACATGCGGATCCCGGTAGAGGTGGTCGATCCGGCTGGTATTGAAGGTGGAGGAGCGGCGGATCACCCCGTGAACCTCGTAGCCTTTGGCAAGCAGGAGTTCAGCGAGGTAGGAACCGTCTTGGCCGGTAATGCCGGTGATCAGCGCTTTTTTCATCGAGGGGCGGGAGGCGTTTGTTGAAAGAAACCTGAGCTTGGGCCGCAGGCGCAAGCGCACAAACCACCCCTCACCCGTAAAAACCTGACCCGGGCCAGCGGGGGCTACCCTAAAAATTTAGGGTGGTCGGCGGGGCGAGAGCCTGCCTTTCTAACCCCTCCCCGTCCGTGAACTTACCCGCCCCCGCCCTCGCCGTGCTCGACGGCGCCCTCATTCCTCTCAGCCGCGACGGCCGCCGCGCCGCCGGCCAGGCTCCCTTGGCGACGGCGATCGTCGAGTTCCACCGGAGCGCCTTCCGCTGCTACGTGCGCGAGCACCCTTTCGGCCTCCTTCCCGGCATCCCCAACCTGTACTGCCTGCGCCCCAACTTGGGATTGTTGTGGCTTGCGGAGTGGCCAGATCCCGCGGATCCCTGCGCCCGGATAGTTAGAGAGGACGGCGAGACGCTCGTCGTACAAAGTGCAAGCGGGCAAACGCTTTACCTCGACGCCGCCACCGGTCGGTTCCTCCGAGCGGAAGCCCCGCTGGCCGCGACGGCCTGATCGCGACCCGCGCTCTGCGAGGTCAGGGTAAAAGATTGAACGGGGCGATTCGCGCCTCCACCTCGGTCGTACCTTCCAAGAAGGTAAGCGTGAGAGGGTCCGAACCCTCCAGCAGCCGTTCGAAGCGGGCCAAGTCCCAGCGCCCCACCGGCTCGCCGTTGATGCGGATCACGAGTTCCCCGAGAACGATGCCGGCCGCCGCCGCAGGCGAACCCGGGATGACTGCCGCCACCCGCCAATAGGCTGGAGAGCGGGTGAAACTGAGCCCGCTGCTGCGCACCTCCATCCGGGCCGGCGCCGCCTCCCCGGGGCGATGAAAGAAGACCCGGTCCCGCCCCGGATCAAAGGTCACCACGAACTGCCGCAGCAGCCCCCCGCCCAGCGCCGACAACTCGTCGGTGAGGTCCACCACCGGTTCCAGGATGACGTGCCCCCCCAGCCGGAGCGGCGACGCGAGCCGGGCGACGCGTTGCGCGCGTTCCCCCGCCAAGGTCCCGAGCAGGGCCCCCTCCCGCGGCGGGACCGCGTAGAGAGGGCTGATCCCGGCGGGGTTCAGGCTGAAGCCGGCCGCGCTGCCGGAATCGACGAGCGCCAGCAGCGAACGCTCTCCCAACCCGACGCTGACCAGCGGCGTGCGCCGGGCAGCATCCGCCGGCACCGGCTGGCCGGGAATCAGGTCGGCGAGCGTCCGCGGGCGCAAGAGGAGCCGGCTGCCGGGATAATCGAGCGTAAGGAGGAGTTCCCGGAAGAGCGGGAAGCCGAGCACGCCGTCCACCGGCAGGCCGAGGTGGGCCGAGAGAGGGGCGCAGTCGTAGAGGAGCACCTCGACCTCCTCGAACGCGGCGCCGCCCAATTCTAGGCGCCGGAGTGAGGCCCGCGGGAGGTCGATCGCCCCACCCTCCGCGCCCCGCACCCGGAGGCGCGGGTTCGGCCCGGCGGGCGGGACCCGGCCGGGGAAACGTTTGGCGAGCGCGGGGGTCACCAAAGTCACCGAGGAGCCCGTATCGACCAGAAAACGGAATGGCCCGGCGCCCTCCCAGGAGGCCTCGACCCACAGCAGGTTGCCGACGAGGCGGGCGGGCACCACCACCTCGGTCCCTGCAAGAGTGACACGACCCGGCGGAGCGGGCTTACGCAGGAAAGGGGGGAGCGCGCAGCCCCCCAGCAGGAGCCCCAGCGCGAACGTTAGCCCGCGCGCAAGTCGACGGGGGCGGCGGCGGGTCATTGCACCGGCGCGGGGAGCCGGCGGCTGAGCACCAGCGCCAACCCTACGAGCAGCGCCCCGGCGACGTAAACCGACAACGCGCCGCTCACCCAGAAGGCCACGCCCGCCAAAAGGGGTGTGAAGGCCCGCGCCAGCGCGCCGAGGGAGCGGAAAATCCCCAGCACCCGCCCCTGGTCGCCAGCCCCCGCGTAGAGCGAAATCAGGCCGGTCGTCGCGGGGTTCACCAGGCTTGAACCGAAGACCAGCACACCCACGCCGGCGTAGAGGTGCCAAGGCTGGGCGGCCAGGCCGATACCAAACAACCCGATAGCCGCACTGCCCAGCCCCAGCCGCAAGACCCCCCGCTCATCGATCACCCGCAGCATCTTCCGCACGACATACCCCTGCGTGACGATCGCGCACAGACCGAGGAAGGCGAGCAGCCAGCCGTTGTCGCGGGCCGTGTAGCCGAAGCGCTGGGCGGCGAGGAAGGTCACCGTCGCCTCCATCGCGACGAACGCCACCGCGAAGACGAACGCGACCAGATTGGTCCGCCGCAGCGCCGGGTCTTCCAGCCCGAGAATCGCGGCCACCGGGTTGCGCAGGCGCGGTTCCGGGGCGGCCGCACCTCCACCAGCCGGCCGCGTCTCGCGGAAGCGCACCCCGATCCAGAAGAGGTTCACCAAGGAAAGTGCAAGGGCCAGCAGGGCAGGCGTCGAAAACGGGTTGAACCCCCACGCCGCCAGGCCCGGCAAGCGCTCGACCAGATCCAGCTGCACCGAGACCGCGCCCAGCATCGGTCCGGTCAGCAGCCCGAGCCCGAACGCCGCGCCCACCAGCCCCATCGCGCGGGAACGCTCCGCCCGCGAGGTGACGTCCGCGACCGCCGCGGTGGCGACCGACAGGTTGCCGCCGAAGGCGCCGGCCAGCGCGCGGGAAAGGAAGAAGAGCCAGAACGACCCGCTCACCGCCCAGAGCAGGTAACTGCAGGCCGTGCCCGCCACCGTGAAGAGCAAAATCGGCCGCCGGCCGCGCCGGTCGCTGAGGGCGCCCCAATAAGGGGCGAACACGAACTGCAGCAGGGAGAAGACCGAGGCCAGCAGGCCGCCGAAGAGCACCGGGGCGTAACTGGCGATGCCCAACGCGCGCGCCCAAGCGTCGCTCTGCCCCACCAGCCAGCCCAGCAGCCCCGCCTGCCCCTCGAGGGCCAGATAATGCGCCATCAAGTCCGGCCCGAGGGGGAAGCTGACCGAGAACCCGACCAGATCGATGTAGAGAGTCAGGAAGATGACGCCGAGGGAAAGCGGCCGGGCCGGCGCCGCGGCGGACTGGGGGGCGGGGGTCGACAAGGGGTCGCTGGCCGGGCCGGCGGTCCGTCAGACGTATGGCAGCGGATAGCGGCCCGTGAGCACGGCGACCCGCACGCGCACCTGCTCCAGCGCCGCGGCCTCGCCGGCGGTGCCAGTGGCCGCCAGCACCGTATCGATGCATCCAGCGATCTCCTCCATCTCGGCCTCGGTGAAACCGCGGCTGGTGACGGCCGGCGTGCCGAGGCGGATGCCCGAGGCTTGGAAGGGGCTGCGCGACTCGAACGGCACCGTGTTTTTGTTGCAAGTGACGTGGGCCAGGTCGAGTGACTCCTGCGCCTTCTTCGCCGTGAGCTCGGGGAATTTCGGGCGCAGATCGACCAGCATCAGGTGGTTATCCGTGCCACCCGACACGATCTTGTAGCCCCGGCGCAGCATCGCAGCGGCGAGGGCGCGAGAATTGCGGACCACCTGTTCGGCGTAGGCGCGGAACTCGGGCTTCAAGCACTCGCCGAAGCACACCGCCTTGGCCGCGATCACGTGCATCAGCGGTCCGCCCTGGCCGCCGGGGAACACGGCGGAGTCCACCACCTTGGCGTGCGCCGCGCGGCACAGGATCAGGCCGCCGCGGGGACCGCGGAGTGTTTTATGGGTGGTGGTGGTGACGAAGTCCGCGTGCGGCACCGGGGACGGGTGCACGCCGCCGGCAACGAGCCCGGCGATATGGGCGATATCCGCGAAGAGCATCGCCCCGACGCCACGGGCGATCTCGCCCATGCGGGCGAAATCGATGACCCGCGAATAGGCGCTTGCGCCCACCGTGATCATCTTCGGCCGCTCGCGCTCGGCGGTGCGGGCGAGTTCGTCGTAATCGATCAGGCCGTTGTCCTCGCGCACGCCGTACTGGCAGAAGTGGTAGAGCTTGCCCGAGAAGTTCGCCGGGTTGCCATGGGTGAGGTGCCCGCCGTGGCTCAGGTTCATCCCAAGCAGCTTGTCGCCAGGGGAGAGCACGGAGGTGTAGACCGCGAAGTTGGCCTGCGAGCCCGAGTGCGGCTGCACGTTGGCGTGCTCCGCCCCAAAGAGCTTTTTCGCCCGCTCGATCGCGAGGGTCTCGACCACGTCGACGTGCTCGCACCCGCCATACCAGCGCCGGCCTGGGTAACCTTCGGCGTACTTGTTGGTCAGGACGCCGCCTTGGACCTCCATCACCGCCGGGAGGGTAAAGTTCTCCGAGGCGATGAGCTCGATGTGGCTTTCTTGGCGCGCCCGCTCGGCGCGGATCGCGGCGTGGACTTCAGGGTCAAGGAGGCGGAGCGGAGCGGCGGGCAGCGGCATGGCGGTGGATTCGAACCCAGATTGCGGGGCCCTCACGCGCGCGCCGCCAGCCAAAAATGCAAAGGAAAGGACAATCCACCCGCGCTGATTAACCCGCGAGCTCCCGCAGTCGACGGACCAGCCCGGGGATCGCCTCGACCATCTCGTCGCGGACCGCCTCGTACAACGGCTCCGACCCGCCGAAGGGATCGCCGATCTCGCGCTTCGGGCTGGCCTCGATGAAATCCCGGAACAAATACAAGTGCCGCGGCACCGGATCGGCCCGCAGGCGGATCATCTCACGGTGCCCCTCGGTCATACAGAGCACCGCCAGCGCGCCGTCCATCATCGCCTGCGTCAGGGGCCGGCTGCGGTGCCCCGCAATGTCGAGCCCCACCTTGCGCAGGGCCGCGACGGAGTGCGGGGTCACGGGGTCCCCGGCGCGCGCAGCCACGCCGGAGGACACCACGCGGCAGCCCTGCAGGGGGCCCGGCTCGGCCGCGAGCGCATGCTGCAACAACGCGGCCGCCATCGGGCTGCGGCAGACGTTGGCGGTGCAGACGACGATGATCTCACCGGGAGCGGGCACGCGCCGAAGGGATCGTAAACGCCCTCCCGCGCCAAGCGCGGAATCCGCTCCCTGCCCCCGAACGCCTCACCCGCGCCGCAGGGCGCGATGCGCGCGGAGCAGGTGAACCGCCCGCTGCAGGGCCGCGTCGACGACCGGCTCCGCCGCGGTTGGGCCGGCGACGGGCGCGGGCGCGCGAGCGGTCTCGCCTCCGAGACGCAGGCCGAGTTCGTCCTGCCGCACCTTGCTGGGATGGTCCGCGAGCAGGCCCGCCAGCGCGGACCCGGCTTCGAGCG
>Ga0194134_10006768_pt1 | contig 10148 bp, 12 predicted proteins | sample TA2KigOff0mmetaG_FD_148602 | JGI IMG/M metagenome (GOLD analysis project Ga0194134, IMG submission 148602) | Freshwater microbial communities from Lake Tanganyika, Tanzania - TA2015056 Kigoma Offshore 0m | ecosystem: Environmental > Aquatic > Freshwater > Lake | place: Tanzania: Lake Tanganyika... | reverse complement strand
CCCTGGCCGCCTCGCCAGCCGGGGAGCGCTGCCGCCGGATGACGGAGCAGCGGCTCTTGCTGCGCCGCGCCCCCGCGGGCTTGCCGCCCCGGCTCGCCTGGCTGCCGCCGCCGCTCGCGCTCGTGCCGGAGGACCTCCCGGAGGGCCACGCGCTGGGGTGGTGGTTCCACGTGATGAAGGCGCCCGGTGCGCTGCAGGCGTGGGACCCCTCCGTTCCCCGCCCGGTCCAGGAGGCCTTCTGCCGCTGGGTGTCCGCCCACGTCGCGGAGCTGTGCCCGGAGGATGTGGAGGTGCTCGCCCGGCGGGTGCTGGGACGGGGCCGCCGCCTCACCCGCGGCTGCACGCTGCAGTCCGTCAGCGGCAGGCGCCTGCCGCCCGGCCCGTTCGAGCGCGCGTGGGAGCGCCACCCGGCGTGCCAGCTGCCCGGCAAGGAGCGGGACCTGCAGCTGCCCCACCTCTTCGAGCCGGAGGAGCGGCCGGGGTTGCGGCTCCAGCCCCTGCGGCGGGCATCCGAGTTGGTGGAGGAGGGACAGCGGATGCACCACTGCGTGGGCAGCCTCGTGGAGGCGGCCGCCGCGGGGGAGGCGTTCTTCCTGCACGTGGAGACCGCGGAGGGGCCGCTCACCGTCTCCGTGCGGGGCCCTGCCGAGGCCCCTGCGCTGGGGCGCGCCCACGGCCCCAGCAACGGGCCGCTGTCGGACACGCAACGGCGGTTGCTGCTTGCCTGGTGGAATGACGTTGCGCGGGCACGGGGATGGGCGCCGCGCACGGACGAATCTCCCCACCGCGCCGAGCTGCCCCCCAACCTGGCGGAGCTGGAGGCGTGGGAGGCCGGCGAGTTCGACCCGGAGGTCGACGCGGAGGCGTTCAACCCGCCCGACGACGACGAGGCCAACAGGCTGTTCTCCCTCGGCGGTGAGTGGCCCGACGAGGAGCCCTGGTGAGTGGCAGCGGCGCCATGCGGTGGGCCCTCGCGCTCGGCCCCGAGGGCACGCCTGGGCTCCACCTGCTCGCCGGGCCGGGGTGGCTGGAGGCCCGCCTCGAGGGGGCAGGCCGGCCCGTTTCCTTCCGCCTGGACGGCGCGGCGGGCGGGACGGGCTTCGAGGGGACCCTGGCCGACTGGAGCATGGCCCGGGGACTGGGCCTCCACGGGCCGCGCAGGGACCCGGTGCGCCTGTTCGCGCGGCGCCTGGATGCACGCCTGCGCAAGGCCTGGGGCACGGGGAGGCAGCGCGTGGAGGACGGCCACCCCTTCCTCGAGGACCGCGCCCGGGCGCGCGCGCAGCTCGCGCAGGGGGTGGACCTGCTGCTCGCGGGGCTCGAGCCGTGGGCGCTCCGCCAGGCCCGCCGCTTCGCCCCGTCCATCCGCTGGGCGGTGTACGCCGCGCTCGTGGGGGATGACACGCGGCGCGTGGCGCAGCTGTCGGACGCCGCCCCCGGGGCACTGGCGTTTGCGCTCCACCACGCGCGCGTGGCGGACGCGCAGGGACGGGAGGCGGCGCAGGCGTTCCGGGAGGCGGTGCGCGAGGGGGTCCCCTTGAAGGGCGCCCTGCAGCCGCTGCTCGAGGACTGGCTGGACTTCGGCGCCCGGGCCGGGGCGCTTCCCGGGCCGCTTCCCTCCCTCCACCTCGCGGAGCGGGACGAGGCGGAGCCCACGCGCTTCGAGCCGCTGCCCTCCCCGTTCACCGGCGCCCGGCACCCGCTCAACGCGCTCGCAGCGGAGGCCTCCCCGGAACAGGCCCGCAGGCTCGCCGAGCAGCGCTGGCTGCTGCGCCACGCCCCCCACGCCGTCACCGCCCTCTTCGCGTGGCTGCCGCCCCCCGTCTGCTGGAAGCCGGATGACCTGCCGCGGGGCGCGGTGGGGCGCAGGCGCTGGTTCGCGGTGCTCAAGCGCAGCGCCGCCAGCACCTCCTGGCTCCCGGCCATGGACCCGGCGGTGCAGGCCGCAGCCGTGCGCTGGCTGTCCCGGCACGCGGGCGCCCCCCGCCCGGCCCCGGACGGTGGACGGGAGCTGGGCGTGGATGCAGACGCGTTGATGGCCTGGGTGCACCTGCACGGCCTCCGCCTGCCGCTGGCCCTCTCGTTCGAGACCGTGGCGTGGCGCGCGGAGCACGCGCACCTCGTCCGGGAGTTCTACCCGGAGAACGGGGAACGGGCGTCCGAGCTCGCCACCCAGGTCCTCAACCGGGGGAACCGTGCGTTGGAGTGTGCGGACCTGGCCCACGAGGACCCGGCCACGTTGGATGTACCGCTTCCGGACCGGCTCCCCGCCACCTCCGGGCCGGGCTTCTCCGCCGAGCCGCTCTGCACCCCGAGGCGCATCTGGGAGGAGGGGCAAGCCATGCGCCACTGCGTGGCCGTGCGCATCGACGCGGCGCGGACCCGGGGGGCGCAGCTGTTCCACCTGGTGGTCGAGGGGGCCCCGCTCACCGTGCAGCTCGCCCCGGTGCGCTCCGGCCGCTGGGCGCTCGTCGAGTTGTCCGGCGAGCAGAACCGGCGCCCCACCGAGGCCGAGCAGCGGCGCGTCCAGGCGTGGATCCGCACCCTGCCCCCCCTGTCAGGGCAGGCCTCTGGCGGCGTGGAGCCACTGCCCGCCGCATGAACGCCACCGGGAACGCGGCGACGAACCGCCGTCCCCACCCACGCAGGAGGCAGCACCCGTGTCTTCCCTCGAGGCGCTCTCGCGCCGCGTGCGCCAGTGCATGGCGCGCACCCATCTGCATCTGCTCGCCACGTCCGGGGCCGTCCCGGGCGGCACCGCGTTGGAGACGCCACCCCCGAAGCCCACCTTCACGCTCCGCGTCGTCGGAGGTCCCCATGCCCCTTGAGTCTCCAGAGAATCCCGAGTCCCCCGACCGGCGCGTCCGCTTCGTCGAGCACTACTGCGAGTCCCCGCCGTGGCTCCTGCCCTTCGGGGTGCTGCTCCGGGCAGACGGACACCTCTGCACGGTGGAGATGCGGGCCGCGGACAAGCGGGCGCTCGCCGCCCGTTACAGCCTCGCCCTCAACGGGCAGGGAGGACTGGAGGGACGCGCCTTTCCCAACGCCCCCTCCCGTGCGCAGTTGCGCCAGCTGTGGATGGACCTCTTCGACGCCTGGTCCGCGCCTTTTGCCCCCATCCCCGCAGCCCCGGGGCAGAGCCACCGGCCCCTGCATCCACTTCCACGCCCCACGCCGCCGGAAAACCCCATGGGCCGGACGTCGCCCCCGAACCCCGAGCTGCACGACCGGCGCGTCCGCTTCGTGGAGCGCTACTGCAGGTCCCCGCCGTGGTTTTTACCCTTCGGCGTGCTGCTCCGGGCAGACGGTCACCTCTGCACGGTGGAGATGCGGACCGCGGACCGGTGGACGCTCGCCCGGCGCTATGGCCTCACCTCCAACGTCCGGGGAGGACTGGAGGGGCGCGCATTCCCCACCGCTCCCACCCGCGAGCAACTGCGCCAGCTGTGGATGGACCTCTTCGACGCGCACTTCGCCGCCCACCCGTTCCCGGAAGACGGTGCCCCATGACGTTGCGAGAGGACCTCGGGTTGTCTGCGCTTCGGCAGATTCGCCACTGGCTCAGTGCTGCCGCGTCCACGCAGAGGTGGAGTTGCTCGAAGCGGGGCACCTGCCGGACATGGACGAGCAGGGGCGGCTCGGCCTGGCGCAGTACAACGTCCCACCCATTTCCGAGGCGAGCACGGACCTGTGCATCCTCGTCACCGAAGACGGCCTCAAGTCCCCGTGGCGCGCAATCCCCCTGCTCCGCTACGCGGCGCTCAAGAACATCCAACGCGCCAAGGAGGCGCTGGCGTGGCTCAACCGCTGGGGACGGCTCATGGTGAGGTGCGTGTAGGAACGAGCGACGGCGGCAGCGGGAGCCCCATCCGCTGCCATGTTTGCCGGGCGAGGGCTTCACATGTCCTGAGCTTCTTGCCGGCATCCTCCACCGCACCATTCCCGAACTGCATGAGTGCGAGTTCCCACCCGGACAGGGCGAGGCGGTCCAGGTAACAATTGATGACCTCCAGGGGCTCCAGGTTCTCCGCGAGCACGCAGTCGTCTCCCGCGGAACAGAGCATGAGCGGTCCGTCCAGCTCTCCCCCGCTGAAGGTGAGGTGCGCATCGCGCGTCGATGCCCAGTCAAAGGTCGGGTTGGTCTCGTCGCGCCTGCCGACTTCCGCCTCCATCTCCGCGGCGGTGGCGAAGTGACACGCCCCCGCCACCCCGTCCGCCCGCCACGCGAACTCCAGGCCGTTGAGCACCCCACAGAGGCCCCAGGCACGGTCCGGGAGTGCCTCGGCGTGCCACCTTCGACGCCCTCGCGCGCCCAGCCCGACCCGGGCCGCCGTGACGGCGAACTCTGCCCGCTTCATGGCCGCCGCAATGAGCTGCACCCTCCGGCGCACGTCCGCGAGCGCCGCCGCCGGCAGCTCCGGGCGCGGCACGTCCCCGGACACGTCCTCCCCGGTGGCGGAGAGCACCAGCCGGGGCGTCCCGCCGGGCACCCCCACCAGCACCGCCTTCTGCCGGTAGGCCTTCCCCAGCGCGATTGCCCGCTCGAAGGAGATGCCCTCGGCGAGCCACATCCGCTCCTCCACCTTCGTCCCGTCCTCACCGAAGCCCTGCCCCTCCCAGAGCGCCTTCGCCTCCTTCCGCAGGGCCTCCCCCAACCGCCGGTGCGCCGCCTTGTTGACGGAGGTGTGGGCGGTGCTGCCGGTGTACGCGCCCACCATCACCCAGGGCGCGGTGGGCTGGAACGCGGGGTGACCCACCCCCACGCGCAGGACGAACGCGGGCAACCGAGGCTCGCCTTGTACGCGGACGACGTAGGAGGTGTTTCGGTAGGCGCGGAGCAGGGACGAGGACAGGGCCATGTTGTGCGGGGGAGGCGGTGAAGAAAGGTGGCTGCCAACCGTCTGGAGCCATCATGGCAAAGCCCGGCCCCGCCTACACGCTGCTGAAATTCACCGCCACCTGGTGCCCACCCTGCCAGGCCATGGAGAAGTCCGGCCTGCTCGAGTCCTTCGTGGAGCACCACCCGGAGGTGAAGCTCCAGAAGGTGGACGTGGACGCCCAGCCGAAGAAGTCGGACACCTTCGGCATCCGCGCCATCCCCACGCTCGTATTCCTGGACAAGGACGGCGAGGAGCTCTCCCGCGGCAACCCCATGACGATGGGCGGCGTGGAGCGGCTGTTCACCTTGGCGAAGAAGCGCTGAGGCGGCCCGTCCGGTCGGTGGCCTCCTGCTGGCGCTCGCCCGTTCGCAATTTCTTCACATGGCACCGGTGGTCTAGGGCCCTCCGCCCTCATGGCCAAGACCTTCTCCGCACGTCGCCTCCTTCCTTCCGCGCTCCTTGGCGTGACGGCGTGGTTCCTCGCAGGCTGCCCCTCCAACCCCACCGAGCCCTCCACGGACGTCCCCTCCCCGGTTTTTGAGGGAAGGAGCGGCGCCTGGGTGGGGACGGTGGACGGGCGTGACGCCTTCGTGGCGGTCGTGGCGGACGGGACCCAGGTGACGGCCTAGGTCTGCGAGTCCGGGAAGACCGGCGCCTGGTTCATGGGCTCCCAGGTGGGCAACGAGCTGGGACTGGCCAACGCCGCCGGCGCCTCGCTGACCGTCTCGCTCGGGGACACTGCGCAAGGCGTGGTGACGCTCCCGGACGGGACCGAGCTCCCCTTCACCGCCGCCCCCACCACGGAGGAGATCCTCTACCGCGCCGAGACGATGGCAGAGGGAGGGGACGCCGGCATCGTGGCCGGGTGGATCAAGCTGGGGGACCGCGTGCAGGGCTCGCTCTCGCTCGCGACCACCAGCGGCACCACGCTCAGCGCCGCGCCGGACCTGGTCATCAACAACCCCCTCATCACCGGGCTCTTCCCCACGCCCTTGACCCCCACCACGCTCGGCAGCCCCGCGCCCAACAACGTCACCTTCTTCTGGGCCGCCATGGGGGACTCCTACGCCGCCGGCGAGGGCAACCCCGAGGTCCCCATCTCGAACCCGGACGACCGCAATAACTTCTCCGGCCTGCGCTGGGGCAATGACGCCTCGCACTTCGTCTCAAACAGCGGCGCCACCCAGGCGGACGACAGCTTCACCTGCCACCGCAGCGACAAGGCCCCGGCGGTGAAGACCCAGGCGCGCCTGCGGGAGACGTTCCCCAGCATCGGGTTCAAGCTGGGCTTCGTGGCCTGCTCGGGGGCCACCACCAACGACCTGCTGGACGGGGGCTACACGGGCCCGGGCACCAAGACGGAGTCTCTCCGGGGCAACGCCCGCGTCGCCCAGCCGGCCCAGTTGGACCGGGTGAAGAATTTCGTCACCCAGAACGGCGGACGGCTGGACCTGCTCTACATGTCCATCGGCGGTAACGACTTCGGCTTCGCGAAGATCGTCGAGGATTGCTACTTCCCCGCGGACGCGCGCGAACTCGGCTGCATGCCCGACCAGGCCGCCGCCCTCCCCGCTACCCTCACGCGGATGCGGCAGGGACTCGCCCGGGTGGACGAGGCCATCGAGCGGAAGTTCGGCACCGCCCTCCCCGTCTTCCACTCCCGCTACCCCCACCCGCTGGACAACGGCACCACCCGCAACCCTCCCGTCTGCCTGGGGGACGACTACAAGATTCGGGGCGAGACCGGCCCGGCCGCAGCGGATGACTTCATCAAGAACAACGTGTCCGACGTGGAGGCATCGTTCCTCTACGGGCTGCTCGACGAGCTCAACGGCGTCGTGGAGGAAGTGGGCTTGATCCGATCCGGTGGACAGTTGGACTACGCGACCATCACCCGTCCTGCTGCCTCGAACGCGGTCGGCGAAGCGTAACCAACGGCCGAGTGCATCCACTGCTGGTGGTGGAGCGGCCCTTCCATCGGGCAACGGTGCTCCAGCGCCATGTCCAGAGCCCGCATCGCCAGGTGGCGGTCGTTCAACGCCGGGAGGGCCCAACCCACGACGAAGCCGCTGTAGAGGTCCATGATGGCGGCCAGGTACACCTAGCCGCCGTGCGTGGACAGCTCGGTGGTGTCGCCAACCCAGCGCTGGTTGGAGCGGTCTGCGGCGGATTGCCGGTCAAGCAGGTTGGGCGGCAGCGGTTGCTCGTTGGGGGGCGACCGACGTCACCCGGTACCGCCTCCGCACTCGGGCCACCAGCCCGTCATCCTGCAGGAGCCGGATCACCTGGTTGCGGCTGACCCGGAGCTCACCGGCATCCTCGTCCAGCGGGCGCCCTCCACCGAACCCAGGATGGGCTGTGGCGTTCTGCTCACGGCAGGGATCACCGGCCTGGTGAGCTGGGCGCGCTTGTTTGGCTGAGGCCCGTAACACGCGTTTTGCCAAGACGGGATGCGCGCGGCAGGCCCAAGGTCATCAGGGGCGCAGCACTGCAAACGCGTGCGCCCAGTCGTTACGGAGAAATCCCGGCGCGCACCACAGCTGGCAGAGGGCCTCCACCGCGTGGCCCGCTGCGCTCGTGCCCACGTCCTCCGCCGCCCACCCGCACTGCGCGAGCAGCTGAGCTGCCGCCCCCTTGGCCTCGGCGTCGTCGCCGCAGATGAACATTGCGGGCTGGCCGCCGGAGAGCTTGGGCTTGATCATCAGGTGCGCGCCCACCGAGTTCCAGCACTTCACGAAGCGAGCCTGGGGCGCCGAAGCCTGCAGCCTCTGCAGCAGGCTCTCGTGGGCCGCTGTGAAGTAGGGGATCACGCCGCCCTTCGCCTCGCCCGCGATGGGATTGGTGGTGTCGAGCACCACCTTTCCCGCCAGCGCCGCCGCCAGCGCACGCGCCAGTTCCTCCGCTGCGCCGCCTTTGACGGCGATGATCACGAGTTCGGCCCCCGCAGCTGCAGGCTCGAAGCGCTCCTCCCGGATGCCCACCTCGGCGACGAACGCACCCAGCTTGTTGCCTTCACGGCTGCCGATGATGACGTCGTGCCCGAGGCCCTTCAGCCCGCGCGCAAGGGTTTGTCCGACGTGGCCGGAACCGAGGACTGCGATCTTCATGCTTCACCCCGCGGAGGTGTCGTGCGACGTACACGCGCGTCCGTGCACGACATGACCGGGCGCGCGCTCTGCTCCTGACCTGCAGCGTACCCCCTCAGGGCGACACGAGAAGGATCTTCCCCATCCTGCCCGGTCGCTGCTGGTGTGCGAGCGCCGCCTTGACCTCATGCAGGGGATAGCGGGCCTCGATGGCGGACTCGAGGAGCCCCTCGGCCAGGAGAGCAAGAAGCTCTGCGGTGATTTCCTCGCGGCGCGCCTTGGACATGGCCGCGTAGGCGCGCAGGCGCGAGAATCCGCGGACGTGGACGTCACGAAACACAACGCCGGCGGCAGGAAGCTCCACGGTGTTGGACGACATCAATCCGTAGACAATGAGCGTGCCTCCGTCCGCCATGGCGTCGAACATCCGCCCGCTGGCGGCGCCGGCGACGGCATCGAGTCCCAGCACCACCGGTCCCGGCGCTGCGGCGCGGACGCGGTCGGCGAGGTCAGGTCCATCCACGAGAACCACCTCGGAACCGGCGGCGCGCACTGCGTCGAGGGCGCGGGCGTCGCGCACTACCCCCACCACCCGAAGGCTGCGCCGTCGGGCCACGGCCATGACCACCCGCGACAGCGCCGAGCTGGCCGCGTTCACGAGGATCGTCGATCCTGCCACCACGCCCTCGAGCATCCCAATGACCGTGAAGGGGTTCACGCAGAGCATCGCCGCCTGCTCGAGGTCGACGTCGCCGGGGAGCACGAGTACGCCGTCGTCCTGGATCGCCATGCGGTCTCGCCACGTGCCGCCCGAAGGGATCGCCACCTTGGTCCCGATGGCGTGTCGCGAGCGCGCCCCTACCTCGACGATCACACCGGCTCCCTCAATGCCCACGTGCGCGGGAAGCGTGGGCCGGAAGACGTGCCGGCCGTTGAGCAGGAGCAGGTCTGCCGGGTTGATGGGGCGCGCGCGCACCGCGACGACGATGCCCGCCTCAGGGCAGGCCGGCGCAGACTGCGCTTGCACCGCCACCGCCGCTGCGACGTCGTCGCCGGGCGCCACACACAGCACTTCAGAGGGCACATCGAGCAGGGGACTGGTCACGGCGACTCCTGGGGGGACAAGGATGGCCGAACCCCGCAGGTGGTCACACCTGCGGGGTTGGCATCTGCCTTACCGACGGCTGAGCGTCGGCCCGCGCGCCGTGGGGCGCTTGTCCGGCGTGCACATGTTGTTGTCCTGCGGCCGGAGTCCGAAGTGCAACTTCCCCTGCTCATCGAGCAGCACCACGTCATGGTCGGATGGACACGCGCTCATGGGATATGCGCCCAGGCCCGGGCACCCGGCGCTGATGTCGTAGGCCGTGCCAGCGGCGAAGCCCTCGCGCCCGCAGGCCTGAGCGAGGAAGCCAGCCGCGCCGGCAGTGTGGGGCTTCACGGTCTTCTTGCCGAAGTCGAAGCGGCCCTCCCGCCCCCCCGGCACTGCCGTGGACGCCACCCCGAGTTCGTAGCCGCCCTCGATGTGGACCGTGATGCTGGGCACGGCGCAGGCCGCGTCGGAGAAGGCCTCGTAGTCGAGAGCCCACGTGGTCTCGGTGAGGTCGAACATCAGGCGGAAGGCCTGGCCGTTGCCCGGATCGGTGCAGGCGCTGGCCCAGGCCCCGGAGATGTTGGCGGGCGTTGGCTTGACGCTCTCGCGTGGCCCCTTCTGGGTGGAGCTGCAGCCTGCAGCAAGGGCGAAGGTGATGGACAATGACAGAGCGTAAATGACGAGACGTCGCATGGAACCAAGCTCCTGTTGAGAAGTAGAGCGAAGCATATACACCCCGTCCTCTCGAGTTCGACAGTCGGTTCCTCGGTCATCCCCCCGCAGCCGATCGAGGACGTGTTCGACGCGCACAGCGACGATGACGCACGGGCCCCGGCAGGAGACGTTTTCCTACAAGGGGCAGGAAGCAACGGTCCGGGTCCGCGGGGATTTCTGTGATCGCTGCGGAGAGGCCATCTTCGACGGAACTGCGCTCGAGGTACGGCAGGTTGCCTTTCTCGAAATGCGTGCGCGCATGGAGCGAGTCCTCGGTCCTCGAGAAGTCACAGCCATTCGGAAAAAAAGTGAAGCTGTCGCAGCGGCAGGCGGGACAGCACCCGATTCACCACCTCAGCCTTGAACTCGTCCGTGAAG
>Ga0194134_10006763_pt1 | contig 10152 bp, 6 predicted proteins | sample TA2KigOff0mmetaG_FD_148602 | JGI IMG/M metagenome (GOLD analysis project Ga0194134, IMG submission 148602) | Freshwater microbial communities from Lake Tanganyika, Tanzania - TA2015056 Kigoma Offshore 0m | ecosystem: Environmental > Aquatic > Freshwater > Lake | place: Tanzania: Lake Tanganyika... | reverse complement strand
CACTGCAGCGTTGCGTTCGATCAGGATCGCTTTCTCCTGGGTCATTGCTCCTCCCTTGAGCTGGGGTTGTGAAGGTGGAGATCGCTTGGCAGCCACAGCGAACCGCTGCGCCAGACGGCAGCACGCGGCGCCAGACGGCAGCACGCCGCTGCGTCAGGCGGTAGCACGCCGCTGCGCCAGACGGCAGCACGCCGCTGCGTCAGACTGCAAGGCCACCGCGGCAAACCGCTGGATCACGCCGCAAGGCACCCATCCGGCAACGCCGCATTCAGGGTTCGAGCCCGAGTTGCCGCGCGGCGAGTTCGTACATCACTTCCTCGGCGCCGCCGCCAATCATCATCACTTTCACTTCGCGGTAGATTCGTTCACTTGCGCTTGCCCGCAGGTAGCCCTGGCCGCCCAGGATCTGTACGGACTGATCGGCAACTTCGCGCAACGCCTGCGTTGCGGCGTTCTTCAGCAGAGCGATTTCGCCAGCGGGCACCTCGCCCTGGTCAATGCGGTCGCAAAGGCTCCGGGCCCAGTGAAGTGGCCCGAGGATGCTTTGCACCATGCGGGCGAACTTGTGCCGAATCACCTGGTGGGCAATGAGCGGCGCACCGAAAGTGTTGCGGGTCCATGCCCAGGCGAGCGCTTCCTCGGCGCAAACGCTCGCCAGTGCAAGCGCCTGGACCGCCATCAGCAGGCGCTCCGCGTTGAAGTTCTGCAGGATCAGGCCCAAGCCACGGCCCTCATCCCCCACGAGCGCGTCGTGAGGGACGAAGACCCCGTCGAGATGGATCGCCGCTGTGTCCGAGCAGAGCCAGCCGGTCTTCTCGAGCGGGTACCGCTCAAGGCCCTCGGCCGGTGCCTCCACCACAAAGAGGGAGAGGCCCTGCGAACCCGGATCGCCGCCACGTGCCGCGATGAGGAGTACGTCGGCGCGCATGCCCGAGGTGATGTACATCTTGCTGCCGCGCAGCCGCCAGCCGCCAGGGCATCGCTCGGCCCGGGTTTGCAGGCGTGCAACATCCGAGCCGCCCGAGGCCTCGGTCACAGCCAGTGCCCCGATGAGTTTCCCCTGGAGCAGCGCAGGCAGAAGGCTTCGCTTCACCCGCTCGGAGGCCGCTGCCGCGAGCGGCCACACCATGATGCTGTGGCTCATGAGCGCAGCGATCACCCCGCCCGAGCCTGCTCCGCAGAGCGCCCAGGTGGCAAGCGCCCGCGTCCAGGTGTCCGCCGGCACCCCGCCATAGGCCTCGGGGAATCCCAGACCGAGCACTCCGATGGCTGCGGCCTCGGCGTGGACTTCGCGAGGAATCCCGCCCTGGCGTTCCCATCGTTCGAGGTGTGGAACAAGCGCGTGTTGCGCGAAGCGTTGCGTGGCTTCGTAGACGGCGCGCTGGGTTGCGCTCTGCGACGGCCAAAGCGCAGGCTGCAGGGCTGCAATCGGCTGCCTCGGAAAGTGCATCAGAGCCTCAGCCGGGGTGGGATTGCGGCCCGGTATCGGCCAATGGTGACACCGCCGTTGCGGATGCAGGCTGCGCTTGCGGCCCGATGGTTGCCAAAACCTGACCCGCGCTCACCTGCTGGCCAGGCTGCACGCTCAACTCCTCGAGCACCCCTGCGCGCGGTGCCTCGATGCGGTGCTGAATCTTCATCGCCTCGATTCGCATCAGCAGGCTTCCCGCTTCCACCCGATCACCGACCCTGGCCTCCACCGAGGCCACCAGGCCGTGCATGCTGCTGCGCAGGATCCCCTCGCGGTTGCGGCCGGAATCGGTTGAAGTCGAGGGGGCGTCCACGACGGCAAGGTCGGAGCAGATGCCGAGGTCGAGGTACAGCCCCTCGGGGCTCCAGTGCGCGAGAAAATGGCGGCGTTGCGGGCCGATCGCGAGAGCCTCGCCGGGTGAGCGATCCGACGGGTTGCAGGGCGGGCCGAGGTCCACAGGCACCCCGACACTCAGCCAGACGCCTAGCGGGTCGGCAGCATCACCCAGCGTCCAGAAGGCAAGGTCCTGGTGGTCGGAGGAGCCGTCGCAGCGCAGGCGCAACTCGCTGGTGTGCTGATGGCGCTGCGCACGGACGCGCATCCGCTGGACGAGGCGGGCGGATTCCTCGGTGCGGCTCGGGCCGCGTGCAGTGCTCTGGAATCCCATCAGCGCGCCATGGACCCTGGCCGAGCGCGTTGCGATGAGCGCAGCCGCCGCAGCCGACCACGCGAGCGGGGGGGCGGTGGGGTCGCCTGCCGCCGAAGCCGCAGCCGGAAGGAGGGACCCTGAGGCGAGTGCGCGCTCAAGCCAGCCAGTGTCGCTCGACACCACCTCGCCAAACCCTGGGTGCGCCAGGGCTGCGAGCAGCAGCGTGCGGTTGTCCTGGGGCCCGAGAATCCGCAGTTGCTCGAGCGCCAGTCTCAGGCGGTTGATCGCCTCACTCCGGTGCGTGCCCCAGGCAATGATCTTGGCCATCAGGGGGTCGTAGTGCGGCGAAATGGAGCTGCCGCAATGCAGTCCGTGGTCGATACGAACGCCCTCAATACCGGGCCAGCGCAGCGCATGCACCGGTCCTGACTGCGGCAGGCACGCGCGCCAAGGGTCCTCAGCGCAGAGGCGGGCCTCGATCGCGTGGCCACGCATCTGCACCTCGTGCTGCCCGATCGCAAGTGGCTCACCCTGAGCGATGCGCAACTGCAGGGCAACCAGATCGAGGCCGGTGATCGCCTCGGTCACGGGGTGCTCGACCTGCAGGCGGGTATTCATCTCGAGCAGCGTGTAGCGCCCGTCAGGCTCGAGAAGGAATTCCACGGTTCCTGCGCCGTGGTAATGCACTGCGCGGGCGAGCCGGATTGCGTCGTGGCTCATCGCACTTCGCAGTGCGCTGGACAGTCCCGGTGCCGGCGCCTCTTCGAGGATCTTCTGATGGCGTCGCTGTGTTGTGCAGTCGCGCTCATGCAGGGTGAGGACCTTGCCGTAGTGATCGGCCATGACCTGAATCTCGATATGGCGCGCCCTTGCAAGCAGCGCCTCGAGCAGGAGCTGGGTACTGCCGAAGGCTGCCAGTGACTCTGCCCGGGCGCTCGCCAGGGCCTCCGGCAGGTCCGCGAGGTGGTGGACGATGCGCATGCCCCGGCCACCACCGCCCGCGGCTGCCTTCACCATGAGCGGAAAGCCAAGCTTGGGCGCCTCGGCGAGGAATCGCGCATCGGTCTGATCGTTTCCATCGTAGCCCGCGCGCACCGGGATCCCGAGCGTGAGCGCAAGCCGGCGTGCCGCCGACTTGTTTCCGAGTGCGCGCATCGATGCGCCGCTCGGCCCCACAAAGATGAGCCCCCCGGCTTCGCAGGCGTCGGCAAAGTCGGCTTGCTCACTGAGAAAGCCGTAGCCGGGGTGAATCGCGTTGGCACCGATGCGCTGGGCAAGCTCGAGGATGGCACCGGCGCGGAGATAGGAATCCGCAGCAGCCGCTCCGCCGATCGGGTGTGCCTCGCCCGCAAGCTGGGTGTGGAGTGCGTTGCGGTCGACGTCACTGTAGATCGCAGCGGTGGGGAGTCCCTCGGCGTGGGCGCTACGCAGGATCCGGCAGGCGATCTCGCCCCGGTTGGCGATCAGCAGCTTGGTGATGCGCCGGCCACCGCTCATCGTGACCGACCCGCAAGCCCCATCGTGCGGGCAATGATTCCGAGCATGACCTCGTCGGCCCCCCCTCCGATCGAGCCGAGCCTCGAATCGCGCCAGTAGCGGTTTACCCGGGTTTCCTCGATGTAGCCCATTCCACCCCAGAACTGCACGCACCAGTCGGCCACTTCGCGCGCCACCCGGCCACTCTTGAGCTTGGCCATCGAGGCAAGCTGGAGCACGTCCTCACCCGCGACATACAGTTCCGTGGCACGGTAGAGGAGGGCGCGTACACACTCCACCTCGGTCTGCAACTCGGCAAGCTTGAACTGAATGAACTGGTTTTCGAGCAGCGGTTTGCCAAAGGCGATGCGCTCGCGCAGATAGTCCACGGTCTCCAGAAGGACGTTGCCCGCAGCAGCTGCACTGGCCGCGGCCCACAGACGCTCTTCCTGAAACTGTTCCATCTGGTACACGAAACCCATGCCCTCCTCGCCAATCCGGTAGCGCTGCGGAACCCGCACGTCGTCGAAATGGATCTGCGCGGTGTCCGAGGCGTGCATCCCGACCTTCCTCAGCTTGCGCGCCACCGTGACGCCGGGGCTCTTCATGGGCAGGCAGATGAGGGTCTTGTTGCGATGCGCCGGTCCGTCCGAGGTGTTGGCGAGAAGGCACATCCAGTCGGCCTGAGTGCCGTTGGTGGTCCACATCTTGGTCCCGTCGATGCGGTAATCGTTGCCGTCCTTGCGTGCGGTGGTGCGGATCGAGGCCACGTCGGATCCAGCCCCGGGCTCGGAGACACCGAGGCACGCCACCATCTCACCGCGGATCGAGGGCTCGAGGAACCTCCTGCACACTTCCTCGCTTCCGTGGCGGGCCAGTGCGGGTGTTGCCATGTCGGTCTGAACACCGATCGCCATCGGTACCCCGCCGCAATGGATATGGCGGAGTGCCTCGGCGAAGGCGACCGCGTAGGAGTAGTCAAGGCCAAGACCGCCGTAGACCACGGGCTTGGTGATTCCGAGAAAGCCCAGCGCACCCATCCTGGCAAACACCTCGTGTGCCGGGAAGATTTCTGCCTTCTCCCAGGCCTCCACATGCGGGTTGATTTCGCTGTCGATGAACCTGCGCAGGGAATCCTGCAGGGCGTGGTGTTCGGCAGTGAAGAGCATCGGCTTAGGTCCGATTCGAGGTGGTGGGCGGGTTCGCGGGCGGTGCGTTTCGGGCGGCGAGGTTTCAGGCGGCGACGTTTCAGGCGGTGCGTTTCGGGCGGCGAGGTTTCAGGCGGCGTGTCGTTTGCTCAGGGCCGCGCCACGCCGAACTGGATCGGGAAGAGCTTGCGGGCGCGCGCCTCGCGGCAGGTGGCCAGGACGAGCGCAAGGACCTTGCGGGTGTCGCGCGGGTCGATGATGCCGTCATCGAGCATGCGTGCACTGGTGTGGATTGCCCCGGACTGCCGCTCGAAAGTGTCGATGATGTTGCGCTCCATCGCCTCGAGCGCGGAGGCGTCTGGAGTCTCTCCTTTGCGGGCTGCTCCGGCCTCGGCCACGATCCGCATGGTCCGAGCGGCCTGCTCGGCACCCATCACGGCCGTGCTTGCATTGGGCCATGAAAAGGCAAAGCGCGGATCGAACCCTCGACCGCACATACCGTAGTTGCCCGCTCCGAACGATGCACCGCAATGCAGCGTGATCGATGCAACGGTTGCATTGGCCACCGCCTGGATCATCTTCGAGCCGTGCTTGATCATGCCTGCCTGCTCGCTGGCTTTGCCCACGATGTAGCCGGTTGTGTTTTGCAGGTACACAAGCGGAATGTCGGCCTGGCAGCAGGCCTGGATGAAGTGCGTGACCTTGTGGCTTCCCGCAGGATCGATGGGCCCGTTGTTGCTGATGAACCCCGCCGCATAGCCCTCGATCGCCGCGTGCGCACACACCGTATGAGGCCCATAGTCAGGCTGGAACTCGAGAAAGTCGGAGCTGTCTGCGATCCGCGCGAGTACTTCACGCATATCAACAGGTTCGCGGAAGTCTGCAGGCATCACGCCGAGCAACTCCTCGGGGCTATGACGCGGTGCACTCCACCCCGCACGTTGATCGGTCCTTGCGATGCCGTCGCTTCGGCCCTGCCATCCAAGATGTCGCAACAGGTTGCGTGCCAGCAGGATTGCTTCGGCGTCGTCCTCGGCGAGGTATTCGCCCAGACCGCTGACCTGGGTATGCATCTGTGCGCCGCCCAGTTCCTCGTCGTTGGCGATTTCTCCTGTGGCGGCTCTCAGGAGCGGCGGGCCGGCAAGAAAGGCTTTGGCCCTGCCGCGAACCATGATCACATAGTCTGAAAGCCCCGGCATGTAGGCCCCGCCAGCGGTGGAGGCTCCGTGGACCACCGCAATCACCGGGATGCCCGCGGCCGACAACCGGGCGAGGTTGGCGAAGATCCGCCCGCCTTCGACGAACCCCTCCACCTCGTAGCGAAGAAGATTCGCGCCGGCGGACTCGATCAGCTGCACATAAGGGAGCGCATTTTCCGCGGCAATCCGCTGGCCGCGCAGAATCTTCTCGCGACCCATGTGCTGGATTGCGCCTGCATCGATGCCTGCATCGTTGAGCTGTACCAGGCAACGGACACCGCTCACGAAACCGATGCCTGTGATCACGCCGCTTCCCGGCACCGATCGTGCAGGATCATCAGTGTCGAGTCCGTAGCCCGCAAGGGTTGAAAGCTCCAGCCAGGGCGCTCCCGGGTCGAGGAGGCGCGCGAGCCTTTCGCGTGGGAGCAACTGGCCCCTGCGATCAAAGAGCGGTTTCGCAGCGGCCGACCGCTCGCGGCTGCGGGCTTCCAGGGCCCTTAGCTCGCGCAAGAGACCGAGCATGGCAGTGCTGCGCGAGACGAACACCGGGCTTCCCGGTTGTATGCTTGACTCGAAGCGTTTCATGATGGGGCGGGCAACGATGGTCGATAGTATTCGAATAGGAGGCGCATCGGGCTTCTGGGGCGACACTGCAAGCGCGGTTCCCCAGCTTCTCAAGGTTCCGGATCTCGATTTCCTGGTCTTCGACTACCTTGCCGAACTCACACTGGCGATCATGGCCGGCCAGCGGGCAAGGTCGCCCCAGGCAGGCTATGCCACCGACTTTGTGCAGGTCACCCTGCGCGAGCACTTGCCTGAGTTGCTCGGCCGGGGTATCCGGGTCGTATCCAACGCCGGGGGAATCCACCCGCAGGCCTGCGCCAAGGCGCTCGCGGATCTTGCGAGGGACCTTGGGCTGAGGATCCGCATCGGTCTGGTGCTGGGCGACGATCTCCTGCACCGGGAGGAGGAGTTCCGCGCGAGCCAGCGTATCGACATGTCGAGCGGGGCTGCCTTTCCGGACAAGGTCCTCAGCATCAACGCCTATCTTGGAGCGCGTCCGATCGCGCAGGCGCTTGACGCGGGTGCGCAGGTCGTGATCACCGGGCGGTGTGTGGACTCGGCCGTGACCCTCGGTGCGATGATGCACGCGTTCGGCTGGCACAAGACGGTGGGCCGGGAGCCTTCGCAGAAACTGCTTGACCGCCTCGCGCAGGGTACGCTTGCAGGGCACCTGATCGAATGCGGTGCGCAATGCACGGGTGGGCTCTTCACCGACTGGCAGCAGGTGACCGATTGGGAAAATATCGGCTTTCCGGTCGTGGAGGCCTGGGCCGACGGACGCTTCGAGATCTTCAAGCCGGAGGGTACCGGCGGGATGATTACCCCGGCCACCGTGGCCGAGCAACTGCTCTACGAGATCGCTGATCCGGCGGCCTATGTGGTCCCGGATGTGGTCTGTGACTGGACCGGCGTGGTGATCCGTCCTTCCGGACTCGATCGCGTGAGTGTGGAAGGCGCTCGCGGCTTGCCACCGCCGCGCGACCTCAAACTCAGCCTCACCTGGCAAGACGGCTGGAAGAATCAGGTGCTGCTCGTGATCGGCGGCGAACACGCCGCTGCCAAGGCGCGGCGCACCGCCGATGCCCTGCTCGCGCGCCTTGCGCGCATGCTGCAGGGGAGGGGGCTTGCACCCTTGGCCGAAACGCATGTGGAGGTGCTCGGCAGCGAGGCGATGTACGGGCCATCTGCACGCGCAGGGCAGGCGCGCGAAGTGGTGCTCAGGATCGCTGCGAGGTGCTCCGAGAAGGCAAGTCTCGAGTTGTTTGGCCGGGAGTTTGCCGCCGCCGCAACTTCGATGGCGCCTGGAACCAGCGGATTTGGCCAGGGGCGGGCGGCTCCCAGTGCGCTCATCCGGCTGTTTTCCATGCTGGAACCGCGTCAGGCTGTGTCGGTGCGGGTGCTGCTCGATGAGGAGGAGCTCGTTCTGGAGCACGCCGATGTGCCCGATGCCTCCGACTTGCGCATGTCTTCCACGGCCCTGTTGACCGGCAATCACGACGGCAGAGTTGTTGCAGGACTCGACGCGCGCACGCTCACCAAAGCGGCCCGTGCCTGGTCCGATCCAAGGTGGGCGCGGGTTCGTCTGATCGAACTTGCGCACGGCCGCTCCGGCGACAAGGGCAACACCGCCAACATCGGTCTGATCGCCCGACATCCGGCCGACTGGCCCTGGCTCCTCGCAGTGGTGGACGAGGCTCTGCTGCGTCGGGTCTTTGCACACCGCCAGATCCTGCGCCTGCGCCGCTATGCACTACCCGGCATCCACGGGCTCAACCTCGTGCTCGAAGGCGTGCTCGGCGGAGGCGGCATGGCATCGCTGCACACCGACAATCTCGCCAAGGCCTATGCGCAGATTCTCCTCGGAGCCGAAGTGCCCAGACCGCCGCCGAGGACGTTGGGGGTGGGTCACTCAGATGGCGCCGTCATCGAAATGTAAAAAAGTCGCTGATTCGCCCCCTTGCGGGGCAAAATTTCGTTAATCTCCAACAGGGATCGATCGCTGCGTCTTGATGATTGACTTCGGGATCAGGTGTTCGAGAGCACAACCAACTATACGGATGGAGACTTTCAATGTTCAGAATAGACGCCGGTTACCGGACCGGTCGGGTACTGTCAGGTATTCTCCTTGCCGCCGCGTTGACCGCTGGGCTCTGGGGGTGCGCAAACGACGATCCGGCGCCAACGGTTACTGTGATGGGCGATAGCCTGAGCGACGTCGGCACCTTTGGTCTGAAGTTCACGGTGCAGGACGCCTCAAACCCCAAAGGCTTTCCGCTCTGGACCCAGATCATTGCCACATCGTACGGGGCAGACGGTACATCGCAATGCCCCTACTATCTGGCGAATCAGGCTGGGACCTCCTTTACGGCAAACACTGCACAGCAATGCACGAACTTTGCCATAGGGGGAGGACGAATTGTGGCCGGTGCAAGTCGCGGCGGCTCCCAGAGCCCCCTCAACATCGGCACGCAGATGGCGACCCGGGCCAGCCTTGGCGCTTTTTCCTTCTCCGAGCTTGTTCTTGTTGACGGTGGCGGCAACGACGCGGCTGACCTGGTTGGCGCGTATCTCGGTGCAGGCAGTGGTCCAGCGGGACTGGCGGCCTATCAGCAGTTTCTGGCGCAACAACTCGATAACGCCACCATCACGAGCTTGCTTGGGCAGCCGAACGGTCCAGCGCAAGCGGCCGGTGCGTACATGCAGAAGCTCGCCGATACCTTTTTTGACCAGATCAGTGCCCAGTTGCTCGACAAGGGGGCGCAGAGGGTGGTGGTGTTGAATGTCCCCGACATCACGTTGACCCCTCGATTCAAGGCAGTGCTGGCAGGCGTAACTCAACAGGCAGGTGCCGGTGCCGCCCAGCAACTCGAGGGCGCGATAAGGCAGTGGGTGTCGGGCTTCAACACGCGGATTGCGAGCAAGGCCGCGTCAGATGCACGGCTCCTGATTTCGGATTTTAACGGCACGTTCACAGACATTGTTCAGAATAGAGCAAAGTATGCGTTGACAGACACCTCCAATACCGCCTGCCCTGTTGTCGGGCAGGGTAGCGACGGACTCCCGAGCTATGACTTTCCCAAGTGCACGTCTCAGGCGCTTGACGCCTTGGCAGGAAAAGCGGCTGGTTGGTGGAAGCCCTACCTGTTCTCCGACGGATTTCATCCGACCCCTCGCGGGCACGAATTGATGGCTCAGGCGGTGCGTTCCCAAATGGATGCGAAGGGTTGGAAGTAGGCCACACTCCCTGCATCGAGACGCGTCGACCGGGAACTCTCTGCGAGGGTATGCTCGGTCGGGGTTCGCTACCCCTTCCATGAGGAGTGGATTGACTCGGAGCACGGTAAAAGTGGCGCCGTTTGGGTTGTGGGCCTCTTCTTGACAGTTCAAGTTTCACGTGCAGGGCGGGAGTGGTTCCATGGTGCACCCATGCATTCAGACGATTCATCAGGAGCATGCAAGCATCTCCTCGATCCTGAGTTCGATCATCGCAATGCTCCAACGAGGTCCACGCGGCGACGAGGAGAACTTCTTCGAAACGCTGAGAGTAATGCTGTTCTACCTCGATGAGTTTCCGGCCAGGCAGCACCATCCCAAGGAAACGGAGTTCCTGTTTCGTCCGCTCAGGGGGAAGTCTGAGGCCTTGGC
>Ga0194134_10006760_pt1 | contig 10154 bp, 8 predicted proteins | sample TA2KigOff0mmetaG_FD_148602 | JGI IMG/M metagenome (GOLD analysis project Ga0194134, IMG submission 148602) | Freshwater microbial communities from Lake Tanganyika, Tanzania - TA2015056 Kigoma Offshore 0m | ecosystem: Environmental > Aquatic > Freshwater > Lake | place: Tanzania: Lake Tanganyika... | reverse complement strand
ACCTGGAGCCTCTGACGCACCAGGGACGGACGATCCTGATTGGGGCGCCATGTATGAGCAGTGGTACGAAGATTTCATTGCAGGCCTTGAACCGTGCGCACCAGACGCCGACCCAGCGGATCCTGCACTCATGACGTGCCTCCTGCCGGATGGCAGCGTCGCTGGCCCAATGCCACTCTTTGCGCCAGCGCCCGGACCGATCGATGGCGGTGAGTCACCGAGCGATGACGGTTGGATTCACGAACTGCCGAAGATCATCCTTGCGGCGCTTTTGTTCTTGATTGGCGGTGCCGCACTTGTTGGTTGGAGAAAGTCGCGCGCGTCATAATCCGTATCGCGCGGACGGACCTGCAGATCAGCTACGGCGTTGCGGTGCCCCACTCGTAGTTCTGCTTGAGGATGCGGAGATAGACGAACGTCTCAGTCTCGAGGACGCCATCAATTGAACGGAGTCGTTCGGTGAGGAAGGCGAGCAGCGCGTCGTTGTCCTCGCAGACCACTTCGACGAGTAGGTCGTGCGCGCCGGCGACCACCACGCAGTAGCTCACCTCGGGGAGCGCCTCAAGTGCGGCGGCCGTGGAGAGGAGTGCGGCGGGTGTGCAGCGCACGCCGATCATCGCCATCAGCGGATAGCCAACCTTCAGTGGATCCGCAACGGCGATCACCTTGAGTGCGCCACGATCGACGAGCGCCTTGTAGCGCGCGCGGATCGTTGATTCGGGGACGGCGAATGCGGTCGCGATCTCCGTAAACGGACGGCGGCCATCGACCTGGAGAACCTCCATGAGTCGGCGGTCTAGATCATCCAGTGCCGGACGCTCCTGTCCCTTCGCCATTGATCCTCCTGCGCAGATGGCCCTGCGCCTGGTTTCGCCGGATGGGCGATCGGTGCGAAGGCTACCATCAGGAGGTGATCAGAGGCCCGCTCCTTGTGGTTCGCGCGCTCCTGGCGAACGTGCAGTTCGCCATGGTGCAGATCGCCGCGATCACGATCGCCGCGGCTATCGGCGTGGCCCTCCGCCAGCTCCCCGACTACGCACTGCTCAGCGCCTCCGACTACGCACTGGAGATGGGTCAACTGCGCGCACTCTACGAGCCCACCCTGGGACCACTCGTAGACATCTTTGAGCGGCTGGGGCTCTTCCGCATCTTCACCGCCCCCTGGTTCACGGCGATGTTGATTTTGCTTACCGTTTCAATCACCGTTTGCACGCTCGACCGATTGCCGAAGATCCGTGCCGTCACGGCGCGCAGTCGCGTGGAGCAGCCGGGGAGTTTCTTCGATCCGTCACTTGCTGGACGCGGCACGATGCACCTCGCCAGCGCATTCACTGCTGAAGCGAGCGAAGACGCTGCAACTCGCGTTGCGCAACAGATGCGCGCGCGCGGCTGGGAGGCGAGCACGAGTCCCGACCCAGAAGCTCCAGGTGGCCAGATCGTGCACGGCGACAGATTTCGACGCTCGTATCGATTCACGCTCGTGATGCATACGGGTCTCGTCCTGTTGATTGCGGGAGCGGCGCTCTCGGGCGCACTCGGATATACGCAGGGGATCTTGCTCACCAACGGTGAGGCGCTCCCCGTAGGGAAGATCGGCAGTGCGGGTGGGCTCGTGGTTGAGAACCGCGCCTTCAGCGCGCCGCGCACGGAGAGTGGCGCCTTTGCGGACTTCACGACCGAACTTGCGCTCTATAGAGATGGCACTCAGGTTGCGGAGAAGGTGATTCGAGTCAATGATCCGCTCATGTATGACGGCTGGAGCTTTCATCAGAACTTCTTTGGCCCCTCCGTACAGCTAGAGGTTCGCTCGATCACGGGCGATCTGCTCTGGTCTGGCGAAGCGCCACTCACGGCGACGGTGGAAGGTGCGCCGTACGCGACGCTGCCAATCCCGGGGAGCAGTGCCGGCCTTGAGCTGGTGTTGCAGCGCGATCCTGCGGGTGTGGCGGCGCTCCTTGTTGTGGCGAGCGAACCGGTTACACCAGCGAGCAGCGAGGTGCGCACGCTCTTCGCTTCGGTCCTCGCGCCGGGCGAGGTTGCGAGCGCGCCGAACGTCAACTTCACCGTGCAGTTGCAGGAGGTCAGTTCATATACGGGGATCATTGCGCGCCGCGACCCTGCGGCGGCGATCGTCTGGCTCGCCGCCGCGCTGATCATGGTGGGCCTCACCCTCACGCTGCGTCGACCACGCGCGCGACTCTGGATTCGCATCCAGCCGGGGCGTGCAGAGGCGGACGCGGCACTACTCCTGGAGCGCGGTGCGCGCGCGGAACAGGCGGCGCCGCTCCTGGCACGCATCGCCGAGACGCTCGGCGCACCCGCTCTCGGTACAACCCCGAAGGGAACGGCCTGATGGCATCGCTGCGCGAACTCGTCCAGACGCTCCTCCCAACGGCGGAACCGCTCGTTGATGCGCGCGACGAAGCGATGGCGCGCACCGTCAGCTGGGTACGACTCTTGCGCACGCGACTCCCCGCGTTTGACGGCATGGATGCGGGTGACCTTGCACTGATTCCCGTGGTGACGCTGCGCGCGGTGGCGCCAGATGAGGTGGCACGTCGGGAGATGGTGGAGTTCCTCGCCAACAGCAACGCGACGGGCATCTTGGCGATCGCGAGTGGTGAGCCGAGCAACGAAGAGGAGGCAGCGTTGCGACACCTTGTTGCCGCGGCGGCTGTGACGCGACTCCCCACACTCCTCGTTCGCGATGTGGAGCCTGCGCAGTTAGAGCGCAGCCTCATTGGCGCGGTCGTGAATCGACGCGCCGAGTTGGAGCGTCAGGCGGTTGCGCTGGAGCGACAGATCGCTGCACTTGCGTTGGATGGCCAGGGACTCGACGCACTTGTTGGCGCGCTCGCCGCATTCATTGGACGCGCAGTGGCGTTGGAGGCGCGCGGCGGCACGTCGCTCGCCGTGGTTGCGCCCGCTGGACAACCGGGGAGTGCGGCGGCGGCGAAAGCGGTCTCGCGATACTTGGGGAAGCATCGCGCCGATGGTCAACGCATTCCACTCCCTGCGGTTCCTGGTGCACCAGACATGGAGCGACACGGCGACGGCGAGCGCGCGGAAGATGAAGAGTCGCCGCTCAGTGATGACGGTGATGAGCGACCAGGCTCGATTGTCTTGCTCGGTGATGAGCCGGTGGCGGAGCGTGATCGGATTGCCTGCGAACGCGTCGCGCCGCTCCTCGCGCTTGAGATTGTGCGTGTCGCGGCGGAGCTCCCCGCAAACGCCGGACGCGGTGAGACACGAACGCTCCCCGCTGAAGGTCCGCCGTGGGTTGCGATCGCGGCCCGCCAACCGCGCCCGCACGAGGCAGACGTCCCTGCGCTGCGCCGCGAACTGCGACTCCTCGCCGGTCCACGCCGTTTCATGTTGCGCGGCAGCAATGAGTCGTTGGAGGTTCGCATCATTGCGGTCGCTGACGCATCTGACCCTGGGGCTCAAGAGATTGCCAAGAAGGTTGCCAAACGCCTTAACAGACCAGTTGCCGTCTCCAAGCCGTTCGCCGATCCTGTGGCGCGCCCGGCGGCGGAGGCCGAGGCACGAGCGGCACTCGAGGCGCTCGAGCGCCGCGTTGGCGGGCGCAGCGGCAGTGGCGGCGCCCAGGTGGTGCGCGCCGATCTCCTCCCCGCGCATCGCCTCCTCGGCGCCGTCACCGCCATTCCAGACGGTCGTCGTCAAGCACTGGCGCTGCTGGAACCACTCCTCAGCGGCACATCCGCGGCGCGAAAGCAGCGCATCGCCACCCTGCGCGCCGTCCTTGATGCACCCGGTGCCGCAGAGGCGAGCAGCTCGCTCGGCGTGCACCGCAACACCACCGCGTATCGCGTGAAGCGCATTGAAGAGATCACCGGCTGGGATTTGCGCGAACCAGATCTGCGCCTTGCCCTTGCTCTTGCGTTAAGGATCCTTGACGCCGAAGGAGGACCTGACGCGACGAACTGACTCGAGAGCCACATCCGGTCGCGACCGCTACGATGGATGCATGCAGATTCGCCAGGCTCGCAACCACGGTGGGCGACGCTCGCATCGCGCACTCTTCGCGTTGCTGCTCGGTGCGGCGCTTCTTCTGCCGAGTGCAGCAGCGCCTACGCCGACTCGTGCGAGCGGGACCCCTGCCCCCTGTACGAAATGGGACTCGTTGATCACCCCTCCGAAGACGATCCGCGTCCTTCGGACGCGCACTGGCTTGGTGGAGGTGGTTCCATTTAAGACCTATGTGTATCGCACCCACGTGGCAGAGTTCTGGTCTGAGTACCTAACCCAGCCGTACTCCGACGCCCTGCTCGGCGCGGGGGCCGTGGCGATCAAGCAGAACGCCTGGTCCTGGACGATGAACGCCCGCAACTGGTGGGCGGTCTCAAGTTTCACCAGCACGCAGGCGGAATGGGTTCGCGCAGATTATGCAGATGACAACCAGCTGAACGGCTCTACAGGGAACGAGAGTTGGACGCGGAAGCGACGTGCGAGTGAACATGCAGACGCAGCGCTACGGATGCGCATCAGGCTCGGCGCAGACCTTGAAGACGATGAGATTGGGGGGCTGCGCTGGGATAGCGAGACTTCCACCTACACGGCGCCACTCGAGATCCTCGATGAGAGTGGGAACGCCGAAGAGATCACACGGAAGTCGAAGCGCAGCTGCTTTGATGTGGTGGATCACCCCGATATGAATCAGCTCTATTCGCGCGGTGGCATCTACGAGCCAGGCGCAAGTGTCGGCGGGAAGAGCAACGCGCGCTACAACGCCGCGGTCGACGCCACGTGGGGGATGACGATGCAACGCTACTATCCAGTCTCCGGAGAATGGCGCTTCTGGCGTCCCGGATTCTATGGCAGCTTTACGGTGAATCGCGAGTGCATGCTGCCACCAGAGCCTGGCGAGAGCAACGTGCAGATGCGCCACCCCACGCAGCCGAGCCACTGGCGCGGCTGGTCCTTCTTCCCCGTCAACGCCGATGATTGTGCGCGCGCCCGCAACCTCACGGTGGAGTCTCTACTGCGCGCCTCGTTCTACTCGTTTGACTCTGATCAGGTGGCGGGCGCGGGAACGAGCAGCGTGGCCGATGACCGCTTCAATATCAAAGCGATCTATCCAATCCGCGTCCTCTCACCGCGTGGCGACCTCACCGGTGACGCGAAGGGCGACCTCCTTGCCGTCTCTCCTGCGGGTGCAGTGCGCCTCATCTCTACGGATCCCAATGTGGATAGCGCCGGCCGCCTCGACGGCAAGGCCCCCGGGAGCGTGACGCTCAAGAAGAGCGAGACGCTGCTGAGCCGCATCGTGGCGCGCTCCACGAGCGAAGGTCAGGCGGCGGTTGTGGACTTGCGTGAAACGGCAGACGGTGGATTCACCCTCATGGAGACGCCGTACGTAGGGGGCGTGCTGAAAGAGCAAGTCATCAGGTTCAGCGACTACGCCGGCTTTGATGCGAGCGCCACGCTCAGCCTCTACGCGGCGGATACGGCCAGCGACGGGATTGAGGATCTCTTTATCAGCGAGGTCGTCCCAGAGGGGGCGGCCGGCGCACCGCACGTGCGCATCTATGCAGTTCCCCAGAGCGGTGAACCGGCGCTGATCGGCGAGGTCTCCGCGGGATCTGACGCTCAACTCCTGATGGACGACTTCACTGGCGACGGCAGCCTCGATGCGCTGGTGCTCTGGCGCGCAACCGATGGATCGCTCGCCGTCTCACTTGCACAAGGGGCTGGCGTGCCGCCAGTCAGCGCATGGAGCCTCGGTGGGTTCAGCGACGCAGGCGCGCTCGTCTGGCCGATTAGTAGCGCCTGGAGTGCAAACGTGGGCGACGTGACGGGCGACGGCGTGGCAGAGCTCTACGTGCGCTATCGCGACCCGGCCGGCATCGTGCGCGTGCAGTCGTTCAACCTCGATGGCGCACACGAGATTGCAAATCCAGACAAGGTGTACGTGCCAGAGACAGAGCCCCTGCGCAGCACAACCGTCCGTGCCGGTGAGCGCACACTAAAGCTTGTAGCGCGGCGACTTGGCATGAAGGTGTCTTCGCTCCTTGCGCTCAACTCGGGTCCAACCTACACGATCACCATCCAGCCGAATGACACATACGCGAAGATCGCCAAGCGCACGAAGGCGAGCGAGGCCTGTCTTCGCTCCATGAACGGCAACAAGATCTTGGTGCGCAACAAGGCACTGACTATTCCGCGCGATCTATGTGTCTACACGAAAACGAGCGTGATGTTCCGCAACGCGCCAGTTCGCATCTCAGACGGTGAGTTTGACTGGCTACGCACAACAGACACGTGGGAGACGGTTGCCACACGCGCCGCGAACATTGGCATCACTACCACGAGCAGTGCGCTTGCCGCGCTCAATCCAGAGGTGAGCCTCAGTGCAGCAGCGAGCGCCGAACAGGCGGGCACCAAGGTGCGCATCCGTGCGCCATGGGCGCCGCAAACACGGGCACTCGCCGCCGCAGCGGCGATCACTTCGCTGGTCACAATGCGTTGGAACTCACCGTTCGAAGCCTGGCGCTCGTCCAGCAGCAGCACCGCCACCCCAGAGCTCTACGTGCGCGACTGGAACGGCGACGGGATTGATGAGCTCTCCACTGCCGCAGCACCCGGAAGCACCAGCGTGGCGCTCCAGCTCCTGACGCGTGGGGCGGACGGCAGGTTTGGCCTTGCGAGCACCCTGACTCGCAGCGGGATCATCAACGGCTGGGTGCTCAGGTAGGCGCACGCGCCAAGAACCACCCCCGAACTTGTGCAAGGTCACAAGGTTCAAACCCACCTCCGCCCCCAATAGCGCCCAAGACTGCCGCTAGACTCCCCACCAACGGCACCCCCTGGCGCAGTGCGCCTCGGAACCTGTGCCGCAGGCACAAGTTTCGGGCGCCTTGAGCCCGAAAGCCAGGAGCGGGAGGGGATCATGGCGGAGGGGAGCGGCAAGTCCACCACGGGCCGGAGCGACGCGGAGGTGCGCGACGCGCTGAGCCTGGTGTCAAAGGCGGAGAAGGCCGGGATCAAGACGGTGCAGCTGCAGTTCGTGGACATCCACGGGACCGTGAAGAGCGTCCAGATCCCAATCCACCAGATGGCAGGTTCCATCAAGCACGGCTCCTGGTTCGACGGCTCCTCCGTTGAAGGCTTCACCCGTATCGCTGAATCGGATCAGCTCCTGCGCGCCGACATGAGCACCTGGCGCGTGCTGCCGTGGGCGCCCGCAGAGAGCGGTGCTGGAACGGCGCGCGTGATCTGCGACGTGGTGCTGCCGAGTGGCGAACCGTTTGCCGGTGATCCGCGCGGCGTGTTGCGCAAGCAGGTGGAGCGCGCCGCAAAGCTCGGCTACAAGGTGAACATGGGCCCAGAGTTGGAGTTCTTCTTGTTCGAAGTGAACGAGAAGGGGAAGCCCACCAACACGCCGCATGACAGTGCGAGCTACTTTGATTTCAGCGGCGATCAAGGGATTGAGATTCGCCAGGACATGGTGGATGCGCTGGAGCTGCTCGGCATCAAGATTGAGACGGCGCACCACGAAGTTGCACCGGGGCAACACGAGATTGACTTTGAGTATTCAGATGCGCTGAGCACTGCGGACAGTGCAACAACATTCAAGTACGCACTCAAAGAGATTGCAAAGCAGCATGGTCTTTACGCAAGCTTCATGCCGAAGCCGATCTACGGCATCAACGGTTCTGGCATGCACGTGCACCAGAGCCTTGCGTCGCTCAAGACCGGTAAGAACGTCTTCTATGACGCCAAGGACAAGTACGGTCTCAGCGAGATGGCAAAGTCATACATGGCCGGTATCTTGAAGCACGCGCGTTCAATGATCGCGGTGCTCGCGCCAACGGTGAATTCGTATAAGCGCCTGGTGCCCGGATATGAAGCGCCGACGTATCTGGTCTGGGGTCGACGCAATCGATCCGCGCTGATCCGCGTGCCAATGATCTCTGCGGGTCGCTCCGTAGAGGGGACGCGCATGGAGCTGCGCTGCCCGGATCCATCCGCAAATCCGTACCTGGCCTTTACGGTGATGATCGCCGCGGGCCTCGACGGCATCGAGAGGAAACTCACCCTGCCGGATCCGGTGGAGGAGTCGCTCTATGAGATGGACGCGGTGCGCGTGGCACAACACGGCATCCGCGAACTCCCAGGGAGCCTTGAGGAGGCGATCAACGAACTCAAGGCGGATCCAGTGGTCACGGGTGCCCTGGGGGATCACGTCCTCACCCACTTCCTTGACGCGAAGCAGGCCGAGTGGGACGCCTACCGCACGCACGTCTCCGATTGGGAGCTGCAGCGCTACCTCGAGCAGTACTAGTGGCGCCGAGCAAGCCGGCGAAGGCGTCGAAGCTCAACTTCAAGCTGGAGCTGAGCTGCTCCTGTAAGCCGCCGATCTGCTCGCACGCAGGGCCTGGGATCGCCAAGCTGCTGGAGGCCGCCTACGCCAAGGGTCGCTCCGACGGCATGCAGGACGCCGTGCAGGGGATCGCCAAGGCGGCCGCCAAGATCGGCGTGAAGGTAGAGGTCCAACACACCCCCGCAGGGGTCCGCCAGGCGGGGAGCAAGCGCACGCAGTAGTTGCTCTGCCTGTGAGGGGTCCTCGTAGACCTGTATCCTGCCCACTATGCCTTCCTTAACCGATCAAGAACTAGTTGCCGCCTGTCTCCAGGGGAGGGAGAGCGCCTATGCGCTCCTGGTGGAGCGCTACACCCCGCGGCTGCACCGCATCGCCGCTCGGATCTGCCGCCACCCCCAGGATGCCGAGGACGCGGTGCAGGAGTCGTTCCTCCAGGCGGTGCGGGATCTGCGCAAGTGGAAGCCAACGGCGCCGCTGGAAGCTTGGCTGGTCACGATCACCGTGCGCACCGCCCAGAAGGTGGACCAGCGCTCGAATCGGGTCGCGAGCCGCTCGGACTCGCTTGATGCCCCACTCCCTGACGGCAACCAGCGTGAGCTCAGGGATCAGGCCCCCAGCACGGATCCCGCCGCCGCAGCAGGAAGCGCCGACCTGACCTCCCGGCTGGCGGCTGCCATAGAGGACTTACCGAGCAAGTACCGAGTGGCTGTAACAATGCGCTTCCAGGAGGGGCTGAGTCCCAAGGAGATCGCCGAGCACCTGGGCCTCCCCGAGCGCACCGTGCGCACGCACCTGCTCAGGGGTCTCAAGGCGCTCAAGGAGCGCGTGGGAGACCTGGAGTAACCCCTTCGGCCGAGCCGTCTGTAACAAACAGGGGTTTTGAATCATTTTGGCCCCCTGTGCGCCTTAGATAAGCATGACCGTCTGCAGCGGTTCTTTGGAGCACGTTGAGCTCGCCCTTCTTGAAGGGTCAGAGCTCTCTTCGGCTGTTCAGGCACACCTGACCAGTTGCTCCTCGTGCGCGGCCCAGGCCGAGACCCTCAAGGGGATCGTCGCCGCGCTCCAGGCCAGCCAAGCCCCTGCGGCTCCGGCTGGCCTTGCGGCACGCATCGTGCCGCTCGTCCTTGCCGAGGCCCAGCGGGGTCGACGCCAGAACGTGTTCGTGCGGTCATTCCGCCCCGTGGCGAGCTTCGCTGCCGCCTTTAGCGTGGTCTTGGCCTCGCTGGTGGCAGCTGGAGGCGCTCTCGTGGTCTCCGCGGCGCTGACTGCGGGGAGCCGCAACCCAGCACCTGAGACCACGGCGCCAGCTACCAAGGCGCCTGTAACAACCGAGGCTCCTGCCACGCAGGCGCCAGCCACGGAGGCCCCAGCCACCGAAGCGCCGGCAACGGCAGCTCCGGCCACCACGGAGGCCCCAGTTCCGACACCGACCCCGGATCTGCCACGGCGGACCCCGGAGCCGGTCAGCCCTGATCCGTCGGAGGGTGAATCGACGGCGCCTACGGAGGGCACGAGCCCGTAGGTTGCATTAACTCCTACCTGACGGCTGTCGTGCCGTTGTCGGGTGGGTCGTGCGAAATGGCACGGTTAAGTGAACCAGGGGCATTTCCCCCGGGTTCGGAAGTTTAGGAGGACACACAAGTGTCTATCAAAAAGAAGCTCGTGACTGCGGTCACGACGGCGGGCTTGCTCGCAGGGCTCTTTGGCTCTGCGTTCGTGCCGGCTGCTCGTGCTGCGGCCAATGTGCTTGACGCGGGAGACTATACTATCAAGGCCGCAACCTATGCGGTTGGGGAATCAGAAGGCGTCT
>Ga0194134_10006755_pt1 | contig 10156 bp, 9 predicted proteins | sample TA2KigOff0mmetaG_FD_148602 | JGI IMG/M metagenome (GOLD analysis project Ga0194134, IMG submission 148602) | Freshwater microbial communities from Lake Tanganyika, Tanzania - TA2015056 Kigoma Offshore 0m | ecosystem: Environmental > Aquatic > Freshwater > Lake | place: Tanzania: Lake Tanganyika... | reverse complement strand
GAAAGAACAAACAATTGCAAACACTTCTCAAAGACAGTTTACTCAAGAATTTGAGTGTGAGTTTCTGGGATCGGTTGATACTCTAATCAATCCAGCAAAATTAAGGAATATGGTTTATGAAGATCCCATTACATCGTACAAGGGATTAGATATTTACGAAGAATCCAAACCAGAGCATCAATACATACTAACAGTTGATACTTCAAGAGGAACGAGTCAAGATTACTCAGCATTTATCATTGTGGATATCACAACTATCCCATATAGCATTGTAGGCAAGTACAAAAATAACGACATCAAACCAATCCTATTACCAAATATTATTCATGACGTTGCTAAAAATTATAATAAAGCATACATTTTAATCGAGGTAAATGATATTGGAGGACAAGTTGCCGATATCTTACAATACGATCTTGAGTACGACAACCTTTTAATGTGTTCAATGAGAGGACGTGCAGGTCAAATTGTAGGATCTGGTTTCAGTGGTAAGAAAGCTTCGTTGGGAGTTCGCATGACTGCTGCCGTTAAGAAAGTTGGTTGTTCTAACCTGAAGGCACTAATAGAAGAAGACAAACTTATTGTAAAAGATTACGATATTATTAGTGAACTGACAACATTCATTCAAAAAGGTAATTCGTTTGAGGCAGAAGAAGGATGTAATGATGACTTAGCAATGTCTCTAGTTATCTTTTCTTGGCTTGCTATGCAACCTTATTTCAGGGAAATGACTGACAATGATGTTCGCCAAAGAATCTTTGATGATCAAAGAGAAGCAATTGAAGCAGACATGGCACCATTTGGATTTATTCTAGATGGAACAGAAGAAGAAAGTTTTGTTGATGTTCAAGGTGATAGATGGCATTTAGATGAATACGGTGATGCTGCATATATGTGGGAATACAGGTAATGGATATCAATCAACAAATATCACTAGAGCATTTATTATTTGTTGATCGTCAATGCAGAGCGTGTGGCATCACTAAAAATTTATTAACTGATTTTTATAGGACTAGAAAGGATCGTGGAGCTTACCCATCCTCATATTCATATGAATGTAAACTCTGTACTATCAAAAGAATACAAGATGGTAGAATGAAAGATATTAACCTTACGTGGGACTATCCTGACTGGTAGTTTGTTCATGCATTGTTTCCCCAATAGAAATATAGCAAATTATAAATATTTCTAGAATCCACCCCTTAGGAAATAATAACATGGCATTAAGTCAATTTTCCCCAGGTGTAGTTATCAGAGAAATTGATAACACAACTGTAACAACTGTATCCAATCCTACTTTTGGATCATTAGTTGGCCCTTTCGCAAAAGGCCCAATCGAACAAGTAGTAACCATTGCTTCCGAGTTAGATCTTGATAAAATTTTTGGCAAACCAAATGATCTTAACTATGAGTATTGGTTCTCTGCTGCTCAGTATCTTACTTATGGCGGAGCTATTAAAATCGTAAGAACTGATTCTGCCGCTGTCAGAAACGCAGTTAGCAATGGTACGGCAGTTAAAATTCGTAACGAAGATGATTACGAGACAAACTATGAATATGGTACTACTCCATGGTATTTCGCATCTAGAACCGCAGGAGACTATGCAAATGGTGTGAGAGTTTATGTAACTGATGCAGGACCAGACCAAATTCTTACCATCGATGCACCAACATCAGGAAACGAATTCCAGTTTGTTGTTGGCGATGCTATCTCAGCCGCTAGTGGCGCTTCTGGTAAGGTCTACAGATACAGTCACAAAGTTCAACTTGCCGAAGGTGTTGTGGGTAGATTTGCCCCTGGCGTCGCTGTAATCGGTGGAGACGGTTGTACAGTTCTTGGATACGATGCAGTTAACAGAGTTCTTGAAGTTTTACTAGACTCTGATTATATCGGTATTGTTGCTACTGCAGATACTGTTACTCAATCAGCAACTGGTGCTTCTGGAGTTGTTGCAACAGGCAATGCAGCAGTTAGGAGAGAGTTACTCGTTGCTCTCGACAAAGGATCTATTATTTTTGCTAATGGTAACGACATCCTCGATGACAACTCTGCAACTTGCAACATCGGTAACGTACAGAGAGAGTATCTAACTAGAGAAGTATTCCCTGGTTTGAAGTGGGCCAATATCGGCATTCGTCCTGGTACTTCACCTTCAGTTGCTCAGAAGAATGGTTTCAGAGATGAACTACACATTGTTGTTGTTGACACCGAAGGAAAGATCACTGGCACTCCTAATACAGTCCTAGAAAAATTTGTTGGTTTGTCAAAAGCAACTGATGCTAAGACTCCCAATGGTGAAGTCAATTACTATAAGGCTGCAGTCGCTGCAAAATCATCTTACATTTACATCGGAGATCATAACCAAGCAGACACATTCCAAGTTGGTGCTGGTGCCTCTGATGGAGATTGGGGTCAAGCAGCTGCAAACGTGAGTTTTGATCTTGTACAAGGAGCATCAGTAACTGATCCAGTTGGTGGAGCTGTATTGGTTGGATCGACCGAAGGAGCAACGGTACAATATATTCTTTCTGGTGGTGTTTCTAGTTACACCCCAACTAACTCAGAATATATTAATGCATTAACTTTTCTTTCAGACCCAGAAGCTCAGGACATAGATTTCTTTATTCCTGGAAGTATGGGTGCAAGCCAATCAGAAGGTCTTGCAAGAGTCGCTGCAATTACTTCTTTGGTTGAATCGAGAAAAGATTGCATGGCGTTCTTCTCTCCACTCAGAGAACTTGTTGTTGGTTTGAGTGATACAAATCAGATTACAACAAACTTGGTTAACTGGTTCTCCAAACTCCCAAGCACATCATATGCTGCTTTTGATACTGGATACAAGTATATCTATGATAGATATAACGATACTTTCCGTTATATTCCTTGCAATGCTGATATGGCCGGTCTCTGCTTATCAACACAAGTTAATGCAGATCCATGGTTCTCTCCTGCTGGATTCCAAAGAGGAGTTCTAAGAAATGCTATTCGTCTAGCATATTCACCCAATAAATCACAAAGAGATCAACTTTATGTTGAAAGAGTCAACCCAATCGTTGCTTTCCCTGGTCAAGGTATTGTTCTTTTCGGAGACAAGACTGCTCTGGGTTATCAATCTGCATTTGACAGAATTAACGTTCGTCGTCTCTTCTTAACCATTGAAAAATCAGTTGCTAGAGCAGCACAAAATGTATTGTTCCAGCAAAATGATGATACATCCAGATCTGGTTTTGTTAATGTTGTTGAGCCTTTCCTTAGAAATATTCAAGGCAGAAGAGGTTTAACAGACTTCCTCGTTAAGTGTGATCAATCAAATAATCCACCTGACGCTGTTGATAGAGGTGAGTTCTTTGCTGAGATTTATCTCAAGCCAACAAGAACCATCAACTATATTTCAATTTCCTTCATTGCAACGAGAACTGGTGTTGCATTTGAAGAAGTTGCTTCGTAACTCTTTTACAAAATAGCACAGGAGAACACCAATGCCACAGAATAATCGCGGCCGAATCACAACATTTAGAGCCAACTCACAACTAGACTATGCAAGACCCAATCTATTCCAAGTAGATATCGATTGGCCAGCTGCTCTTGTAGCACTTATTACATCAAGCACGTCTGACACTGCATCCACTGTTGGTGGTACAGTTTTAACGGCAGCTGCTCTTGCAGCGCCAAGTGCCAGTGCTACATCAACAAGTTCTAGCGCCACCTCTGGTGCAGATTCTGCAAGAAGACTTGGTGCATTCACCATTAAAGCAGCCCAAATTCCAGCATCAGTTGTTGGAGTTATTGAGGTTCCTTTCCGTGGAAGAATGCTCAAGATTGCTGGAGATAGAACCTTTGAACCATGGACTATTACCATTCACAACGATACTAGTTTTATTCTAAGATCATATTTTGAAAGATGGATGGAAGCAATTCAACTTTATGATGAGAATGCTACCGAATTTGACTACGGTAATACACCATCTGCAGACCCACAATACCTAAAGTATATGGCTCCAATGCGTGTATCACAATTAGATAGAAGAGGTAATGCAGTAAGATCGTATGACTTTGTTGATGTATGGCCTTCAAACATTGCCGCAATTGATCTCGATTACGGATCAAACGATGCCATCGAAGAGTACACTGTTGAATTGCAAGTTCAATACTTCAGACCTCTAGCGTTGAGTACCAGTGGTTCAAGTGCAGCATCATCTGGAACTCTAATTGAATTAGAATAATTAGAGGCACCATAATAATTTGATAAATAGTATCGGACTAATCTTCGATACTATAAAATGTCTCAATTATTTGGATACTCTATCGAGAGAGCAAAGAAGGTTCCGAAAGGGCCTTCTTTTGTGCAGAAAGATAATCAGGACGGAGCAACTCCCATTGTTGCTGGCGGTCATTACGGTTATTATGTAGATATTGACGGAACCGTCAAGAATGAATGGGAGATGATTACTCGTTATAGAGATATGATTCTCCAACCAGAATGTGATTCTGCTGTAGATGATGTTGTTAATGAATCAATTTGTGGAAGTTATAATGATGTTCCTGTTTCGATTAATTTAGAAAATATCAAAAACGTTAGCGACAAAGTTAAAAAACTAATTACTGAAGAGTTTGATTATGTTTTAGAACTTTTAGATTTTGAAAATAAATCGTATGAAATTTTCCGTCGCTGGTATGTTGATGGAAGACTTTTTTATCATAAGATCATCGACCCGAAAGATCCTGCAGAAGGAGTCATCGAACTCCGTTATGTAGACCCAAGGAAAATTCGTAAGGTTATCGAAATTGAAAATAGACCAGAAAGAGTAGATCCAACAAATCCATCACAAGCGTTTATGCAAAAAACGGTTGAGTATTTTATTTACAATGGTAAGGGTTTAAAGGCTGGTGATACTCAAGGAATCAAAATTGCTACAGATGCAATCACTTTTGTGCATTCTGGAATTTTTGATATGAACAAAAACATGGTGGTTTCTCACCTCCATAAAGCAATCAAAGCAGTTAATCAGTTGAGAATGATCGAAGACTCACTGGTTATCTATCGTCTATCTCGTGCGCCAGAACGTAGAATTTTCTACATTGATGTGGGCAACTTACCCAAGATCAAAGCAGAGCAATACCTCCGTGAGGTTATGTCTCGCTATAGAAATAAACTGGTATATGATGCCAACACTGGAGAGATCAAAGATGATCGCAAATTTATGTCGATGCTTGAAGACTTTTGGCTCCCTCGTCGTGAGGGTGGTAGAGGAACGGAAATTACTACTCTCCCTGGTGGGCAGAATTTGGGTGAACTGGAGGATGTCAAATACTTCCAAAAGAAACTTTACAAAGCATTAAATGTTCCCTCATCAAGATTAGAAACAGAAACTACATTTAATATTGGTCGTTCAACTGAAATTACCAGAGACGAACTCAAGTTCCAGAAATTTATTAACCGTCTCCGCAAACGTTTCTCAGATTTATTCCAAGATGTTCTTAAGACTCAACTTCTTCTCAAAGGTATTATAACCCTTGAAGATTGGGATCAAATAAAAAATCATATCCAATATGATTTCATTGCAGACAATTACTTCAATGAACTCAAGGGTATGGAGATGATGAATGAGAGAATGAATCTCGTAGCGACAATGGATCCTTTTGTTGGTAAGTACTTCTCTATTGAACAAATTCGCCGCAATGTTCTTAAGCAAACTCCCGAAGAGTTTAAAGAAATTGATAAGCAAATTGAAAAGGAAATGGAAGAAGGTAAGATCATGGATCCAAATGCCGCAATGGATCCCGCAACAGGTATGCCAATGGATCCTAATGCCGATCCTAATGCTCTTCCACCCGCCGAAGAACCTGGTGCAGTGGTTGGTAATGAAGGAATTGAGGCTGATCCTGCAGACTTGAAAAAAGCAGAATTCTAAATACTATATAAGGAGCTTGAATTATTATGTCAACAGAAATTTTCGATAGCATTTTTGCAAAAAATAACGCATACACCGTTGAGCTTGTTGCTGACACATTGCAGTCTAAAGCATATGACCTAATCCAACAGAGAAAGGTTGATGTAGGACAGAATATGTTTAACCAAGAAGAACCAGAGGAACAGGAATGATGAAACTAATTACAGAGAATATCGAAGATATTCAAGTTCTTACCGAAGAGAAGGACGGTAAGAAAAATTACTACATCGAGGGTATTTTCCTTCAAGGTGATCTAACTAATCGTAATGGTAGAAATTACCCCGTAAATATTTTAGAACGTGAAGTTACTAAATATAATGAGAACTTTGTTGGAACAGGCAGAGCTCTTGGGGAACTCGGTCATCCTGATGGTCCTACTATCAATCTAGATCGTGTTTCTCATAAAATCCTTTCTCTTTCGAGAGAAGGAAATAACTTCATAGGTAAAGCAAAACTCTTAGAAACCCCCATGGGTAAAATTGCTAAGAGTCTTCTAGACGATGGAGTTAAACTCGGAGTTTCTTCCAGAGGACTTGGTTCAATGACCGAGAAAGATGGAATTAACTACGTTGGTGAAGATTTCATGCTTGCTACTGCTGCTGATATCGTAGCCGATCCTTCTGCTCCAGATGCTTTTGTTGAAGGAATCATGGAAGGTAAAGAGTGGGTTTGGGACAGTGGTCTTCTTAAGGAAGTTGAACTTAACAAAATTAAGAAAACTATTGACGAATCAACTCAATATAATCTTCAAGAACGCAAAGTAAAAGCTTTCGCAGCGTTCCTAAGAAGTCTTTAATTATTTGTACATATAAATAATTACACGAAATATCCGTAAAACAATAGGCAAGGAGTACTTCTAATGTCAGAACAAATTGAAAACATGGATCTTGAAGAGGGATCTAACGTAGTAACCAAGGGCGCTAAACCCGCTGAAAGATCTGATTTGCATGATGAGTCAGAAGAAATTGGTGGTCCTACCCCAACATCAGGTAAGCCAGATGACACCGAATCAATCGGTAAGAAAGTCGCAGCAAAGATGAAGGGTGTAACTGCTCCTTCAAATAAGCCTTCAGCAGCGTCAGGTGATACTCAAGATTCTTTAAACAAGAAACCAACATTTGAGGAGACCGAAGAAGATGGAGAACTCATCGAAGAAGAGCAAGAAACTGTTCAGTATTCATTCGACGAGGATCTTGACGCTCTTGTATCTGGTTCAGACCTTACAGAAGAATTCAAAGATAAAGCAAGACTCATCTTTGAAGCGGCAGTAACAGCAAAACTTAACGAAGAAGTTGCACTCATGGCAGAAGCATATGAGCAAGCATTCGAAGAAGTTGTTACTGAATTTAAAACAGAAATGTCCGAGCAAATTGACTCGTATCTCACTTTCGTTGCTGAGAAGTGGATCGAGGAAAACGCTCTCGCAATTGATAACGGCATTAAGACCGAGATTGCTGAGAACTTAATGAGCGGACTAAAGAATCTCTTCAGCGAAAACTATCTTTCAGTTCCTGAAGAGCAGTTCGAGATCGTCAATGAGATGACCGAACAACTCAATGTTATGGAGTCGAAGCTCAATGAGCAAATCGATGTAAACGTTGAGATGCATAAGAAACTTGGTGGTTATATTAAGAATGGGATCGTGAGCGAAGTTTCTGTTGGACTTGCTGAAACACAAAAAGATAAACTACAAGGTCTATCTGAAGGTGTAGAGTTCACTACAGAGGATGATTTTCGTGAGAAAATCGAAACTCTGAAGGAGTCATATTTTGCAAGGGCAGCTGCCCCAGCAACGGAGGACACTCCAGTAGAACAACCCGTTGGAGATACAATGTCTGCTTACATGCAAGCTATTTCTCGCTGGTCCAAATAAACAAACGTAAATTGTAAGTAAATTATAAATAATTACGTATTTGTTATTGATTTAACACAATAAAACTCATTTTTCAAGGAGAAAGCAAATGTTCCAATCCGAGCATCTGCAGGAAAAGTGGGCACCTATTCTTGAGCATAAGGATGCTGAACCAATCCAGGATTCTTACAAGAAAGCTGTCACCTCAGTCCTGCTAGAAAACCAAGAGCGTTTCCTACGCGAAGAGCGTGGATTCCTCTCAGAAGCCGCACCTACCAACTCACTAGGTGGCGCTGGATACACTGGTTCCAGCACAGCAACAGGTCCTGTTGCAGGTTTCGATCCAGTTCTAATCTCACTAATTCGTCGTTCGATGCCTAAGCTTATTGCTTATGACATCTGCGGTGTTCAACCAATGACTGGTCCTACTGGACTCATCTTCGCAATGCGTTCAACTCAAGGCACTGCACGCGATATCGCTGCTGGCGCTACTGAAACCTTCTTCAACGAAGTTGATACCGAGCATTCATCAGAGAACAGTGGTGATTCACTTGCCTCTAACGATCAGACTGGTACTAACCCTGGTCTTCTAAATGACGGCGGCACCTATACCCAAGGTGGTCAAGGTATGACGACTGCTCAGTCAGAAGCACTTGGTGATGGTGCTGGTAACCACTTCCGTGAAATGGGCTTCTCAATCGAGAAGGTCACTGTTACCGCTAAGTCACGCGCCCTCAAGGCAGAGTACTCGCTAGAACTAGCACAAGACCTCAAGGCTGTCCATGGTCTTGATGCTGAAACTGAACTAGCGAACATCCTCTCAACTGAGGTTCTTGCTGAGATCAACCGTGAAGTCGTTCGTACCGTATACCGTATTGCTAAGCCTGGTGCTCAGAACAATACTGCTACTGCTGGTATCTTCGACCTCGACGTTGACTCCAACGGTCGCTGGTCCGTAGAGAAGTTCAAGGGTCTACTCTTCCAAATCGAAAGAGAAGCAAATGCCATCGGTCAACAGACTCGTCGTGGCAAGGGCAACTTCATCATCTGCTCTGCAGACGTTGCAAGTGCTCTAGGCATGGCTGGTGTTCTTGACTACACCCCAGGTCTCAATGGCAACAATGGTCTTGCTGGTGTTGATGATACTTCCTCAACTCTAGTTGGAACCCTCAACGGTCGCATTAAGGTTTATGTTGATCCTTATTCAGCAAACGTATCCAACCGTCACTTCTTCGTGATGGGTTATAAGGGTTCGTCTGCTTATGATGCAGGTCTCTTCTATTGCCCATATGTACCTCTCCAGATGGTACGTGCCGTTGGTCAGGACACTTTCCAACCCAAGATCGGCTTCAAGACCCGCTATGGAATGGTTGCAAACCCATTCGCAGAGGGTCTAACCCAGGGTGCTGGTGCTCTAACCGCAAACGCAAACGTATACTACAGACGTGTACTTGTAGACAACCTAATGTGAGTCATTCACATTCTTCTGGGGACCCTGAGGGGTCCCTTTTTTATTGAATAAATAATAAGTAGCTTGGGAAGTTGACATGGCCGCCAATTGGTATGAACAACAGATAAAAAACAATAATTATTTGTCTCCAATAGGTTTTAAGTTTTTGATTGAAAAAGCGCCTAAGACTACTTTTCTATGCCAAACAGCAAGTATTCCAGATATATCTGTAGGCGAAGTTAATATCCCAACACCCTTCACTTCGTTTCCGATTGAAGGAAATTTTAAATATGGTGAACTAAGTTTCAAATTTTTGATTGATGAAAATTTAGAAAACTATCTTGAAGTACATAACTGGATGAGAGCTCTTGGTGTTCCTTTCAGTTTTGCCGAAAGAGCAAATTTTGAAAGAGCAGTTCAAAGAATAGAAGATCGTCAAAAAGATCGCAACATCTTCAGTGACGGGACTCTAATTGTACAAACAAATAACCTAACTTCTAATTTTGATATTGTGTTTACAGACATGTTTCCAACATCACTATCAACTCTAGAGTTTGATGCAACAGTCACTGACAATAATTTCATGACTGCAGAAGTATCTTTTGCGTATATGTATTACGAAATTAGACCACAGGGCCAAACAAGACGGAGAACCAAATCTTGGTGGAATCCAGAAGGTACATGATATAATATTATTACTTGAGACTTTATTATGAATCTAGAACAGATACAGGAAATGTGGAAGAAAGATTCTGAGATGGATGCCGATCTTCTCTGCGAAGAATCTCTCCGTGTTCCACAATTGCACATGAAATACTTTGAGTTGTACAACACATTTTCTCTGATGAAAAGAGAAAACCAATACAAACTCAGGACACTTGTTCGTGATAAGTGGAAGTATT
>Ga0194134_10006750_pt1 | contig 10161 bp, 10 predicted proteins | sample TA2KigOff0mmetaG_FD_148602 | JGI IMG/M metagenome (GOLD analysis project Ga0194134, IMG submission 148602) | Freshwater microbial communities from Lake Tanganyika, Tanzania - TA2015056 Kigoma Offshore 0m | ecosystem: Environmental > Aquatic > Freshwater > Lake | place: Tanzania: Lake Tanganyika... | reverse complement strand
CTCAATGTGGAGGACTTAAAACGATTAGATCAACGCTATAAAAATAAAACTCTTTTACTAAAACTGAGTTTCACTGTTCTATTCTTTTCAACTTTCGTTATAAGTATCATCATTTATGAAGCATATAACAAAGAAATCTCAATTGTTGAAAAAACAGGCGTGATTAAAAAAACAAGTACAATCTAACGAATAACTTCCAAGCTGTTAAACTGCCTCGGAAAAACTTAGCGTTAATCCCACAGCACTAGCAAATTGTGCCGCAAAAAATACAATTAGACTTTAAAATAAAACGCCTAAATTGTATCTGTTCGTTAAGGAATAATTACTTTCTTGGATAGTGGTTTGTTGTCGATGAAAAGATTGACAATATACATTCCTGAAGAAAATCCGGGCGAAGGTATTTCAATAGCGTTTTTCCCAACACTTCCCTTGAATGCCGACTTATTGTAAACGGACTTGCCAGTAGCATCCACAATATTCAAACTGATAAATGCATTTTTTTCCAAATGAAAAGTCGTATTTACCGAATTCGTATATCCATTCCAAGTTGCAACTAAATGATGATCAAACGAACTTTCGTCAATTTCCGCAGAGCTTGCCTCTGAGAAAATGTGTTGTGATAAATAAATTTGATCGCCGGATGTCATTCCGTTGTTGTTTGATTTATTCGATGCAACATAAAAAGTAACATTGCCCGTACCAGCCTCAGGTGCCGTCCAAGTCCAAGTCCATATCGGAGCTGAAGTTGAGGTATTGCTTGTGCTGGTGTGATTCGCATATTTTTTTATCGTACCATTTATGTTTGTATTCCCAGACTGTCCAGTAAAGGTTCCTGCCATTGCAGTTGTGCCGGTTAAGGCGGTGGCTTGAAAACCTTTCTTTGCTGGATTAGACGTCATTTGCAAGGTTACCGTATATTGTTGACCGGGTACATAATTCGTGATTGGCGTAGTGTCGTCCATTACCATTAATTTATTCTCTAGTGTCCCGTCTTGCGCTGATCCGGAATGACATTGCGTACAATTTTGTTCTCCTGGTGCTCCGGTTTTTCCAGGAGTACTGCCACCAGAATTATGAGGTGACATTCCTAATCCAATATTCAAATTGGAATGGTTTCTTAGAGCTAAAACAGCTATTGAAATCGCGATAAATAGAACGGGTAGAATTATTTTTTTCATAAATTTTTTTACCTAAGTTAAAATTAATTATTGAGTTTACCCTGATTCACCCAACATTCCATCAATTGTATGACTGAATCAGGTAACATGGGGCCTCCTTTAGGCATTAATTGATAATTATTAGCTCTCATGGCGCCAATAATAGCTTTTGAGTTTGCCGAAATATTGTCATAATTTGTAAGTGAATACCCATTTTGATTATCATGACAACCCGTACATTCTTGATTAATTAAAGGAAGGATATCTTGGCTAAAAGATACTTCTTGGTTGCAATTTATATTCGGATAATATTCTACTTTGTCTTTCGAACAAGAAAAGAGAAAAATGACACAAAAAAATAATAACCTTGACTTAATCATGAGTCTTTTTATTGAAATGAGGAAATAACGCCAACCAAAATAAAGGAAAAATAAAATGTAAGGGGATCGCAAAACTTGGAAACATTTCAGGAAATTCTTCATCAATGTTCGCGATGATTGGCCAAACGATACTGAATATACTAATTAATACCACGGCAATATTTAAGACTAAAAGATAAGCGGTGAAAAACTTATTTACCACAAAATATAAACCTGAAAACAAAAGGCCGAGAAAAAAATAGGTAATTACTATTTTCCAAATTGGCAGTGTTCTTGAAAAATCAAAGAGAAAATGGTACGAGCAATATGCGTAACTTACACCAAGCATAGATGATATAATTGAGACCATGCAGCCGAAAAGCACAAACCTTTGAAACACTATTTTTTTGTAGCAGGTACAACAAAAGAGACATTCATATGATCGGGAACAACATCACTTTTCTTACCAACTCCAAATTCAATTCTGTTCACTTTAAAACTGCCTTTAAACGTAATCTTATTACCTGATTCGGCAACAGTTGCCAGAATTGTGTATTTTTTTGTCACACCTTTAATTGTCAAATTACCTGCAATAGATAGAGAACTTCCAATTTTTTCTACTTTGGATGAAACAAAGGTGATATTTGGGTATTTTTTAGAATCGAACCATTCTTCGGTTTGGGCTTTCTTATCGCGAGAACCGTTTCCTGTATTAATTGAAGAAACTGGGATTTTCAAATTAAACTTTGTGTTTGCAACATTATCGCTGTCGTATTCTACTGTTCCGGTCAATGTTTTAAAATTACCTGAGGGATCTGCACTTTTAAAACCAATTGAATACCCACTGCTCACTTCATATGCATCAGGGGGTATCAAGCTAAATCCGAGGGAAACAAGAAATGCAAACCCATAACATACAACAAAAATTACTTTTTTCATTTTACTCATTTATTATAAATTTTCTCCCAACACAAAATCCGAACCGAAACTGACCGTCCATAATTCTTTCCAAAGTGTAGGGAATAAACTGTGTTTCCCCCAAGCCACCGGAATTTGTGAAATTTAAGGTGAAATTATGCCCAAATGTTTGCCATTCTAAGGCGATTCCGATACTGTTTTTGTAAATATCTGCTGGTCTTAGACCCTTGTCTCTAAATGTGTAGTAATATTCCCCAATTACAGCAAATTGGCCAGACAATTTAATTCTTATTGCGCTACCCAACGAAAATATATCGTTTTGATCGTTTTGACTTACATAATTCCGGTGCATGAAGGTTGGAATTACAGCTAAGGAAACCCAATCGCCAAATTTTCTGGTGAGGTTGACTTGCGTGAAATAGGACATGCGATGCACGGCTTGCGGGAAATTACTTACCTCTGACAAGTCACTAGAGGCCTTCATGTAGGTAAAACTACTTCCACCAATTACTGCGATTGATATTGGGAATTTCCCCGATTGTCTTAGCGCGCGATATTTCACAAAACCATCCAAAAGGGAACGGTATGGGGCTCCTGTTCCTTTACTACGTCCAAATCCGACCATTAAATCATTTGAGATTCCGTATTCCAACGCAATTCGCATGTCCGATAAATTGTCAAATCCAAACATGTTTTGATAACCTCCATTTACCCCTGCAATATCTCCAAAACGATGCTCTATACGCATTTCCATATATCCTTTGGAAAGCGTTTCGACGGAATGTCCATTGATAATTCGAGTTCCGTGAAATGATTTATTGTATAATTCACCTTCTGAATCGGGCACGATAGCTTCAATAGCAGCAGAATCAATAGCTATTTCTTGTGCTGACACCGTTGTAAAAAATAGCAGTAGGCTAATGATGACTGAAAATACTTTCACCCGACTTCAACAATTAGAATTACTTTTATGTTTAAATTTTTAGACGTGTATAATTCATTTAGGTTGCATAACAACTAATTACTAACTTTAGATTATGAACAGTTTAGAGATTTGGTTTCTTGATTTGGGATGTTCGTGGATGTGGTCAAAACTGCTTCCATATTGCATTTTATTCCTTCTTTTCTCTGGGTCATCCTTTCTGTTATTTTACATCAAGAACTTCAGGAATTTATGGCGAATTCCTCTTATGATTCTTATTTCCTTAACTCCTGTTACCATTTATTTTGCTCTACATCCTATATACACCGGAGATATATTTGATGAAGCAGAGGAAATAAACACTTCTTATGTTTTTCCCAAAAGTAAACAACTAAGCATTTTTGTTTTGAAAGGTTGCCCACATTGTAAACGCACAATTCCATTCATTCAGAAATTACGCGAACGTAACGATCAAATAAGCATCCAATATGTAATTGTAGGAAAACCCAATGATAGATATCCAGGATTTACAAATGAAATACCAAGTTTTTGTGAAAAAAAATACGAACCCAATCCAATCCTTTTGGCTCCGATTACAACAGGTAGTTACCCGTGTATTGTATTATCAAATAATGGGAAAGCCGAAAAAAAATGGTCGAATGATGACTTTGGCATGAAAACGATGGATGTTATTGAGTCTTTTTTTTGAATGATGGAAAAAATTACATCGGAAGCGCAATTTAATAAGAACGATAATTATTAGCAAATAAAATGTCCTCGCATTTTCATACCCTTAAAGTTAACGACGTGCGCAAAGAAACAAAAGACTGTGTGTCGGTGTCTTTGGAGCTTCCTACTGAACTCAAAACTATTTTTTCGTTTTTAGCAGGTCAGTATTTGACTTTTAAAATTAAACTCAATAACACGGAAGTACGTAGGTCCTACTCCATCTGTTCCTCTCCCTTCGAAAATGAATGGAGAGTTGCTATTAAACAGGTGGAAAATGGAATTTTCTCAACTTTCGCAAATACATCCTTAAAAAAAGGTGACACACTCGAGGTGATGCCACCGATGGGTAATTTTAAGTTAACTGCTGAAGACCAATCGAAGTCAATCGTCCTTTTTGCTGCTGGCAGTGGAATTACACCTATTTTTTCAATTTTGAAAAGCGTTTTGGAAGATGGAAAAGGTGATGTTACACTCTTCTATGGGAACAAGGGATTTAATGGAATAATATTCAGGGAGGAACTTGAAGCATGGAAAAACAAGTATATGAATAGGCTTCGTATAGTACATGTATTTTCCCGCGAAAGTCCGGGTAGTAAAATTCAAAAAGGCAGAATTAATAAAGAGAAATCCAATGATTTATTCGACGCTTTTTTAGCGAACATAACCGTAGATAAAGTGTTTATATGTGGTCCTGAACAAATGATTTTAGATGTAAAAAGTTCTTTGATTGAAAAAGGAGTTGAACCTTCGAAAATTAATTTTGAACTGTTTGGAGTAAACTTAACCCAAGTCAAATATAAAGAAGAAATCCGGCCATCATTTTCCACGAAAGTGGAAATTATCTTGGATGACGATTTAATTGATTTTGTACTCGATTCAAATGGTCCAACAATTTTGGATGCTGCTCAACAAGCAGGGGCTGATTTGCCTTTTGCCTGTAAAGGGGGAGTGTGTTGTACTTGTAAGGCACGGGTGCTTGAGGGCTCTGTTACTATGGATGTAAATTATGCATTAACCCCAGAAGAAGTAAAACAAGGATACGTTCTTACCTGCCAAGCGCACCCTACAACTACACATGTTAAAGTGACATTTGATGACTAAAAATAACAATGGGATTATTTAATATTTTTAAATCGCAGGAAAATCTCAAAAATGGTTTTCATGCACTAACAGTTAGAGATGTTCGGCAACTAACAGGAGAAAGTGTTGTTATCACGTTTGAGGTAGCGAATGAAAAAAAGCCATTTTTTCAATTCCAGCCGGGCCAATATGTGGATGTGGAAGCAACCATTACTGGTGAAAAAATTAGAAGATCGTACTCTATTTGTTCGTCAAATCTTGTTGATTTGTCAATTGGTATCAAAGCGGTTCCGCAAGGTAAAATGTCAAATTATTTGACAGGATTAAAGGTCGGTGATATCGTGAATATTTCTACACCAAAAGGTAATTTTATATCTAGCAAAAATGACGATTACATCGTTTGCATCGCAGCGGGCAGCGGCATTACACCAATTTTATCCATTTTAAGTAATTCGACCGCAAGAAAAGAGCTGTTTTTTGTAAATAAAACGCTCGGGCAAATGATGTTCACATCCGAAATTATGACGATCCCAAATCTGACCAAACACTTTTACCTAACTCAACAAAAAGAGGAAAATTATGTCTTTGGTCGTTTAACAAAAGAGGTCTTTATTTCAGAAATAAAATCGAATTTAGCTATTTTGAATGCAAGTGTTTTTTTCATCTGTGGACCGCATGAAATGGTACTCGAAATAAAAGATGCACTCAAAATATTTGGTGTTTCTGAAGAAAAAATAAAAGTGGAACTATTTCAAGCAAAAGTTCCGGAGCCATTAGAGAAAAATGTTGATTTTTCGGGAAATTCTTCATTAGAGGTTATTCTTGACGGAGAAACCGTTCATTTGACAATGGAATCGTCTAAAAAAACTATATTGGAAAGCCTTGAAGCCAAAGGTATCGACGCCCCCTACTCATGCAGAGGTGGAGTTTGTTGCTCGTGCAAGGCAAAAGTTTTGGAAGGCGCTGTACGAATGAAAGTAAACTACTCACTAACAGATGAAGAAGTAGCTGCTGGCTTTGTTTTGACCTGTCAAGCGCTTCCTAATGCCTCAAATATTAAACTTTCTTTCGATGAATAAGAATGTGATAATTGTTGGTGCCAGTAGTGGGATAGGTTTAGAACTCACCCGACATTTTTCTTGCTTAAAGGGTTACAGAATCTTCGCGCTCTCACGAAACTGCAGCGATCTTGAGAAGGAATTTGAAAAACAAGCTCATGTTACTGTACATCGTTTTGATCTCGCGGCGGATGTACATTCGCAATTGGATAAAATCCCCTTTCCTGCAAACGGAATTGACTACCTGATCAATAATGCTGGGTTTTTGATTAAAAAACCTTTTGAGTTGATTTCCAAGGAGGAGTTTTCTCAATCGTTTGCGATCAATGCCATTGGAGTGATGCAAACTGTACAATACCTTCTGCCATTCTTGAATGCTAAGTTTAGCCACATCGTAAATATTAGTTCCATGGGTGCATTTCAAGGATCCCTAAAATTTCCAGAATTAAGCGCTTATGCTGCTTCCAAAGCTGCAATCTGCAATTTTACCGAGGTATTTGCTACAGAATATGCCGACAGTACCATAAAAATGAACTGTTTGTGCCTGGGTGCGGTAAATACAAAAATGTTGAAAGAAGCTTTTCCTAATTACGAGGCAAAGGTGACAGCGTCAGAAATGGCACATTATATCGCTGATTTCACCCTTAATAGTGGATATCTGGTAAATGGTAAAATAGTCCCTGTAAGTTTAAGTACCCCATAGTTCTATTTAATTCAATAACTTTTCTTAATTTTAATTGTAAGGATGAAACCAAAAGTTTTGACTTCCGTCTTGTTTTGTTTTTTTTGGGTGTTTTCTTATGCTCAAGATATCCATTGGTCTCAATTTAACAATAACCAAATCTACCAAAATCCATCACAAGCAGGCTATTTTGATGGCGACTATCGCTTCATTGGAAATTACAGAGATCAATGGCGCAGCGTAACCGTTCCATTTAGTACCTTTTCGACCTCCTTCGACGCACGATACAAAAAGTGGGGAATTGGTGTACTTGCCTTCCACGACCAAGCTGGGGACGGAAAATTTCGAACCATTGAAATTCAGGGAAATATCTCGCGCTCAATAAAATTAGTGAAAGATTCCAGCCAAATACTATGTTTTGGTCTAAATTTCGGAATGAACCACAGACAAATCAATTGGGACTTGTTATACTTCGATAATCAATACAACGGTTATATTTTTGATCCGTCTGCTCCCACAAATGAAAATTTTCAGACCGCCAGAAAAACAAATGCAAATTTCGGGGTGGGTTCACTTTACGAGTGGAATTCAAAAACAAGAACAAAACTTCAAGTAGGAATAGGGGCATTCAACCTAAATCAACCAGATCAAGGATTTTACACTGAATCAATTAAACGAGACATTCGATTTAATGGCTTTGCCAAAGCAGAGCTTCAGATAAATCCAATTTGGGATATTATTCCCTCGATTCAATATTCTCAACAAGGAATCTATAACGAGTTAATTTTCGGGAGTTCAGCAAGAGTTCACTTAACGCATAAAACTCAGGTGTATCAGGCACTTTATTTTGGTCTGTGGAACAGGAGTAAGGATGCTTTTTATCCATCCATTGGATATGAGTATAATGACTTTTTTGTCGGATTAAGTTATGATATTAATTATTCAAAATTAGTTCCCGCGAGTAATATGCGCGGAGGTATTGAAGTAGCCCTGCGTTATGTCGTTAAAAAATTCAAACCGAAACGCGTTATCCACAGAGTATGTCCAGATTATATTTAATCGTAATTTTTTTTCTGCCTTTTTTTGTAGTCAGTCAAAAAACGCGGAAACTTGTTCAATTTGCTGATGAACAATATCAAAAGGGGGACTACTACTACGCCATCGAATACTATAAACAAGCGTTGTCAAAGGATTCAACAAATCTTGAAATCCGATGGAAGTATGCGGAAGCATTAAGGGCATACAAAGATTACATTGAAGCCGAGAAGCAATATTCAACGGTTTATTCTGTTGAAAAAGCAAATATTTATCCATCGGGTATTCTACAAATTGGATTGATGCAAAAGAATTTGGGTAATTACAAAAAAGCCATTGAAACTTTCAAAGTTGCCCAGAAAATATATGAAAATGATAAATCCAATTATTTGTACAAAAAGGCAGAAAGAGAGGTTCAGTCGACAAAATGGGCGATTACCAATCAAAGCGACACCATCAAACCCCTCAACAAATTACCACTTACGGTGAATTCTTTTGATGCAGAATTTGGTCACCTCATTTACGACAACCAATTGATTTTTTCATCCCTGCGTGCGGACTCAATGGATGAAAATGAACAACAAGTTTATTCGCGGTCTTATAAGACAAAACTCTACAAAGCTGAATTGCATAATGGTGATTTTTTGGGTAATGAACTCATCAACCCTTTAGCATTTGAAAAATTAAATTCAGGGAATGGTTCTTTCAGTTTGGATGGTCATTTTTTTTATTTCAGTATCTGTGAAGATAAAGGGTTTGATTACAGATGCAAGATTGCTCGCGCGGAATATCTTGGAGATGGTAATTGGGGTAAAGTAGATACCTTAACGAGTATGCTGAATGCACCCGGAAAAAATACGACCATGCCTCATATTGCAAAAATTAATGATAAAGAGGTGTTATTTTTTGCTTCCGATCGACAAGGGTCCTTCGGTTCGCTGGATATATGGTATGCTTTTAGGAACGGTAATGAATTCGAAAATCCAAGAAATATAAAAGAAATTAACACGATGGATGGGGAATTGACTCCCTGGTTTGACCCTAAAGAAAATAAATTATATTTCTCCTCCTCTTGGCACAATGGCTTTGGCGGAACAGATATTTTTTACACCACCCTTGAAGCTAAAAATAATGAGCTTGTCTTCAAATCGGCTGTAAACGTAGGACTGCCAATTAATAGTTCGGCAAATGATCAGTATTTTTTCAAGCATAATGATACTGCATATATTTCTTCAAACAGGGTAGGTTCTTATTTTTCAAAAATCCCCACTTGTTGCAGCGACATCTTTGTTTCTTATCCTAAACCAATTACGGATACCGCAACAACCGGAGATAAAATAAGTAAAAAACTTCCGGTAACATTATATTTTCAAAACGATGAACCAGATGCCAAAACAACTGCAACTTCAACAAAATTGAATTATTTAAATTCCTATTCAATATACAAATCTAACTTTCCAAACTACAAAAAAGAAGTTTCCAAAGGTTTAACCGGTGCAATTGCTGACAACAGAATAAACGAGCTGGATGATTTTTTCATCAATTATGTTGATAAGGGAATGCGTGATTTAGAGGAATTGAAAGCTTTGGTTTTGAAAGAATTAAAATTAGGACAGAAAATAACGCTCAGGATAAATGGACTCGCGAGTCCTCTTGCAAAAACTGAATACAATGTCAATTTAACGAAGCGAAGAATAGCATCACTAATTAATTATTTCAAAGAAACGGATGGCGGTGAATTTTTACCATATATCAACAACCTTGCAAAAAATGGGGGTCAATTGAGTTTTATTAATGCTCCCTTTGGAGAATTTTTGGCAGATCAAAAAACAAGTGATAATTACTACGATCAAAAAAATTCAGTGTATTCTAAAGCCGCAGCAGTTGAGCGAAAAATACATATTGAAGAAGTTATTTATGATAATACCAATTCTGAGTTCCCAATATCAGCAGAAGAAAGCGTTTACTCGGTAGGAGTAAAAAAACAGGGCGAATTAATTAAAGGTGCTCAAAAAATAAAAAATAATTCCTCCCGCAAGATCAACTTCAAAATTAATAACCCAAACAACTTCTTAAACATTCATGCCAATAAAACTTTCCTTGCACCAGGAGAAGAATCAACCCTTACTTTTGAATTGGATAGCTCATTACTGAATGGATTTCAGTGCATTGAATATAGTATTGTTGTGGAGGATTTTATAACTGAATTAGATTTATTTTT
>Ga0194134_10006749_pt1 | contig 10164 bp, 9 predicted proteins | sample TA2KigOff0mmetaG_FD_148602 | JGI IMG/M metagenome (GOLD analysis project Ga0194134, IMG submission 148602) | Freshwater microbial communities from Lake Tanganyika, Tanzania - TA2015056 Kigoma Offshore 0m | ecosystem: Environmental > Aquatic > Freshwater > Lake | place: Tanzania: Lake Tanganyika... | reverse complement strand
TCACAAAAAGGGAGGGCGCTTATGATGCTCACAAGAAAACTTACGTTGGCGGCTGTGGCGCTGGGGCTGCTCGGCTTTGGGCAAGCCGCGCAGGGGCAGGGCACGCTAAATCTCTATTGCTCGGTCCAGAATGAATGGTGCCAAGCGATTGTCACCAATTTTCAGCGTGATACCGGCATTCGGCTGAATATGACGCAGCGTGGCTCCGGCGAAAGCCTGGCTGCCATCCGGGCTGAGGCACAGAACCCGCGCGCCGATGTCTGGTTTGGCGGTACGGGGGACCCGCACCTGGCGGCGGCCGAAGAAAACCTGACCCAAGCCTATGAAAGCGCGAATAATGCCCAGTTGCAGCCCTGGGCGTTGACGCAATGGCGCCAATCCCAGCAGCGCGCGATTGGCGTTTACGCGGGCGCGATCGGCTTTGGCATCAATACGGAATTGCTGGCGCGCAAGAATATTGCGCCACCCGCCTGTTGGGCGGATTTGCTGGATGCGCGCTTCAAGGGCGAAATCCAGATGGCCAACCCGAATTCATCGGGCACCGCCTATGTGGTAATTGCGACGCTGGTGCAGATCATGGGTGAAGACCCGGCTTTTGATTACCTGCGCCGGCTGCATCCCAATGTGAATGCCTATACCCGTTCCGGCACTGCGCCGATCAAAGCCGTGGCGCGGGGCGAAACGGGGGTTTCGCTTTCCTTCGTCCATGATGCAGTAACGGAACGTAATGCCGGCTTCCCCGCTGCCTATGCTACTCCCTGCGAAGGGACGGGCTATGAGATCGGGTCCATGTCCATCATTCGTGGCGCGCGCAACCTGCCACAGGCGCGGCGCTTTTATGATTGGGCGCTGACCGCGCCGGCGCAACAGCTTGGCTTTGACGCGGGCGGGCAATTGCAAACACCTTCCAATCGCGCGGCACCGCTGCCGCCCAATGCGCCGGATCTGTCGAAAATTCGTCTGATTGAATATGATTTCGCAAAATATGGTCAGGCGGCGGAACGGCGCCGGCTGATTGCGCGGTGGGATCGCGACATCGGCGCGTTGCCGCGTTGACGCAGGGGCAAACGCCATGAAAGCACCGCTTCGCCTGCTGGCCGGATTTGCGGCCCTTGCCCTATCTGCGCTGCCCGCTGCGGCGCAGGGCAGCTTGAACATGCTATGCGCGCCGGCCGCCGATTGGTGTGAGGCGATTGCCGCTGGCTTTCAGCGCGATACCGGCATTCGCGTTGCCATGGCGCGCAAATCCACTGGCGAGATCCTGGCGCAGATCCGTGCCGAGGCTCAAAACCCACGCACCGATATCTGGTTCGGTGCGTCGGCGGAGGCGCATTTTTCTGCCGCCGAGGGTAATCTGTTGCAGACCTATACTTCCCCCAATATGGCGGGGCTGCATGATTGGGCGAAGCGCGTGCATGCCATGTCCGGCGAACGCTGCGTTGGCGTTTCATCGGGCGCCATTGGCCTCGCCTGGAACCGTGAATTGATGGCGCGCAAGAACCTGCCGCTGCCGCGGAACTGGGCGGATATGCTGAACCCCGCGTATCGAGGCGAAATCCAATTGCCCAATCCGAATTCTTCCGGCACGGCCTATACGATCATTGCCGGGCTGATCCAGCTTTGGGATGAGGATCGCGCCTTTGATTATTTGAAGCGTCTGCATCCCAATGTGAACGCCTATACGCGTTCAGGTGCGGCGCCAATGCAGGCAGTATCCCGTGGCGAGACCGCGCTTGCGGTCAGCTTCAATATGGAAGTCACGTCCATGCAGCAGGCGGGATTTCCGATTGATCTTGTCTATCCTTCGGAGGGCACTTCTTACGAGGTAGCCTGCATGTCCATCATGCGTGGCGCGCGCAATTTGGCGCAGGCTCGGCGCTTTTATGACTGGTATCTGACACCGGCAGCGATGGATATCGGGCCCAAAGCCAATCAATGGCATGTGCCTGCGCATAAGGGTGCCGCACCTGATCCGCGCATCCCAGACCTCAGCCAGGTGAAGCTGATTGATTATGATTTCGCGGCTTACGGAGAAAGCAATCGGCGACGGCATATTCTGCAACGCTGGGAGAGGGAGATCGGTTCGTTGCCGCGTTAAATAAAGTGGGGAAGTATATCATGCCGCGCGTTATGGGGCTTATTGTCGCTGTTTTCATCGGTTGGTCTGCGCCAGTATGGGCGCAGGGCAATCTCAATCTCTATTGCTCCGCGACCATCGAATGGTGCCAGCCTATTGCGCGCGGCTTTGAGCGAGAAACCGGCATCCGTGTGACGCTCTCGCAGAAATCTACTGGCGAAATGCTGGCGCAGCTGCGCGCCGAAGCGCGTAACCCGCGCGGCGATGTCTGGTGGGGCGGCACGGGCGATCCCCATGTCGCCGCCGGTGAGGAAGGACTGACGCAAGCTTATGAAAGCCCACGTATCGCTGAATTGCATGAATGGGCGCAGGCGCAATGGCGCCAGACTGAAGGCCGCACAGTTGGCGTTTATGCCAGTGTGCTTGGCTTCGGCTTCAATACGGAATTGCTGACGCGCAAAAACCTGCCCGCGCCTTCGTGTTGGGTGGATTTGCTGCGGCCCGAATATCGCGGCGAAATACAGATGGCCAACCCGAATAGCTCTGGCACAGCCTATATCGTCATTGCCACGCTGGTGCAGATGATGGGCGAAGACCCGGCTTTTGATTTTCTGCGTCGGCTGCATGGCAGCATCAATGCCTATCCGCGTTCCGGCACCGCGCCCATTACGGCGGTGGCGCGTGGCGAGACGGCGCTGTCCATTTCCTTCGTGCATAATGCCGCAGAAGAACGCGCGGCCGGCTTCCCGGTGGGCCATGCCGTGCCTTGCGAAGGCACTGGCTATGAAATCGGGTCTATGTCCATCATCAAAGGCGCGCGCAATCTGGCAGCCGCGCAGCGCTTCTATCATTGGGTGCTTTCGGCTGAAGCGCAGCTTGCGGCTTCCCAGGAAGCAAAGAAGCTGCAAACCATGGCCAATCGCCGCGTGCCGCTGACCGATGGCGCGCCGAATATGGCGACCGCGCGGATCATTGATTATGACAATGCCCGCTTTGGCGCGAGTGCCGAACGCCGCCGCCTTCTTGCGCGTTGGGATCGGGAGGTCGGCGCGCTCCCGCGCTGAAGCCCGCACAGCATGTTCTTTGGGAGCAGCTTTTTTTTCTGGATGATCGCTGCCTTGGGCACGCTGATCCTGCCATGGCATATGCAGCAGGATGGCGTGAGCCTTTCTACACTGATGGGCCTCGGCGCTGAGGATGCAGAGGCCGCGTCGGCCCTGTGGCAGGCGCTGCATTTTGGTCGCTTCTGGTTCTGGCCGGTGATCGCTGCCTTGGCTTTGGCCTTGCCCGGCGCGCTGCCTTTCGGCAGCGCATCCACACGCGGGCGTGTTTTGATCATCGCGGGCAGCTTTGGATTGTTATCCATCATCGCCCAGGGCTTCGCGATTGGCATTCAGGGTTGGAATTATCCTTTCCTTGAAGCGGTCTTTGGCGAATTGCAGGATCGTCAATTCGGCATAGGGCTTGGTGGCGCGCTTGGCTTCATCGGTTTTCTTGTGCTGCTGACGGATGGCCTGGCGCTGCGCGGCTATTTCAAGGGTGATCGCTTCATCGCCGGCGCGGTTGGCGTGCTGATTGCCTGCATTGTGATTTTCACCGCCTGGCCGGTCACCACCATCCTCGCGCAGATCTTTACGTCGCAAGGTGATCTTGGTGTTGCGGATGCCATGGCGGCGCGCCTGTTTGATCGCAAGATTTGGGGGCTTGCTTGCGTTACCTCCACGGCGAATTGCGGCGTCTTTTGGAATACGCTGGTGCTTGCCACATCTACCGCAACGGCGGCAACGCTGCTCGGGCTTTGCTTCGCGCTGATCGTCACGCGCACGAGCTTCCCTGCACGTCGCGCCTTGCGGCTGTTGACGGTGCTACCCATCATCACGCCGCCCTTCGTAATAGGTCTTGGGCTGATATTGATTTTTGGTCGGTCCGGCGTGGTGAACCAATTGGCCGATAGCCTGTTTGGCTTGCAACTTGGCCGCTGGATTTATGGCTTCAATGGCGTTTGGTTGGCTCAGGTTTTCTCCTTCACGCCGACCGCCTTTCTGGTGCTGATTGGCGTGGTGGAAGGCATTTCGCCAGCCATGGAGGAAGCATCCTCTACACTCCGCGCCAGCCGCATGCGAACCTTCCGCGCTGTATCCTTGCCCTTGATGCTGCCGGGTATTGCCAATGCCTGGTTGGTTGTTTTCATCGAAAGCCTCGCGGATTTTGGCAACCCGATAGTGCTGGGTGGATCCTTCGGTGTGCTGTCCACCGAGATTTTCTTCGCGGTCGTTGGCGCGCAGCAGGATTTTGGCCGTGCTGCCGTGCTGGCTGGGATTATGCTGGTGATTGCGCTCTGCGCTTTCATCATTCAGCGCGTGGTAATTGGTGGGCGGTCTTATGTCTCGCTTACTGGTAAGGGCGATGTCGGGCTGCCGACACCGCTGCCAACGCTGGTGCGCCGCATGGCCTATGCCATTGCGCTACCTTGGGCGTTTTTGACGATCACGGTTTATACCATGGCGCTGGCGGGTGGTTTCGTGCGCGTATGGGGGCGGGATTGGACGCCCACACTTTCCCATTTCAAGCGCGCCTTTGCCCTGGAATGGAGCGCCAGTGGCGCGCTGATTTTATCAGGCGGCGCCTGGCATTCGCTCTTTACCACCATTAAGCTTGCTGCCATTGCGGCCCCTATCACGGCAGTGCTTGGCTTGCTTGCGGCTTGGGTGCTTTCACGGCAGCGCTTTTTTGGGCGTACTGCCTTGGAATTCGCGTTGATGCTGACCTTCGCTGTGCCCGGCACGGTGATCGGCGTTGCCTATATCCTGACCTATAATCTGCCGCCGCTTGAAATCACCGGCACGGCAATGATCCTTATCGCCTGCTTTGTCTTCCGCAATTTGCCGGTTGGCGTGCGGTCCGGTGTTGCGGCGATGAGCCAGCTCGACAAATCCCTGGATGAGGCCGCAGTAACCTTGCGCGCTTCCACCTTCCGTAGCCTGCGCACCGTGGTGCTACCGTTGCTGAAGCCTGCCATTGTCACCGCGCTGGTCTATGCCTTTGTACGCGCCATGACGACGGTTTCTGCCGTGATCTTTCTGGTCTCGGCGCAATATGAAATGGCGACAGTCTTTATCATCAACCGCGTCATCAATGGAGATTACGGGCTGGCCATTGCCTATTGCAGCGCGTTGATTGTGCTGATGATGGCGGCGATTGGCCTGATCAATCTGCTGGTCGGCAGCCGGCGTCTTGGCCGGCGCCAGGCCGCCGCACTGATAGGAGGGCGCGCATAGTGAACAATAAGGCCGCCGAGGTTCGGCTTGAAGGCATTGCCAAGCGTTACGGCAAGGTGGAGGCGGTAAAGCCGCTTGATCTGATTATTGAAGGCGGCACGCTGGTGACCTTGCTTGGGCCCTCGGGCTGCGGGAAGACAACGCTGCTCCGCATGATTGCCGGGTTGGAACAACCAAGCGCCGGGCGGCTGTTCATCGGCGGGCGGGATGTGACGCTGCTTTCTGCGGGTGAGCGCAATGTCTCCATGGTGTTTCAAAGCTATGCGCTATTTCCGCATATGACAGTGCTGGAGAATGTGTCCTACGGCCTGATTTCCTCGGGCTTTGGCAAGAAGGATGCCGCGGCGCGGGCGGAAGCCGCCTTGGAAACCGTGGGCCTTCGTGGGTTTGGCGCAAGGCTGCCTTCGGAAATGTCGGGCGGGCAGCAGCAACGTGTCGCGGTGGCGCGCGCGCTGGTCTTGGAACCGGCGGTGCTGTTGTTTGACGAGCCGCTTTCCAATCTGGACACCAGACTTCGGCGCAGCATGCGTGAGGAAATCCGCGCCCTGCAACAGCGCCTTGGCCTGACCGTGGTTTACGTGACGCATGATCAATCAGAGGCGCTGGCGGTTTCCGACAAGATTGTTGTGATGCGCAATGCCGAAATCGCGCAAGCCGGCACGCCAGAGGCGCTCTATGCCAGCCCGGAGAATGTTTTTGTCGCGACCTTCATGGGTGAGGCCAATCATGTGCGCGGTTCCATCGAAAGCGTCACCGGCGATACCGCGCAGGTGGCGCTTGATGCGCTGACGCTTGCGCTGCCGCATCGTGGCTTGGGGACTGGGCCATGTGATGTGGTGATCCGGCCTGAGGCCATCCGGCTTGCGGATAACGGCCCCGGTATCGCCGGTCAGATCGCCCGTGCAACCTATATGGGCGCGCATACGGAATACCTTATCGCCACCCCGCTTGGGGAGCTTTTCGCCATCCATCCTGATCGGCTGAATCGTCGTCGCGCCGGTAGCGCGGTTATGGTCACGCTGGACCCGGAAGGTGTGGTTCTGGTCCGACCATGACCAAAACCTTGCAGGTTGCGGGCAAAGCCGCCACATCGAAAACCAATACAAATCACCAGCATAGGGAGAGCACCATGTTCCGCAAAAGCCTTGGCGCCATCGGCCTTGCCGCAGCGCTTGTCACCTCATTTACGGGGGATGCTGTAGCGCAATCCGCCTGCGCCTTCCGCGGTTCCTTGGATGAAGCCTATTGCGATGCAAACCGCGATATGGTGGCTGATGTGCCTGCCGATGCGGCGCGGCAGCGCGATCCTTCCACGCTTGTCTTTGCCTATACGCCCGTGGAAGACCCCGCACTTTATGCTACGCAATTTCGCCCTCTATTGGAATATCTCGGCCAATGCGTCGGGCGCCGCGTAGTGTATTTCCAGGTCACCAGCAATGCCGCTCAGGTGGAAGCCATGCGTTCGGGACGGCTGCATATTGCCGGGTTTTCTACGGGGCCCACGGCCTTTGCTGTTAACCTGGCCGGCGCCGTACCCTTCGCGATCAAAGGTAATCCAGATGCTTTTGAAAGCTACCGTGTTGTGACCTTGGTGCGCGCCGATAGCCCGTTTCAATCGGTGGCTGATCTGAAGGGCAAGCGCGTTGCGCATACCTCAGCTACCTCCAATTCCGGCAATCTGGCGCCGCGCGCCTTCTTTCCCGGGCTTGGATTGACGCCGGATACGGATTACCGCGTGGTCTATTCCGGTGGTCATGACCGCAGCGTCATGGGCGTGAATGCCGGGGATTATGATGCCGCGCCGGTTGCTTCCGATGTGTTCAACCGCATGGTGGCGCGTGGCCAGGTGCGGCGGGATAACTTCCGTATCATCTGGGAATCCGATCCGTTCCCCACTTCATCCTTCGCGCTTTCACATGATCTGAAGCCGGAATTGGCGGAACGCATCCGCAAATGCTTCTTTGATTATCGCTTCCCTGAATCGCTGCGCCGTGACCTCGGCGGCAATGATCGCTTCTGGCCCGCGACCTATTCCGAACATTGGGCGCCAGTGCGCGCGGTCGCGGATGCGGTGAATGCGCCCTATAATCGTGTGGCGTTTGACGCGGAAAGCCGGCGTGAATTGGAAGCCGAACAGCGGCGTAATCAGCAGCGCCAGCAGCAGCAACAGCAAGCGCCAGCGCGGCCGCAGTGATGCAAGCGGGCGCGATGCAGGGCCTTATTATCAAGGGCCTGGTCAAGGAATATGTCCCGGGCAAGCCTGTTTTGCGCGGGATCAACCTTGCCATCGCGCCGCAGGGCATCACGGCCGTGATTGGACCTTCGGGTACGGGCAAATCCACACTGCTTCGTTGCATCAATCGGCTGGTAGAGCCCACCGCAGGTGAGATCCTGCTCAATGGGCAGGATCTTGTGCCCTTGCGTGGGCGCGGTTTGCGCATGGCGCGCCGGCGTATCGGCATGGTGTTTCAGGAATACAATCTGGTCGAACGCCTGACCGTCATGGAGAATGTGCTCTCCGGCCGGCTTGGCTATGTATCTCTCTGGCAGGCATGGATGCGGCGCTATCCAGACGCTGATATTGCGCGTGCCTTTTCCTTGCTGGATGCTGTAGGTCTGCCGGAACAGGCAACCCGCCGCGCCGATGCGCTTTCGGGCGGGCAGCGCCAGCGTGTGGGGATTGCGCGCGCTTTGATGCAACAGCCCGAATTGCTGCTGGCGGATGAACCCACTTCGTCACTCGACCCCCGTACGGCGGTTGAGATCATGGAACTGATGACAGGGCTTTCCACCTCCGCGGGTGTACCGCTGGTGGTGAATATTCATAACGTCGATCTGGCGCGGCGCTTCGCGCAGCGCATCATTGGCATGGCGGGCGGAGAGATTGTGTTTGATGGCCCGCCCGAGGCTTTGCAGTCAGAACATCTCCGCCAGATTTACGGCGGTGAGGATTGGCTGTGAGCGCAAGCACGCTACGCCGCCGCGCTTTTCCAGCGAATTGGAGCGCGCGTGCCACGGCATTTGGCCTGATGCTGTATGCGATTTACGCGTTTGGGCAACTGGATATCACCTGGGCACGGCTTTCGGTTGGCTTCGGGGAAGCGGGGCGCTTCTTGGCCCGCATGTGGCCCCCCAATTTTTCCCGTGCTGAATTGCTTATTGAAGGCATGCTGGAAAGCCTGCAAATCGCGGTCATTTCCTCGGCGCTGGGTATTTTGCTGGCGCTGCCGCTTGGCCTGATGGCGGCGCGTAACTTGGCGCCCTTGCCGCTTGCGGTTGCCACGCGTGGTTTTGTCGCTTTTTGCCGTAGCTTGCATTACGTGATTGTTGCGATCCTGTTCGTGAAGGCAATCGGTTTCGGCGCTTTGGCAGGGGTGGCGGCGCTGACCATCGCTTCCATGGGCTTTGTCGCCAAGCTGTTTGCTGAAGCAATCGAGGAAATCTCCATGAAGCAAGTGGAAGCCATAAGGGCTACCGGTGCGGGCTTCGGCGCCGTGCTGGTCTATGGCGTTTTACCGCAGGTGGCTTCGCGCTTCATTGGCTTTTCGCTCTATCAGTTGGACTCCAATCTGCGTAACTCAACGCTGGTCGGCATTGTTGGCGCCGGCGGTATCGGCGGCACGCTATTCGCTGCCTTCAAGCGGTTTGATTATGATTTCGTTGTGGCCATTCTGCTTTCCATCATTGCGCTGATATTCATTGCGGAGCTTATCTCCGGACGTATCCGGGCGCTACTCCGATGAATGCGCTGATGCGCGAATGGCAGCGCTTCACGCCCATGGAACGCTTCACGCGCTGGGCAGTATATTTCGCCCTGGTCGTGACGCTGGTCTGGGCTGTGCGCAATGTTGAGATCATCCCAGAGTTTCTGATTGATGCGCCGGAACAGATGGTCGATCTTCTGGTGCGCATGTGGCCGCCTGATCTTGGGCATTATCATCCGGCAGTGCATCACGCGCTGGTGGAAACGCTGCATATCGCCTCGCTTGGCACCTTGTTCGCGTTCATTTTTGCTGTACCGCTGGCGTTGCTGGCGGCGCGCAATATCTGCCCCTACCCTGGGGTGAACGCTTTCGCACAGTTGCTTTTGGTGACCTCACGCTCCGTCAATTCGTTGGTTTGGGCACTGATTTTCGTGGCCATCTTTGGTCCAGGTGCTGCTGCTGGCACCTTTGCTATTGCGTTTCGCAGTATCGGCTTTGTCGGGAAGCTACTGGCGGAAGCGCTGGAGGAAATCGCCCCCGGTCCCCTGGAAGCTTTGGAGGCGACGGGGGCGCCGAAAGGACATGTCTTGCTGAAGGGCGCTTGGCCTCAAATCGCCCCAGCCTTTTGGGGGGTGGCGCTGTTCCGATGGGATATCAACATCCGTGAAAGTGCAGTGCTGGGGCTGGTCGGTGCCGGCGGGATTGGTGTTGTGCTGGATGATGCGATCAATTTCTTTCAATGGGATCGTGTAGCAACGATATTACTGACCATACTTGTCGTGGTGGTTGTTGCGGAGATCATTGTTACCCGCTTGAGGGCAAAACTGATCTAGACCTGATTGAGGCTAGGTTCGTATGGCCTGCGAAAGAAATACCCTGTCATAAATTTCGATAGAATCAAGAGTTCAACTGAAGATGGATAATTCGCCTTATCCTGTTACGCCCAGTTCGGGTCCTTACCAACTTGGTGTCATTGCTTGGACTTGCCCCTATCAAACCGGACACTCGGCTTGGTTGGATAACTTGCTTGCTATGAACTCACGTGGCGAGCGCATGCGCAAGCCCGAATGCGGGTGGATGTTATTGTAATCCTCGAACCATGCTG
>Ga0194134_10006744_pt1 | contig 10174 bp, 10 predicted proteins | sample TA2KigOff0mmetaG_FD_148602 | JGI IMG/M metagenome (GOLD analysis project Ga0194134, IMG submission 148602) | Freshwater microbial communities from Lake Tanganyika, Tanzania - TA2015056 Kigoma Offshore 0m | ecosystem: Environmental > Aquatic > Freshwater > Lake | place: Tanzania: Lake Tanganyika... | reverse complement strand
TACGCCACCGAGGTCAGCACCGAACTGTCGCCCAGGAAGGGAAATTCGGCGACTTGGGTATTGATGAAGCGGCCCGGGGTGTAGCCATCGACCGTGAAGGAAATATCGGCCAGACCGTCGCTCACGGCATCAAATGTGCCCGGTGGGGCGGTCACTGCTTTGGGCAGGATGTTGCACTTCATTCGCCCGCTGCTTTCCTTTTCAAGCAGCGCGCACCAGGTGGCTTGCGACTGGCTCAGCGTGTGGCCGGGTGGCAGCCAACTGGAGGCGGTAAAGACGGTCTGGGCAAAGACCTGGCTGGCGCCCAGCAAGGTGGCGGCAAGGGCAAGCGATCGCAGTTTCATGGGGCTCTCCTCGGAGGGGTTGTCGTTTCGCAAAAGGCTTCAGGCCCTAGCAGGGCCAGTCTTTGAGCTTAGTGCAAGCAAAGGCAGCGCTGGCCCCGTAGTTTCCCTGATGGCGGGGGCTACCGGCTCCCAGGCTTGGGGCCAGTCCTGCGGGTAAACTGCCCAATCAGGGAGACGCCTTCATGCTCGTTGAGCGTATTGAACACAAGTGGCTGTCTGCGTTCGTCCGAACCTTCGAGCTCTGCCGTGTCGAGGCGGGCCAGACCGCGGCGATCTTGACGGAGACGCAGTCGCGTCGGGTTCTTGTGGATTTGGCCCGCTTGGCGCTTGAGCAATTGGGAGCCCGGGTTTTCGAAATCACGCTGACTTCGCCGCCCCTGAGGGCACCCGTGCCGGTTCGTTCAACCGGAGCGAGCGATGCGATCGGGCAACTCGCCCCCGTGGTCGCAAGCCTGGCCCGGTCCGATTTTGTGGTGGACTGTACCGTTGAGGGTTTGCTGCATGCGCCGGAGTTGCCGGCCATCTTGCAAGGATCCGACGGTCGACGCCCGCGGGTGTTGATGATTTCCAATGAACACCCGGAAATCCTTGAGCGTACGGCGCCTGACGCGGCGCTTGAAACGGCGGTTCGTGCGGCGATGAAGCGGCTCAAATCGTCGCGTCAGATGACCGTGACATCGGCCGCCGGTACGGCCCTTCAGATCAGCCTGGATCGCGCGGTGATCGGTGGGGTCTGGGGTTTTTGCGACAAGCCGGGCATGGTTTCGCATTGGCCTGGGGGTTTGGCGCTGGCGTTTCCTGCCGCCGGCAGTGTGCAGGGCCGGCTGGTGCTGGCACCGGGCGATGTCAATCTGACCTTCAAGCGCTATGTGCGCGATCGCATCAGCCTGACCATTGAGGACGACCATGTTGTGGCCATCGAGGGGCAGGGCCTCGACGCCGACCTGATGCGCACTTACTGGAAGGCCTGGGAGGACGCCGAGGGCTGCCGGACTTGTTATGCGGTTTCGCATGTCGGGTTCGGCCTCAATCCAGCCGCCCGTTGGGATGCCCTCACTTTTTACGACAAGCGTGACTTTAACGGCACCGAATTGCGTGCTTTTGCCGGAAACTTTCTGTACTCAACCGGGGCGAACGAAGTGGCTGGACGGCATACGCTGGGGCATTTCGACTTACCCATGCGTTTGTGCTCGGTTGAGCTCGACGGGCTGCCCATCGTGCGAGAGGGCGTGCTCGTCCCGCCCACGGCCGTAGTGTGAGGGAGATGCTTGTGACTGATCATCCGATGCCGATCTGCGGAGACGACTATCCGCTGACCGTCAAGCAGAGGGCCTTGATGACGCTGGTGCATCGCCTCGGCCGTGAGAGTTTTGCGCCCCGCGCGACTCAACTCGATCGCGATGCGCAGTTTCCCTTTGCCAATTACGCGGATATGCGTCGGGCGGGCCTGCTCGGCCTTTGCGTGCCGGAGAGCCACGGGGGTCACGGCGCCGACTACGCCACTTACGCGCTGGTGTCAGCCGAGATAGGCCGCTACTGTGGTGCCACGGCCCTGACCTTCAACATGCATGTCTGCACCACACTGTGGAGCGGTTTGCTGTCTGAGGACTTGGACATGAGCGATGAGCAGCGGGCCAGTCACCAGTCTTGCCAGCATCTTCATTTTGACCGGGTGATCCGTGAGGGCGCGATTTACGCGCAGCCTTTTTCTGAGGGGGGCGCCGCTGCTGCGGGTGCCGCGCCGTTTGGGACCACGGCGGTGCGGGCTGAAGGGGGCTGGCGTATCAGTGGCAAAAAGATTTTCGCCTCGCTCTCCGATGCCGCCGATTACTTCGGGGTTTTATGTACCGAGAGGAAGCCCGACACCCAGCTCTCACGGCGCGACACCCTCTACCTGGCGGTCCCGCGCCACGCCCCGGGGTTGACGGTCGAGGGGACCTGGGACCCCTTGGGCATGCGCGCCACCGTCTCGCGCAATTTGGTATTTCAGGATGTGTTTGTGCCCGACGAGGCTGCGCTCATGCCGCAAGGCTTGTATTTTCAGGCGGCCACGCGCTGGCCGCACATGTTCATGACCTTGTCGCCCACCTACATGGGTATCGCGCAAGCGGCCTACGATTTCACCGTGGCTTATCTGCGCGGAGAGATCGCCGGCACCGGCCCGGTCAAGCGTCGGCAGTTTGCAACCAAGCAGATTGCGGTGGCCGAGATGTTCATCAAGCTCGAGCAGACCCGTAATCTGTTCCTTCGAGCCATTGAGGATGCGAGAGTCGACCCGAGTAAATCGACGCGTCTGCGTGCCTACGCCGCGCAGTACACCATCATGGAGAACGCGCAGGATCTGGCGCGCCTGGCTATTCGCACCTGCGGCGGGCAGTCGATGCTCAAGAGCCTGCCCCTCGAGCGCTTGTACCGGGATGCCCGATGCGGCTCGCTGATGCTGCCCTGGACTGCCGAGCTGTGCATGGATCGAATTGGGCGGGAGGCTCTTTACGAGCCCGGTGAAACCGACGCGTGATGAGGCATCGGGAGTCGAGTCCGCTGGCCGCGCGCCTGGCCGAACTGGCACTCACCCAGCCTGACCGTCCAGCCTTGATTTCCCGCGGTGATGCCCTTGCGGCCGACCGACCGGCTCGACGCTACGCTGACTTGTGGCGACAGATCGAGCGCATCACGGCTGAGCTGCAATCGGTCTGGGATCTGCGGGCGGGAGATCGAGTGGCCTGGCTGGGCTTCAATCATGAGTTGCAGCTCATCACTTTGATCGCTTGCGCTCGCCTGGGGGCGGTTTTCCTGCCGCTCAATTTCAGGCTGGCGCACGCCGAAGTGCAACAGGTGCTTGACGATGCCCGCCCCGTGCTGTTGATCCACGACGCCCAGCACGCTTTGAGCGCGCAGGCCTTGCGCAGCGCAGGCCTTCGAATCGTGAGGCTTGAAGCCCTGCAAACTGGCGCGGCGGGCGACGATGCGGCGCTGCCTGTTTTGACGGGTCAGGAGCCGGTGCTTCTGGTCTACACCTCGGGCACCACCGGATTGCCCAAAGGCGCGGTGCACGCGCAGGCGGCCTTGATGGCCAACGCCCGTGCCAGCGCGTGGGCCCATGAGTTCTCGCCGCAGGACCGGGTGCTCTCGTGCCTGCCCCTCTTTCATGTCGGGGGCCTGTGCATCCAAACCCTGCCGGCTTTGATGGCGGGAGTCGAGGTGGTGCTCCATCCCCGCTTCGATCCAGCGGCCTGGCTTGATGAGTTGGCGCTTAGCCGACCGACTCTTTCCCTGCTGGTGCCGGCGACCCTGCGTGCGCTGTTCGAGCATCCGCGCTGGTCGCAAACCTCCTTGCAGGGTTTGCGCGGCATCATGACCGGCTCTTCCATCGTTCCGCTGGCCTATTTGCAGACCCTGCATGCCCGGGGTGTCCCGGTCGGGCAGATCTATGGCACGACCGAGACGGGGCCGGTGTCGGTGGTTTTGCGTCTGGCCGATGCGCTGGCGCATGAGGGCAGCATTGGCTGGCCCCACCCGCATGCGCAGGTCAAGATCGTGGATACCCAGGGGCGCGAGGTGGCCGATGGTCAGACCGGCGAGGTGTGCGTGCGTGCCGACAATTTGATGGCAGGGTATTGGAACGAAGAAGGTCGTCAGGGCCTAGGTCTGGAGGACGGCTGGTTTCACTGCGGCGACCTCGGAAGGCGCGCCGTCGATGGCTGCATCACCATCGTGGGCAGGTCCAAGGACATGATCATTTCCGGGGGTGAGAACATTTATCCAGCTGAAATCGAGAATCTGTTGGTCTCGATGGAGGGCTTGGCCGAGTGCGCTGTGGTGGGTTTGCCCGATTCGCGCTGGGGCGAGGTGCCGGTTCTGGTGCTCGTTCGCGCGCCCGGGGCCGCTGTTGAGCCTTTGCGGGCCGATGCGGTGCTGGCCTATCTGTCTGACCGCATTGCCCGGTTCAAGCTGCCTCGTCGGGTGGTATTTTTGGACGCTCTGCCCAAGAGCGCCTTGGGAAAGGTGCAAAAGCAGGTTCTGCAAGCGCAATTGGCCGTCGGCGATCTGGCTTGAGCCTGTTGCCAGTTGCCGTCGGCGTTCTTGGCCTCAGGCCTGACTGAGTTGACGCACCCCGGCCAGCACATGGCTGAGCGATTTGAACTCGCGCGCCACGCGCTCGAGGAATGCATCGAAGGGCCGCGAGGCAAACGCGGCATGCGCGTAGGCGATCTGCCCCATGCGTTGGTAGTAGTCGCGCGAGACCAGCCGGGCCCGCTTGACATTCCATGCGTCGACGAATAAACAACTATCGCCGATGTCGCGGTAGTCCGCAGCGCTGCGCGCGCGTCCGAGTTCCAGGCAGATGATCTCGGGCGGCATTTTTTGCGCATTGCGGAAGTTGCGCGCCATCATGTGCACCAGATAGGACTCGAGCTCCTCATCAAGGAGGAGGTGGGTTTGCCCTTCGGCGGCCATCACCATTTCCCAACTGGCCTTGATATACGGTTGCCAATCCATACGCACTCCCCTCGGCTGTGCGAGCAAAGGTATACCTGCGGCCCGCTTTTGTCGAGTTTGCTTGTCTCGGTGTTTGCCGCTATTGCCAGTGGCGGCAGGGTCTATTACAAATACGGTTTGGCCCAGGCTCGCGTGCCTCGCACGCGAGCGGGTCATTATTTTTTGTAAGGCCCGCTGCCGCCTGCTGGCACCTGCGACATGATGGCGCATGGTCGAGCCCCCCTGATCAGCCTGTCTGCAGCCCAGGCACAGATGCAAGCCCTGCTCAAGGCCGGGTTCAGTGACGACGGGGCGGTGGTGCGGCTGCTCGATAGTCTGTTGCAGCTGGCCCATGCGCTCAAGGCCTCGGATCTGCATCTGGAGCCTTACGACGGCTTCTATCGCATCCGAGTGCGTATCGATGGTCAGTTGCAGGAGTGGTTACAGCCGCCGCCCGCTCTGCGCGAGCGTGTGTCCTCTCGCATCAAAGTCTTGGCCCGGCTCGATATCGCCGAGAAGCGTTTGCCGCAGGATGGGCGCCTGCGCCTGCCCCTGCCCTCGGGGCGGTCGGCCGATTTGCGCATCAGCACCCTGCCGACCGTCCACGGTGAAAAGGTGGTGGTGCGCTTTATCGATGCAGCGCCGGATCGGCTGGAGCTCCGGGCTTTGGGTTACGAGGCCGAGCAGGAGCAGGCGTTGGTGGAGGCCCTGTCGCGCCCGTACGGGATGGTGCTGGTCACTGGGCCCACCGGCGCCGGCAAGACGCTGTCCATGTACAGCTGTCTGCAACAACTCAATCGGCCGGGCATCAATATCTGTACCGCAGAAGATCCCTGCGAAATCAACCTCCTGGGTATCAATCAGGTCAGTATTCACGAGAAAGCGGGCCTGACTTTCGCTTCGGCCCTGCGCGCCTTCTTGCGCCAGGACCCCGATGTCATCATGATCGGCGAGATCCGTGACCTGGAAACTGCTGACATGGCTCTCAAGGCGGCTCAGACCGGGCATCTGGTGTTTTCCACCTTGCACACCAACGATGCCCCGTCCACCTTGCTGCGTTTGCGGCAGATCGGAGTGGCGCCCCACAACATTGCCGCCAGCGTGGTGCTGGTGACCGCGCAGCGTTTGCTGCGTCGCCTATGTGTGCACTGCCGACAGCCGGTGATGATGTCCGAGACCTGGTTGCGCCAGGCCGCCTGCCCACCGGAGCTGTCCGGGGCCGATGGGCCGATCTTCGGTCCGCGCGGTTGCGCGCTCTGTCATGGGGGCTATCTGGGACGCGTAGGCGTGTTTCAGGTGATGCCGGTCAGCGCCGCCATGGGCGAAATTGTCCTGCGTGAGGGCAGTGCCGCTGAGATGTCGCGACAGGCTGTGGCTGAGTCGGTGATGAGCTTGCGGCACGCGGCGTGGCGCAAAGTTAAACTGGGGTCGACCAGCGTTGATGAAGTGCTGGCCCACACCCATGCTTAGTCCCGACTCTGCCTTTGCTTGCGGCCCGGCGCCGGGCGGGGGCTGCGCATGAGTGCTTCACGGCGCTTGTCGGCCTCGCCCTTGTCTTTCGACTGGACCGGGCGCGATGCACAAGGCCGGCTTCAGCGCGGCCGCAGCCAGGCCGGAGGAGACAACCAGTTGCGCGCCTTGCTGCGCAGACGCGGCCTGCACGCCATTGAAGTTCAGGTCGTGCGTCGGCCGCGTCAGCGCAAGCCCTCGGCCGCCGATATCGCCCGATTCACCCGACAGTTGGCCGCCTTGCTGCGTGCCGGCTTGGCCCTGGTCGATGCGTTGCACATGTTGGTGCGCACGCAGGAGCAGGCCAGCTTGCTGCCAATACTCGAACAAATCAACGCCGACCTGCAAGATGGGCAGTCCCTTTCCTCGGCCCTGCAGCGCCACAACACGGTGTTTGGCGACCTGTACATTGCGCTGGTGCAGGCCGGGGAGCTCAGCGGCCGGCTCGATCTGATGCTCGAACGGCTCGCCACTCATCAAGAGAAGACACAGGCGCTGGCGCGCCGCGTGCGTTCGGCCCTGACTTATCCGGCGGTTGTGCTCTCGGTGGCCGTGGCTGTGTTGGTGGTCATCATGGTGTTCGTGGTGCCGGCGTTCGAAAATGTGTTTGCTGCTTTCGGCGCTGAGCTTCCCTGGGCTACCCAGTGGGTGATTGGCGCCAGTCGAGCCCTCGTGCACAACGGTCCGCTGCTGCTCGGTGCGGCGCTGGCCTTGGTGGGGTCGCTGTTGTGGGCCTGGCGGCGCAGCCCCGTTTTCGTTCAGCGGCTTGATGCGTTGCGCTTGGCTTTACCGGTTTGGGGTCGGCTTTTGCAGGAGGCGGCGCTGGCACGCTGGAGTCGTACCCTGGCGACCTTGTTGGCCGCCGGATTGCCCTTGGCGCAGGCCCTGCAGTCGGTACGAGGCACTTGTGGGCACCGCGCCCACGCAAGGGCTACGGAACGGCTGGCCCAGGAAATTGAGCGTGGAAGCAGCCTGCATGCGGCCCTAGCACGGGAGCCCTGGTTTCCGCCTTTGTTGCAGCAGATGTGCGCCGTCAGGGAGGAGTCGGGCACGCTGGATCATTTGCTGGAGAAGGTGGCTGATTTTCAGGAGGCCGCACTGGATGAGCGCCTTCAGCGCTTGGCCTCGCTCATCGAGCCGTCGACTGTCTTGCTGCTCGGTCTGGTCGTCGGTGCTCTGGTCTTGTCTTTGTACCTGCCGGTCTTCCAAATGGGGCAGATCGTCTGATGAGCCAGTCTCTTGTACTCACCGGCGCCGCGTTGCTCGGTTTGCTTTTGGGCAGTTTTGGTCAGGTCGTGGTGCACCGTCTTCCGCGCATGATGGAGCGGCAGTGGGCGCGTGAAGCCAGGGACTGGCTGGCCGAAGTCGAAGCCTCGGCCCCGCCGCCGCAGGACAGCGCGCCCTACAACCTGGCCCGGCCGGGTTCGCACTGTCCGGCTTGTGGGCATCAGCTGCCCTGGTACGAAATGATCCCGGTGCTCAGCTACCTTTTTTTGCGGGGCCGATGCAGCGCATGTGGGCAAGCCATAGGCTGGCGTTCGCCCCTGCTGGAACTGGCGGTGGCCGGCTTGTGCGTGGCGTGTGTCTGGCGCTGGGGGCTGCAAGTGCAGGCCCTGGCCTGGGCCGGCTTTGGCTTTGTCCTGCTGATCCTGGCTTGCATCGACTGGGACACCCAGCTGCTGCCTGACAGTCTGACGCTGCCTTTGATTTGGTCCGGCCTGATTGCCACGGCTGTGGGTTGGACCGGGCTCGATTTACAGGCTTCGCTTTGGGGCGCAGTGGTGGGTTATCTTCTGCTGTGGGGGGTGCACCAGATGTTCCTGGCGGTCACCGGGCGCCAGGGCATGGGTCAGGGTGATTTCAAACTCCTCGCCGCCCTGGGGGCCTGGTTGGGGTGGCCGGCGCTTTTGCCCTTGGTGCTCATCGCCTCGGTGTCGGGTTTGGTGCTGGGTGTGCTGCTGAGGGTGTCGGGACGCTTGCAGCCCGGTGAGCCCTTGCCGTTCGGGCCTGCCCTGGCGGTCGCCGGCGGCTTTCTGATGTTCTGGCCCGAGCGCTTTGACGCCTGGCTCTGGTTTTGAAGGAGCCGCGGATGCAGCAAGACAAGGTGTTTCGGATCGGACTGACTGGCGGCATAGGCAGCGGCAAGAGTACGGTGGCCGCTGCCTTGGTCGGGCTGGGCGCGGCCGGGATCGATGCCGATGCCATCGCCCGCAGCCTCACTGCCGCGGGCGGTGCGGCGATGCCCGCGATCGCGCAGACCTTCGGGGCGCAATACATTGACGCCGATGGCGCCCTGAACCGGCAGGCCATGCGCGACTTGGCCTTCACCGATCCGCAGGCCCGCAGTCGTCTCGAGGCGATCGTTCATCCGCTGGTGTCGCAGCACACCGAGCGGCAGGCGCAGGAGGCCTTGTCAGCCGGTGCCGTCTGCCTGGTTTTTGATGTGCCCTTATTGGTCGAGTCCGGTCCGCGCTGGCGCGGCCGGGTCGACGCGGTCCTGGTGGTCGATTGCACCGTTCAGACGCAGATCGAGCGGGTCATGACCCGCAGCGGCTGGACGCGTGAGGCGGTCGAACGGGTGATTGCGCAGCAGGCTTCCCGCGCGCATCGGCTCGCGGCCGCTGATGCCACCTTGTTCAACGAAGGCATAGGGCTCGAGGCCTTGCAGCAGCAGGTGGCGCAGGTTTGGCGACACTTCGGGCTATCATCCCGAGATTGAGTCGATCGGCCTCGGGGCGTTTTGCCGTGATCCAGTACGAATTTCCATTCAACGAGCGCATCCGGACCTACCTGCGGCTGGAACACCTCTTTTTCAGACTCGGTGACCTGATGGGCCGCAATTCGGCCACCGATCATCACTTCGCCATCACCACCCTCTTCGAGATCCTGGAGGTGGGCGCTCGCTCCGACTTGCGCACGGATGTGCTCAAGGACCTGGACAAGCAAAAGTCCCTGGTCGCCGGTTACCGAGGCAATCCCGCTATTTCTGAGAAGGCGCTCGAGCAGGTGCTCGGCCAGCTCGATACCTGTCTGAGTACCCTGCGCGACCAGCCTGGCAAACTCGGCCAATCGCTGACCGAGGTCGACTGGCTCATGAGTTTGCGCAGCCGGGCCAACATGCCGGGCGGCACCTGTGAGTTTGATTTGCCGGCCTACCACGCCTGGCGGCACAAGGATGCGGCCGATCGGCGCGCTGATTTGAAGCGTTGGATCGAAGGCCTACTGCCGCTGGCCGAATCGGTTGGGCTGCTGCTCAAGCTTCTGCGCGATTCGGGCGTACCGCAGAAGGTCTTGTGCGCTGGGGGGCACTACCAGCAGAACTTGCCTCAGGGCCGATCTTTTCAGCTGATGCGACTGCGTATTGATCCTGCACTGGGTTTGTTTCCCGAGGTGAGCGGCAACCGGCTCGTGATCTCGGTGCGCTTGATGACGCTGGTCGACGGTCAACGCGTGCAATCCTCGAGCGAGGATGCCCCTCTGGAAATCACGCTCTGTTCCTGAGCGTCAGCGCTGGCTCCTGCGTGTTTCCATGACCCGTGCTCCCGACGCTTGCCCCCCCGCGCGCAAGGTCAGCTGCCCGGCCTGCGGGGGAGTCAGCCTCTACGGCAGCGAGAATCCGCACCGCCCTTTTTGTTCGGCGCGTTGCAAGGGCCTTGATCTGGGGGCCTGGGCGAGCGAACAGTTCCGGCTGCCGGCGCAGGTTCCGTCCGAAGAGACGGGCGAGCCGCCCGCGCAATAAGCCCCTTGAGGGGGCGCATCGACGAAAAAAGCCGCGAGGCTTGGCGCCGCGCGGCTTGCGGGGGGCACTACCGCCCTTAGTTGGGGGTGAGCAACTGCTGCAG
>Ga0194134_10006741_pt1 | contig 10175 bp, 10 predicted proteins | sample TA2KigOff0mmetaG_FD_148602 | JGI IMG/M metagenome (GOLD analysis project Ga0194134, IMG submission 148602) | Freshwater microbial communities from Lake Tanganyika, Tanzania - TA2015056 Kigoma Offshore 0m | ecosystem: Environmental > Aquatic > Freshwater > Lake | place: Tanzania: Lake Tanganyika... | reverse complement strand
TTCGAGCGCCTCCGAGAGGCTCTCCTTGCGGTTCTTGTTTCGCACACCCGCATGAACCCTGCCCTGGCGATGACTCATGTGGCCCGTGGAGCAGGGTTGCCGTCTGGAACCCCTCAAGACCGTTCCGTTGTTCCACTATGGTGGAACAGAGATGGAACAGAGTAGGAACAGCCTACTAGCTCTGAGGCTCCGTCGGACGGGCGTTCTGAGGCAGTGGTATTCATGTTCCTGTTCCACTGTTCCATCTGATATATATACATATTCAAGTTCGGAACACGAATAATATACGTATATATGCATGGAACAATGGAACAATTGCCGAGAGGCCTTACGTGACGAGGGTTCTAGCTGTTCCACCTGTGTTCCATCATAATGGAACGGTGGAACAAGGTCGGAGCAATGCTAAGACTTGCGCTCCGGGGAGAGATGTATTATAATTATACCAGCCCACCGAGGTGGTGTCAATAGTAATAGATAGAGGAACATAAAGGATGGAAGGGTTAGTGAACGACTTCGCCGATTTATTCTCGGGGAACCTGCGCTCTTACGGGCGGTGGGATCCGGTCTCCGGGAACATGTCGACGGTAAAAGGGGAGGTCTCGAACGACCAGTACCTGGAACACCTGGAGGGTGGAATCGGGTTAGGGATCGTTCCTGTCTCGGACGGTGGTACCTGCAAGTTCGGGGCGATCGATGTGGACAAGCACGAGTCGCCGGAGGATATTGATTTCAAGGCGTTGCAAGCCAAGATCAACGAGTACCGGCTTCCGCTGGTGATGTGCCGGACCAAACGCGGGGGTGCACACCTATACCTTTTTGGCGACGAATACCTCCCGGCCAAGCAGGTGCGACGGGTGCTCGGATCGTGGCGGGATGTACTGGGGATTAAGCACAAGACCGAGATCTTTCCGAAGCAGGACTCGCTCGTGACTTCGAGTGGCGAGAAGGCGCTTGGTAACTGGATTAACCTTTGCTACTTCGACGCTGAGCAGACGCTCAGGTACGGATTCGACGATGATTGCAACAAGCTCTCGTTCGATCTTTTCCTTCAATATGCGCAAAGCAAGCGCGTCACCGTCGAGCAACTCGCCGAGCTTACCCTTCGCGAGCACCTGGAGGCACCACCCTGCATCCAAAAGATGATTCACTCCGGCGTCGAGTCCGGTGCTCGGAATGAGGCGCTGTACAACGTCACCGTGTACCTGAAGAGGGCGAGGCCCGATAACTTTTTCGACGACGCGGTAGCGCTTAACGGTACGATGTTCGATAAACCGCTCGGGAACGCGGAAGCGAAAAAGGTCATTCGTTCCGCCTCACGGCGCGACTACCTGTATCGGTGTGCCGAGGAGCCCTGCAAGTCGCTTTGCGATCGGAAGGTGTGTGTAACCCGCGAGTTCGGAATCTCGATGGATGAGAAAAAAGTACTCGACGCCCACGACGCGCTACCCCAGTTCTCGGAGCTGATCGAATACCTGTCGGACCCGCCTCGGTGGGGTATACACGTCAACGGGCAGTTGATCTCGAACATCCCGACCGTGGTGCTGAGGGACCCGAGCCTGATGGGTACGCTCATCTTCGAGCGACTCAAGATCAACATCCCGAAGATCACCCTCGATAATTGGCGCTCCCGGGTGTTGGATCCGCTGGTACCGAATATCCGGACGATCGAGGTGCCGAAGGAGGCGTCGGCGTCAGGGATCGTGCAAGCGAAGTTCGCCGAGTTCGTGCAGAAGGCCGATCTGTCCAAGGACGGGAAGGACACCAGTGATCGTAAAGCGCTGCTGCGTAACATCCCGATCGTGCAGGTCATCGACGGGACGCGTTGCGTAGTGTTCCGGGGGACCGCCTTCTCTGAGTACTTGAAGCGGAATAAAGCCGAGGTTCAGACCGGCATGGATCTGTGGACCACGCTGCGGCGCGATTGCAACGCCTCACACGATAAAATCCGCGTGCCGGGTGGTAAGACCCTGAACGTCTGGTACGCTCCCATCACCGAGGAATATGAGGTCAAGGTCGATGAGCCTGAATTTACAACCGAGTTCTAAAGAGACGAGTATCGATTATGACCCTAAAACCGGACGATTCATCGTCTCTTCCCAGCCTTGGCTTCTGGAAAAAGTGCGACAGATTCCTAATCGTCGCTGGGATTCTCGTCGAAGAGTGTGGACTGCTCCTGCGTTGCGAGCTAATGCTGAGTATATACTCGGTGCTTTTCAAAGTCGCTGTCTTACTGACCGAGCTTCTGCTGCAGCTCAAGCGGCTCTCGAGAAATCCCGTCCTGTTCAGGGCTCAATGTTTCCGGCTGGTTACACTTTCCGAACGACTCCTCGGCCGTATCAGAGACAAGCTCTTGATCGAGCATTCGACAAGAATGTCTTTGCGTATTATATGGACATGGGTACAGGGAAAACGAAGGTCTCTTTGGACCTGTTAGGTGCGCTGTACCTTGACCAAAAGGTAGACCGCCTCCTCGTCGTTACTAAGTTTTCGACCCGCAGGAATTGGGAGCGTGAGGTCGGGATTCACCTGCCCTTCGAGGCGGACATCATGGTGCTTGATACCACGAAGCCCAAAGTGTTCGAGAAGTGGAACACGGCGGGTGATCGGTTCAAAATCCTTATCGTCGGGACCGAATCGCTCGCCGCAGGATCTGCCGTGAACTACGCGGACGCATTTCTGATGGTTTCGACTCGGGCCGCGATGGTGGTGGATGAGGCACACATGATCAAGAACCATTCGGCGGTGAGGAGTAAGGCATGCGTCTCGCTCGGCCGCAAAGCCGAGTACCGGTTCATCATGACCGGCACCCCGGTGGCGAATGGTCCGATGGACGTCTTTATGCAGTTCGAGTTCCTGGACCCGAATATCATCGGGATAGGGGATTTCTATTCTTTCCGTAATCGCTACGCGGTGATGGGCGGCTACGAGGGGAAGGAGATCGTCGGGTATCAGAATCTGGATGAACTGATCGAACTGATTTCCCCGTTCATCTTCCAGGTGCGTAAGTCCGAGGTGCTCACCGAGTTACCCCCGAAAGTGTTCGCTGTGCGCGAAGTGCAGATGACTGATGAGCAAAAAAGATTATATCGACAGATTTCTAAAGAAGACAAAGCAGTATCTGGAGATCGAGGCGTCACCGTCAAGTCAGTGCTTGAGCGAATGCTCAGGCTACAGGAGATCTGTGGCGGGATCATTGCGTACGAGCGAAATCCTGACCTTTACAATCCGGACATGTACGAGCATTGTCGTATCCCGGGTAAGAATCCGAAGGTCGAAGAGCTAAAGGCGATAATGGAGGAAACCGACGGCTCGGTGATCATTTGGTGTCGATTTCTGGAGGAGATCGCGATGGTGAGCGAGGCCTTACGCGAGACTTACGGTCGGCGATCCGTAGTAGAAATCCACGGCGGTATTGGGGAGCTGCAGCGGGATGATAATGTCCAGGCATTTCAGCGCGGCAAAGCGCGGTTTCTAGTCGGCAATGCAGCAACGGGTGGTGTGGGTCTGAATATGACTCGGGCTGAGACTGTGGTGTATTTTTCGAATTCGTTCTCCTTTACCGATCGTGATCAGTCCGAGGATCGTGCGCATCGGATCGGGCAGACGAAGTCGGTTACTTATATTGATCTGGTGTGCGAGGGGTCGGTGGACGAGGTGGTGCTTGATGCACTGCGAAGTAAAAAGGACGTCTCCGAATACGTGCGCCGGAGCATTAATGATGCAAACGAAGATATCTTACGCCGATTACTCTCCTAGTGGTATAATAGGAGTCTGCTACATAGAGGAATAGAGCGATGTCATTCCGAGTATTCGTGACCCAAGAAGTCACTACCGCGAACTACACCGACCTTGATCGGTGGGGGGAACCCACATTCTTAACCGCGTCTGAGGTCTCGAATGTACGAACTTCGGTCCATAACCGTAAACTGGTACACGTCATCCGATCGAAGCTCGAGACCTTTGACCCGCAGCGTGACTATATCGCACCGTCTGGATCTCCAATTGTCACGGGGATTGTATTCGCTGTACTGGCAGCTCAGGGCGTCCGAAAGTTCCCAGTACTCAAGTGGAATAACCGAGACCGGATATACACTTTGGTCCTTGTAGAAATTGATTCGACGGAGGTGGAAGATGTCATCTGAAGACGCACTCAACGAGGAATTCCGGATCTACGACGGATTAAAGCTCACCGAGCTGATAATTCGCATGCACGAGATTCAGGGCAAGAAGGACCGGCTCGAAGCTCAGGCGAAAGAACTGAACAAGCATTTTGACTTCTTGCGAATCACCAAGATCCCCGGGCAGATGGAAGAGGAGGGGATCGACCGAATCAACGTCACCGGGGTGGGACGGGTGTCGCTCACCGCAGATATGCACGTGTCGGTCAAGGCGGACAAGAAGGCTGATTTCTACCAGTGGCTGCGCGATAACGGTCGGTCGGACTTGATCGCCGAGACTGTGAATCCGTCGACGTTAAAGGCTACGGTAAAGAATATGGTCAAGAGCGGTGAGGCGTATCCGGATGAACTCCTGAACGTTTCTCCTTTCACGCGTGCCTCGATTACGAAGGCATAAGGACGAATTCGGCGCAAGCCGGGTACTGGCGGGAGGTCCCGTCTGTTAATTGTAATGGAGTAATCACAAATGGCGAAAGCTAAAGGGTTAGTTGCTACCGCGAAGAGCGATTTCAATATTGTCACTACGGATGCTCCCGAGTGGCTCCCGACCGGCACGACGCGGGGAACGGAGAACATCACGACGGACGACATGATCATTCCTCGAATCGAGCTGATTCAGGCGTTATCCCCTGCGCGGAACAAGAAGGACTCCTCCTACATCGAGGGGGCCGAAGAGGGGATGCTGTTTAATAACGTGACCCGCGAGCTTTACGGCGAGTCGGTCACCGTGATCCCGGTGTTCTACACCAAGCAGTACCTGATCTGGAAGGACCGCAAGCTCGGTGGCGGCAGCAATGGCTTTCGGGGCGCATTCAACACCCGCGAGGATGCACTGGCCGAGATCTCCAAGCTCGGTGAAGATGGGCTCGAAGCGACAGATACCGCGCAGCACTTCGTGCTCGTACATCATCTGGGGCAGGTCACCGAAGCTGTGCTTTCGATGAGCAAGTCGAAGATGAAGGTCAGCAAGCGTTGGAATTCGTTGGTGCGCATGACAAATATGGATTCGTTCGCTCGCGCTTACACGTTGTCTTCGGTTGAAGAGACCAACGCGCGGAACGAGTCTTATTATAATTTCAACATCGCACCGTTTGGATTCGTGAACAAATCGCTTTACGATCGGGCTCTCCAGCTCTTCACCACGATCAAGTCCGGTGGCGTCAAGGTCAGCAATGATTACGATGCTGCCGATGCTGGTGAATCTGAGTACTGATGCACGTCCGGGCCATTTACGGTCCTCCTGGCACCGGTAAGACCACGGAGTTACTGCGGTTAGTGCAGTACACACGCGAGACCGGTGTCCAGGCCGAGCAGATAGCGTTTCTATCGTTCACCCGTGCGGCGGCGAGTGAAGCGTTATCCAGGCTCGGTCTGAAGCGGTCCGATAACGTATCGACGATTCACGCGATGGCGTTTCGCTCTCTGAGGTTGAAGCAAGCTCAGGTGGTGGACCATATCAAGCTGCGTGAGTTCTCTAAAGTCACCGGCATTCCGATCGTCGGCAAGTCCCCCGAGGACGATGAAGAGCGCACCGACGGGGATGCTTACTTGGATCTTCTTAACTATGCACGGAACACTTTTAGCCACCCTTCCGAAGTCTACGAGACTTCGGATCGTCCGGGCACTCGTGCGGAATACGAGATGTTCGTCTCTGCGTACGCGAACTGGAAGAAGACCTACGGTTATTACGACTTCACCGATATGCTCGAACGAGCCAGTTCGGGAGCTGTTCGACAAGGGATTGAGGTCCTTTTTGTCGACGAGGCGCAAGACCTTTCACCTCTGCAGTGGCGTGTTATTGAGCGGCTCACAAAACGCGCTCATCAAGTCTTTGTCGCGGGGGATGATGACCAAGCAATATATGCTTGGTCGGGCGCTGATCCACACGGTATGGCAAAATTCTGTTCGAAGCACAAGGGTGATAGCGTTGTGCTCTCGCTCTCGCATCGACTTCCTGTTGCAGTGCACCAAAAGTCCCAGTCCCTCATTCGCCGAGTCCTTTTCCGCGTGGATAAGAAGTTCGATTCTTGTGGACGCTCAGGCACAGTACGGAACCATGGGTCAATGGCGTCGGTTGATGTTGAACACGGCGAGGATACGCTGGTTTTGGCACGGACGCATTCAATCCTGCGCGAGGCTGAAAACGCGCTCATCGATCGCCGCATCCCCTATGTTCGCGAATCGGGCCGTCCGGGAATGTTCCAGAATCGGTATGCCGTTGGCCTTCGATCCTACAACAAGATTCGTGACGGAAAACGTTTATCAGACTCTGATCGATCGGCTCTCTTTACAGTGGGATCAAGGGAGACAAAGGCAGCGCTTGAAAGAAACGATTACATGGCAGTCGTGGCATTCCCCTTCTACATTGCGATCGAAATGCCACACCGCGTTATCGATTACTACCAGGAGGTCGACGTCGATGTGGAGCCGACTATACGACTCTCCACTATTCACGCAGCTAAGGGCCATGAGGCGAATCGCGTCATCGTACTTACGAATATGACGAACCGCGTGGCGGATAATGCACACACTAAGCCTGATGATGAGATCCGGGTGTGGTACGTGGCGTTGACACGCAGCAAAGACGTATTGGATATTGTGGAGGGCTACAATGGCTATAACCTAGATAATTGACAGATAACCCCACGAGTGATATAATAGACCCTTCACCACTATAGAGGACTTAATGAAACAGTACGACAACACCAATTCCGGTCTGTTGATGCGGAATGAAAATCGGACCACAGACTCGCATCCCGAATTTACTGGATCGCTTAACGTTGAAGGTCGCGACTTCTGGGTCTCGGCCTGGGTCAACACTGGCAAGCCCGGATCTAAGATCGAGGGGAAGCGCTACTTCTCGATTAAGGTCACGCCGAAGGACGCTCCGAACCGCGCGAACACGGGTCGCAAGAACGCGGCGACGAATTACGACGATATAGACGACGATATCCCATTTTGATGAACATCCCACGCATTGACGGTCAAATCCCCTACTTGGTGGTGGACACTGAAACCACCGGCCTCAATTGGTTGGAGGATGAGGTATTTGGCGTCTCGATCGCACTTCCTGACGGCACCGCCGGGTACTGGGATGTACGGGCGACGCCAAAGATCCTGGATTGGCTAAGCGATCTTATCGCCGAGGATCGGGTTGGGGTGTGGGTTGGGCATAATTTCAAGTTCGACCTGCACTTCCTGCGTGAAGCTCGGGTGAGCATTCCGACCGACCGGATCGATTGCACGATGATTCGGGCGGCGCTGATCAATGAGCATGAACCGACCTACGGGCTGGATTTCTTGGCGCGGAAGTACGTTGGGGCGCAGAAGGACACGGAGATTTACGATGAACTGGCGAAGATATTTGGTGGCCGTGCTACACGCAACGCGCAGATGCCGAACATTTCACGCGCTCCTCAAGAGATCGTGGCGCGGTATGCAATCCTGGACGCGGTAGTCACGCGGAAGCTTTACCTGTGGCAGCGCGACGAGATCGAGAAGCAGAACCTGCATCGAGTCCATAGTCTCGAGCGTGAACTAATGCCCGTCATTATCGATATGGAGACCGAGGGTGTGCGGGTCGACGTCGATATGGCCGAGAGAGCCTCCCGACACCTCACGAAGCGCATCGACGATATGCAGCGGGACTTGAATACGGAGGCCGGGTTCGAGATCAACCCGAACCCCTCCGGATCGATCGCGCAGCTATTCAAGCCGACCCTAGGGGAGGACAATGAGTGGTACCTGATCGACGGGACCCGGGCAGGGAAGACCGATGGCGGGAAGGCATCGATCGACGCTGATTGCTTGCGTCGTATGAAGCATCCGGCGGCGAAGATGATCCTTGATCTCCGCAAAATGCTCAAGACCCGCGACACTTTCATTCAGGGCCATATCCTTGGTCACCAGCAGGACGGGGTGATACACTGTAACTACAACCAGACCAAGAACGATGCGGAGGCCGGGACCGGCACCGGGCGGCTTTCGATCACAAATCCGGCGCTGCAGCAGATTCCGTCGCGGGACGTAGCGATCAAATCGCTCGTGCGCCCGATCTTCAAGGCGGACCACGGCGCGAAATGGTTGGGGCTCGATTGGTCGCAGTTCGAATTCCGGGTAGCGAATCACTACGGGCAGGTGCCGTCGATCCTGGAGGCCTACCGGGTAAATCCGAATCTGGACTTTCACCAGTTGGTGTCCGATATGACCGGCATCCCCCGGAACGCGCAGTACGCCGGGGGTCCATCCTCGAAGGCGATAAATCTCGGGCTCGCTTTCAATATGGGTTCCGGGCGGCTGGCCCAAGAATGCGGACTTCCCTACACCGAGGAGACGGGGCCGAATGGGAACGCGTACCTTAAGGCGGGACCCGAGGCAATGGAGCTTTTCGAGCGGTACCATGCCGCGAACCCCGGGATGCGGAACATGGCAAACAAGGCGAGTTCGATCGCCAAAGAGCGCGGGTTCGTGCATTCGATCTTGGGGCGGCATATTCGATTCCCGGGTGGGCAATTCGTGCACAAGGCGTCGGGGCTGATTTACCAAGCGACGTCGGCCGACTGCATGAAAATGAAGCTCATTGAGCTTCACCGCTATTTGACCGGCCACGGGGTGGGGCGGCTGCTGCTGTCCGTGCATGATGAGGTCGGAATCTCGCTTGATAAGGATTCGCTGAATCACGCCGCGAAGATCGCGCAGATTTACACTACATTTGATGGTATCGATTGCCCGATCAAGCTCCGGGTACCGATTACCTGTGATTGGGGCTTGGGTGAAGACTGGTACGAGGCAAAAGGATGAAGAAAATCGATTTGGTTATTGACCTTCAATTCGGCAGCACGGGTAAGGGGTTGATCGTCGGTACTCTTGCTACCTACGAGGGGTACGACACGGTGATTACCGCATGGGCACCAAACGCGGGGCATACGTTCATTGATGCCCGGGGGCGAAAGTTCGTACATACGCATCTGGCCAACGGCATCGTGGCCCCCTACCTTCGTAGGGTACTGTTGGGTCCAGGCTCGGTCATCAATCCGGCGCAGCTCCTGGCCGAGATCGAGCAGTGCAAGGATATAATTGAAGAGAAGCGAATCAAGATCATGATTCACCCGCATGCAGCGGTGGTGACTGATGAACACTTGGAGGAGGAGGCGCAAAGCATGACGGCGATCGGCTCGACCAAGAAGGGCGTGGGCGCGGCGATGATCTCTCGAATCCGTCGGCAGCCAAACAAACCGGCCGTCGCGAAGGACTTCTTTGAACTCATGGATCTGGTGTGCACCACCGAGCAGTACACGCGAGCGGTACACGATTCGACTCATATTCTAATCGAGGGTGCACAGGGCGTTGGGCTCTCTATGTACCACGGTTTTTACCCCTACACGACCTCGCGGGACGTCAGCACCTTTCAAATCCTGGCCGATTGTGGAATTCCGGCGACGATCTTCAATCAGGCTTCCTGTCGTGTGGTCGGCACCGCGCGGACCTACCCGATCCGGGTAGCAAATCGATTTGATTCGGACGGGCGGCAGGTGGGCTTCAGTGGGCCGGGACACCTGGACCAGACCGAGATCTCGTTCGAGCAGATCGGTCAGCCGACCGAACTCACCACGGTGACCAAGCTTCCCAGGCGCATTTTTACATTCAGTCGGCAGCAGATCCTTGGGGCGATCGACCTTTCTGGCGCGAGCGAGGTGTTTTTGAATTTCGTGAATTACGTGCAGGACGAGCAGTACCTGCTATCGATCGTGAACGCGATCGAGGAGGCCGGGGCTAGAATTAAATGGTTGGGTCTAGGTCCAGATATCCTCTCGGTGGTGCTGCTGTCCGAGGGTGAGAACTACACGGCGCGGCGCAAAGAGATCGTGTCCAAGTGGCAGCGTTACCAATTTCGTAATTAAGTAGGAGCTTAAAAGATGGCGAGTGAATTCATAATGAACTCGTTGCTTCACACCAACGAGAAAAACCCCCTTCCTTGGTCTATCCACCCGGATACCG
>Ga0194134_10006732_pt1 | contig 10180 bp, 14 predicted proteins | sample TA2KigOff0mmetaG_FD_148602 | JGI IMG/M metagenome (GOLD analysis project Ga0194134, IMG submission 148602) | Freshwater microbial communities from Lake Tanganyika, Tanzania - TA2015056 Kigoma Offshore 0m | ecosystem: Environmental > Aquatic > Freshwater > Lake | place: Tanzania: Lake Tanganyika... | reverse complement strand
GACACAGCGCGTAGCGCCACCCTGGCCGCAGGGTAGCCACAGCCCACAGCCCACAGCCCACAGCCCACAGCGATAGCTATCCGACAGTGCGAGCGACTCAGGCAGCGAAGTGCAGTCCCGCCTCGCACACCTTGCCCCTTGGCAGCGGTTGCGGGGCCAGCAGCTTGTCGTGCGCGCAATCCCCGCAGCGCAGGCGCAGGAACCCGCGGGCCAGGATGCCGCACTCCAGGAAGGCGTCGAACTCGTCCTTGACGAACTTCGCCAGGTCGGCACCGGTGGTCTGTTCGGTCTGAGCGAAGAACGTTGCGGCATGCTGCTGCACCAGGCGGTACAGCTTGGTCTGCTCGGGTCGGTGGCGCGCATCGTGGACCGGGGCGCCATCGCAATGCGCCCTCGCGGTCTGGCGAGCATTGGCTTGCACGCGCTGGGCATGGGGAATCTGGGGTCGTGCAGCTTCTCAGGTCGGGCGGGCCTACGTATCCGCCTTTGCGTGGATCAGCTACTCCCGCCGCCGACGTCGCCGCCGGCCTCGAAGCCCTGGACCCACAGGCCCGTCTCGCGGAGCTTGTAGCTGGCGTACATGCCAACGAAGCCGGCACCAAAGACCAGGACGTCGACGCGGTGCGGGGCGCGGGATGGGGGCGATTGATCAGCACGGGCTTGCATGGTGTCCTGAAGGTGCCGCGAAGGATGCCCAGCGCGGCCGCAGGAATCAAGGCAAAGCGCACATGCAATGCGCAGTATCACATCCGTGAATTTCCGGATCGAAGCGGCATCGTTGTCTGCCACAAGGTGGCCTTCGCCATGCAGGTGCCCATGTCCGTTACGCCAAAAGTCGCCCGGTGCCGGCTCCTGTGAAAAAAAACGCCACGGCCCCTCAGCCCCAGGATCGGGTCAACAGTTCGTCCAATGCATCGGCGATCACCTGGCCCTCCTGCGCCAGCGATCCGACGACCTCGCCCAATTGGTCGAGTACGACCGAGACCATGTCCAGCGGATGAAGAACGACCCGAGCCCCTTTGATGACGAAGACCGGGTTCATCCGGCCGCCCGCGGTGGGTGTGTTCCGCGGAAGGACGGTCTGCCGAACCAGGGGGACCACCACCCGTCGGCGGTAGCGGTCAAACTGGGCCGACTGGACAACCACCACAAAGGGAATCGCATCGCGCAACGCTCCCTTGTTGCGATGGACATCGAATTGCGCCATTACAAGGTGGAGTGCTCGTCAGCAAACGACCCGATCGAGGCGCTCACTGCATTCCAGTCGTCGGCACAGGCATCCGCCGCACGCAGACGATCACGCTCAGCACTTTGCCGTGCGGCCACAAAATCGACCAGCAGCGACTCGATGGTGGCCGACAAGTTGTTGGTATACGCCTTGGCCTGAGTGATCAGTGCGCCGTTGATCGTGAGGTTGATCGGCCGTTTGCGGGTCGAAGCGGCGTTGGATTCCATTTTGCGAGGCTGTCTTTAGGAAGTATGCGCACAGTATGCGCATTGCGACAGGATGCGTCAATGGGGATATCGGCCTGGTCGTTACCGCCCCCAGTCGTACCGCACCGTGATCGGCGCGTGGTCCGGGAGCTTCTGGTCCCTGTAGATCTCGCCCACGCGGGCGCCGCTACCGACAAGGGCATGATCTGGTATCTACGCAGCGCTTTTTTGTAGCGCTTGGCCAATGCCATTTCTTCTGCCTTTTAGGGGCCGTGTCAACCAGGACAGTTGCGCCCTCCGGCAGGACACTCCAAAAACGGTCTTGGCGGCGGCTGGTGGCCTTCTTCAGGTTTGCCATGCCTCGCGCATGTCGGCTATTGTCCGGCCTGCCCCTTCAGGCCATCTGTCGCGTCCCGTCCCACGCAGGGCCACGATGCCGCCCTTGCGGATTCGGCCAGCCTGCTGTGCCCGCAAGAACGAGATTGGGACGACGGCAGCCATCGGCTCGCGGTGTCGAGTGATCGCGCTGGTATGCCAGGCGCGCGCCTCGGCTGCTCTACGCGGCAGTTGCGCGCGGGCCTGCTCGAGTCCATAGGTCGCCCTCATCATGGATTCTCAAAACTATGTAAAGATTGTACGGAAACGCCGAATTAGAGTCAAGCCTTCAATAACTTTCACGTCATCTCGCGCCCGGGTGTGGCTCGCCGGGTCGAACCCCCGACCCCACCAAAAAAGTGGGGGTGAAAACTGAGCGAGTTCGTTAAACAATCCCCTCCGGCCCGCCAAGACTGCTTCGAACGAGTTCTAGGGAAGCGCTGGTGAGCCTGTCCGGCAGCCGGGTGGGGGAGTGGCTCAGCATCAAGGAGCAGCGCAGCACGTTTTGCACGGAGCACTTCCGTTGCGTGGACTCACTCGGCCTGCTGCTGCGCAACCGCACCATCACCGACGAGATGCACGACGACGCGGTAGGCGGCATCGCGAGCCGCGGCGGCTGTGCCGTGTGGCACGTCGCCGCGACGCAAGGTGATCCCTTGCGGGGTGTAAAGAAATCCTTTACAGTCTCAACCGTGATCGAGTCATTCAGGCACCAGGGCCTCCAGGAACTCTTCGAGAAGGGTTCCAGCGCAAGGATTCAGAAGGCGCTCGCGGATCGGGCGCTGCGCCGCCTGGACGCCATCGATGCTGCCAAGTCGCCGGAGGCTTTGAACCTGCCAGGGTTTGATTTTCATGGTTTGCAGGGCAAGCCCAAGCGCTACAGCGTACATGTCAATGGCCCTTGGTGTATCACCTTCGAGTGGCAGGGCGAGAGCGCTTTGAAGGTCGATCTTGAGAACTATCACTAGGAGAGTTTGTGATGCGTAAGCGCCCCCCTACCCACCCCGGAGCGGTCCTTCGGGAAGACGTGTTGCCGAGCCTGACGGGCCAGTCGGTCACCAGTTTCGCCCGCGCGCTGGGGATCTCCCGCCAGACGCTGCACTCGGTGCTGTCCGAGCGCAGTGGTATCTCGGCTGAGATGGCGCTGCGGCTGGGCGCGCTGCTGGGAAACGGCGCGCAACTCTGGTTGGACATGCAGTCGAAGTACGACCTGTGGCAGGCGCAGTCCAAGCTCCAGGATGTCCTGGATGGGATGAAGCCCTTGAAGGCTGCTGCTGCGGCCTGACTTGCGCTGCAATCGAATTGGCTTGGCCCGGCACTTATCCTGTCGTCGGCCGTAGCCCTTTAAGTGCTGGCGGCAGACCGAGAAGGCGGTGCCGAGGTGTACTCGGTGGCTACTACTCGCGATCAAGCCCGCATTGTCTTTGGTGACGCGCAGACCATGGCCAGGCGCAGCCCGGGATTTCGTCGGTCCGCACCAGCTTCCACCGCATAAGGTGGTGAAACAGTGCCGATGCCAACGCCTCGCTCCCTGGCTTTTGCGACGATTACCACTTCTCCACCGAAGGGCGAAGGTCAAGCTCAAATGTCCAGGCATCCCGGGGCTGGCGGTGCAGCCACCAGTACGCCTCGGCGATGTGTTCGGGGTGGAGGATGCCCTGTGGGCCGACGGTTGCAACGTGCTCGGCGAATTGCGCGCGGGTGAAGGCGGTGTCGATCATTCCATCAACGATGACATGGGCCACATGCACGCCCTTGGGCCCGAGTTCGCGCGCCATCGACTGCGCGAGTGCTCGCAAAGCGGCCTTGCCACCGGCAAAGGCTGCAAAGCCCGCAGCGCCCCTCACACTCGCCGTGGCGCCGGTGTAGAGGATGCTCCCGCGACCGCGGGCTAGCATCACGCGCGCGGCTTCGCGCCCGGCCAGGAAGCCCGCGAAGGCACACATCTCCCAAACCTTGAAATACTTTTGAGAGGTGGTCTCCAGGATCGGAAACCGCACGTTGCCGCCCACGTTGAACACCATGACCTCGATCGGGCCAATGGTGGATTCCACGTGATCAACGAAGGTGACGACAGCGTCCTCGCGTCGGGCGTCGAGTCCGAAGGCATGCGCGCGGCCGCCGGCGGCCTGGATGGATTCGACGAGCGGTGCCAAGGCCGCTTCGGTGCGCCGGGCTACGCAAATCGCGTAGCCCTCGCGTGCAAAGCGCCGGGCAATAGCGCCGCCGGTGGCGTCTCCCGCACCGATGACGCAGCAGACCTTTATGGTGTTCATGCGCGGACCTCGATTGTCAGGCTCGGGCCGAAGGGCGGTCGGTGACCCTGCTGAACCGGCGCGCGAGGTTCATCTGCCCGGAGGGGATACGCAGACCCAGCGCTTTGGCCAGCACGAAAGCGCACTGGGCCACGCTATTGGCCATGGTTTATTGCGAGCACGCAATGAAGCGCCCACCGGCCAATTCCCCGTTCAGCCACTTCAGGGTTGGCACAACCTGCTCCCGCAACCACTCCGCATAGCCAGGTACCTCAACGATGCGACCGCGGTAGGATCAGATCCAGCCAAAGTGCCGGAGTGCCTCGCGCGCAATGGGCTCACCCCACTCCTGAACGAAGTGTCCGGCCTTCGGTATCAGCAGGGGCTCGGGGCAGCCTCGGATAGTCGCGGCCAGAAGCCGCATCACCGGCTCGCCCAGCACAGGGTCGCGCTGGCCTATCGCCAGCAGGCTATGGCCCGACCACTCCTCCTTCAGGAACCTTGCAGCTTGCCGACCGATGCTGACGCCTTCGGCCTCAGGCGAATCGGGCACCATGTTGGCGAAGGCGGCCAGGGCCGCCTTGTGGTGCGCATCGGGGAAGGGCGCGTCATACGCCGCCTGTTCAGCCGCGGTCAATTCCGGGCAGCCCCGCGCCAGCAGTCGCCCGATGGCCAGATCTGGCGTGCTGTTGCAGTAGTTGCGCCACTGCAGGAACCCTTCGGATACCTCGCCCAGGGGCAGCATCGTGTTCATCGCCAGGATGCGTGTGAAGCGTTGGGGCATCGCGATGGGCAGCGTGAGCCCCAGGATGCCACCCCAGTCCTGCACAACCAGCATCACGTTGCTCAGGTCGAGGCGCTCGATGAGACTGATCAGGAATTGCCGGTGCTTGGCAAAGCGATGAAACGCTGCGTCGGTGGGCTTGTCGGATCGGCCAAAGCCGATCAGGTCGGGGGCCACGACGCGCAGCCCGGCCTCCAGAAACACCGGGATCATCCTGCGATAGAGGTAACCCCAGGTCGGGTTGCCGTGCAGCAGAAGGGCGGTTGGCATGCCCAGGCGACCGGGCTCATCAACCCTGTGGACGCGAATGCCCTCGAACCCCGGCAGATCGTCGAGATAGCGCGGAGCCCAGGGCCATTCCGGCAGACCCTGGAACCGTTCGTCGGGCGTGCGAAGAAGCGTCATGCGATCACCGAACGCGTGACCGGATCGATGTCCCAGCGGCTGAAGGCAAGTTCGGCGGGGATGCACACGGCTTGGGAGTTGCCGCGCTTGAAGAGCCTGGTGATGGCCATGCCTTCGCGCTCGATGAGTGCCCGGAGGTAAAAGAGCCTGGTGATGGCAATGACTTCGCGCTCGATGAGTGCCCGGAGGTACGCCTGCATCTTAACCCGTGGAGCGGCATTGAAAACACATGGATGTACTTTCACCTGCTGTTTGCTCGCATAACCCGCACGGAACAGGAAACCCTGGTACGGGGCGCATTTCGGAGCGTCGTTCCGGAACTTGTTGTCGTTGCAGGCTTTGAGCGGATGAATGATGTGGCCGATCGACGCCGCCGGCTTGCGCTATTCCTTCACTGCGCCCGTCATGCCGGAGACGTAGTATTCAACGAAGAACGAGTACAAGATCGCCACTGGGATCGAGCCAAACAGGGCTCCCGCCATCAGGGATCCCCAGTGGTACACGTCTCCCTCGACGAGTTCGGTGATCACGCCCACGGGAACGGTCTTGACCTCGGACGAGGAGACGAAGGTGAGCGCATAGATAAATTCGTTCCACGACAGGGTGAACGCAAAAATGCCCGCCGAGATCAGTCCTGGCACGGACAGCGGCAGAACGATCTTCCAGAGGATTTCGAGCCGCGTGGCACCGTCGATCAGCGCACATTCCTCGAGTTCGTAGGGAATCGAGCGGAAGTAGCCCATCATGAGCCAGGTGCAGAACGGAATCAGGAAGGTTGGATATGTGAGGATCAGTGCCAGGCGTGTATCGAACAATTGCAGCTTGAACACCATGGTGGCCAGCGGGATAAACAGGATCGAGGGCGGCACCAGATAGGCAAAGTAGATGCACAGTCCCACCCACCTGCTGCCCTTGAAACGCAGGCGTTCGATCGCATAGGCTGCGAACACACTTGCAAACAGCGAAATGAAGGTGGCCGACACCGCCACCAGCATGGTGTTCCACAGCCATTCCGGATAAGCGGTGTCGAACAGCAGCTTCTTGACGTTTGCAAGCGTTGGGTTCGAAACCCAGAACGGACTGTTGCGTTCGTAGTCGTACAGGTCTTCCTTGCCCTTGAAGGTGGTGATCGTCATCCAGTAGAACGGAAACAGCAGCACGAAGGTGAACACGGCCAGAGGCAGATACACGGTCACCAGCCTGCGCTGGCGGGTTACCAGGTAGTCCATGCCGCCCTCGGAATGGGCGGCTGCGCCTGGCTGCGCCGGGTTGTGCGGATCTTGCGCGGTCATGGGTTAATCCTTCACTCCCTGCTGCCACTTGCGGCGCTGCAGGCCAAAAAAGCTGATCAGAATGGCAGCAAGCAGGAAGGGCACCATCGCCATCGCAATCGCGGCCCCTTCCGCGAGTTGGCCGCCGGGAATGGCGCGCTGGAACGACAGCGTTGCCATCAGGTGCGTGGCGTTCACCGGCCCACCGCGCGTGATGACGTAGATCAGTTGGAAATCCGTGAACGTGAAAAGCACCGAAAAGGTCATCACGATGGCGATGATCGGCGTGAGCAGCGGATAGGTGACGTGGCGGAACAACTGCCACCGCGACGCACCATCGATCGTGGCCGCTTCATACAGTGAAGGCGAAATGGTTTGCAGCCCGGCGAGCAGCGAGATCGCGACGAAGGGAATGCCGCGCCAGATGTTTGCCGCGATCACAGACCAGCGCGCATTCCAGCTATCCCCGAGGAAATTGATGTACTCGTTGATCAGGCCCAGCTTGACCAGCGCCCACGAGATGATTGAAAACTGGCTGTCGTAAATCCACCAGAACGCGATCGCGGACAGTGTGGTCGGAACGATCCACGGCAACAGCAGGATCGCCCGCATGAGGGACTTGAAGCGGATGTTCTGATTGAGGAGCAGCGCCAGCCAAAGGCCAAGACCGAACTTGACGACGCTGGCCACGCCGGTATACAGCATGGTGTTGAACACCGAGAGCCAGAACACGCTGTCGCCGAACAGCGACCTGTAGTTTTCCAGACCAACAAACTCGCCGGGGCGGCCGATCTTGGTATCGGTGAGGCCCAGCCACATGCCGAGCCCGAGCGGATAGGTCAGAAACACCAGCAGGATCGCGGCTGCCGGCAGCATGAACAGGAAGCCCAGTGCGTTGGCGCTGTTGTTGATGCGCCCGATGAGGGAAAGGCCTGTTGCTGTGGACAAAGCAGCTCCCGAAGGATGACCCGAAACGTCGCTGCCTGCCGCAAGCGGCACAACCACCGCTGAGGCAGGAAGAATCGACAACCGCAAAAGGCCGGGTCAGACCTTGTAGTAACGCTCGGCGCGCTGCTGCGCGCGTGCAGCAGCCTCCTGCGGCGTACGCTGGCCTGAGGCCGCTTCGGCCACCATGTTGACCATGATGAAATCGGCCAAGGTGCTGGCGGAGGAATAACCGAGCCTACCCGGAAAGCCAGCCGGACGCATCACCGCCATCGCATTCCTGTACGGAGTGTGCTTCGGATCGACAGTCCAGATCGGATGCTTCTCGTAGGCCTTGAGCGGGTGGCAGACGTAGCCGATCGACGCGTTCATCCAGGGGTTGTATTGCTCCTCCTCCATCATGAAGCGGATGAATTCTTTCGCTGCCTTCGGATACTTGGAGTACTTGAAGATCATCTGGTTGAAGAACAGGTTGAACTCCGTCGGCACGCCGGCCGGGCCGATCGGCATGTTGGCATGCTGGATGTCGCTTACCAGTTCCTTCACCTTGGGGTCCTGCGAATTCTTGGCCGCGTAGTACACCGAAATGCCATTGGCGGTGAGACTGATCTGCCCGTCGAGGAAGGCCTTGTTGTTGTTCGGGTCGAGCCACGAGAGCGTCCCGGGCACAAAAGTGGCGTAGAGCTCCTTGGCATATTCGAGGGCCCTGATCGTTTCCGGGCTGTTGATGATGACTTTGTTGTTGGTATCGATCATGGCGCCGCCATGCGACCATACGACCCAGTGGGTCCAGGAATTGCCGTCACCCGTGGCATTCCCGAGCGCAAAACCGCCCGGCGTGCCCTTGTCCTTCAGCGCCTTCATCAACTGCAGGAAGCCATCGTTGTCTTTCGGAAAGCTGGAAAAGCCGGCGGCCTTGACCTGACTGTCCCGATAGACCAGCGCGTTGCCTGCCGCACCGAAGGGGACGCCAATCCACTTCTTGCCGTCAGGCCTCAGATACTGTTCGCACACCGGGTACCAACCCCCGTACTTCTTGCCAAGGTAAGTTGCAACATCGGTGCAATCGACCAGTTTTTCCGGATACAGGTTGGCGTCGTCATTGGTGCTCAGGATGATGTCGGGTCCGCTTCCAACGTTCGCAGCGACCGCCGCTTTCGGACGCACATCCTCCCAGCCCTCGTGATCGACGCGCACCTTGATGCCCGTCTTCTCCTCGAATTTCCTCACGTTGGCCATGTAGACATCTTCGTCTCCCTGGACGAAACGCTTCCAGCGCAGCACGCGCAGCTGCGCGCCCTTTTCCGGGGCATTGCTCCACTGCGCGTGAGCGGACCTGGTCCAGATCATCGGACCGGTGGCAGCACCGGCGGCCACAGAAGAGCTTTGCAGGAACTTGCGACGGGTGAAATGCAGCATGGTGAGCCTCCTCTTGAAAGTTGGTGAGAACTGAATATCAACGGGTGGATCATACTTGGTTGCGTGCAGGGTGCGCTGTTGTAGGCATGCCGCCGCTCAGGCCGCGAGACGGGCACTGGTGGCCGCATCGAACAGATGCGCACGCGCGGAGTCCGGTTTCAGACGGATGGATGCCCCCGGCTTGAAGTCATGCCGTTCGCGGAACACGCTGGTCATTTCCATGCTGGCAAACTTGGTGAACACAAGGGTATCGGCTCCCGTTGGCTCAACCACCACCACTTCAGTGGCAACGCCCTCGTTCCCGGAAGCGAGTTCGATGTGTTCCGGGCGCGTACCGTAGACCACCTTCTGCCCGTTACTGGCGCTGGCATTCGTTGGCATGGGCAGCATGGCGCCGCCTTCGAGTTCGACCCTTCCGCCATTCACGATGCCTGGCAGGAAGTTCATCGCCGGTGAGCCGATGAACCCTGCAACAAACTGGTTTACCGGACAGTCATAGAGTTCGAGCGGCGAGCCGGACTGCTCGACGATGCCATCTCGCATCACAACGATCTTGTCGGCCATGGTCATCGCTTCGATCTGGTCGTGCGTGACGTAGATCGAAGTGGTCTTCAGACGCTGATGCAACTCCTTGATCTCGGTGCGCATCGCCACGCGCAGCTTGGCGTCGAGGTTGGAAAGCGGCTCGTCGAACAGGAACACCTGCGGATCGCGCACGATGGCGCGGCCCATGGCCACACGCTGGCGCTGGCCACCTGAAAGCTGGCGCGGATAGCGGTCGAGCAGGCTTTTCAGACCAAGGATTTCGGCCGCCCTGCCGACCCGATCCTCGATGGTCGCCCTGTCCTTCTTCGCCAGCATGAGCGAGAACGCCATGTTGTCGCGTACGGTCATGTGCGGATACAGGGCGTAGTTCTGGAACACCATGGCGATATCGCGTTCTTTGGGCGGCATGTTGTTGACCACCTTTGCGCCGATCCTGATCTCGCCGCCGGAGATTTCCTCCAGGCCGGCGATCATGCGCAGCAGCGTGGACTTGCCGCAGCCGGACGGACCGACGAGCACGCAGAACTCGCCGTCGCTGATCTCGACCGATACGCCCTTGATGATGTGGGTCTGGCCGAAGTACTTCTGCGCCTGACGGATGGTGACGGATGCCATGCAATCTATATGGACGCCTCCCGTTTGTCAAGATCGTTTTGTGTGTGGTGGGACAGATAGGCTGCAGTTCTATATCCGGCCTGTGGTGCAGGAGGATTTTTCCTGCTGGCCCTGATGGAATCCGCTGACCC
>Ga0194134_10006716_pt1 | contig 10197 bp, 5 predicted proteins | sample TA2KigOff0mmetaG_FD_148602 | JGI IMG/M metagenome (GOLD analysis project Ga0194134, IMG submission 148602) | Freshwater microbial communities from Lake Tanganyika, Tanzania - TA2015056 Kigoma Offshore 0m | ecosystem: Environmental > Aquatic > Freshwater > Lake | place: Tanzania: Lake Tanganyika... | reverse complement strand
TGCGGTCAAACTCCTTGCGGAGTGGGCATTCTCGCACACCGATCTTGTGCGGCTTGAGATCCTCAGTGCCGTAAACAACAAGCCGAGTCAACGCGTTGCGGAGAAAGCGGGTGCCGTGCGGGAGGGCGTTCTTCGCAGACGGCTTCAGAGTCATGGTGTGTGGCATGACGCCGTCGTCTTTGCCATCACTCGCGATCCTCCACCTGCCACCTGACGGTCGTTTGCGCTGCGCGCTGCACCTGATGCAGTGTCAGGTCGACGATCAGTGCATCCCTTGAGATTGACCTCGTGCCGTATTCAGTCCTATGCGGGTCGTTCCACCAACATGGTGACCGCATTGCCGCCGCCGAGGCAGAGGCTGACGATGCCGCGCTTGGCATTCGTGCGCTTCATGTGATGCAGGAGTGTGACGAGCACGCGCGCGCCGCTTGCGCCGATGGGATGGCCAAGCGCGATGCCGCCGCCGCCAATGTTGACGCGATCTTCGGGAAGCTTCAGGTGCTTCAGGTTGCAGAGCACTTGTGCCGCGAACGCTTCGTTGATCTCGTACACGTCGATGTCCGTTGCCTTGAGTGAGTGGTCTTTCAGGATGCGTTCGATGCCGAGCCCTGGCGCGAAGAAAAGTTCCTTTGGCTCGACGCCCACGGTGTTGCTCGCGACGATCCGCGCAAGCGGCGTGGCGGAGAGTGCCGCCGCTGCCGATTCGGACGCCACCACCAGCGCAGCGGCCCCGTCGGAAATCTGGCTCGCGTTCGCAGCCGTGACCGATCCATCCGCCTTGAACGCTGGCTTGAGCTTGGCGAGCCCCTCGGGTGTGCTGTCGGCGCGGAAGCCTTCATCGTTGTCGAGCCCAACCTTGGCGCGCGCCTGCTCAGCGGAAATGGGCACGATCTCCGCGCGGAACCAGCCCTCGCTCGTCGCCTTGGCGGCGCGCGCGTGACTCTGCGCACTGAATCGATCTTGTTCCGCGCGCGTGATGCCGTGCGCTGCGGCAATGTGTTCCGCTGCCATGCCCATCCCCCAGTTTTCAAATGCGCATCGCAGTCCGTCGTACTCCATGTGGTCGAGCAGATCGGTCTTGCCGTAGCGAACGCCCGCGCGCAGGTGGCTCATGTGTGGCGCGAGGTCCATGCTCTCCATGCCGCCCGCAACAACAACATGATTGTCGCCCGCGCGGATCGACTGCGCGGCCTGCATCACCGCCTGCAGACCTGAGCCGCACACCTTGTTGATCGTGACCGCACTGAGCGTCGGTGGAAGACCCGCGCGCAGTCCGGCTTGGCGGGCCGGGTTCTGCCCAAGACCTGCCTGCAGAACGCACCCCATGATGCACTCATCGACCTTCGCCGCGGCGCCGGGCGCATCGGCGAGCGCCGCGCCGATGGCGATCGAACCGAGTTGCGTGGCGGGCACACGCGCGAGCGATCCCTGAAACTTCCCGATGGGGGTGCGGCGAGCCGAGAGGATGACGGGATGTGGCATGGTGTGTTTCCAGATTGGATGCGTGCTGCGCTGCAAACGGGCGGAGCGGGAGCGGAAGGATAGCGGCGGGCAGGCGCGCTTTGTGGTTCAATGTGCGGGCGTGTCCGATCCCTCCTCCAGCACCAGCAACCTCTTCTCGCTGCAGAGCCACATTCTTGCGGAGGAGTCTCGGCACCCTGGCGCGAGCGGCGATTTCTCGTGGATCGTGAGTGCGATCTCGCTCGCGGGCAAGGCGATCGCACACCGCGTGCGTCGCGCGCGGCTCGAGGGCGCACTCGGTGACGACGGCACCTCCAATGTGCAGGGCGAGAACCAGCAGCGGATGGATGTGATCGCCAATGAGATTCTGATGCGCTGCCTCGGCTCGCGCGCATCGATCGCCGTGCTTGCGAGCGAAGAGGAGGAGGAGCCGACCATCCTGCGGCGTGGGAACGATGGGGGGAAGTATTGCGTGCTGTTCGATCCGCTCGACGGCAGTAGCACACTCGACACCAACGGCGCCGTTGGCACGATCTTCACCATCCTGCGCAATGATCCGCTGATCGAATCCGCCGAACGCACCGTCTGTCAGCCTGGGCGGCAGCAGGTTGCGGCCGGGTACATCCTCTATGGACCGTCGACCGCCTTCGTGATCACAACGGGTATGGGCGTGGATCTGTTCGAACTCGATCCGTTTATCGGCTCGTTCATTCGCGTGAAGCAGGGGCTACGGATCCCGCCGCGGAAGAAGGTGTACTCGGTCAACGAGGCGTATTCGTCGTCGTTCCCGTTGGGGTACCGCGACTATCTCGAGTGGGCGCATCACAGCGGGTATTCATCGCGGTACATCGGCAGTCTCGTGGCCGATGTGCATCGCATCCTCATCAACGGCGGCGTGTTCCTCTATCCACCAACGCTCACGCACCCCGACGGCAAACTGCGCCTGCTGTACGAAGCCAACCCCATGGCCTTCATCCTGGAGCAGGCCGGAGGCGCCAGCATGAGCGGGGCAGTGCCGACGCTCGATGTGCAGCCAACGAAGTTGCATCAGCGCGTGCCGCTGGTGCTCGGCAGCCGCGACGAGGTGGACGAAGTCGCTCGGCGCCTCTGAGAAGCGTCGCTCCGCAGCGGTCCGTGGCAGGACTCCTGCCGGGCGAGTTCTCGAGCCTGCGAACGCAGGGCGAAGCCCTGTGGAGCAGGCGAGAGCTGTCTGAGCCCCGGCAGGTCCCTGCCACGGACCGCTGCGGCACAGTGCCACTCAATACTTGCTGCTTGCTCTGCGCGGTTACTTGGCGGCTGCGGTACCGAAGTCAAACACGCGCATCTCGCGGAACTTCGGCTTCCAGTCGTTGACGAGCGCCTGATGCTCGGGATGATCGAGATAGGCGCGGTAGTCCGCGACCGAGTCGAATGCCATATCGAGTGCAAGGTCGTAGTTGCCATCGACGGTCGTGCGCCCGATGTCGACGGGCGTTCCAATGAAGAGTCGGCGCGCGAGTTTGGTCGCCTCAATCCGCCGCCGCGCATCTGCTTGGCACGCAGCAAGATCCGAGGGATCACTCAGCTTGATGAGAACGACATGCCGAAGCGGCGGTATGGCGGTGGATTGTGGGCCGCTCGGCGATGCGGAGTGCGCCCAGGGTCGACTGTCGCATCCGGGAGTCGCGGCGGAGAGCAGAATGCACGTCGCGGTCAGGGTTGCCGCGCGCAGCGGCATCCGTGCGATCGATGTTCGTTGTCGCGGCATGCAGGAGAGCATAGATCGGTACATGGGTCTCATTCAGTGATGCCTCCGAGGGTGTTCCAGTATTGCCGCATGCGTGCAAGGAATGATCTGCAGCCGCAGGCGCAGCCATGCCGCGCAATGTACGGCGCGCGCGAGTGACGAAAAGAAAACCCGCCGCGGCGCACATGCACCGCGGCGGGGTACTTCCGACGGGGACCGTCCTGGTCTCCGTGTCAGCATTCGCAGCGATCCTGCCTGACCCACGCGGGGCCGGGCTCCCTGTGTCTGCAGGTTTCTCCCCGCCTACGACGAGGGGACCAGGATCCGCCTTTTCCGTGCGGACTCGGCCTGAGCAAGGACGATCCGTTCTCTTGCCAGCCGGTCCCGGTGGACCTCGGCGAGAGCCGCTGCGAAGGTGTGTGGGTCATGCGCCGTCGGAGTCGGCAGGCGCATGACCCAGTGGAAGGTGACGGGCATCAGCTGCAACCCATGCTGTGCCCACAGTTCATGCACCGATAGCAGGTGCCGTTGCGGACCGTGATCGTGCCGCACACATCACACGCGGGGGCATCTCCCATCAGCTGCGCGTTCGCTTCGTCAAGCGCCGAGTACTGCGAGCCGGCTGCCCGCATCTCGCCGCCCTCGACGATGATCGTCGTCACACGGAGCGCCGAAGGATCCTCGGTCGTTTCCCCGAACAGCGCGGGCATCTGGGATGCCGCATCGAGTCCGATGCGCGAATGGCTCGCGCCTGTCCTCGCCTCGGGGGCAGGTGATGGCGGGTTGGACGCCAAGGTGGTGCCATCGCCTGCGGATGTGAAGCGTGTGCTTGTCCATGCAGTGCTTTCCTCCGTGATACGGGTTTCGGTGATCGTTTCGCGCGCGGGCTCGATGCTCGCGGGCACAGTTTGCGGAAGTGGCTTCGGTGCGTTCGCGTCGCGGTAGCCCGCGATGAACTCCATGCCGAGCCATCGGAAGATGTAATCCACAAGGCTCTTGGCGAAGGGAATGTCCTTGTTGCTGGTCATTCCCATGGGCTCAAAGCGCTGATGTGCGAACTTGGTGACAAGGCTCTCCACGGGCACGCCGTATTGCAGTGCGACACTGATGGCCGTGCCGAGAGAATCCATGAGGCCTCCAATCGTGGAACCTTCCTTCGCCATCGTGATGAACAGCTCGCCTGGGCGACCGTCCTCGTACAGGCCGACGATCAGGTAGCCCTCATGTCCACCCACATTGAACTTGTGGGTGCGCGAGTTGCGTGTGTCTTGCAAGCGTCGGCGCAGCGGACGTTCGATCACCTTCTCGACCACTCGCTCCACCTCACGAACCACGATTCGCTCGACGATCTGGGGTGCCCCTGTCGCCGCGGTGGCGGTGCCTTCGGCACTCTCGAGTCCCTCGACATCCGCTTCCTCCGCGTGATCCGATGCATCGGACTTTGTGGAGAGCGGCTGGCTCAGCTTCGATCCATCGCGATAGAGGGCGTTGGCCTTCAGTCCGAGTTCCCACGACAGCTTGTAGCAGTCGCCGATCTCGCCGACGCTCGCCTCGTTGGGGAGGTTGATCGTCTTGGAGATCGCCCCTGAGATGAACGGCTGTGCGGCCGCCATCATGAGGATGTGTCCATGCGGGTGGATGTAACGCGTTCCGATCGAGCCACAACGATTGGCGCAGTCGAACACCGGCAGATGGTCGCTGCGAAGGTGTGGTGCCCCCTCGACCGTCTGAGTGCCACAGATCGCTCGATTCAGCGCCTCAATCTGCGAGTTCGTGAGTCCAAGCGCGCGCAGACCGTTGAAGCGGTCATTGGCTCGTGCGGCCGCCGGATCAAGCCCGAGCCCCGTGAGCACTCGGTCAGGCAGCGCCCATGCATTGAACGCGAAGCCGAGTTCAAAAACGGTGGGGAGATTGTTCTCGATCTTCACCAGCTCATCGCTTTGGAACCCGCGTTGGAGCAGGAGTTCTCGCAGCGTGATGCCCGGTGCCACAGAAGATGCCGAGCCAGTGGCTGCTGGAATCGTTTCATCCAATGTGAGCGATCCCATCACATACTGCAGGACATCGTCGATCTCATTCGCTTCATAGCCGAGCGCGGCGAGCGCCGGGCGCAGCGATTGATTCGCGATCTTGAAGTAGCCGCCGCCCGCGAGCTTCTTGAACTTCGTCAGCGCAAAGTCTGGTTCCACGCCTGTGGTATCGCAGTCCATCAGGAGCCCAATGGTGCCGGTCGGTGCGATGACGGTCACCTGCGCATTGCGGTAGCCGAAGCGTTCGCCCAGCGCGAGCGCCTCGTCCCACGACTGTGTCGCGGAGCGGAGCAGATCGTCGGCATTGAGCAGATTGATGCGACTCGACGCGAACAGCGAGTGGTCGATCGGCACAGGTCGTGCGCGCAGACCCTCGTAGGCATCGCTCTCGCGGGCCACCCCATGCGCCGCTCGGCAATGGTTGCGGATGACGCGCAGCATGTTCTCGCGGTTGTCATCGAAGCCGGCGAACGCGCCGTGCTCCTCGGCAAGCCGCGCGCTCGATGCGTAGGAACGACCCGTCAGGATGCTCGACAGCGCGCCGCAGATGGCGCGTCCCTCTTCGCTGTCGTAAGGAATGCCCGCCTGCATCAGCATGGCGCCAAGGTTGGCGTAGCCGAGTCCAAGTGTTCGGTAGCGCCACGAACGCTCCGCGATTTCACGCGAGGGGAAGCTCGCCATCAGCACGGAGATTTCGAGCACCACGGTCCAAAGGTTGATCGCGTGCTCGTAGCCCGCGATGTCGAAGGTGCGCGTGCGCGAGTCGTAGAACTTCAGCAGGTTGATCGATGCCAGGTTGCACGCGGTGTTGTCCAGGAACATGTACTCGCTGCAGGGGTTCGAAGCGTTGATGCGACCACCGGCGGGGCAGGTGTGCCACGCGTTGATGGTCGAGTCATACTGCACGCCGGGGTCGGCACAGTGCCACGCAGCTTCATTGATTTGTGACCAGAGATCGCGTGCATTGATCTCCTTCGCCACGTTGCCATCGGTTCGGCGTCGCAGCGTCCAGGTCGTGTCACCCTGCACGGCATCCATGAATGCGTCGCTGAGGCGGACGGAGTTGTTGGAATTCTGTCCGCTGACGGAGTAGTACGCCTCGCCGTTGAAGTCGTAGTCGAGCGTGAGCCCGAGCCGCTCGGCTACCGCTCGCTGCTTCTCCTGCAGCTGCTTCATGCCTTCCACAAGTGCCGCGACCTTGATCTCTTCGCGCACCTTCCAGTTGACGAACGCCTCAATATCCGGGTGATCCACATCGAGGCAACACATCTTGGCGGCGCGCCGCGTGGTACCGCCTGACTTGATCGCGCCGGCTGCGCGGTCGCCGATGCGCAGGAAACTCATCAAGCCAGAACTCTTCCCGCCGCCCGACAGCGACTCGTTCTCGCCGCGGAGGTTCGAGAAATTGGTGCCCGTGCCCGAGCCGTATTTGAACAGGCGCGCCTCGCGCACCCACAGATCCATGATGCCGCCTTCGTTCACGAGGTCATCGTTCACGGACTGGATGAAGCATGCGTGCGGCTGTGGATGCGTGTACGCATCGGGGGCGAGCGAGACCGCACCTGTGTTGTGGTTGGCAATCCAGTGTCCTTGTGCAGGACCGTTGATCCCATACGCCCATGCGAGCCCCGTGTTGAACCACTGCGGGCTGTTGGGTGCCGCCATTTGGTGCACGAGCATGAACGCCAATTCGTCGTAGAACGCCTGCGCGTCCGCGGACGAATCGAAGTAGCCGTGTGTTTCGCCCCAGTGGCGCCAGCATCCGGCGAGACGGTGAACAACCTGCTTCACCGACCGCTCCGGACCATGGGTGATGCTGCCATCCTCGTTCAGCGAGGGAACGCCCGCTTTGCGGAAGTACTTGCTGACGACAATGTCGGTGGCAAGTTGGCTCCATTCCTTTGGAATCTGCGCATCGTCCATCGCGAAGACGGTCGATCCATCTGGGTTCTTGATCTTGCTTGTGCGAGTGGTCCACTCGGTGGAGCTGTAGACATCCATGTCTGCTTTGGTGAAGCGGCGTTCAATCTTCATGTGTGCATCCTGCTTGAACTGAGGGTGAAAGAAATAGAAACGATGACGAGGCGACGGAACCGCCCGATGCGGGCGGCTCCGTCGGAGACGATGAGGTCAGGGTGAATGAGGCGAGTGCGAGTTGCCGTCGACGCGGGGCAGGGTGAGTCCCTGTTGATCCTGATACTTGCCGCCCTTGTCGGCGTAGCTGATCGCGCAGATGCGATCCGCCTTGAGGAACAGCATCTGTGCGATGCCCTCGTTGGCGTAGATGCGCGCGGGCAGTGGGGTGGTGTTGGAGATTTCGATCGTCACCTTTCCGCGCCACTCGGGCTCGAGGGGTGTGACGTTGACGATGATGCCGCAGCGGGCGTAGGTGCTCTTTCCGACGCACACTGCGAGCACATCACGCGGCACCGAAAAGACCTCAACGGTCTCGGCGAGCGCGAATGAATTGGGCGGAATGATGACGTGGTCGCGTCCGGTCTGGTCCGTATCGATGGAGATGAAGAGATCGCTCGAGAAGTTCTTGGGATCGACCACCGCAACGCCGCCGTTGGTCGCGTTGGTGAAGATCTTGAACTTGGTGCCGACGCGAACGTCATAGCCGTAGCTTGAAACGCCGTAGGAAATGACGCCGCTGCGCTTGCGGCTTTCCTCGAATGGTTCAATGCCAACGAGTTCGCGGATTTGAGTGTCGCAAAGAATGCCCATCTGAAAATCTCCCGACGCCCGAAGGCACTTCACCTGAATGCTGCCTGACCCACACGACGGACAGCGCGATCCACGATACCCCAACATCTTGGGGTGGCAAGAGGCACCCAACCACAAATACTGGGGGGCCCTACTCGCATCGGCAAGAGAGCCGTAACTCCTTGAACAGACTGCAACTTGGGATTCGAGGACCCTTCAAACCGTTGCCCACGGAGGTGTGGACAGGTTGTCGGACCTTGCTTCCCGCCTCCCTAGACTCGCCCGCGTGGAGTCGAATTCGCTTTCTGCGTGCTTCGATGGATTGACACCGCAGCAGCGCGCGGCAGTCGAGCACGGCGATGGTCCGCTCCTCGTACTTGCGGGTCCCGGATCGGGCAAAACACGCGTCATTACCCGGCGAATCGCGGCACGTATCGCGCAGGGAGTTCCTGCATGGGCGATCCTGGCGCTGACATTCTCGAACAAAGCCGCGCGCGAAATGCGAACCCGTGTCGAGTCGCTTTGCGGCAGTCGTGCCACAGGGCGCGGTGGCCCGACTATCAGCACTTTTCACGCGTTTTCCGCACAGTTACTGCGTCGTTACGGCGGATCGTCACTGGCTGCAGGACTCGGCACCGCGCCGCTTCGGGATGACTTTTCGATACTCGACGCGGACGATGCGGCCACTGCGCTGCGTCAAGCGATCTCCGATTCAGGGCTCGATCCAAAGCAGTGGCGCACGTCCACCGTTGCCTCGCACATTTCGCGCGCCAAGAATCAATTGTGGACTGCCGCGGAACATGCGGCAAACGCAGGTGATTTTCTCGAACGCACCGTGGCAAAGGTGCACGCGGCCTACGAGCGCGAGACCGCGCGGCAAAATGCGCTGGACTTCGATGACCTCCTCACACGCTGCGCGCGCATGCTCCGCGACGATGCAGAGCTGCGCGCAGAGCTGCAGCAGCGATATGCGGAAGTTCTTGTCGATGAGTATCAGGACACCAATCACTCTCAATTCGTGATTGCCAGCCTGCTCGCGCAGCAGCACCGCAACATCTGCGTGGTGGGTGACCCCGACCAGTCCATCTACGGTTGGCGTGGCGCAGATCTCAGCAACATTCTCGAGTTTGAGAAGCACTTTCCCCGTGCGGTCATCGTGCCCTTGGGCGAAAACTTCCGCTCCACAGGGCACATTGTGGCAACGGCTGCGCGGCTGATTCTGCACAACGGCAAACGCCGACACAAGGAACTGCACACAGCGCTCGGCGACGGAGCAACCGTCGAGGTCGTGCGCCTCGACAATGAGATCGCCGAAGCCGAACGCGTAGCACAGACCATCGAACGCCAGCACGCGGAGGGCATGCCGCTGCGCGAGATGGCCGTGCTGATGCGGATGAACGCCCTCACGCGCGTGGTCGAAGATGCGCTGCGCCGGCGCACTATTCCTTGCGTCATCGCACGCGGTACTGCATTCTTCGAGCGCCGCGAGGTGCGCGACGCGCTTGCCTATCTGCGCCTGATCGCGAATCCACTCGATGAGGTCTCCCTGCAGCGGATTGTGAATGTGCCCGCGCGTGGCATCGGCGGCACGACCATGCAGCGGATCGGCAATGCCGCCGTACTGCGGCGAATCTCCCTCTTGGACGCCATGCAGCAGGCGCGCAGCCTGGGCATCGCTGAGCGCACGGCAAAGTCCATCGATGGGTTCGTTGCGCTCGTGGCGCGCGCGCGGTCTGAACTGGCCGTGAAGCCCGCTTCAAACCTTGGCGGATTCGTCTCGCGCGTGCTTCTCGAGACAGGGCTGGGACGCGCCGCTGCGGCAAGTGCTGACACCGAGGAAGAGGGGGCTGAACGCGAGGCGAATGTGACGGAAGTTGCAAACGCCGCAGCGCTGCATGAGATGCCCGAGGGCGATCCATCGGCAGCGCTGCCGACGCTTGGCGATGCGCTGCGGTCGTTCCTGCAGTCCGTGGCGCTCGTGGCGGACGCGGATGCGGTCGATCCCGAGAAGGGCGCCGTCACGCTCATGACGCTGCATGCTTCGAAAGGACTTGAGTTCGACAGCATCTTCATCATCGGGCTCGAAGAGGGGCTTCTGCCGCACGCGCGGTCACTCGGCAGCCCAGATGAAGTGGAGGAGGAACGCCGCCTGCTGTATGTCGGCATCACGCGCGCGCGTCGTCATCTTCTGCTGACGACCTGCGCTGCACGCACGGTGCGCGGCTTGCAGGAGCGCACCATCGAGAGCGGATTCCTGCGCGAGATCGCCGGCGA
>Ga0194134_10006704_pt1 | contig 10208 bp, 11 predicted proteins | sample TA2KigOff0mmetaG_FD_148602 | JGI IMG/M metagenome (GOLD analysis project Ga0194134, IMG submission 148602) | Freshwater microbial communities from Lake Tanganyika, Tanzania - TA2015056 Kigoma Offshore 0m | ecosystem: Environmental > Aquatic > Freshwater > Lake | place: Tanzania: Lake Tanganyika... | reverse complement strand
CCGGCTGGAGCCGCGGCTGCCCCTCGACGATCCGGCGGCCCTGGAGGCCCGCTTCCGGGCCCTGGGGCTGGAGCCCTGCCCGGCCCGGGAGGGACGGCCATGACCCCGCCGGGGCCCGTGTTGCGCTGCTGCGGTGCCAGCGGCTGTCGCTTGGCGGGGGCGGAGGCCCTGCAGGCCGAGCTGCTGCGCGCCCGCGACCAGCTGGGCGGTGCCGCCGAGGGGGTGACGATCAAGCCGGTGGGCTGTCTGCGGCTCTGTGGCCGCGGCCCCCTGGTGGCCCTCGATCGGCCGGAGCGCCGCGGTCCGGCCCACGCTGCTGCTGCCCGCACCGAGATCTACGGCGGTCTCACGCCCGAGCAGGCGCCGGCCCTGCTGGCAGCGGCAGCCGGCCTGGCCGATGAGATCGCGACCCAGCGGCTCGATCCCGCCGATCCCTTCTTCGCCCTGCAGCGGCCGGTGGTGCTGGAGGGCTGCGGCCTCGTGAACCCCGAGTCGATCGACGACGCCCTCGCCCACGGCGCCTATGCCCAGCTCCAGCGGGTGCTGGCGGAGTGCACCCCCGAGGAGGTGCGCGAGCAGGTGAAGCGCAGCGGTCTGCGCGGCCGCGGCGGGGCCGGCTATCCCACGGGCCTGAAGTGGGACACGGTGGCCCTGCAGCCGCCGGGCCCGCGCACGGTGGTGTGCAACGCCGACGAGGGCGATCCAGGCGCCTTCATGGACCGCAGCGTGCTGGAGAGCGATCCCCACCGGCTGATCGAGGGGCTGGCGATCGCCGCCTTCGCGGTGGGGGCCGAGCAGGGTTACGTGTACGTGCGGGCGGAGTACCCGTTGGCGATCGAGCGCCTGCGGCTGGCCCTCAAGCAGGCCCGGGCCAAGGGGCTGCTGGGGGCCGGCATCGCCGGCAGCAGCTTCAACCTGCGCCTGGAGGTGCGGGTGGGGGCCGGCGCCTACGTGTGTGGGGAGGAAACGGCCCTGCTGGCCTCGATCCAGGGGCAGCGGGGCACCCCAAGGCCGCGGCCGCCGTTCCCGGCCCAGGTGGGGCTGTGGGGTGCCCCCACCCTGATTAACAACGTGGAGACCCTGGCGGCGATCCCGGCAATCCTGCGCGAGGGCGGTGACTGGTATGCGGCGATGGGCACCGCCGGCAGCAAGGGCACCAAGGTGTTCGCCCTCTCCGGCGCGGTGGCGCGCACGGGCCTGGTGGAAGTGCCGATGGGCACCAGCCTGCGCACGGTGGTGTGCACGATCGGCGGCGGCGTCCCCGAGGGTGAGGGGCCCGATCTGGGCGTGAAGGCCGTGCAGACCGGCGGGCCCTCCGGCGGCTGCATTCCGGCCGCGCTGCTGGACACCCCGGTCGATTACGAGAGCCTGCGGGCCCTTGGCTCGATGATGGGCTCCGGCGGGATGGTGGTGATGGGGGAGGCCACCGCCATGCCGGCGGTGGCCCGGCACTTCATGCGCTTCAGCGTGAACGAGAGCTGCGGCAAGTGCGTGCCCTGCCGTGCTGGCACGGTGCAGCTGCTGCAGCTGCTGGATCGCTTCGCCGACCACCGGGCGACGGCGGCCGATCTGGAGCGCCTGGAGGAGCTGTGCGCCATGGTGCAGGCCACCAGCCTCTGCGGCCTGGGCCAGGCGGCGCCCAACCCGGTGCTCAGCACCCTGCGCTATTTCCGCCAGGAGTATCAGGCGGCCTGTCGGGCTCCCCAGCACTGCGAGCCGATCGATGCCTGCCGGCTGCAGGAGGCGGCGCCATGAGCGTGCTCACCCTCACCGTGGATGGCATCGAGGTGGCGGTGCCGGCCGGCTCCTCGCTGCTCGATGCCGCCCGGGCCGCCGGTGCCGAGCTTCCCACCCTCTGCCATCTCGATGGCCTCACGCCGGTTGGGGCCTGCCGGCTCTGCCTGGTGGAACTGGAGGGCAGCGGCAAGCTGCAGCCCGCCTGTGCCACGGCGGCGGCCGAGGGGGTGGCGCTGCTCACCCAGACGCCCCAGCTGCGCGCCTGGCGGCGGATGGCGGTGGAGCTGTTCTTCGCTGAGGGCAACCACGTGTGCGCCTTCTGTGTGGCCAACGGTGCCTGTGAGCTGCAGGACGTGGCGGTGGCCGTGGGGATGGACCACTCCCGCTTCCCCTACCAGTACCCCCAGCGCCGGGTGGATGCCTCCCACCCCCTGTTTGCCCTGGATCACCACCGCTGCATCCTCTGCACCCGCTGTGTGCGCGTGTGCGATGAGATCGAGGGGGCCCACGTGTGGGATGTGGCGGCCCGCGGGGCGGAGTGCCACATCGTGGCCGGGCTCGATCAACCCTGGGGCGAGGTGGAGGCCTGCAACAGCTGCGGCAAGTGCGTGGACGTGTGCCCCACCGGCGCCCTGTTTCACAAGGACGACACCACCGCCGAGAAACAGCCCCACCGCGAGCGGCCCCAGCTGCTGCGCACGGCCCGCGAGCAGCACCACTGGCTCAACCAGGGGGAGGCGCCGCGATGACCGCTCCCCCCAAACTGCGCTTCGCCACGGTGTGGCTGGCCGGTTGCAGCGGCTGCCACATGTCGTTTCTCGATCTCGACGAGTGGCTGTTCGAGCTGGCCGAGCAGGTGGAGGTGGTGTTCTCGCCGGTGGCCAGCGACGTGAAGACGTTTCCCGAAGGCGTGGACGTATGCCTGGTGGAGGGGGCGGTGGCCAACGCCGACAACCGCGAGCTGGCCCTGCAGTTGCGCGAGCGCAGCCGGCTGGTGGTGTCGTTCGGCGACTGCGCCGTGACCGCCAACGTGCCGGGGCTGCGCAACCTCTGGGCCCGGGTGGATGGCGGCTCACGCCAGAGCGTGCTGGATCGGGGCTACCTGGAGCTGGCCGATACGGGTGCCCAGCACCCCCACGCGCCGGGGATCGTGCCGGAGCTGCTGGAGCGGGTGCTGCCCCTGCACGAGGTGATCCCGGTGGATCTGTATCTGCCCGGCTGTCCGCCATCGGCCGAGCGCATCCGCGCGTTTCTGGAGCCGTTGCTGCGGGGCGAGCGGCCGCTGCAGGTGAGCGCCGAGCAGTTGCGGTTTGGCTGAGGGGGAGCGGCGATGACCAAGGAGTACCGATGACCCGCACGATCACGATCGACCCCGTCACCCGCATCGAGGGGCACGCCAAGATCACCCTGCACCTGGATGAATCGGGCCGGCTGTGCGATGCCCGTTTCCACGTGGTGGAGTACCGGGGCTTTGAGACGTTCTGCGAAGGCCGGCCGTTCACCGAGATGGCGGGGATCACGGCGCGGATCTGCGGCATCTGCCCGGTGAGCCACCTGCTGGCGGCGGCCAAGACCGGCGACAAGCTGCTGGCGGTGCAGCCCCCACCGGCGGCAAGAAAGTTGCGGCGGCTGTTGAACCTGGCCCAGATCTGCCAGAGCCATGCGCTCTCGTTCTTCCACCTCAGCAGTCCCGATTTCCTTCTGGGCTGGGAGAGCGATCCGGCGAAGCGCAATGTGTTCGGCCTGATGGCGGCGGATCCGGAGCTGGCCCGCGCCGGCATTCGGTTGCGCCAGTTCGGGCAGCAGGTGCTCGAGCTGCTGGGGGGGCGCAAGATCCACGCGGCCTGGGCGGTGCCCGGCGGGGTGCGCAAGCCATTGAGCGCCGAGGCGCGCGTGTGGATCCTGGAGCGGCTGCCGGAGGCCAGGGCCACGGTGGCCAGGGCGTTGGCGCTCTACAAGCGGCTGCTGGATGGGCCGCTGCAGCGGGAGCAGCGCACCTTTGGTGATTTCCCGTCGCTGTTCATGGGCCTGGTTGCGGCCGATGGCGGCTGGGAGTGCATCGAAGGGGCGATCCGCTTCATCGACAGCAACGGCTGGATCGTGGCCGATGGCCGCAGCGAAGACGACTACGCCAGCTACCTGGGCGAGGCGGTGGAGAGCTGGAGCTACCTGAAGTTCCCGTATTACAAGCCGCTGGGCTATCCGGACGGCATCTACCGGGTGGGCCCGCTTGCGCGGCTGAACGTCTGCGAGCAGATCGGCACCGAGTGGGCCGATCGGGAGCTGGCTGAATTCCGCGCCCGCAGCGGCACGGCTGCTAGCGGCGGCCGGATCGTGACGTCGTCGTTTGCGTATCACCACGCCCGGTTGGTGGAGATCGTGGCCTGCCTGGAGGGCATCGAGCAGTTGGTGGTGGACGACACGTTGATGAGCGGCCGCATCCGCGCCCGCGCCAGCCTCAACGCCAACGAGGCGGTGGGGGTGAGCGAGGCGCCGCGGGGCACCCTGTTTCACCACTACCGGGTGGACGACGAGGGCCTGATCACCCGCGTGAACCTGATCATCGCCACCGGCCAGAACAACCTGGCGATGAACCGCACGGTGGCCCAGATCGCCCGGGAGTTCATCACCGAGCCGGTGGCGGAAGGCGCCGAGATCCCCGAGGCCCTGCTGAATCGGGTGGAGGCGGGCATCCGCTGCTTCGACCCGTGCCTGAGCTGCAGCACCCACGCCGCCGGCCAGATGCCGCTTCGTATCTCACTCGTGGATGCCGGCGGCAGGGTGCTGGCGGAGCGGGTGAGGGATTGAGGGGCGGCCGGGATGCCGCTGAACGGTTGGAGGCGATGCCGTCTGCCCGGCCCATCGGGAGCGGCGCTGAGCGCCCTGCTGCTCCTGGGTTGTGCCGGTGCCCCTTGGCCAACCCTGGCGCCGGATCGTTCCGTTGCCCTGCAGGCGCGGGCGGCCGCCGCCATGGGTTTGACCTTTCCGCCCGACACGCGCTTCCTGGTGCTGCGTCGCGCCTCGGATGGACCGGGCTTGTTCAGGCTTGACGATTCCATTCACTTGAAAATCGCCCTGTCTTCCGCCTCTGCGGCCCGATTCCTGGCCGCGCGCCCGTTCCCTGACGCTCGATGGGACGCCGGCACACGGTGGGTTCACGATCAGCCCACCTGGCCGGATTGGAGACCTTCCAGGGTGCAGCCGTTTCGCTCTGCCCAGATTGCCTTGCCCAAGGGTGAATTTCTGGATGTCCTGGTCGATGGGGATGGTCTTGAGCCGGTGATCGTGTATCTGGTGTGGTTTGAGACCTAGCGGGCATGCGGGGGCGGATCGCGGTGATCGGCATCGGCAATCCCCTGCGCGGTGACGACGGCGTGGGGGCGCTGCTGGCCGAGCAGGTGGGGGGCCTCAGCGTGCAGCAGCTCACCCCGGAACTGGCGGCGGCGTTGGCCCCGCTCGAGGCGGTGTTGTTCCTGGACGCCTGGCTGGCGCCGATGGGGGCGGTGCCTCGGCTGCAGCCGCTCAGCCCGCTGCCTTCGGCCCGGGATGGCGCCGGCGGCGAGAGCCATGGCCTCACGCCAGCTGGGCTGCTGGCGATCAGCCAGGCCCTCTATGGCCGTGCCCCTCACGCCCAGCTGTTGCTCATCCCCGCCCACGCCTTTGCCCACGGCACGGTGCTCTCGCCCCAGCTGCAGGCCGCCCTGCCGGCGGCCCGGTCTCTGCTCCAGGGCTGGCTGGCCGCGGCCTCCCGCTCCCATGCATGAACTCAGCCTGCTGGAGGCCCTGCGCGACCAGGCCCTGGCGGCGGCGCGGGCCGAGGGGGCGGCGCGCATCGCCGCGATCCGGCTGCGGGTGGGGGAGCTGGCGGGGGTGGAGGTGGAGGCCCTGCGCTTCGGCTTCCCGCTGGTGATGGCCGGCACGCTTGCCGCCGGCGCCGAGCTGCAGATTGAGATCGAGCCGGCCACCTGTCACTGCGCCGCCTGCGACGCCCCCTTCCCCGCCCCGCAGGGCTGCTGCGACTGCCCCCGCTGCGGCACGATCAGCCGCCGGCTGCTGCGCGGCCGCGACCTGCGCCTGCTGGCGCTGGAGGTGGAGTGAGGGGCGTTGTCCTGAGCCCCTGGCGATGGGAAAATCGGACTCTGCGGGGGGTAGATGATGAAAGTTACGGTTGAGCTGTCAGATCAGGAGATGGCGGAAGTCATAGAACTCACCGGGGAGCGTAAAAAGGGCCCCGCCATTCGTCGGCTGATGGCGGAGGCCCTGCAGCAGCGCCGCAGGTCCCGGATCGCCGAGCGCTTTCTCAGCGGCGACTGGGGTGTGGACCTGGAGGGCTTTGAGGCGGAGCAGGAGCGAGACCGCCAGCGGGATGCGGCCCTCGCACCGTGAAGCTGCTGCTCGCAGCTGTGGCCTTGCACCACAGCGCCCTCCTGGTGAGTTTTGATGACGACTTCGAAGCGATCGCGGCTGTGAGCGAGCTCCAGCTGCGGCGACTGCAGCGTCCTGGTTGAGCCAGGCTGCCAGGGGCAGCCGCCGCTCCTAGCTTGAACGTGGCCCCCACCCGTGCCGCCATGTGCCGCGACTGCGCCTGCGGACAACCGGCCGTTGAGCTCCCGCCTGAGCCGCCAGCTACCACCCGTACCCTGCCCCTGCACAGCGCCCTGCTGCACCGCAACGACGCCGGCGCCGCCGCCCTGCGCCAACGTTTCGCCGCCGCCGGCGTGCTGGCGGTGAACCTGCTCTCCTCCCCCGGTTCCGGCAAGACCGCCCTGCTGGAGGCCCTGGCCCGGCGCCTGGCGGAGGGTGGCGACGACCGGGAGCGCCTGGCGGTGATCGTGGGCGATCTGGCCACCGACAACGACGCCCGCCGCCTCCAGGCCGCCGGCCTGCGCGCCGCCCTGATCACCACCGGCCAGGCCTGCCACCTGGAGGCGGCGATGGTGGCCGAGGGGCTGCACCGCCTCGCGCACCAGGGGGTGGCGCTGGAGCAGCTGGAGCTGCTGGTGATCGAGAACGTGGGCAACCTGGTTTGCCCCGGCGCCTACGACCTGGGCGAGGGCCTGCGGGTGGTGCTGCTCGCTGTCACCGAGGGCGAGGACAAGCCGCTCAAATACGCGCCGATCTTCCACGGCGCCGATCTGGTGCTGATCACCAAGGTCGACCTGGCCGAGGCGGTGGACTTCGACCGCGCCGCCGCCCATGCCGCCATCGCCCGCGTCGCCCCCCACGCCCGCGTGCTCGAAACCTCGGCCCGCAGCGGTGTGGGCCTCGATGCCCTGCTCGCCGCCCTCGGCCTGGCCATCCCGGCGTTGCGATGAGCCAGGCCCGCCTGCGCCTGCTCTGCCGCGGCGTGGTGCAGGGGGTGGGCTTCCGGCCGCTGGTGCACCGCCTGGCCCGCGAGCTCAATCTGGTGGGCGAGCTGGAGAACGTCGCCGGCGCCGTGCGGCTGGAGTTGCAGGGGGAGCGCCGGTCGCTGGAGCGGCTGGTGCGGCGGTTGCCGGTGGCGTTGCAGCCCCCCGGCGCCCTGGAGCCACTGGAGCCCGAGTGGCTCCCGCCCCTGGTTCCGGCGCCGGCTGGCCTGTGCATCGCCGCCGCTGCCGGCCAGCCCCTGGGCCCCGGCCTGTTCGCCCCGTCCCTCGCTGCCGATCTGGCCCCCTGCCCCTGCTGCCTGGCCGAGCTGCGCGACCCCGCCAACCGCCGTTACCGCTACCCGTTCATCAGCTGCAGCCGCTGCGGGCCCCGCTATTCGATCGCCACTGCCGAGCCCTACGCCCGTGCCCACACCACCCTGGCCGCCTTTCCTCTCTGCCCGGCCTGCCAGCGGGAGTTCGACGACTCCGCCGATCGCCGCTTCCACGCCGAGACGATCGGCTGCCCGGCCTGCGGCCCCCAGCTGCGGCTGCTGGCACCCGATGGCGCGGCGATGGCGGGCGATCCCCTGCGGGCGGCGGCGGCGTTGCTGCAGCGCGGCGGCATCCTGGCCCTGCAGGGGGTGGGCGGCTTCCAGCTGCTGGTGGATGCCACCGCTACTGAGGCGGTGGCCCGGCTGCGCCAGCGCAAGCGCCGGCCCCACAAGCCCTTTGCTCTGCTGCTGGCCGAGCTGGCCCCGTTGGAGAACCAGGTGCGGATCACGCCTGAGGAGCGGCGCGAGCTGGAGGGCCCGGCAGCGCCCATCGTGCTGCTGCGCCGCACGTCCACTGCCCACGCCGCTGCCGACGTCCCTACCCCGCTGGACGCCGCTGCCGCTGCCGTTCCGATTGCCGTCGGCGTGGCCCCCGGCAGCCCCTGCCTGGGGGTGATGCTGCCGGCCTCGCCCCTGCACCTGCTCCTGGCGCAGGCGGTGGGCCGGCCCCTGGTGGCCACCAGCGGCAACCCCAGTGGTGAACCCCTGTGCACCGATCCGGACGAGGCCCTGGAGCGGCTGGGGGGCAGCGCCGATGCCTTTCTGGTGCACAACCGGCCGATCGCCCGCCCCCTCGACGACTCCCTGCTGCAGCTGATCGACGGCCGCCCCGCCCTGCTGCGCCGCGCCCGCGGCTATGCCCCGGTTGCCTTGCCCTTGCCGGCCAGTCCGCCGCCGGCCCCTGCAGTGGCAGGTGCCTGCGCGGTTCTGGCCCTGGGCGGCGATCTCAAGGCGGCGCCGGCCCTGGCGGCGGGGGGGCGGGTGTGGGTGGCGCCCTACCAGGGCGATCTGGCCTCTCCTCGTTTGCAGCAACGCCTGCAGCACGGTCTGGAGGCGCAGCTGGAGCGCCACCTGCGGGAGACCCTGTCGGGCGGGCCCTGGCTGGTGGCGGATGGCCATCCCGGCTACATGGGCGTGCGGCTGGCCGAGGGCCTGGCGACGCGGCACCATCTGGCGCTGCTGCGCGTGCAGCACCACCAGGCCCATGGCCTGGCGGTGGTGGCTGAGCACGCCCTGTCTGGCCCCCTCTTGGTGTGGGCCGCCGATGGTCTGGGTTACGGACCCGCCGATGCGGCGGCCGGAGGGCACCAGCTGTGGGGCGGTGAACTGCTCTGGCTGGAGCGGGCCGAGACGCCCGTTGCCGCCTGCGGGGCGCTGGCGATCGAGCGGCTGGCCTGCCTGCGGCCCTGGCCCCTGCCCGGCGGCGAGCGGGCGCTGGTGGAACCCCGGCGGGTGGCCCTGGGGCTGCTGGCTGAGGCCGGCTGGCTGGAGCACCCGGGGGCGGCCGCCTGCCGGGCCGCCTTCGCGCCCGATGAGCTGCGGCTGCTGCGCCAGGCCCTCGCTTCCGGCTGCAACGCCCCGCGCACCTCGGCCCTGGGGCGGCTGTTCGATGGGGCCGCCAGCCTGCTCGATCTGGTGCAAGAGCTCAGCTACGAGGGCCAGGCCGGCCTGCTGCTCGAGGGGCTGGCGCGTCAGGTGGCACCGCCTTCGGATCCCCTGGCGCCGGCGGTTCTGGAACCCCTGGCGAGCGCAGCCCCGGCAACGCCAGCTGCTGCCGGTCTGCCCCTGGGCTGGCTCGACTGGACGCCCCTGCTCGCGGCGTTGCTGGAGGGGGTGGCGGCGGGCCGCCCGCCCGCTCAACTGGCCGCGGCCTGGCACCGCCAGCTCTGTGAGGCGCTGGTGGCCCTGACCCTGCGGGCGGCCCGGGAGCGCGGCTGCGCCCAGGTGGCCCTGGCGGGCGGCTGCTTCCAGAACGCCCTGCTGCTGGAGGGCTGCATCGCCGGCCTGCGGGCGGCCGGGCTGGCGGTGTTCTGGAACGGGCACGTGCCGTGTAACGACGGCGGCCTGGCCCTGGGCCAGGTGTGGGCAGCCCTGCACGCCATCTCTATAACGAAAACGAACGGCCCTGCCGCGCCATGTGCCTCGCCACCCCTGGGGTGATCCTGGCGATCACCACGGCTGGCCCCGCCGAGGCCGCCCCACTCCACGCCGCCGCCACCCCCACCGGCCCAGACTCCCTCTGGCGCAGCGCCGAGGTGGAGTTCGGCGGGGTGCGCCAGCAGGTGAGCCTGGCCTGTCTGCCGGAAGCCCGGGTGGGGGATCGGGTGCTGGTGCACGTGGGTGTGGCGCTGAGCCTGGTGCACGACGACCCATGAGCGATCCCCCCGCCACGATCACCGTGGATGGCAACGAGGCGGTGGCCCTGGTGGCCTACCGCCTCAATGAGGTGATTGCCATCTACCCGATCACCCCCGCCTCGCCGATGGGGGAGTGGGCCGATGCCTGGGCGGCCGAGGGCCGGCCCAACCTCTGGGGCACGGTGCCGGCGGTGGTGGAGCTGCAGAGCGAGGCGGGGGCCGCCGGCACGGTGCACGGCGCCCTGCAGGCTGGGGCACTCACCACCACCTTCACGGCCAGCCAGGGGCTGCTGCTGATGATCCCCAACCTCTACAAGTGGGCCGGGGAACTCACGCCGGTGGTGCTGCACGTGGCGGCCCGCTCCCTGGCGGCCCAGGGGTTGTCGATCTTCGGCGACCACAGCGACCTGATGGCCACCCGCGGCACGGGCTGC